>Ga0208422_1000001_pt1 | contig 131689 bp, 118 predicted proteins | sample RushOxbow_ThreeS_3_FD_185676 | JGI IMG/M metagenome (GOLD analysis project Ga0208422, IMG submission 185676) | Natural and restored wetland microbial communities from the San Francisco Bay, California, USA, that impact long-term carbon... | ecosystem: Environmental > Terrestrial > Soil >...
CGGCCGCGCGGCGGCGATCGTCGCCGGGCTGCTGACCACCACGGCCGGCTACCTCTCGGCGGGCGGCGAGCGGCGCAAGCTGGCGCGGCGCAGGCGCAAGCTCGAAGCGGAGGCGCCGGGAGGCCCGCTGCGGGTGCTGATGGTGACCCCGCGCAGCCCACTCGCCCAGGGGGGCGTCGAGCGTCACGTGATGGAGGTGAGTCGGCGGCTGGCGGCTGGCGGCGCGACGGTCGAGGTGCTCTGCACCGAGCCCGGCGCCAAGGAGGTTCGCGAGGAGGAGCGCGACGGGGTCCTGATCCGCACCCTGCCGGCCTGGCCCGCCGAGCGCGACTGGTGCCTGGCGCCCCGCCTCTGGCGCGAGATGTCGCGCCAGCGCTGGGACGTCGTCCACGTCCAGTCCTACCACACGTTTGTCGCGCCGCTGGCGATGCTGAGGGCGCTCTGGCTGCGCATCCCCTACGTGGTCACCTTCCACGGCGGCGGCCACTCCTCCGAAGCCCGCAACCGGGTGCGGCGGCTGCAACGGCGGATCCTGCGGCCCCTGCTGCGCCGCGCCCGCAAGCTGGTCGCGGTCGCCCGCTTCGAGATCGAGGAGTACGGCGCCGAGCTCGGCCTGCCGCCGGAGCGCTTCGCGCTGATCCCCAACGGCATCGACCTCGCCTTCTCCGCCGACGCGGTCGCCAGCAACGGCGCGCCGGACCGTCCGCCGGCGATCGCCTCGATCGGCAGGCTCGAGCGCTACAAGGGCCACCACCGCGTCCTCGCCGCCTTCCCCCACCTGCTCTCGCGCGAGCCCGGCGCCCGCCTGCTGATCGTCGGCAAGGGCCCCTACGAGGCCGAGCTGCGCGAACAGGCCGAGCAGCTCGGACTCGGCGACAGCGTCGAGTTCACCAGCACCCCGCCGGATCAGCCGATGGCGATGGCCGACCTCCTGCGTGGGATCTCGCTCGTCGTCCTGCTCAGCGACTTCGAGACGCACCCGCTGGTCGCGCTCGAGGCGGCGGCCGCAGGCCGGCGCCTGCTCGTCGCCGACGCCAGCGGGCTGGCGGAGCTGGCCGAGGACGGGCTGGCGCGGGCGATCTCGCCGCAGGCGAACCCCGAGGCGGTCGCCTCGGCGATGGTCGAGGAGCTCGAGAAGCCGCCGCCGACGGCGCGGCCGACGCTGAGCTCATGGGACGAGTGCGCCGCGAAATTGCACGAGCTCTACCGCTCTCTCTAGCACCGGGACAAACGTCCAGGGACAAACGTCCAGGCTGACGATGCGGCGCTGAAGGGCCGGCGGGCGGGGTCGATGACCGCGGGGCATGAGCTCCCTCCCTGGCACCCGCTTCGCCGTCGCGCTCCTCGTCGCCGCCCTCGCCGCCGTGGCCCTGCTCGCCCCGGGCGCGTCGGCGGCCCAGCGCTCCGGACACGTCGCGCTGGCGGGCAAGCGGGTCGCCAAGCGCGCTGGCTGCGCCCGGGCAAAGCGCAACCAGCGCGCTCGTCGCCTCCATCGAGCCGCCGGTCGCCGGAGGCGCGGCCGCTGCCTCCTCGCCGCCTCCTCGCGCTCGGAAAAGGGGCGCGGCGGCGGCGAAAAGGGCGGCGGCAAGGGCAAAGGCAAGCCGGTGCCGGTCGAAGAAGAACCACCGACTTCCGGAGAAGAACCGACCTCCGGAGAAGAACCGACCTCCGGAGAAGAACCGACCTCCGGAGAAGAACCGGCGCCGGAACCGACTCCGGAACCGGAACCCACGCCGGAACCCACTCCCGAACCGGAACCGGAACCTGAACCCGAACCGGCCCCCGCTCCCGCCCCAACGCCAGCCTCCGCCTCCGTCTACTGGGGCGCCTGGATCGGCAATCAGCTGACCGGCAACCAGCCGCCGTGGGACATGTCCGCGGTCGCCAAGTTCGAGGAAATGTCGGGCAAGAAGCTCTCGATCCTCAACTTCTCGGCGCCGTTCGCGAACTGCGCCTCATCGCCCTGCTCGTTCTACAAGTTCCCGGCCAACGAGATGAGCACGATCCGCTCGCACGGCTCGATCCCCTTCTTCAGCTGGGCCTCGCAGTCGATCCCGTCGCAAAAGGAAGAGCCCGACTTCCAGCTCTCCGACGTGATCTCGGGTCGCTACGACACCTACATCCGCGAATGGGCGACCGCGGCGCGCAACTGGGGGCACCCCTTCTTCCTGCGCTTCAACTGGGAGATGAACGGCCGCTGGTTCCCTTGGTCGGAGGGCGTCAACGGAAACAAATCGGGCGAATTCGTCACCGCCTGGCGCCACGTGCACGACATCTTCACCGCGGTCGGCGTCAACAACGCGACCTGGGTCTGGTGCCCGAACATCGACCCCTTCAACATCTTCCTCGACCTGGCCTCGCAATACCCGGGCGACGCCTACGTCGACTGGACCGGCCTCGACGGCTACAACTGGGGAACCAACCCGGCCAAGCCCGACCGCTGGCGCTCCTTCGACGAGCTCTACAAGTCGACCTACGAAAAGATCGTCGGCACGATCGCACCCTCCAAGCCGATGGCGATCGGCGAGATCTCCTCGACCGAGTACGGCGGCTCGAAGGCGGCGTGGATCTCCGACGTGCTGGCCAAAGTGCCGACCAACTACCCGAAGATCCGCAGCGTGGTCTGGTTCGAGAAGTTCGACAGCAACATGGACTGGCCGATCGAGACCTCGTCCTCATCGACGAGCGCCTTCGCCACCGGCATCCAGTCCTCCGCCTACACGACGAACCAGTACGGCTCGCTGGCCGGCACCGGCAAGGTCCAGCCGCCGAGCTGAGGCACCTATTAGTAGCGCACAATTGCGCTACAATTGCGCTCGTGTCTTCACCTGCGTTTGCCAAAGAGGCGGCCTTCGTCCACGACGAGGCCCATCTCAGCTCCGAGGACATCGCCGCGGCAACCGGCGCCGCGCCGAGCACCGCTCGGGCCTGGGTGGCATTGAAGCGCGTTCCCTCGGGTAAGCGCGCGCAGCGCATCGCCGAGCTCTCCTCGATCAGCGAGCGGCTGCTGCGGGTGATGGACCCCGAGTACATCCCGGTCTGGATGAACAAGCCGGTGCCGGCGCTCGACGACAGAAAGCCGATCGAGCTGATCTCCGGCGGCGAGTACCTGCGCGTGGCGCGCATCGTCTCCGCGCTCGAGGAACCAGTCGCGACCTGAGCCTTGGCGCTCGACGTCGATCGCATCGGCGTCAAAGGCGTCTGGTACCGCCACCTTCCCCACCGCGGCTCGGTCTGGTGGCGCTCGGAGCCGCCGCCAGACGGGCGCTGGCAGCGCGGCGCCGTGGTCGCCGGCTTCTACCTCGCCGACTCGCGCGAGACAGCCTGGGCCGAGTGGTACCGGCAGATCGACGAGCTGGCGCTGCGGCCAACCGACGAGTTGCCTCGCGACCTGTGGCGCTTCAAGGTGGACTTGGACCAGATCGCCGACCTGCGAAGCGAGTCCCAGCTCGCGCGCGTCGGCCTCGCAATACCTCTGCCCCGCCGCCATGGATGGCCTGCCTTCCAGGACCTTGGCGAGCAGCTCAACGCCGAGGGATGGAAGGGCGTGCGAACTGTCAGCGCCGCGAGACCGGGGAGCGGCGAGATCCTCTGCCTCTTCCGCGATGGCGAAAAGGTCTCCGGCGTGAAACCGTTGCCCCCTCCGGCTATACAGCGCCGTCCGCCGCCCGAACCATGAGCGGCGACCGCAAACTCCCGCCTCGTCCCAACGCCTGTCAAGGCCACTAGAACAAACGTCCAGATGTCTGGACGCGTGCTGAACCGGGCAAGGAGGCGGCCGATGGCTGTGCGTGGCTGTCGGCCTCAGACATTCGCTGCTCGCCGCGCTTGCGATCCTCGCCGCGCTGGCGTTTGCCGCCCCGACTGCGTCCGGCGCGGCTCATAGGCACCGAATCGGGCTCTCCGACGCCCGCAGCCTCGGCAGCGGCCCCCATTGCGGCTGGCCCCTGACCAAGGCGCGGGCGAAGCGGATGAGCGCCGGCAGGCGACGGCGCGTCGTCCGGCGCCTGCGCAGCTGCCGCCGACGCCGCCCGGCCACCGCCTCGCGCGGGCCCAGCCAGCCGCTCTACTGGGGAGCGACGATCGGCGACCAGATCACCGGCACCCAGGCGCCCTGGGACATGAATGCGGTGGCGCGGTTCGAGCAGATGGGCGGCAAGCAGCTCTCGCTGGTCAACTTCTTCGCGCCCTTCGCCAACTGCTCGACCTCGCCGTGCTCCTTCTACCGCTTCCCGACCGGCCCGATCGAGGCGATCCGCGAGCACGGTGCGATCCCGGTCTTCAGCTGGAGCTCGCAGTCGATCCCCTGGAGCGTCGACGAGCCCGACTTCCAGCTCTCCGACACGATCGCCGGCACCTACGACTCCTACATCCGGCGCTTCGCCGAAGAAGCGCGCGAATGGGGCCACCCCTTCTTCCTCCGCTTCAACTGGGAGATGAACGGCGGCTGGTTCCCCTGGTCGGAGGGCGTCAACGGCAACCAGCCCGGCGAGTACGTGGCCGCCTGGCGCCACGTGCACGACATCTTCACGGAGGTGGGCGCCGACAACGCGACCTGGGTCTGGTGCCCGAACGTCGACCCCGCCGGCAAGATGCAGGATCTGGCCTCTCTCTACCCGGGCGACGAGTACGTCGACTGGACCGGCCTCGACGGCTACAACTGGGGGCCGAAGAAGGGCGGCTGGGCCGGCTTCGACCACCTCTACCGCGGCACCTACTCGCGGATCGCCGGATCCGTCGCCCCGGGAAAGCCGCTGATGATCGGCGAGATGGGCTCGACCGAGACCGGCGGATCGAAGGCGGGCTGGATCTCCGACGCGCTGGCGGCAATCCCGAGCGAATACCCCCAGGTACGCGCAGTCCTCTGGTTCGACAAATTCGACGACGGCATGGACTGGCCGATCGAGACCTCGAGCGGCGCCGCGGAAGCCTTCGCCGAAGGAATCGGCGACTCCGCCTACCGCGGCAACGCCTACGAAGACCTGAGTACGAGCCCGATCCCGCCGCCGAGTTGACATAAACACGGGAGGGCGCGAACCCTCTACACTTCGCGGCTCGACTTCGTAGGGGGTTTTGGGGTTGCCGAGTCGATACCGGGGAAGAAGCAGGATGCTGGGGGGCGCTTTCGCCGTCGTCGTCCTGCTTGCGATCGCCGCGCCGCTGCTTGCCGACGCGATGCACATCAACCTCGGCACCCACAAGCACGCCCGCAAGCCGGCAGGCGTCGGCCTTGGGCGCCTCAACAACGTTGCGCCGAGCCCTGCCGATACCGAGGTCGAATCCGGCGACACGCTCGAACCCGATCCGACCTTCGAAGGCCTCTCCGAAGCCGAACCCGCTCCCAGCCAGCCGGAAGCGATCGACGAAGCCGAACCGGTCGCAGAACCCGAAGTCGCGCCGGCGATCGAAGCGCCGGGCGAATCCCCGGCCACGGGCGGGCCGCTCTACTGGGGCGCCTGGATCGGCAGCCAGCTGACCGGCAACCAGCCCCCCTGGGACATGTCGGCGGTCTCGACCTTCGAGGGGATGGCCGGCAAGAGCCTCTCGCTGATCCAGTTCGGCTCGCCCTTCGCCAACTGCGCCGCCACCTGCTACTCCTACGCGTTCCCCGCCGGGCCGATGCAGAACATCCGCAACCACGGCTCGATCCCCTTCCTCAGCTGGGCCTCGCAGTCGATCCCCTCGACCAAGGAAGAGCCCGACTACCAGCTCTCCGACGTGATCGCCGGCACCTACGACTCCTACATCCGCGAATTCGCCGCCGCGGCGAGGAGCTGGGGGCACCCCTTCTTCCTCCGCTTCAACTGGGAGATGAACGGCCGCTGGTTCCCCTGGTCGGAGGGCGTCAACGGCAACCGGCCGGGCGAGTACGTCGCCGCCTGGCGCCACGTGCACGACATCTTCGCCGCGGTCGGGGCGAGCAACGCGACCTGGGTCTGGTGCCCGAACATCGACCCCGACGGCATCTTCGGAGACCTCGCCTCGCAATACCCGGGCGACGCCTACGTCGACTGGACCTGCCTCGACGGCTACAACTGGGGGACCAACCCGGCCAAGCCCGACCGCTGGCGCAGCTTCGACCAGCTCTACGGCTCGACCTACCGGAAGATCGTCGACACGATCGCCCCCTCCAAGCCGATGCTCGTCGGCGAGGTCTCCTCGACCGAGTACGGCGGCTCGAAGGCGGCGTGGATCTCCGACGCGCTGGCCACGTTGCCCGCCAACTACCCGAAGATCCGCGGCCTGCTCTGGTTCGAGAAGTACGACAGCAACATGGACTGGCCGATCGAGAGCTCAGCGAGCGCGACCGGCGCGTTCGCCAGCGCGATCCAGCGCAGCGCCTACCGGGGCGCCGAATACGGTGGCCTGAACGCAAGCCCGATCCCGCCCCCAGGCTGATCGCGGGCCGGTCCCAACGGGTCCCTAGACTGTTTCAGCTTCACCGTCAATGAGGCTCGGCGACCGCATATACGGACGGCCACGCGCCGTCAGCGCCTGCGCAGCCGGCCTCGCTCTGCTGCTTGCGCTGGGGCTGATCGGGGGGCCGACCGCGACGCCGGCCGACGGCGCCCAGAGGGCGAAGGTCAGCCGCGCCCGTCCCGCCGGCCCAGCTCACCGCGCCCAACGTCCCGCCTACTGGGGCGCCTGGATCGGCAAGCAGCTGACCGGCGAACAGCCGCCCTGGGACATGCGACCGGTCGCCCAGCTCGAGTCGATCCTCGGCAAGGGAATGTCGCTGGTCGGCCTCGGATCGACCTTCGCCGACTGCACCCCGGCGCCCTGCCGTTACTTCGAGTTCCCGAAGCGCGAAATGGACAAGGTCCGCGCCTACGGCGCGCTCCCGATCTACAACTGGTCCTCGCAGGAAAGCGCGGTCAATCCCTCGCTGACCACCTCGATGCCTGACTTCCAGCTCAGCGACCTGCTCTCCGGACGCTACGACGCCTACATCCGGCGCTTCGCGGTCGACGCGCGCAACTGGGGCCACCCCTTCTTCCTCCGCTTCGACTGGGAGATGAACGGCAACTGGTTCCCCTGGTCCGAGCAGGTCAACGGCAATCGCCCCGGCGAATACGTCGCCGTCTGGCGCCACGTGCACGACATCTTCTCCGCTGTGGGAGCGACCAACGCCGCCTGGGTCTGGTGCCCATACGCCGAGTTCAAGCGCAAGTTCGCCCCGCTGGCGCCGCTGTACCCCGGCAGCCAGTACGTCGACTGGACCTGCATGGACGGCTTCAACTGGGGCAGCAATCCGACCAACCCGCACAAATGGCGGACCTTCGGCTCGATCTTCGCCGGCACCTACAAGAAGCTGGTCAAGCGGATCGCGCCCGACAAGCCGATCATCGTCGCCGAGCTGGCCTCAACCGGGGCGCCGCGGGCCAAGGCGCGCTGGATACGCGAAATGTTCGGCCAGCTCGCCCGCCGCTACCGGCGGGTGCGCGGCCTGGTCTGGTACGACCAGGTCGACCGCGGCATCGACTGGCTGCTCGAGAGCTCGCCCGAGGCGAGCGGCGCCTTCGCCCGGGGCATCGCCAATCCGGCCTTCCAAGCCAACGTCGAGGGCACGGCGACGGCTCCCATCCTGCCGCCGGGCTGAGCCCGCGCGCGAGGGAATTTCGCAGCAATGCTCAATACGGCGGGTTTAGAGGTCGAAGACACCCATTGGGAATGAAAAAAATGACCACCCGTGACAAGGCCAAGCAGACGCTCGCACTCTCCGCTGTCGCGGCCTGCTTCGCGCTGGTCGCGCTGCTGGCGTTCGCCCAGGCCGTGCCCGCGGCGAGCGCCTCGAGGAGGCCTGCCCCGCCGCTGCCGCTCTACTGGGGCGCGCAGATCGGGTCCCAGCTGACCGGCGAAGCGGCCCCCTGGGACATGAACGCCCTCTTCGAGTTCGAACGGAGGGTCAATCGGAAAGTCTCGCTGTCGGCGTTCAACTCGCCCTTCGCCGAATGCAAGGGCAAGCGCTGCGAGTTCATCAACTTCCCGCTGACGCCGCTCAACAATGTCCGCAGCCACGGCTCGATTCCGTTCTTCAGCTGGAGCTCGGCGGCCACTCCCTTCGAGGCCAACCAGCGCCGCTACCGGCTGTCGAAAGTGATCGGCGGCAGCTTCGATTCCTTCATCAGGGACTTCGCCGAATCGGCCCGCGACTGGGGGCACCCGTTCTTCCTGCGCTTCGACTGGGAGATGAACGGCTTCTGGTTCCCCTGGTCCGAAGGCGTCAACGGCAACAGGAAGGGCCAGTTCGTCAAGGCCTGGCGCCACGTGCACGACATCTTCGCCGCAGTCGGCGCGAGCAACGTGAGCTGGGTCTGGTGTCCGAACGTCGACTTCACCCGCAAGCTGATCCCCCTCCACAACGTGTATCCGGGTGACCGCTACGTCGACTGGACCTGCCTCGACGGCTTCAACTGGGGCAAGCGCCGCGACTCGGCCGGCTGGCAGAACTTCAACCAGATCTACCACGAAACCTACAAGCGGGTGCTGCGCATCGCGCCCGAGAAGCCGATGATCATCGGCGAGGTCGCCTCCAACGAGATCGGCGGCAACAAGCCCGCCTGGATCCGCCGCCTGCTGAAGATCGTCCCCAACAAGTACCGCAAGATCCGCGGCCTGATCTGGTACGACGTCAAGGACCGCAACACCCACTGGCCGCTCGAGAGCTCCCACAAGGCAACGCGCGCCTTCGCGCACGGCATCCAGCGCGACGTCTACCTCGAGAACGAATTCGTCGGGCTAAAAGTCAACGGCCCGATCCCGCCGCCCAGCTGGCCGTAGACGTTCAGCTGCGCAAGGAAGGCGCGCGACCGCCCCAGAGCACATTTTCGCGCGCGGGAAATCGACATTCCCGGCGCGGCGGCGAATCCACTGTTGGGGACGTTATTTCTGCGTTAACGGACTTGCAAGTCCGCCATCTATCGTGTAGGAAATGCTTGCTCAATAAAAATTGAGCAACAAACGTAACCGGCGACATCGCCGGGAAAGGAGAAACAATGAACCCTCTGAAGATCGTCAGTCTCGCAGTTTTTGCGATGCTGCTGGCAATGGCCTGCGTTGGCGCCACATCAGCAATGGCCGAAAGCACTACCGCCTGCAGCGTAGATGAAGACCCATGTGAAAGTGAAAATATTATTACACACGGTCACGGCACAACCCCAGCCGGTGAAAAGGGAACTCTATTAAATTCAATCTCCAACGTATTATGCGACGTTTTAGCTTTAGGCAATGCGACAACAGCATTAGGCTCGCCTGCAATCGGAGAAGGAACAACAACGTTCACGAATTGCACGGACGAGAAACCAAACCCTTGCACCGTTGAAGAAATCAATGGCCCGTCAATTTCGAAAGCCTTAAAGGAAGGTCATGAATTAGCTTCGGTAGTGGGTGAAGGCGAATTCAAAGTCGTGTGCAGCGGCATCTCCTGCGTGTACAACGCCGAAGGACTCGTTGGGCACGCTCTGGGTCCATTATTATCGGAAGCAGAAAATGGCGAAGTTGTAACTCAGGAACAGACCGTCAAAAAGGTCAAAGGCCTACTATGCCCATCGACCGCCAAACTAGACGGGAGGGTCACCTCGTTAGAACTTGGCTACATCTCGTCCTAGGAGGCGAGTGAACCCATCGTCGCAGCGTCGAGCACCGCCTGGGGCTTCAGCCCAGGCGGTGCTCGAGATCCGACAGCTGGGAAGACGAATTCGTCGGGCTAAAAGTCAACGGCCCGATCCCGCCGCCCAGCTGGCCGTAGGGCCACCTGCAGGAACAGATCGGATCAGTCAGAATGCGCCGCGTGATCCGGCGTGCACTTGGTGCAGGGGCGCTGGCGGTGATGCTGGCCGTGGGCACGGCGACGGCCGAGGCGCCGCAAGGACCGCGGCTGGCGGTCGTCAGGTTCACCACCGCCGGGCGGCACCAGTTCAAGCTCGAGCTGGTGACCGTCGGCCCAGGCGGTGGCCATCCGCTGCGCCTGATGGGAGGCGGTCGGCGCTCGCGACCGTGGCCGAACGCCTTCTTCTCGTCCCTCGCCTGGTCGCCCGACGGAGAGCGGATCGCCTTCAGCGGGATCGTCGGCATTCACAAGGGAGACAACGGCGAGCTGCGCTTGAAGCTCTTCGTCGTGCGCGCCGACGGCGGCGGCCTCCATGCAATCCGCGGCACGCGCGGGGCCTCGAGCCCGGTCTTCTCGCCGGACGGGCACACGATCGCCTTCACCCGCTGGATTGACCGCGACGAGCCGACCACCGTCGGCGGGAAGCGCAGGAAATACGGTTTTTCCGGCGCCAGCATCTGGACCGTCGATCTCCTTACCGGGGCGCAGCACCAGCTGACGCCGTGGCGCAACGGACTCAGCTACGTCTCCTCCTCGTTCTCGCCCGATGGCTCGACGCTGCTGGCGACGCACGAAGACGACCGCCTCCTCAACGAGTCCGAGCCGGTGGCATTGCGGCTCGACGGCGGCGGATCGAGGCGCCTGCTCGAAGACGGCTCCTCCCCGGTCTACTCTCCCGACGGCTCCGAGATCGTCCTGGCTCGCACGATGGCGTACCTCGATCCTGAAGAAGGAGAAGTGGAGGGCGGCGACCTCTACGTGATGAACGCCGACGGCAGCGACGTTCGCCGCCTCACCCACACGCCCCGCTTCTTCGAGCTCACGCCAAGCTGGGACCCGTCCGGCGAACGCCTCGCCTTCAGCCGGTTCCGAGTCATCGGCGAGGGACTCGGGGGGGACAACGGCTTCATCGAGGTCAACGCCGACGGCACCTGCCCGACCAGGGTTGCGCCCTCATCCCGCCGCAGGGCTCTCCTCGGACCCGCCTGGCAGCCCGGCCCTGGCCGCGAGGCGGGGCGGATCGAGTGCTAGGGAGATCCGACGTGCGCCGCACGATCCGACGTTCGCTTGCAATGGGAGCGCTGGCGCTGCTGCTGACGGCCGCCGTGGCGGACGCCGCGACGCCGGCAGGCCCGCGGCTTGCGGTGGTCAAGCAGCTGTGGAAGCCACCCCGTCTCGTGCTCTTCACGGTCGGGCCCAACGGCGGCACTCCGATGCGGATTGCGGGCGGCCAGCCCGAGGGCCCGCTGGATACGCTGCTGCTCGCACCACTCTCTTGGCGCCCGGACGGCGCCGAAGTCGCCTTCAACGGCCTCGGGACAATCGTCTTGGTGAGCAAAGACGGAGGGGCGCGCGAGCTCAACGTGGCGGGCGCCCAGCTGCCGGTCTTCGCCCCCGACGGTCACACGATCGCTTTCTCGCGCGAAGACAACGACGGGGAAGGGATCTGGACCGTCGACCTCATCAGTGGGGAACAGCGCCGGCTGACGCCGCGGCGGCGCGGGCTCTGGCTCTTCCCCTCCTCGTTCTCGCCCGACGGCAGAACGCTCCTCGCAACCCGCTACGACAGCCACCGCAGCGGCTACGCCGAACCCGTGGCGCTGCACCTGGACACCCGCAAAACGACCCGCCTTCTTGCCCGTGGGCGCGAACCCGTCTACTCGCCCGACGGCTCGAAGATCGCATTCGCCCGCGGCGCGGGCCGGCGGATCACCGACCTCTTCGTCCTCGACGCCGCCAGCGGCAGGCTGCGCCGACTGACCCGAACGCCCAACAACGAGGAGCTCTTCCCCAGTTGGGACCCGTCCGGCGAACGCCTCGCCTTCACTCGCTTCCGCGGGCATCACCTGGAATGGGCCAACTCGATCGTCCAGATCAACGCCGACGGCAGCTGCGAGACCAGGGTCCTCGCGAAAAAGAGGACCATCTTCTTCGGGCCCGCCTGGCAGCCCGGCCCCGGCCGCGAGGCCGGACGAATCGAGTGCTAGGCCTTTCGGGGTCAGCCGAGCCGAGACTCGAGGTCCGACAGCTGCTCGTGCAGCTCGTCCGGCAGATGGTCGCCGAAGCGGGCGAAGTGCTGGTGCATCGCCGGCAACTCGACCTTCCACTCGGACGGCTCGACCGCGAGCAGCTCGGCGACCTCGTCGTCTGAGATCGACAGGCCCTCGGTGTTGAGCGCGCCCGGGGCGGGCACCATGCCGACCGGCGTCTCGACCGCCTCGGCGGTTCCCTCGCAGCGGCGGAAGACCCACTCGAGGACGCGGCTGTTCTCGCCGAAGCCGGGCCAGAGGAAGCGACCCTCGTCGTCTTTGCGGAACCAGTTGACGTAGAAGACGCGCGGCATCTGGGCGCCCTCGGTGGCGCCGACCTTGAGCCAGTGGGCGAAGTAGTCGCCCATGTGGTACCCACAGAAGGGCAGCATCGCCATCGGGTCGTGGCGCAGCTTGCCGACCTCGCCGGCAGCGGCGGCTGTCGTCTCGGAGGACATGATCGAGCCAAGGAAGACGCCGTGCTCCCAGCCGAAGGCTTCGCGCACCAGCGGCACGACCTTGGAGCGGCGGCCGCCGAAGAGGAAGGCGTCGATCGGCACGCCGGCCGGGTCCTCCCACTCGGGCGCGATGACCGGGCAGGCGCTGGCCGGGGTCGTGAAGCGCGCGTTGGGGTGGGCCGAGGGCTTCTCGGAGTCCGGCGTCCAATCCTCGCCGTGCCAGTCGATCAGGTGCGCGGGGGCCTCCTTCGTCATCCCCTCCCACCAGATGTCGCCATCGTCTGTTTTGGCGCAGTTGGTGAAGATCGAGTCGCGGGCGACGGTCTCGATCGCGTTCGGGTTCGTCTTCTCGCTCGTCCCCGGGGCGACGCCGAAGAAGCCGGCCTCGGGGTTGATCGCGTAGAGCCGGCCGTCGTCGCCGAATTTCATCCAGGCGATGTCGTCGCCGATCGTCTCGACCTTCCAGCCGGGCAGGGTCGGGATCAGCATCGCCAGGTTGGTCTTGCCGCAGGCCGAGGGGAAGGCGCCGCCGACGTGCTTGACCTCGCCCTCGGGCGAGGTCAGCTTGAGGATCAGCATGTGCTCGGCAAGCCAGCCCTCGTCGCGGGCCATCGCCGAGGCGATCCGCAGCGCGAAGCACTTCTTGCCGAGCAGGGCGTTGCCGCCGTAACCGGAGCCGTAGGACCAGATTTCCCGCGTCTCGGGGAAGTGGACGATCCACTTGTTGTCGGCGTCACAGGGCCAGGGGACGTCCTCCTGCCCCTCCTCGAGCGGCGCGCCGACCGAGTGCAGACAGGGGACGAACTCGCCCTCGTCGCCGAGCACGTCGAGCGCGCCCTTGCCCATCCGGGTCATGATTCGCATCGAAACCGCGACGTAGGCCGAATCGGTCAGCTGCACGCCGATGTGGGCGATCGGCGAGCCGAGCGGGCCCATCGAGAACGGCACCACGTACATCGTCCGTCCCCGCATGCACCCCTCGAAGAGGCCGGTCAGCATCTCGCGCATCTCGGCCGGGGCGCGCCAGTTGTTGGTCGGGCCAGCGTCGGCCTCGTCCTCGGAGCAGATGAAGGTCCGGTCCTCGACCCGGGCAACGTCGCCGGGGTCCGAGAGGGCGAGATAGGAGTTGGGACGCTTCGCATCGGCGAGACGCTCGAAGGTGCCGGCGTCGATCAGCGCTTGGGCGAGGCGGTCGTACTCCTCGGCCGAGCCGTCGCACCAGTGGACGGCGTCGGGTTCGGTCAGGTCGGCTATCTCCCCGACCCAGTCGAGGAGCTTGGCATGCGTGGTCGGCGCTTCGGCCGCGATCATTTGGCTCATCCGCGGGACTTTATTCATTGGAACCGCCCGACCCCGTCAGGTCGATCACGCTCACGTCGGCGTCGCTGTTGCGGATCTTCAGCGTCGCGGTCTGCGTTTCGCCGCCCTGCAGCTCGACCGTGCAGCTGAACGTCTTGCCGGCCTTGACCTCGACGTCGGAGGGGCAGTCGACCGACTTGACCTTCGTTTCCAGGGATTCCGAGAGGCTCGCCTGCAGCTGCTCCTCGGTCTTGCTCGTGTCCAGCACCGTTTCGCCACAGCCGCTCGCGACACCGACGAGAGCGAGCAGCGCCACCGCGCCGAGGAGCCCATAGAACCGCTTCATCGGCCGGAGTATCGCAAGCCGGCGCACCTGGCGGGCGGGTCGGATAGGGTTCCCCGCCGCCCATGAGGTTTTTTGAGTTCGAGGCCAGGAAAATCGTGGAGCTCGCCGGAATTCCGGTGACCAAGTACGGCTTCTGCACTTCAGCCGAGGAGGCGCGCAAGGTCGCCGAGGAGATCGGCGGCCCGGTCGTAATCAAGTCGCAGGTGCTGAGCGGCGGGCGGATGAAGGCGGGCGGGGTCAAGTTCGCCGATACGCCCGAGGAGGCCGCCGCGCACGCCGAGGCGATCCTCCAGCTGGAGATCAACGGCCAGATGCCGCGCGGGGTGCTGGTCGACCCCAAGGCCGAGGTGAAGCAGGAGTACTACGCCGGCGTCGTCTGGGACGGCACCGCGAAGAAGCCGCTGATGCTCTTCTCCGACATGGGCGGGATCGACATCGAGGAGGTCGCCGAGACCCACCCCGACCACGTCGGCCGCGGCCACGTCTCCAACCTGCTGCCCGTCTCCGACTTCGAGGCCAAGCAGGTCGTCGCCGCAACCGGGGTGACCGGCTCGCAGCTGAACCGGGCGACGCCGATCCTCGCCCGCCTCGCTCGCCTCTTCCGAGAGAACGACATGACGCTGGCCGAGATCAACCCGCTGGCCGAGCTGCAGGACGGCAGCTTCGTCGCCCTCGACGCCCACATGGAGATGGAGAACGAGGCGGTCGGCCGCCAGAAGAAGCTGCTGCGGGGGGAGCTGGAGATCGCCGAGGACGACATGCGCGAGACCTACGAGCCCTCCGACTTCGAGCGCAACGTCGCCGCGATCGACGCCGCCGACCACCGCGGCGTGATCCAGGGCAAGGACCACGGCTTCGAGGGCAACCTCGGCCTCGTGATCGGCGCCGGCGGTGGCTCGCTGACGCTGACCGACGCCGTCCGCAGCCAGGGCGGCAAGCCCGCCAACTACTCCGAGATCGGCGGCAACCCCTCCGTCGCCAAGGCCTGCGGTCTGGCCAAGGAGGTATTGGAAAAGGACGGCGTCGAAAAGATCGCCGTGATGATGTCGATCGTCTCCAACACCCGGGTCGACATAGTCGCCCGCGGCGTAATCAAGGCTTGCCTCGAGCTGGGCAAGGATCCCGGCGAGACGATTGCAATCTTCCGCATCCCGGGCGCCTGGGAGGACGAGGGCTTCAAGATCCTCGAGCGCTACGGGGTCGAGTACTGCGACCGCTCCGTCTCGATGTGGGAGGCGGCCGGCCGCGCCGTCGCCAAGATCCAGGGAGCGCCCGCATGAACCCCACCACTGGTTCCGGTGCGCCTTTCCCCCGTTATGTGGGGAAAAGGACAACCGGAAGGGAAATGCGATGAGCATCCTGCTGTCCAAGGAGACGACCTTCATCGTCCAGGGGATCACCGGGCGCGAGGCGGTCAACCTGACCCGCGAGTGCCTCGACTACGGCTCCAAGGTCGTCGGCGGCGTCACCCCCGGCCGCAAGGGCCGCGAGGTGCACGGCGTGCCCGTCTTCGACACCGTCGCCCAGGCGGTCGCGAACCACGGCGGCCCGATCGACGGCTCGGTAGTCACCGTCCCCCCCGCCTTCACCAAGGACGCCGTGCTGGAGGCGATCGAGAACGGGATCAAGCTGATCGTCGTCGTCACCGAGCGCATCCCGCGCGGCGACGTCGCCGAGATGGTCGAGCTGGCGGAGATGCGCGGCGCCCGCATCATCGGCCCCAACTGCCTCGGCCTGATCGTCCCCGGGGTCTGCAAGATGGGCGGGATCGGCGGCCCCGCCAAGGACGCGGCCAAGGCCTACGCGCCCGGACCGGTCGGGGTGATGAGCCGCTCGGGCGGGATGACGACCGAGATCTCCTCCTCGCTGACGCAGGCCGGCCTCGGCGTCTCAACCGCGGTCTCGATCGGCGGCGACGCGATCATCGGCTCGACCTACGCCGAGCTGATGCCCTACTTCGAGGCCGACGAGCAGACGCAGGGGATCGTCATCTACACCGAGCCCGGCGGCCGCATGGAGGCGCAGCTCGCCGAATGGGTCAAGGACAACGACTCGCGGCTGCCGATCGTCGCCTTCATGGCCGGCAAGTTCATGGACGACGAGGAGATGAAAGGGATGAGCTTCGGCCACGCCGGGACGATCGTCGAGGGCAAGGAGGACACCGCGACCGAGAAGATCGCTCGGCTGGAAGCGGCCGGCATCCGCGTCGTCGAGCGGATCGACGAGATCCCCGACGCGGTCAAGGAGAAGCTGGGAGCGATCGCCTGATGGCTGAGACGCTGAACAAGGTCTTCATCGACGTCGAGATCGACGCCGCGGTCGCCGGCGACGCCGACCTGGCCCGCAAGCTCGAAGAAGTCTGCCCCGTGGACATCTTCGAGGCGAGCGATGCCGGCGTCGCACTCGTCGAGGCGAACCTCGACGAGTGCGTGCTCTGCAACCTCTGCGTCGACGCCGCCCCGCAGGGCGCGGTCCGCGTCGTCAAGCTGTACGAGTAGCGGCGCTAGCGGCATTGGCGGCGTCCATCGCCGCCGCCGCGTCCCGCCGCAGCCGCTCCGGGAGGACGATCATCTCGCGCAGCGCGTCCAGCACGGCGCGGTCGCCCTCGATCTCCACCTCGGAGGCGAACTCCTCGCCGATGGCGATCGACGCGGCAATCGCCCGTGGAGGCCCGGAAAGCGTCAGGTCAGCCTCGCTCGCCGTTCCGCGCGTGGCGATCGCCCTGCCACCGGCGATGTCCAGCCGACACGAATTGCCCTCCGAGTGGAGCTGCACCGTAACCTCGACATCGGGTGGCGGTTGCAGGAGGACGCGCAGCGAGTTGGGCAGCCAGGAGGGCTCCAGCTCGGCCATCGGGTCCGGCTCGTAGAAGTTGAGCCCCCAGCGCCCCAGTTCGACCAGGATCGGGTCGAGCTCGCGCCCCAGGGCGGTCAGCTCGTAGACGACCCCTGACGCGGGCGCTTCCAGCTCACGTCGGGTGATGATTCCGTCGCCCTCGAGGTCGCGCAGGCGCTTGGTCAGCACGTCAGTCGGGGGCCCGCCGACGGACCGGAGCAGGTCGGAGAAGCGCAGCGGGCCGAGCAGCAGCTCGCGCACGATGAGCAGCGACCAGCGCTCTCCGATCCGATCGAGAGCGTCGGCAACGCTGCACAGCTGGCCGTATTCCCGACGCGTCATAACAGGATCTTATCATTTGATTTGATTTTCAAAGTATCTCCTTGGAAATCTGGTAGGGTCGCGAGGCGTGGGCCGCATCGCGAAAGTCACGTGGAAACACCCGAAGCTCGTCCTCGTTGCGGTCGGCTGCTTCGCGCTGCTTGCGATTGCGGTCGGGCATGACGTCGAGCACCACCTGAAAGCGGCTGGCTTCACAGACCCTAGCTCGGAGAGCGAGCGGGCCACCCGAGTTCTGCGCGATTCGCTCGGCTATGACCCGAATCCGGCGGTCGTCCTCGTCGTCCGCGCCCCCGGCGGCGGGCGGCTCGACACCGCCGACCCCGCGGTGCGGGGTGAGGTCGACCGGCTCGCTCGCGGGATGGCCAGGGTCGAAGACGTCGGCCACGTAGTCAACCCCCTGCGCGAACCGCGCGCCGCCGAGCTGATCGCCAAGGACGGCGAGTCGCTGGCGATCGCCGGCGACCTGACGACCAACGACCTCGAGGACGCCGGCGGGGTCGCCGCGGAACGGGTCAAGGAGCTGGCCGACGCCAGCCCGCTCGACGTCGCCGAGGGCGGCTTCGCCCAGGGCTTCAACGAGACAAACGACCAGACGCGCGCCGATCTGACCAAGGCCGAGCTGATCGCCTTCCCGCTGCTCGCCATCTTCCTCCTGCTCGTCTTCCGCGGCGTCGTCGCCGCTTCGATCCCGCTGCTGATCGGCGGCATCTCGATCGTCGGCACGATGCTCGTCCTGCGCGTGATGTCGACCTTCGTCGACACCTCGGTCTTCGCGCTCAACATCACGACCGGCCTCAGCCTCGGCCTCGCCGTCGACTACGCGCTGCTGATGGTCTCCAGATATCGCGAGGAGCTGGCCGCGGACGGCCCCAGCCGCGAGGCGCACCGGCGCACGGTGCAGACCGCCGGCCGCACCGTCGTCTTCTCCGGCCTCACGGTCGCTGCCGCGCTCTCGGCGCTGATCTTCATGCCGCAGCGCTTCCTCTACTCGATGGCGGTCGCCGGCGCCTCGGTGGCCCTGCTCTCGGTGTTGATCGCGCTCCTCGTCGTTCCATCCCTGCTGAGCCTGCTCGGCGACCGCATCAACGCACTCTCGATCCGCCGTGGCCACGCCGTCTCCGACGCCTCCGACGGCTGGTACCGGCTGGCGCGCGGCGTGATGAGGCGGCCCGTGGCGGTGGCGCTCGCCAGCTCCGCCCTGCTGCTCGCCGCGGCGACTCCCCTCCTCTGGACGACGCTGACCGGGCCGAGCGCCGAAGCGGTGCCGCCGGGGCAGCCCTCCTACGACGCCTACCGTTACCTCGAAGCGCACTATCCGCGAGACGTGACCGAAGCGGTCACTGTCGCCGTCGACGGCGAAGCGAGCGACGCCCAGCTCGCCGCCTTCCACAGGAGGGTCGAATCCGTCGGCGACGTGGTCCGCGGCGCCCCCTTCGTGCGCACGCCCGGAAACATTGCCTACGCCAACTTCGCGCTCGCGCAGCCGGCGCTCTCGGGCGCCTCGCAGGATGCCGTGAGCGAGATACGCGACCTCGGCCCGCCCGGCGGCGCCACCGTGCTCGTCTCGGGCAACACGGCCCGCTTCGTCGACCAGAAGCAGAGCCTGCTCGAACACGCGCCGCTCGTCGTGGCGATCGTCGCCCTGACCACGGTGGTCATCCTCTTCCTGCTCACCGGGTCGGTGCTGCTGCCGCTGAAGACGCTGGTGATGAACACGCTGACCCTGAGCGCGACGCTCGGCGTCCTCGTCCTCGCCTTCCAGGAAGGCTGGCTCGACGGTGCGCTCGACTACACCGGCCCGGCGGCGATCGAGGTGACCACCATCGTCTTCCTCTTCGCGATGCTCTTTGGTCTCGCCACCGACTACGCGGTGCTGGTGATGGCGCGGATCAAGGAGCGCCACGACCTCGGCGATTCCAACGAGGAGGCGGTCGCGACCGGGATCGCCCGCACCGGCCGGGTGATCACCGCCGCCGCGGTGGCGATCGCGATCGTCTTCCTCGCCTTCGGCGTCAGCAGCGTCTTCTTCGTCAAGCAGTCGGCGATCGGCATGGCCTTCGGCGTGCTGATCGACGCGACCGTCGTCCGCGCCCTCCTCGTCCCCTCCCTGATGCGCCTCTTCGGCGAGTGGAACTGGTGGGCGCCAGCTCCCCTCCGCCGCGTCTACACGCGACTCGGCTTCTCCGAGGCATAGCCCAGTTTGGGCCGGCGGACAGGGTGCCCTCCCGCCCGGACAATCGCCAGCCTAATGAGGCCGGCGATTGTCCGGGCGGGAGACACACCGTCGACGGCGTCTTGTGTGAAGAGACTCACGCCGACGTTGACACCGATCAATGGCGCGTTAACCTATGCACCGATCCCTGTAACGAAAGGTTGACCCTCGTTGATAGATAAGCCTCGCCGCGTTGCCGTCGTCGGCGGCAACCGGATTCCGTTCGCGCGCTCGAACTCGGTCTACTCGCGCGCATCCAACCAGGACATGCTCACCGCGGCCCTCGACGGGCTCGTCTCCCGCTTCTCGCTCGAGGGCGAGCGGCTGGGCGAGGTTGCCGGCGGCGCCGTGCTCAAGCACTCGCGCGACCGCGACCTGACCCGCGAGAGCGTGCTCGGCACGCGGCTCGCCCCCGAGACGCCCGCCTACGACGTGCAGCAGGCCTGCGGCACCGGTCTCGAGACGACGATCCTCGTCGCCAACAAGATCGCCCTCGGCCAGATCGACGCCGGCATCGCCTGCGGCGCCGACACCACCTCAGACGCGCCGATCGGCCTAAACGAGGACCTGCGCGAGATCCTGCTCGACGCCAACCGCGAGAAGTCGAACCTCGGCCGCGTGCGACAGCTGACCCGCGTTCGGCCCGGCCACCTCGTCCCCTCGATCCCCCGCAACGAGGAGCCGCGCACCGGCCTCTCGATGGGCGAGCACTGCGCCGTGATGGCGGCGGAGTGGGATGTCGGCCGCGAGGAGCAGGACGAGCTGGCGGTCACCAGCCACCACAACCTCGCCGCCGCCTACGAGCGCGGCTTCCTCGACGACCTCGTCAGCCCCTACCTCGGGCTCGAGCGCGACCAGAACCTGCGCCCCGACTCCTCGCTCGAGAAGCTGGCCAAGCTCGGCCCGGTCTTCGGCGGCGAGGACGGGACGATGACCGCCGCCAACTCGACCCCGCTCAGCGACGGCGCCTCGGCGGTGCTGCTGGCGAGCGAGGAGTGGGCAAGGGAGCGCGACCTGCCGGTCCTCGCCTACTTCGCCGACGGTCAGACCGCAGCGGTCGACCACGTGCACAAGCGCGAAGGCCTTCTGATGGCGCCGGCCTACGCGATGCCGCGGATGCTCGACCGCGCCGGGCTGACCCTGCAGGACTTCGACCTCTACGAGATCCACGAGGCCTTCGCCGCCCAGGTGCTCTGCACGCTGCGCGCCTGGGAGGACGAGAGCTTCTGCCGCGACCGGCTCGGGCGCGAGCAGCCGCTCGGCGAGATCGACCGCGAGAAGCTCAACGTCAACGGCGGCTCGCTCGCCGCCGGCCACCCCTTCGCCGCGACGGGCGGGCGGATCGTCGCCGGCCTCGCCAAGGCATTGCACGAGAAGGGCTCGGGACGCGGCGCGATCAGCATCTGCGCCGCCGGCGGCCAGGGCGTCGTCGCGATCCTCGAAGCGCCGGAGGGATCTGGATGAGCGACCTCTACTCGCAGCTGGTCAACTCTCCCCCCGGCCGCCTGATCGCGCCGCGCGTCGGGCTGCCGCAACCGACCAAGCTGGAGCGGCGGGCCTCGCACGGGACAGAGATCTCCGGAGCGGTGCTTTTTGGTGCCGCCCCGCGCGGCCGGCTCGAGAAGCCGGTCGAGCGACTGCTTGGCGCGCTCGGCGCCGCCCGGCCCGAGACCGCCGGCGCAACGGTCAAGGCGCTCGTCTTCGACGCCACCGGCATCGCCGACTCGACCGAGCTGGTCGAGCTGCAGCGCTTCTTCTACTCCAACGTCAAGCGCGTCCAGACGTCGGGCCGCGTCGTCGTCCTCGGCACCCCGCCGGCGGGACTGCCGGCCCGAGCCGCGACCGCCCAACGGGCGCTCGAGGGCTTCACCCGCTCGCTCGGCAAGGAGGTCGGTCGCGGCATCGCCGTACAGCTCGTCCACGTCGCCGAGGGCGCCGAGGACCAGATCGACTCGACATTGCGCTTCCTCCTCTCGCCCCGCTCGGCCTATGTGTCGGGCCAGGTGGTCGAGCTCCGCGCGGCGGTGGCGAAGACCCCCGAGATCGACTGGGAGCGCCCGCTCGACGGCAAGGTGGCGCTCGTCACCGGCGCCTCGCGCGGGATCGGGGCCGCGATCGCCGAGACCCTGCACGGCGACGGCGCCGGCCTGGTCCTGCTCGACGTCCCGGCGCTTTCGGCAGACCTCGCGGCGGTCGCCGCCCGGCTCGACGCCGAGACGATCGAGATCGACATCACCGACGAGGACGCACCGGCGCGGATCGCCGGCGCGGTGGCACCCGAGGGCCTCGACATCGTCGTCCACAACGCCGGCGTCACCCGCGACCGCACGATCGCCAAGATGCCCGAGGAGCGCTGGACCTCGCTGCTGGAGATCAACCTCTCCAGCGAGGAGCGGATCGACGACGAGCTGCTCGAGCGCGGGCTGCTGCGCGAGAACGGGCGCATCGTCTGCGTCTCCTCGATGAGCGGCATCGCCGGCAACTCGGGCCAGACCAACTACGCGACCTCGAAGGCGGGCGTGATCGGCATGGTCGAAGCGCTCGCCCCGGAGCTGGCCAAGCGCAAGGCGACGATCAACGCGGTCGCGCCGGGCTTCATCGAGACGCAGATGACGGCGGCGATGCCGATCGGCGTGCGCGAAGCCGGCCGGCGAATGAACAGCATGTCGCAGGGCGGCCTGCCGGTCGACGTCGCCGAGACGATCGCCTGGCTCGCCAGCCCTGCCTCGACCGGCGTCAACGGCAACGTCGTCCGCGTCTGCGGCCAGAGCCTGCTGGGAGCGTGATGGCTAAGCGAACGCTCGACAGCCCGCCGAGCATCCTGCCGCTCTACCTGCGCGCGGCGGCGCCGATGGTCCCGGGCGCCTCGCTGCTGCCCTTCGTGCCGGGGGGCGGGGACAAGGTCCCCGAGATCGAGCTCGAGCTGGACGGGGTGGCCCCCGACCCCGAGAAGGTCGCCGCCTACGCCCGCGTCTGCGGCTTCCCCCTGCGCGACCACCTCCCCCCCACCTACCCGCACGTTCTCGCCTTCCCGCTGCACATGGCGGTGATGGCGGACGGCGGCTTCCCCTTCGGCGCCGTCGGCCTCGTCCACGTCGAGAACCGGATCGAGCAGCGCCGCCCGATCGGGGTCGGCGAGGAGCTGACGATCCGCGTCAAGCCGACGAAGCTGGAACCCCACCCGCGCGGCCAGACCTTCTCGCTGCTCACCAAGGTTCTCAGCGGCCGCCGCATCGTCTGGGAATCGACCAGCACGATGCTCCGCCGCGGCCCTGCCGAACAGCCCGCCGACGGGCCGATACGTCAAGGCGGCCTTGACGTATCGGCCCGTCGGCCCCTGGAGGACCTAGAGGGAGGCGCTGAGTGGAAGCTCGGCGGCGATCTGGGGCGGCGCTACGCGGCCGTCTCCGGCGACCGCAACCCGATCCACATGCACGCGCTGACCGCGAAGCCGCTCGGCTTCCCGCGGGCGATCGCGCACGGGATGTGGACCAAGGCGCGCTGCCTGGCGGCGCTCGAGTCTCGCCTGCCCGACGGCTTCGCCGTCGACGTCCGTTTTCGCAAGCCGATCCTGCTGCCTGCGCGGGTGGAGTTCGCCAGCGCAGGCGAGGGCGGGGAAATCGATTTCGCGGTCCGTGACGCCGAGCGCGGCACGCCGCACCTCGAGGGCCACGTCGCGCCGCTCGAGTCCAAGACCAAAGACGGGAGGAAGTAAAGAGATGCCCACCGCCACCGAGGAGAAGGGCGTGGCCGAACGCAGCATGGGCTTCGGCCTGCGCTGGCTCAGCCGGCTCGCAGGCTCCGACCTGCTCGATCGCATCCGCATCCGCAAGCAGGTCGAGCGCGCATTGTTCAGCGGCACCAAGAACGGCTTCCGCACGGCGACAGCCGCGGGGCGCACCTTCGGCGCCGCGCAGAAACTGACCGGCCCGGCACGCCAGGCGACGGGCAAGCCGCGCAGCCTCTTCGACCTCACGCCCGACGAGGAGCAGCAGATGCTTCAGGAAGGCGTCCGCGACTTCGCCGCGGCCGAGGTTCGTCCCGTCGCCGCCAAGGCCGACGCCGAGCGCAAGGCGCCGTCCGAGCTGCTCGCCCAGGTCAACGAGCTCGGCGTCAACATGCTCGGCGTCCCCGAGGAGCTCGGCGGCGTCATGCACGAGCAGGCCGCCGTGACCAGCGTCCTGATCGGCGAGGCGCTCGCCCACGGCGACATGGGGATCGCGTATGCGGCGCTGGCGCCCGGTGCCGTGGCCACCGCGATCGCCCACTGGGGCACACCCGAGCAGGAGGCGACCTACCTGCCCTCCTTCACCGGCGAGGACACGCCGGCGGCGGCGCTGGCGCTGCTCGAGCCTCACCCGCTCTTCGATCCGCTCGAGCTGGAGACGAAGGCACGCCGCGACGGCGCCGACTGGGTCCTCGAAGGCGTCAAGTCCCTGGTCGCGCGTCCCACCGAGTGCGAGCTCTTCGTCGTCGCCGCCGAGGCCGAGGGCATCGGGCCGGCGCTCTTCGTGATCGAGTCGGGCGCCTCCGGCCTATCGGTCGAGGACGAGCCGGCGATGGGCCTGCGGGCGGCCGCGACCGGCCGCCTCCTGCTCGAGGGGGTGCGCGTCCCCAAGACCGCCCTGCTCGGCGAGGGCAAGCGCGAGGACTACGTCGAGTGCGTGCAACGCGCCCGCGTCGCCTGGTGCGCGCTCGCCGTTGGCACCGCGCAGGCCGCCCTCGACTACGTCAAGGACTACGTCAACGAGCGCACCGCCTTCGGCGAACCGATCTCCAACCGCCAGGGCGTCGCCTTCGCGGTCTCAGACGTAGCGATCGAGAGCGACAGCATGCGCCTTGCGACCTACCGGGCGGCAAGCCGCGCCGACCAGGGTCATGACTTCGGCCGCGAGGCCGCCCTCGCCCGCCGCCTCTGCTCCCAGAAGGGGATGAAGATCGGCTCCGACGGCGTGCAGCTGCTCGGCGGCCACGGCTACGTCAAGGAGCATCCGGTCGAGCGCTGGTACCGAGACCTCCGCGCAGCGGGCGTGATGGAGGGCGCCCTGCTCGTCTAGGCGCAGGCCGAGAGCGAAAGGAAACCATGATCAACCTCGAGATACCGAAGAAGTTCAAGCCCCTCGCCACACAGGCGAACCAGGTCGCGACCGAGGTCTTCCGGCCGATCTCACGCAAGTACGACGAAGAAGAGCACGCCTATCCGAAGGAGCTCGACATGCTCGCCGCGCTGATCGACGGCATGAACGAGGGCTCCGACATCGGCGGCGCCGGTGCCGCCGGCGTGCGGCGCGAGTCGAACGGCGCCGACGAGGGCAACCGCAACGGCTCAAACCTCTCCACGGTGCTCGGCATCGTCGAGCTCTGTTGGGGCGACGTCGGCCTGCTGCTCTCGATGCCGCGCCAGGGGCTCGGCAACTCGGCGATCGCCTCGGTGGCGACCGAGGAGCAGCTCGAGCACTACGGCGGCAAGTGGGCGGCGATGGCGATCACCGAGCCCGAGGCGGGCTCGGACTCGGCTGCGATCCGCACCACGGCCGAGCTCGACGGCGACGAGTACGTGCTCAACGGCGAGAAGATCTTCGTCACCTCGGGCGACCGGGCCGACCTGATCGTCGTCTGGGCCTCGCTCGACCGCTCCAAGGGCCGGGCGGCGATCAAATCGTTCATCGTCGAGCGCGACAACCCGGGCCTGAAGCTCGACCGGCTCGAGCACAAGCTCGGCATCCGCGCTTCCGACACGGCCAACTTCACGCTGCAGGACTGCCGCGTGCCGAAGGACGCCCTGCTCGGCAGCCCCGAGATCGACACCAAGGCGGGCTTCGGCGGCGCGATGCAGACCTTCGACAACACGCGGCCGCTGGTCGCGGCGATGGCGGTCGGCGTCGCCCGCGCCTCGCTCGAGGAGACGCGCAGGCGGCTGGAGGAAGCGGGGGTCGAGATCGACTACGACCGGCCGGCGTTGAGCCAGTCGGCGGCCGCGGCCCGCTATCTGGAGATGGAGGCCGACTACGAGGCCGCCCTCCTGCTCACGCTGCAGGCGGCCTGGATGGCCGACAACGGCAAGCCCAACTCATTGCAGGCCTCGATGGCCAAGGCGAAGGCGGGACGCACCTGCGTCGACGTGTCCCTTGGCTGCGTCGAGCTCTGCGGCGGCCTCGGCTACGGCGAGAGCGAGCTGCTCGAGAAGTGGGCGCGCGACGCGAAGATCCTCGACATCTTCGAGGGGACGCAGCAGATCCAGCTGCTGATTGTCGCCCGGCAGCTGCTTGGGAAGTCGTCGAGTGAATTGAAATAAGGGGTAACCAGGGCGCCACACCTGCCGACGGGCCGATACGTCAAGTTCACCTTGACTTTTCGGCCCATCGGCGGCTGATTTACTGCGGCGCGTGAATTTCATAGACGCAATGGAGCGCTCTCCCGCTTCGCGGCTCGGGATCGTGGCGGTCGATGCTGAGGGCTCGCGGCGGGACTGGCACTTCGGGGAGCTGATCGCGAGGTCTGCTGGTCTCTCTGGCGCGTTTGCGGCGCGGGGGGTGCGGCGCGGCGACGTGGTGATGATGCTGGTCGGGAACCGGATCGAGTGGGTGCTCTCGCTGCTGGCGTGCTGGCGGATGGGCGCGGTTGCGTTGCCCTGCAGCACGCAGCTGCGCCGGCACGACCTCGAGGTGCGGGTCGCGGCGGCGAGTCCCGCCCTCTGCGTCGGCGAAGACGCGCTGCTCGCTGAGCTGCCGGGCGGAGTCGAGACGATGACGATGGACGAGGTCGCGGTCGTGCTCGACGAGGACCGTGACCAGGAGACGCCGGCCGCGGTCGAGGCGATGGACCCGGAGGACCCGGCGCTGATCGTCTTCACCTCGGGCACGACGGGCGAGCCGCGCGGCGTCGTCCACGCCTACCGTTACCTGGAGGGCCAGCGCGCTCAGGCCGAACACTGGCTCGGCTCGCGCAAGGGCGAGCTGGTCTGGTGCACGACCGCGACTGGCTGGTCGAAGTCGGCCCGCAACGTCTTCCTCGCCCCCTGGCTGACCGGCGCCGCCGCCGTCCTTCAAGAGGGGCGCTTCGACCCGGCCGAGCGGCTCGATCTCGCCGAAGCGCTTGGCGTGAACGTCCTCTGCCAGGCGCCGACCGAGTACCGGATGCTCGCCAAGCGCACCGAGCTGCGCCGCCTGCCGAGCCTGCGTCGCATGGTCTCGGCCGGCGAGCCGCTGGAGGCCGAGACGGTCGCGACCTTCCGCGAGGCGATGGGCCTCGAGCCCGCCGACGGCTACGGCCAAACCGAGACCGGCCACGTCAGCGGCAACCTCGCCGGCGACCCGGTCAAGCCCGGCTCGATGGGCCGGCCGCTGCCGGGGATCGAGACCCGGATCGTCGAGGGCGAGCTGCAGCTGCGCGCCGCCTCCTCCCCCACCTTCTTCTCCCGCTACCTCGATGGCGAGCGCTTCGAGGACGAGTGGTGGCACACCGGCGACCTGGTCCGCGAGGACGAGGACGGCTACCTCTTCTTCGAGGGCCGCGGCGACGACATCATCCTCTCCTCCGGCTACCGGATCGGCCCCTTCGAGGTCGAGTCCGCCCTGCTCTCGCACCCCGCCGTCGCCGAGGCCGCCGCGGTCGCCGCCCCCGACCCCGAGCGCGGCGCCGTCGTCCGCGCGATCGTCGTCCCCCGCGACCGCGAACCGAGCGAGGAGCTGGCCCACGAGCTGCAGGAGCACTGCAAGCGCGAAACCGCCCCCTACAAGTTCCCCCGCATCGTCGAGTTCGCCTCCGAGCTGCCGAAGACGAACAGCGGCAAGGTCCGTCGCGCCGAGCTGCGCCGCAGCTAGGCTGTTCGCGGTGGCTGAGATCGACCGCAAGCGACTCGCGGCCCTGACGGAGGCGCAGCAGGAGCAGTTCCGCAATCGCACCGGGCAGTCGGCGAAGACCTTCGAGCGGGCGGTGAAGGTGATGCCGGGCGGCGTCCCCTCCTCCTTCCAGGAGAACGATCCCTGGCCCGTGTACATCGAGCGCGGCCGGGGCAGCCGCGTCTGGGACGTCGACGGCAACGAGTACGTCGACTTCCACAACGGCTTCGGCGTGATGTGCATCGGCCACGCCGACCCGACCGTCGGCGCCGCAGTCAAGGCGCGAATCGACGAGGGCACCCACTTCGCCGCCCCGACCGACGGCTCGATCGCCGTCGCCGAGGAGCTGGCCCGCCGCTTCGGCCTGCCGCAGTGGCGCTTCAACAACTCCGGCACCGAGGCGACGATGGACGCCGTCCACCTCGCCCGCGGCGCCACCGGCCGCGACGTCATCCTCAAGATCGAGGGCTCCTACCACGGCCACCACGACGCGGTGATGGTCTCGGTCTACCCGCCGCTGGAGGCGCTCGGCGCCCGCGACGACCCGGTCAGCGTCCCCTACGGCGGCGGCGTCCCGAAGGCGCTCAGCGAGCTGACCCGCGCCGTCCCCTTCAACGACGCCGAGGCGCTGCAGAGCGTGCTGGAGAAGATCGGCGACCAGGTCGCCGGCCTGATCATGGAGCCGGCGATGATGAACATCAACATCATCCCCCCGCGCGAGGGCTACCTCGAGCGGGTGCGCGAGCTGACCGCGGCGCACGGCGTCAAGCTGATCTTCGACGAGGTGAAGACCGGGGCGACAATCTCGGCCGGCGGCGCCACCGCCCGCTTCGGCGTCGCCCCCGACATGATCACCCTGGCCAAGGCCAGCTGCGGCGGCTATCCGGGCGGCGCGATCGGGATGAGCGAGGAGCTGGCGGCGATCGTCGCCGACGGCACGGTCAAGCAGTACGGCACCTTCAACGGCAACCCGCTGGTGATGGCGGCGGCCGAGGCGACGCTGACCGAGGTCCTCACCGACGACGTCTACGAGCGCTTCGAGGCGACCAATCGCAGGCTGCTCGACGGCTGTCAGCAGATCATCGACTCCTACGGCCTGCCCGCCTACACCGAGGGCATGGGCGCCAAGGGCTGCGTGATCTTCTCGCCGGAGCGGATGTACGAGTACCGCGACTACCTGACCAAGGTCGACGAAGAGCTCTCGACCCTGGCCTGGCTCTACCACATGAACCACGGCGTCTTCATGACCCCGGGCGTCGAGGAGGAGTGGACGCTCTCGATCGCCCACGGCGACGCGGACCTGCAGCGCTACCTCGACGCCTTCGAGGCCTTCGCCCGCGACCTGGCGGCCTAACCGCCCGCCGACGGGCCGATACGTCAAGGCAGGCTTGACGTATCGGCCCGTCGGCGGCTCAAAGGGCCTCGGCGACGTCGACCGGGCGGCCGAGGTGGTAGCCCTGGGCCATGTCGACGCCGTATTCGCGCAGCATCTGCGCGGTCAGGTCGTCCTGGACGAACTCGGCGATCGTCGTCTTGCCGAGTCCGCGGGCGACCTGAACGATCGCCTGCACGGTCAGCTGGTCGGCGTCGCTGTTGGGCATGTCGCGCACGAAGGAGCCGTCGATCTTGATCAGGTCGAAGGGAATCTGTTTTAGATAGTGGAAGGGGCCGAAGCCGGCGCCGTAGTCGTCGATCGCGACCTGGCAGCCGAACTCGGTGAGGCGGTCGGCGAAGCCGCCGATCGCCTCGTAGTCGGCAAGTCGCGCAGTCTCGGTGATCTCGAAGGTGCAGCGGGACGGGTCGGCCGGACCTTCGTCGAGGCGCCGCTCGATGAATTCGAGCACCGAGATGTCGGCCAGCGAGGCGCCCGAGAGGTTGACGTGCAACGAGACCGGGCGCCCTTCGCGCTCGCGGGTAGCGAGCAGCTCGAGCGCCCGCACGACGACCCAGCGGTCCAGCTCCTGCACCAGGCCGCTGCGCTCGGCCGCCTCGATGAAGGACGCGGCTGGCAGCAGCTCGCCGTCGTCGCCGGTCATCCGCAGCAGCAGCTCGTAACGCTCGATCCCGCCGGAGGCGAGGCTGAGGATCGGCTGCGTGTGCAGGCTTAGACGGTCATGGGTGAGCGCTTCGCGAATGCGGGCGCTGGTCGTCTGACGGCCGCGATCGCCGCGGCTTGGAACCCCCGCGCTCTCGAAGAGGCCGATCTGGTTGCGCCCGTCCGCCTTGGCCCGATACATCGCCTGATCGGCCGCGACGAGCACCGCCTCCGCGCCAATCGAGCGCTCGCCGCCGAACATCGTGATCCCGACGCTGACCGTGGCGCCGGAGGCTTCGGGCGCCGGCACGGCCTCCTCGGCGACCCGCGCCCGCAGATCCTCGCCGAGCTGCAGGGCGCCGGCGACGTCGGTCTGCGGCATCAGGACCGCAAACTCGTCACCCGAGAGGCGGGCGACGATGTCCGTGCCGCGCACCCGTTCGCGCATGATCCCCGCGACCTGGCGAATCAGCGTGTCGCCGGCCTGATGGCCGTAGGCGTCGTTGACCGCCTTCAGCCCGTCGATGTCGACGACCATCACCGCGCCCTGCCCGCCGTAGCGGGCGCTGAAGGAGACGTACTGGTCGAGCTCGGCCCGGAAACGGCGGCGGTCGAGCAACCCGGTCAGCGAGTCGTGGTCGGCGAGATAGCGCAGCTCGGCCTCGGTCTTCTTGGCCCGCGCCAGCGCCTCTTCGACTACGGCGCGGTCTTCCGGATCGAGCTTCGCAAGGGCCTCGGCAATCGCCGGATCGCTCTGCCCAGGAAGCCGTACGTCGGTCACTCTCTGAAGTTAGACCTTTCCAGGCAAAAAAAGTTCGCGCGAAATTCGCCTGGATCGCAATATCTTCAAATATCGGGAGTCCTGGGCCCGAAAAGTAGGCATCCAAACGTCCACGAGTAGGGTGGTCGGGGCTAATGGCCAACCGCCTCGCCCGCGAGACCAGCCCCTATCTCCTGCAGCATCGCGACAATCCGGTCGACTGGTACCCGTGGGGCGAGGAGGCGCTGACGCGCGCCCGCGAGCTCGATCGGCCGATCCTGCTCTCGGTTGGCTACTCGGCCTGCCACTGGTGCCACGTGATGGAGCGCGAGTCCTTCGAGGACGCCGAGACGGCGGCCTACATGAACGAGCACTTCGTCAACGTCAAGGTTGACCGCGAGGAGCGACCGGACGTCGACGCGATCTACATGGAGGCGGTGCAGACGATCAGCGGCCAGGGCGGCTGGCCGATGACCGTCTTCTGCGATCCCGACGGAGTCCCCTTTTACGGCGGCACCTACTTCCCGCCCGACGAGGGCCGCGGGATGCCGAGCTTCCGCATGGTGATGGAGGCGGTCGTCGACGCCTTCGAGAGCCGGAGGGAGGAGATCGACGAGCGGGCGCCGCAGATGACCGAACGGCTGGGGGCGATCGGCGCGACCGAGCCGGCGCACGAAGGGCCAGGCGCCGAGCTGCTGGAGGAAGCGACGGCGCGTCTGCTCGCCGCCGCCGACACCGCCCGCGGAGGTTTCGGCGGCGCGCCGAAGTTCCCGCCCGCGTGCGCCCTGGAGCTGTTGCTCGCCCGCGGCGAGCGCGAGCACGTCGAGCGCACCCTCGACGCAATGATGGCCGGCGGCATCTACGACCAGCTCGGCGGCGGCTTCGCCCGCTACTCGGTCGACGCCGCCTGGCTCGTCCCCCACTTCGAGAAGATGCTCTACGACAACGCGCTGCTGGCCCGCGCCTACCTGCACGGCTGGCAGGTCTTCGGCCACGAGCGCTACCGCCGCGTCTGCGAGGAGACGCTCGACTGGGCGCTGCGCGAGATGCGCGGTCCCGAGGGCGGCTTCTACTCCGCCCTCGACGCCGACTCCGAGGGCGAGGAGGGGCGCTTCTACACCTGGACGCCCGACGAGATCCGCTCCGCCCTCAACCCCGACCCGAACTGCATCAAATTCCCATCCCAGCAGATAGGGAATTTGATGCAGTTCTATGGGGTGACGGAGCGGGGCAACTTCGAGGGACGAAACGTGCTGCATCTCGCCGGGGGGGCGAGGACCGCTGAAGGCGCTCGCCTGGCCGAGAGCGACGGGGCGGACCCGCCCGAGGGGCTGGACGAGATGCGGCTGGCGCTGTTGGGGGCGCGAGCCCAGCGGGTGCGCCCCGGGCTCGACGACAAGCGCCTCGCCTCCTGGAACGCGCTGATGATCGCGGCGCTCGCGGAGGCGGGCGCAGTCCTCGGTCGCTTGGACTACCTCGACGCCGCGCGCGTCTGCGCCGAGCTCGTCTGGACGCAGATGCGCGAGGGCGGCCGCCTGCTCCGCACATACAAGGACGGCCGTGCCCACCTCAACGCCTACCTCGAGGACCACGCCTACCTGGTCGAGGCGCTGCTGACGCTCTACGAGGCGACCTTCGAGACGCGCTGGTTCGAACGCGCGCGGGAACTGGCCGAGACGACGATCGCCCGCTTCGGCGACTCCGAGCGCGGAGGCTTCTTCTCCACCTCGGCGGATCATGAAGCTCTGATCGCCCGTCGCAAGGAGATCGGCGACCACCCGATCCCCTCCGGCAACAGCTCCGCGGCGATGGGCCTGCTCCGCCTCGCCGCGCTGACCGGCGAGCGCTCCTACGCCGGCCAGGCCGAGGGCGTCTTCCGCCTCTTCGCCGAGCCCGCCGTCCGCCATCCCGAGGCGTTCGCCCATTTCCTGCGCGCGCTCGACTTTCACCTCGCCTCGGTCAAGGAGGTCGCCCTCGTCGGCGACGACCTCGCCGAGCTCGCCGCCGTCGTCCGCGCCGCGCACCGCCCCCACCTCGTCCTCGTCGGCGGCCCGGAGGGCACAGACACCCCCGAATTGCTCGCACAACGTGCCGCGGTCGACGGCGAGCCCGCCGCCTACGTCTGCGAGAGCTTCGCCTGCAAGCAGCCCGTGACCGATCCGCGACAGCTCGCCGGCCTGCTCTGAGAGGATTCGGTCCTTGCGAGGCTCCCTGTTCACGTTCGCCGCCGGCCGCCGCGCCAAGTGGATCGTCTTCGCGATCTGGTTCGTCGCGATCGGCGTTGCCGCCAGCCCGCTCGCCGACCTGCCCGGCAAGTTCGCAGACGCCGAAAACAACGAGTCGACCTCCTACCTGCCCGGCGAGGCCGAATCGACGGCTGCGCTGGAAGCGACCGAGTCGCTGCAGGACGGGGAACTGGCGCCGGCGGTGATCGTCTACCGCCGCGACTCGGGCCTGACCGCGGCCGACCGGCGGACGATCGAAGCCGACGTCGCGGCGATGACCTCGAAGCGCTTCCCGGGCGTGATCGCCGACGGCAAAACAGCCGCCTCGGGGGGCAAGAGCAACGGCTCGAAAGGTGGGCAGCAGACCGCCCCCGGCCTGCCCCCCGGATGCGGCACGCCAACCGCGGTCCCCGGCCAGCCCGCAGGCTACGAACCCTTCATCGGCCCGGTCTGCTCGGCGGACGGCAAGGCGGCGATTCTCACCGCCTACATCGAGGCCGAAGGCGAGGGCGAACGGATCGTCGACCCGGTCAAGTTCTGGCGCGAACAGATCTCCAGCGAAGAGGGTGGGCTGGAAGCCAAGATCACCGGCGGCGCCGGATTCTCCGCCGACGCGATCGAAGTCTTCGAAGGCATCAACAGCACCCTGCTGCTGGCGGCGGCCAGCCTCGTCGTCTTCCTCCTGATCCTGATCTACCGTTCGCCGTTCTTCTTCTTCATCCCCCTGGCCGCGGTGCTGTTCGCCGAGGTGCTCTCGCGCTCGGTCGGCTACGGGATCTCCGAGCTGGGGGTGACGATCAACGGCCAGTCGAGCTCGATCATGTCGGTGCTCGTCCTCGGCGCCGGCACCGACTACGCGCTGCTGCTCGTCTCCCGCTACCGCGAGGAGCTGCACAACACGGTCGACCGCCACGCGGCGATGCGCACGGCGCTGGCCTCGGCCGGCCCGGCGATCTTCGCCTCGGCGGCGACGGTGATCGCCGCCCTGCTCTGCCTGATGCTGGCCAAGGTCAACGGCACCGCCGGCCTCGGCCCGATCGCGGCGATGGGCATCGCCTGCGCGGCGCTCTCGATGCTGACCCTGCTGCCGGCGCTGCTGACCATCTTCGGCCGCCGCGCCTTCTGGCCCTTCGTGCCGCACACGCCGGAGACGACGCCGAGCGCCGACGCGGTCTCCGAGCGAGCCCGGCGCAAGATCGTCGAGGGCAGCGCCGTCGGCGGCCTCCTCCGCGTCGTCCTCGCCAGCCTTCTCGTCCTCGTCCTGCTGCCGTTCGTGCTGATCAACTGGGTCCTGCGCATCCTCAGCGGCCGCCGCATCCCCTCGCTGATCGTCGGCCCGCTCGACCGCAGGATCTTCACCCCCTACGAGATCCGCCGCCACCGGCGAGAGCACGCCGCCGACGAGACGCACGGCCTCTGGGCGCGGCTCGGCAACCGGGTGGCGATCTCGCCACAGCGCGTCATGGGCGGCTCTATCGTCGTCCTGCTCATCCTCACCGCCGGCTTCGCCTCCTTCTCGACCGACCTGACCGCCGAAGACACCTACATCAACGAAGTCGAATCGGTCGAAGGCCAGTACCTGCTCGACGAAAGCTTCCCCTCGGGGACGACGGGGCTGACCGACATCGTCGTCGCGAAGCGTTCGGAGGTGCCCGCGGTTCAGCAGGCGGTGACCGGCGTCGACGGGGTCGAGTCGGTCTCCGAACCGGTAGCCGAGGGACCGCCGGGAGTCCTCCTGCAGGCGACGCTCGAACCGAACCCCTACTCGACCGAGGGCTTCGACCTGATCGAGCCGATCCGCGAAGCGGCCCACCGGGTGACGCCGGAAGCGCTGGTCGGCGGCCCCAGCGCGATCGAATTCGACGTGCGCGAGGCCGCGGGCCGCGACTCGGTCGTGATCCCGCCGATCATCCTCTTCGTCGTCTTCCTGATCCTCGTCGGCCTGCTGCGCGCGGTGGCGGCGCCGCTGGTGCTGATCGGGACTGTGATCCTCAGCTTCCTCGCCGCGCTCGGCTTCGGCTACTTCGTCTTCGACGTGATCTTCGGCTTCCCCGGCTCCGACCCCTCGCTGCCGCTCTTCGCCTTCGTCTTCCTCGTCGCGCTCGGCGTCGACTACAACATCTTCCTGATCGCCCGCGCCCGCGAGGAGACGATCGCGCACGGCTCCGAACAGGGCATCCTGCGCGCTCTCGCCGTCACCGGCGCGGTGATCACCAGCGCCGGCATCGTCCTCGCCGGCACCTTCTCGGTCCTCGCCGTCCTCCCCCTCACCTTCCTCACCGAGCTCGGCTTCGTCGTCGCCTTCGGCGTCCTGCTCGACACCTTCCTCGTCCGCAGCGTCCTCGTCCCCGCCATCGCCCTCACCCTCGGCGACAAATTCTGGTGGCCGTCAGCCCTTTCGAGAGCATCTGAGGGTCGAGAGCCAAGCCCGGCAAGGACGCAGGAAGGCTGACAAGGGGAGCGCACTTTTTGGTGCGTGACCCGCAGGCAGCCGACCGAGGACGCCGGCAGGCGCCGGCTATCGGCCCTCAGAGAATGGGGAGGAACTGTTCGATCTCATACGGGGTGACCTGGACCCGGTAGTCGTCCCACTCCTGGCGCTTGATCTCGACGAAACGCCGGAAGGTGTGCTCGCCGAGGGTCCTCAAAACGAGCTCCGACTCGGCGGCGACCTCGATCGCCTCGCCGAGCGTGGCAGGGAGCTGCTCGATCCCCTGGTGGGCCAGCTCCTCCGCCGAGAGGTGGTAGAGGTTCTGCTCCATCGGCTCGGGCAACTCGTAGCCCTTCTCGATCCCTTCCAGGCCGGCCTGCAGCATGCCGGCGAAGCAGAGGTAGGGGTTGCAGGCGGGGTCGGGGCAGCGCAGCTCGGCGCGGGTCGCCTCCTCCTTGCCCGGGTGGTAGAGCGGAACGCGGATCAGCGCCGAGCGGTTGCGCCGCGACCAGGCGAGGTAGACCGGCGCCTCGTAGCCGGGGACGAGCCGCTTGTAGGAGTTGACCCACTGGGCGAAGAGCGGTGAGATCTCCCGCGCGTGCTTGAGCTGGCCGGCGATGAAGGCCTTCGCGGTCGGCGAGAGGAAATACTGGTCGTCGGGGTCGTAGAAGGCGTTTTTGCCGTCCCTGGTCAGCGACTGGTGCACGTGCATGCCCGAGCCGTTCTCGCCGAAGAGCGGCTTCGGCATGAAGGTCGCATGCGATTCGTACTTCATCGCGTACTCCTTGACGACGATGCGGTAGGTCATGCAGTCGTCAGCCATCGCCAGCGCGTCCTTGTAGCGCATGTCGACCTCGTGCTGAGAGGGACCGACCTCGTGGTGGGTGTACTCGACGTGAATGCCCATCTTCTCGAGGGCGAGGACGGTGTCGCGGCGCACGTCGGAGCCGGCGTCGAGCGTCGTCAGGTCGAAGTAGCCGCCCTCGTCGAGGCCTTCCGGAACGCCCCCCTCCGGCTTCGCCGAGCGGAAGTAGAAGAACTCGAGCTCGGGGCCGATGTTGAAGGCGTCGAAGCCCATCTCCTCGGCCCGTTTCAGCGCCCGCTTCATGATCCAGCGCGGGTCGCCCTCATAGGGCTCGCCGCCCGGCACCTGGATGTCGCAGAACATGCGAGCGACGGCGTTTTCCCCCTCCGGTCGCCAGGGGAGGAGGGCGAAGGTGGAGGGGTCGGGCACGGCGATCATGTCGGACTCCTCGATCGGGTTGAAGCCGGTGATCGAAGAGCCGTCGAAGCCCATGCCGCCTTCAAAGGCGTCCTCCAGCTCGGCCGAGTTGATCGAGAAGCTCTTCAGCTGGCCGAGCACGTCGGTGAACCAGAGGCGAACGAAGCGCACGCCGCTCTCCTTGACTATCTCAGCGACGTCGGCGGCGGTCTTCGGTTGGTCTGCCATCTCTCGGCCTCCTCGGCTCACGCGGTTCCGCTCGGGGCCGCAACGATAGGCGAAGCGCGGCCGCGGTGAACCGAACGCGTGGTTACCGCCGTATCCGGGTACGAATACCTCCAGAGCCACGCTGCTTGCGGGACGCCGCAAAAGTCGGTATAACTTACTGGACGTAAGTATCTGGCTGAAAGTAAAGTAAAGGCCACGTAAAGGCTTTGTGAAGCGGAATCTCCCCCGCTAGACGCCCGGAGGCTGACGCCCGTGACGGTAAAAACAGACGTAAGCAGATTTCAGATCCACGACGAGCTGACCGCGCCCGACGAGAGCGCGCCGCTGATCAAAACGATCCAGGCGACCGGCGGCGCCGTGACCAAGTTTGTCGGCGTGCTCGCCGGCGCTCCCGCCGTGCTGCGCGCCTACACGCGGATGCGCTCCGAGCTGCGCGGCGGCGTCCTGCCGCGGGCGACCCGGGTGCGGATCGCCCTCGGGGTCGCCGAGTACCGCGAGGACGGCTACAGCATCGGCCAGCATGCGAAGACCGCGCGCAGCGCCGGCCTCGGCCTCGACGAGGTCTCCCGCGCGCGCAGCTTCACCTCCAACGACCCCAAGGAGGCGGCGCTGCTCGCCTACCTGCGGGGCGCCCTCGAGGCCAACGGCCACCCCCCGCTCCACCTGCACGAGGAGGCGCGGGAGATCGGTTGGACCGACGAGGAGCTGCTCGAGGCGGTCGCGCATCTGGCGCTGAACGAGTTCCAGAGCCTGATCGCCGGCGCAGCGGAGCTGCCCAAGGACCAGAGCGGTCCGCGGGTTCTTCCCTCGGCGGCTGCGTAAAGGCAGACCGCGACCCTCCTAGCGGTTTAGGACGGGTCGAGGGGGGTCTGCAAAACGCTCGGCAGGAGCCTCGCTTGAGTGTTTTGCAAACCCCCCTCGACCCGTCCTTTTCTGCTTCAAGCGCCCCGCAGTCTCAATTCCGCTCATCCCTCATCAGCTCCAGAAAAGGGGCATCACCGCGCGACCCCTCTCCGGCGAGGGCAGCTCCACCGCCGCCTTGCTCTTTGAAGCTGTCGAGGGCTCTGGCGGAGGGGGCTGGTACCCCCCACCCAAAACACTCAAGCGAGGCTCCCGCCGAGCGTTTTGGGTGGGGGGTACCAGCCCCACTGCCTCTTAATCCTTGACCAGTGTCGCCGTGTAGAGCAGGCGGGCCGTGCTGTAGCGGCAGCCGTAGGTGGCGCGTGTGTTCACCTTCTGCTGCGGTTCGCCCTGGCGCACGTCGGTCGCGTTGACGCACTTGCCGGGCTCGCGGCTGGCGCGCCAGGCATTGCTCGACGGCAGGCTCTGCGCGAAGGCCGGCGCCCAGGTCGGCACCGTGAGCGCGACTATCTCGCCCTTGCGAACACGCAGGCCGGCGCTGAACCGGATCGTCTGGCCGAGATAGGGGCTGAGAACGTGAATCGAGCCCTGGGAGCGCAGGTTGTAGCGGGGCGGATTGGTGCGGGGAATGCGGTGCAGGATCGCCAGGCGCGCCTCGGGCGGCGTGCCGAAGAAGCCATTGAAGAAGGACCGCTGGCTCGGGGTCGGCTGGGCGAGCGAAAGCGTCCAAGACGTGATCTTGCCGTTGGCCGGCACGCGGAAGGGAAGCTTCGTCTTGCTGGTGCTCACCTGGAAGCCGGTGACGCTGCCGACCGCCTGGCAGGGTGTCTCGGGACATGACGGGTCGGGCAGGGTGGGCGTGCCGCCGAGCGTGACGGTGATCTTCCCCTGCGCGGCGATGCCAGTCCCCGCCGACGCCGCGACGACGGAAGCCAGGGCGGCCGAGAAGGCGACCAGCAGCGCCAGCCGCTTTCGAACTCGCCCCCGTCCGGGGTTGACACCTGCATGCGAAGACCTCGCCATTGCCATTGCTCCTCTCGTTGACGATCCAGCTTGGGGAGATTAACCGCCCGGGCGGCCCAAAGATGCGCCTGCGGGCGGCCTCAGTGGCGCTTGGAGTCGATCGCGACCGCGTAGCGAACGCGGTTCGCGCCTTCGAAATGCAGCGCCCGGCGAGCGCCGTTGGTGAGGTCGAAGGCATTGCCCTTTGTGTAGGGGCCGCGGTCGATCACGCGGGCGACGACGGTGTGGCCGTGGTAGGCAAACTTGACCGCCGTGCCGCAGGGCAGCTTGCGGTGGGCGACGCCGATCGTGCGCGGGCGCAACGTCTGGCCGCAGGCCGTGTGGTTGCCGTAGAGGCCGGGGCCGTACCAGGTGGCGCCGGCGCTGCGCATCGGGCTGCTGAAGACGAGGCTCGCGTTGGCGGGCGCGCTGGCGCCGCCGGTGCCGGCCTCGGCCGGGATCGCGCCCAGCGTCCCCAGGCAGGCGAGGGAGGCGAAGAGCGCCGCCCAGCGCAGGTTGCGGCGGCGGCGCCCGTGCGCGGCTCGCTGCACCCGTCGATCTTTCCGCCCGTGGCGGTTTGCGTCTTGCTTCATAGCTCTTTGCGACGCTTACGGGGTTAGCTGACGGGCTCGCGCTGAAAGAGCTGCGCTACGCGGCAGATGCCTGCGATTCGCCCCAACCATCTGGGTCCCCCGCTCCCCGCGATATGTAGGCGGAGATTCAGCGGAAGTTGGCGGCAGGTTAGCAGACGTTAAGACATGAAAATGTGCAGAGTTCCCTGAGGCGTCTGCGATCGACGGAAAGGCCCCCGGGCGGGGGCCTTTCCGGCAGCGGGCCTGTAAGCCGGATCCTGTCGAGAGCGACCATCTGTCTTCCGGGGCCGAAACCCCGGAGGGCCGCTGAGCGGCCCTGCGGCCTACCTGGACCTCGCCGGGCAGGGTCGACGGTCCTGCTTGGCCTTGCACCGGGCGGGGTTTGCCTGGCCGCCGCGTCACCGCGACGCCGGTGCGCTCTTACCGCACCATTTCACCTTTGCCTGTACGCGGCTCACGTGTGGCCGCGCCATCGGCCGTGTCTTTCTGTGGCACTTTCCCGCGGGTTTCCCCGGGTGGGCGTTACCCACCGCCTCGCCCTGTGGTGTCCGGACTTTCCTCGAGGGGTTTTCTCTCCCCCCGCGGTCGCTCGGCCCGCCCACCGATGGTAGCGCCGCCCCGCCGCCTGGCGACTTATTCGCGCATACCGCGACAAAGTCGCCAGACGAGCCAATATCGTCCCGCCCGATGCCGACCGCGGTCGTCACCGGAGCAGGGAGCGGCCTCGGCCGCGCGATCGCGCTCGAGCTGGGACGCCGCGGCTACCGCGTGCACGCGACCGATATCGACGCCGAGGCGGCGGCCCGGACCGCCACCGAGATCGGCGACGAGGCGCGCTCCTGCGCCCTCGACGTCTGCGACGAGGCAGCCTGCCGGGCGCTGGCCGCCGAGGCGGCCGATGGCGACGGCCTCGACCTCTGGGTCAACAACGCCGGGGTCCTCTTCACCGGCCAGTCCTGGGGTCAGGACGAGGCGACGCGGCGACGAATGCTCGAGATCAACACCCTGGGCACGATGAACGGGACGATCGCGGCGCTGGAGCCGATGATCGCCGCCGGTCGCGGCCACGTGATCAACGTGATCTCGCTGGCCGGAATCGTCGCCGCGCCGGGCGAGGTCAACTACTCGGCGAGCAAGCATGCGGCAATGGCCTTCACCCTGGGGACGCTCTTCGACCTGCGCCGGGACGGGATCAAGGGCATCGAGCTCTCGGCGGTCTGCCCGGACGGGATCTGGACGCCGATGCTGCAGGACAAACTCGAGGATCGGGACGCGGCCGGCTCGTTCTCCGGCAAGCTGCTGACGCCGGAGCAGGTCGCGGTCGCGGTCGGACGGCTGGCCGAGCGGCCGCGTCCGCTCCTGATCATGCCGCGCTGGCGCGGCCTGCAGCTGCGCCTGCTCGACCTCTTCCCTCGCCTTACCGTGCGCCTGCTGCCGCTGGCGATGAGCGACGCGCGCCGCAGGCAGAGGCGCTACGCGAAGAAGATCTCCGCCGGCCGCTGGCCCAAGTGACGCGGCCCCCCCGGAACGTCAGATCTTGCGGAAGACGCCGACGACCTTGCCGATCACGGAGGCCTCGGCGGTGCGGATCGGCTCCATCGTCTCGTTCTCGGGCTGCAGGCGGATGTGGTCGTCCTCGCGGAAGAAGCGCTTGACCGTCGCCTCCTCGCCGATCAGAGCGACGACGATCTCGCCGTTTGCGGCGTCGCGGGCGGGGCGCACGACGACGTAGTCGCCCTCGAAGATGCCGGCGTCCTTCATGCTTTCGCCGCGCACGTTGAGGATGTAGTCGCCGTCCTCGCCGCCGATCACGTCAGGCACTTCGATGTAGTCCTCGACGTTCTCCTCGGCCAGGATCGGCTCGCCGGCGGCAACCTGGCCGACCAGCGGTAGCCCACTCTCGGGCCGGATCGTCCGCTTCGCCTTGTCGAAGAGCAGCTCGATCGCTCGCGGCTTGGACGGGTCTCGTCTGAGCAGGCCGATCTTCTCCAGGTTGGCCAGGTGCGCGTGCACGGTCGAAGATGAGTGCAGGCCAACTGCTTTGCCGATCTCACGCACAGTCGGCGGGTACCCCGTCTTCGCCGCATAGCGGCGAATGAAGTCGAAGATCTCCTTCTGCCTCTTGGTCAGATCCAGCTCCACGCTCGTCGCCCTCCCAGGTCCGCTCTGCGGGTCCGTTGTCGCTCGAACATCTGTTCGCAAGCGTAGCGATCCCCCCGGATACCTGCAACCAGCCGCGCCCGCTGGGCGCGAACATCTAGAATCGGCGCTCCTCGAGCGGCTGTGGCGGAACTGGTAGACGCGCAAGGTTGAGGGCCTTGTGCCCCTCACGGGGCGTGATGGTTCGACTCCATTCAGCCGCATGGCGAAGCCCCTGGAAATCAGGGGTTTTTGCTTTGTGGAGCGTTTTCGTCAGGAATTACCAGACGGACCGGTGCGCCAGTCGGTGCGCCAGTCAGACAGCGTTCGTGCAGATCTCCAACCCGCCAACCAGCGATCCGCGTCGGGATGCCGGGTTGTCCGGCTACCATTGATTCATGGCTACTGCCGTGAAGAAGCTCGATCTCACGATTGGCGAGCTGGTTGAAGTTTGGGGCGGCGAGGGCTAAACTCGCCGCCTGGCCGAGGGTTGGCCGATCCGCTTGCGGTAACCCGCAGGGAAATCGAAGGCGGCGGACCCGATCCTCGGGCAAGCGGTCAGATGCGTACCGGGCTACTTCCGAAACCACCCCAGCTCGGCTGGAAGGTCGCTTTCGATCAAGGTGGCAACGCGCCCGGCTCAGGCCCCGATTCGGTCGACTGGTCGTTTTGCCACCGAATTCGGGGGCAAAAGCACCAATGAGCGCACGGCGCTCCAGCTGGAGTCAACCCGGTACGCACCAGTGGTCAAGGACAGCGTGGGCCTTCTCGCGGCTCGTCACAACGCAGACGGCAGTCGGATGCCAGCGATGCCGAGACCAACGCACTCAGCAGCTCGAGCGAGATCCCGATCCCAGGTCACGAGAACGACTTCCTCGTCCCCGAGCTCTAGCGCGGTGGCGAGATGGACCGCGTCATAGCCGCGCAGCCCCAGATGTTCCGCATGCTCTCCTGCGCCGCGGCTGAGCTCCTGATCCACGCCGATCGTGACTAGATCCGCGTACAACCCCTCAAAGTCGACGAGGGCCTTTTTATGAGCCCCCTTCCCGAGCCGACCTATGCGCCGGGCGGCCGCCAAGGCGGCCCGGCCCTCCGGATAGGCGAGGATGCTCGACGCTGCGGGATAGGCGCTGCCCCAGAGCTTGGCCGCCTGGTCAGAGCCATCCTCGACGACAACGAGCTTGACCAACGCCGAGGTGTCGAAGTAGAAGATCAGGCTCGCTGCTCGGAGACGAGGTCGGATACCGAGCCGGCGCCCTTCACCTGTGCCGACCGAGGAGAGCGCGTTCCCTGTGGCATCCGCACCAGGCCACGACGTGCGAGAGCTTCGAGTGGCCGCTCGCCGAGCCCGCTGAGGCGGGCAACGGGTCGTCCGCGACGGGTCACGACGATCTCGCCTCCCCCCTCCACGCGCTCCAGGTACTCGCTGAGGCGATCGTGCAGCTCTCGGACCCCGACTTCGCTCTCGGACTGATGTAGCGTCATAGAGGCAGAATAGCAGCTACATACAGAGGAACGGCTCAATACGCGGCTTTGAGCCCAGCGAGCATCGGGAAGTGGCGCACGTTGGTGGTCAGCAGCTCGGCGTCGAGGAGGAGGGCGGTGGCGGCGATCAGGTAGTCGGCGTCGTCGATGCCGCTGTGGGAGCGGCGGTGACGCTGGGCAAGCGAGCCGGCGGCGCGGGCCACCTCCTCGCCCACCGGCACCCAGGAGATCGCCGCGAAGAACCGCTCCAGCGCGTCGACCTCTTTCTCGCGCACGCCGGCCAGCAGCTCGAAGCGGACAACCTCGCTGGCGAGGATCGACTCCTCGGCCTCCAGCAGGCCGGTAAGGAGGTCGACGGCGGGCGGCGCGCCGCGCAAGTGGTCGACCGCGACGCTGGTGTCCAGCAGCTTCACTTGACGCCGAGCCGGGCCAAGCGATCATCCAGGTCACCGCCGCGAATCGCGTCGACGTACTCGGCGCCGCCGGCGCGTCGGCCCTTCCAGGAGCCGGCGCTGGCCCTGAGGGCGCGAAGCCTCTCGTCCGCCCCCTGCTCGCCGAAGGTCGTGCGGACGGCGCGCCGGATCAGCTCCGAGCGGGACGCGCCCGTGTCGCGCGAGGCGCGATCGAGGAGGGCCAGCTCGCCCTCGCCCAGGTAGACCTGAGTCCTGCCCATAGCATCACTATACACCATATGGTGTCGTTCAGGGTAAAGCCTCAGTGGAACGGAAGCGTCGCCAGACGGGCGAGGCCGGCGAGGAACATCAGGGTGCCGAAGCCGAGGGCGCCGATAGCGATCCGGTCGGTGCTGAACTTGGTCGAGAGGCCGCCGAAGAAGAGGACGGCGGCGAAGAAGATGGTCGCCAGGACGTAGTCGTCGGAGGTCTGGTTGGCTTCGCGGCCCTCTTCGAGCAGGCCGTTTGCCTTGTCGCTCAGCCGGTCCGCCTCCTCCAGCTTGGCGACTTTGTACTCGGGCAGCTGGAAGGGCAGCTTGACCGCTTTCGGGTTGGTCAGCGGGTGCTGGCGCAGCCAGGCGCGGTAGGCGCGTTTGAACTCCTTGCGGAAGAAGCGCGTGCGGAGGATGCGCAGCAGCCGCTCGTTGCCCTGCGAGTAGGCGACGGCGTACTGGGTGAAGATGTCCGCGTCGATCGCGACCAGGGTGAAGCCGTCGGACTCGGCCTTCGCCGATTCGGTGCGCGCCCCGCTCCCTTCGGTGAAGCTGGTCGCCTGGACGCCGCCCCAGCGCGTCGCCTGGTAGGCGCTGTAGGCCGTCGCCACCGTCGCCGCGGCGAGCAGGACCGCCGACCAGAGCTCGATCCGCTCCCGGACCGGCACCTTGCGCGTCTTCTCTTGCCCGTCTCCGCTCATCCGCTCCGCAGGCGTCGGAACCTATCGGGTTGTGCGGGCTTTCCCGGATTCGGTCCGCCGGACGTCGCCATAGAGTGGACCCGAATCCCTCACCCGAAAGAGACGGAGGATGGAGATGGCGCAGACCCTGAACCAGGAGGAAGTCAAGGAGCTGACCTGGGGCTGGTGGCTGCTGGCGCTGGTCGGCCTGCTCAGCATCGTGGCCGGGGTGGTGATCATCTTCAAGCCGAGCGACAGCCTCGCGACGCTCGCCGTGATCGCCGGAATCTTCATGCTCGTCGACGGGATACTCGAGCTCGCCAGCTCGTTCTCGCGGCGGACCGCGAACCGGGGACTGGTCGCCGTCTTCGGCGTGATCACCGCGGTCGTCGGCGTGCTCCTGATCCGTCACCCGGTCGGCGGCGTCGCCTTCGTCGCGCTGCTGATCGGCCTCTGGCTGATCGCGATCGGCGTGATCCGCTTCGTCACCGCCTTCGACGAGTACGAGCACCGCGGCCTGCACGCCCTCGCCGGAGTGCTGGAGCTGATCGCCGGCATCGTCATCGTCGCCAACCCGAACATCGGCTTCGCGACCCTGGCGATCCTGGTCGGCATCGGCTTCATCGTCAACGGCTTCGCGATGTTCGCTCTCGGCTGGGGGATGCACGAGGTCAGGCACGACGCCCGCGTCTGAGCACGACATAGCCGCCGCGCTTGCAGCCGGCGCTTGAGGAGGCCGCCCCCACAGCCGATCTGTTCGGTGAATGAAGCACGCCCCCCGCGCCCGTTTCTGGCTCGTCCTGATCTTCCTGCTCGTCGGCCTCTTCGTCTTGCAGCGCTTCTGCGCGACCGGCGATCGAGCCGAAATCGAAAGGACGGTCGAGGCGGTCACGGTTGGGAAGAAGCCCTCCCACTGTGAGACGAGGACGACGCCGCGCTACCTCATGCAGATCACCGGCGCCAGACCCCCCTTCGCGGACGACATCTGCGAGCGCGAATTCGCGGAATCGCGGACGAGGTCGGTCCAGACGAGCGAGATCGAGATCGACGGCGACGAGGCGACCGCGGTGATGACGCTCCGGGGTGGCTCCCTCGACGGATCGCGACTCGTGGTGAAACTCGTCGACGCGGGCGGGAATTGGCGGATGGATCGGCTGGTCTCCTTCAGGCATTTCGACCGCCCCGGGTTCGACCGGTCCTACCGCAGGGAATTCCTCGAGTTCGGGTCGCCGACGAGAAGCGCCGACTGCGCGATCAGGCGATCCCGGCGGCTGTCGAACGCGGAGATCGAACACGCGATTCTCTACGAAGCCAGGCGAGTCTTTGCGCCGATCCCGGTCGCGTGCGATCGCGACGGCGTCGAACGTTCGCTCGTCGGCTCGATCGCGGATCCGCAGTTCGACCTTCCCCAACGGGTGGTCCGGTGCGCCGCCGACGAGATGAAGACGCTGAGCGACGCCGAGCTCGTGCGGGTCGAGCGCAGCTTCATCGCCTACGGCGAAGTCCTCTACCGGTGCGACCGAAATGCGATCTTCGCCTACATGGGCCGCGAACTGGAAGCCACCCAGGACCTCGACCCCGCGGCGACCAGGTGCGTGCTCCAGGTCTTTCGCAGCCGTTCGGTGCCAGCCGCAATCCGCCTCAGCTACGACGAGGACGCGTACGACAGCCTGATCGACCGCTGCCGGGATGTCCGCGTCCCCTCGTTTCGCGGACAACGACGACCTGCTCGCCGCCTGGGCGAGGGAACCCTGGTCGAGATGACGGATTCCTGACCCGCCGTTCGCGCAGCGAAGACCCTTCCGCCGAAGGACGTGCCGGTCCCTGGGTGCCTTTTTAGGCACCCAGGGACCGGCACGTCACAGCTCTGCGTGCCCCACCGCGATCCCTTCGTCGGAGGCAAAGTCGATCTCGACCGCCGAAGGCACCGGGCCTCGCAAGCGGTCCTCCCCACTCCCATGCAGCCGCAGGAAGTTGCCGTGGCTGAGCAGGGCGATGTCGGCGCCGGCGAGGAAGCGGTGGTGGGTGTGCCAGTGGTTTCCCATGGAGCCGTGGACCTGGCGCTCGCCGACCCGGTCGCCGAGCGCGTCGAAGACGGTCAGGCGGCTGCGCAGGACGAGGGCGAGGACGGTGAGTGCGAGTCCGGCGACGGTCGCGCCGGCCCAGGGCGAGGCGAGATCCGCGACCGAGCCGAGGAGGATGCCGCCGAGCGGCGTCAGCACCGCGGCCAGTGTCCCGTAGACGGCGAGGACACCAGCCTTCTCTTCGTCCGGACAGGTGAGGATGACGAGCGCCTGCAGCAGCGAGGAGTTGAGCGAGACGGCCAGGCCGAGGGGGACGAGGCTGATCAGCGAGACGGCGAGGGCGTCGTAGCCGGGCGCCCGCCAGTCGGTCAGCGCAGCGTGGACGACGAGCAGCAGGCCGGCGCCGAAGAAGCCGGCGAAGAGGATGCGCGAGTAGGCGAAGCGGCGTCGAAGCGCGGCGGCGGCCCAAACGACAAGCGCGCCGCCGACGTAGAAGGCGCAGGTGATGAAGCCGAGGACGTGGGCGCGCGAGTCGATGTCGTTGGCCATCGCCGGCAGCATGCTGAGCAGGGGGAAGGCGGCGAAGTTGAGCAGCGCCGCGAGCGCGAACGCCTGGCGCAGCTGCTCGCTGCGAAGCACGAAGCGCGCTCCGTTGCGCACCGCGCCGCCCGCGCGGCGGGGCAGGGAGGGGATCGGCGGCATCGTCGCCAGGACGACGAGCAGGGGCAGGTAGGTGAGCGCGTCGATCGCGAACACCCAGGCCTCGCCGAGGGCGACGACGATCGTCCCGCCCAGCAGCGCCCCGGTGACCGAGGCGGCCGCCGGGATCGAGCTGAACAGGGCGCTCAGGTCCGTCAGCCGCCCGCGCGGGGCGACGACCTCGCTGACCCGCGGCCAGGCGGCGACGCCGAGCGCCGAGAGCGAGCCGGAGGCGAAGTTGACGACGATGGCGAGGCCGTAGCCGAGCTCGCCCATGCCCGCCGCCACCGCCGCCCCCACCCAGACCAGCGCCTTGGCGGCGTCGACGGCGATCAGCGCGTGGCGCAGGTCGTAGCGCGTTACCAGGCGGCTGGAGAGCGGCGCGAGGAAGAGGAACGGCAGCGTGTTTCCGGAGAAGACAAGCGCGGTGAGGACGATCGACTCGGTCTCGGTGTAGGCGACGTAGGCGACCGCGATGCTCGCCATCGCCGAGCCGACCGAGCTGCACGCGTAGCCGAGCGAGAGCCGGCGGATGCGCCGGTCGCGCAGCAGCGACCTCCGGGTTGCCTGAGCCTCCGGCAACGCTCAGCGACCCATTCGCTCTTCCCAGGCGTAGGCCATCTCGATCCGCTGCATCGCCGTCGGGTGGGTGCCGTAGAGGGCGATCGACCAGGCGGGCGGTTCGGGGTCGCTGAGGCTGGTGGTGGCGAGGCGGCGCTGCGCGGCGCGGACGGTGTCCGGTTCGCGGGTCGCTTCCAGGGCGGCCCAATCGGCGGACGCCTCGACGCGGCGCGAGACGAGGTTGAAGAGCGGCGTGGCGAGCAGCTGCAGCACGACGAGGACGAGCAACGCGACGGGCACGGCCTCGGGCCGGGCGAGGCCGCCGCGGCGGCGGGTAAAGAGCGCGATCAGCGCCGTCGCCGGGACGAGGAAGAGCGCGAACCAGGCGACGCCGCGGAGGGTGTCGTCGTGGGCGAGGTGGCCGAACTCGTGGGCGAGGACGACGCGCACTTCGGAGTCGTCGAAGCGGCCGTCGAGCAGCGTGTCCCAGAGGATCACCGTGCGCGTCGGCCCGAAGCCGGTCGCCTCGGCGTTGGGCGCGGAGGTGAAGCGGTGGACGTCCTGGACGCGCAGCCGCGTCTCCCCCACCCCCTCGCTGCGCTCGAGCGCGCGGGCGTCGGCCACCAGGCGCGGGTCGTCCAATGCCGAGGTGCTCGGAACCAGGTAGGGGCTGACGAAGGTGAAGAGCAGCGCGAGGCCGACGAAGACCGGCGCGGCCGCGACCCACCACCAGCGGCGCAGCCAGCCGGCCAGGGCCATCGCGACCGCCAGCGCCAGCGAAATGAAGAGGAACTCCGAGCCGAGGCCGAGGAAGCTGCCGACCAGCCACTCGACGTAGCCCTGGTGAGAGACGCCGTGGTCGCGCTGCCACCAGACCGCGGCCAGGCCGAAGGGGACCTCGACCAGCCAGACCAGCCCGAAGCCGAGCATCCCGAGCAGCATCCCGGTGCCGATCCGGCCCGCCGCCGACTCGCGCATGAGGAGATGGCCGCGGCGCGCGTAGAGGACGAGGACCGCGACCAGCGCGACCGTCGCCAACAGGCCGACGACGTAGAGGAAGAGCTCGTAGGAGGAGCTGCGGGCGACGAAGGACTCGCCGAAGAAGCGGCCCTCCTCGACGTGCGGAAGGTGCAGCGAGTCCGGCAGGTCGGTCGAGCCCCAGAGCGCCTGCGCCGCCCATGCCCAGACGGCGACACAGGCGAGGAGCGCCAGCGTCGAGGGGCGCAGGAGGCGGTGCGCCAGCCGTCTCAACGCTCGGGCGCGAGGCAGGGCCCGCTGTACGGGTAGGCGCCGGTGACCACGAAGAAGTAACCGTAGGCCTGCGCGCTGTAGCGCAGCGCCTGGGCTCCGGCGTTGCGCAGCCCCTCGGGCATGCGCCCGGTGAAGAGCGCGGCGAACCAGCCGAGGACGGCGACGACGAAGACGAGCGAGCCGTAGGCGCTCGCGAGCAGGAACGCTGGGATCGCCAGCACGGCGCGGAAGAGGACGGCCCAGCGATTCTGGGTGGTGCCCTCGGCGACGCGCAGTTCGATCGGGTAGCTCCCCTCCGCGCCGGCGAAGCCCGGGAACGGGTTGGCGATCAGGTACAGGTAGGAGGTGACGTGGAGCTGGTAACGGAGGTAGGCGGCGAGGAAGCGGTGTGCCCCCCCGGATGAGCTGCCGGAGATCAGCGTGGCGAGCCAATTGGCCACCGCGACGAGCAGCGCGGCGATGCCCCAGAGCGTGAGCCAGACCAGGTGGGGAAAGGCGAGCAGCAGGCGGAAGAAGACGGTGAGGCGACTGCGCCGCAGGTCGCCGTCGCGGACGTGCAACTGCAGGTCGTCGTCGCGGACCGGCAGCGGGCCGATCGCGGTGAGCGGGTCGGCCGAGGGGTAGCGGTCGGTCACGACCAGCAGGTAGGCCCAGAGCTGGGCGCCGTAGGAGAGCGCGTAGGCGACGAGGTCGCGCAGGCCGCGCGGCATGCGGCCGCGGGCGACGCCGACGAACCAGCCAAGGAAGGCGGCGATCCCGAGCAGGCCTCCGACGCTTGCGATATTGCCCGACGGCGCGACGGCTTCCATGTAGCTGAGGCCCGGCCCGACGAAGACGGAGAGCAGTATCAGCCCCGGTATCGCGAGGACGAGACGAAAGAGGACGGTCCAGCGGCTCTGGCGCCGCGGCGGCTCGATCTCGACGTCGATCGGGTAGCCCCGCCTGCCGTTGAACGCCGGCAGCGGCTCGGCGCCGAGGTAGAGATAGGCGTAAACGTGGGTCGCGTATCGGACGAACCGCCTCAGGTTCCGGTGCAGCGACTCATCCGGCCGTCCCATGACCAGCGTCACCGCCCAGTTGAACACGGCGACGAAGAAGGCGAACACCGCCCAGAGCGCCAGCCAGAGCAGGAAGGGCAGCGCGAACCAGAGCCGGAAGAAGACGCTGCCGTGCCCGCGCCTGAGATCGTCGGAGATCGTGAGGCGCACCGCTCGCTCGTTCATGGCCTATTCCTTAACCGGCCGGCCGGACAGCACTCTTCCCGCGGCATGGCGGGTGTATCGGCAGGTCGCGCGTCCCCTGTGAGCCTTGGTCTCCCAGCGCCACAATCTTCCATACGAAGTAAACGGGGCGTAGCAATCGACGCCTGCCTCGTCGCCCTAGCTCAAGGGCGCGTCGCGCCGACGCTGAACTCCATAGTGAATTAGCAACCCCGCCATACATATTAGCCATACGGCCGTGCTGAGCTCAGCAATATGTCCGCAGCTTGCCGGCACCTAGTCCGTCTGTCTGCGCCTTTTACTCTTCTCGTCGATTTGACTAAACGCCCTGTCCACTGGCCTAAAGATCAGGCTGATCAGCACAAAGACGCAGGCCGTGATCAATACAGCTGAAACAAAGATGATCTTTCCGGTCAGAGCGGAAATCGCGATACCGACCACAAGAGCAATCAAGAACAGGGTGCTTTCTTTCAGGTTGGAAATCCAGCTCGACTCTTCCTCGGGATTGAAATCTCGCTCACGGCGAAGATCGATATAACGTCTGTAGCCGATAGTCATCCAATAAGTTAGCTGGTAACCCTTTAGTATCGAGAAATCGTTTTGCTTAACCCTTGGAGCGCATATAAAAATCTCCTGGCTATTTTCGCCTAGGTCTACGTGTAGCTTTTCGCTAGAAGCCCCGTCGATCTTCAATTGCAACTCATGTGGACCTGCCGGAAGCTCGAATATCCGGGTTTCATCGGGAGAAATGCTTCCGGTCTTCTGGCCATCGATATATATCTGGTACGCACGCAGCCGGTCCGTGCGGAATCCAGTTGGTCTTCTCAGCTTGATCTCTGGCATGGATATCTACTCTCTAGCGCAGATTCCTCTACTAGAAGTATCCATCGATAATGCCAACTGCACATCCACCAAGAGTGCCAACGCCGGCTCCAATCGAAGCCCCGGCCTTTCCACTGATCGCCCCAACACCAACAGAACGTCTTCCTAGATCCCCCGCAGATGCAACCCCTGCTCCGAACCCCCCCAGGCCCCCAACAATTCCACCAATATGGCGCGCAGGATGGCCGCCCCTGTAACAGTCCCCGAGAACTTCTTTGCTGGGCAAGGTATTGCTCTTCAAGTAGTAGTCAAGGCGATCTGGGTTTACAGCAAGATCCACGACGCTGACCGCCGAACCCGCGATTGGCGCTACCCAGCTATCGCTTTTCACCCAGTATTCCTGCGCAGATGAAATGCTCTGTCTACCGGCATCGATGGCGTCGCCAGCAGCATTAACTGCGCCCTGCGCAGCATCGCCTACATCTTCCGCAGCATCCTCCGGACAAGCATCGCCTAGTGGGGTCGGCGCGCAGACTTTTCGCCCATCCAGGTCATAGCGGTTGACCGGATTGTCCCAAGCGTATGGGTATCGGTTGGCCGAGATACCAATCCCGACGTGCCCGAGCACTGGGTCCTCACTGAGGAAGGCACCCAGCTGCAGGCTGTAAGAACGTGCCCCCATCTGAATCAGGCCGGTGGCCGGATCGGTGGGCCGCTCGTAGGCGCCGAGGTAGCCCATTTCGAGGCTCGGGCCTGAGAGCTGGGCGCCCCACGGGTCATAGCTCTGCCGGGATTCCACCGCGCCGGTCGAACCGGTGATCGCCGTGATGTCGCCGTGGGCGTCGCCAAGCGGGTAGCTGGTCGCTTCGGCGGAGCGCTCCTCTAGCAGGCCCTTGGGTCCGGCGAGATAGCTGGTCGTGGTTTCGCCTTCGCCGTTTGCGTCGTAGGTGGGGCGGTCGGAGAGATCGCCATAGTGGACTACCTGCGTAGCTTCGCCTGCTTTGCGTTCGCTCATCCTCTCCAAAGCGTCGTAAGCGTAGCTCGCGGTTTCGGACGGGCCTTCGGCTTTGGCCAGATGGTCGAAGAGGTCCCATTCGTAGCTCGTTTTGCCCGCTTCGCTTTCCTTGCTCGTCATCCGCCCCGCATTGTCGTAGGCATAGGTGGTGCCGTCTGAGGCTTTGGTGATCTGGTTCAGGGCGTTGTATTCGTAGGTCGTGCCGCCGGCTTTGGTGCGGTTGCCCGCTTTGTCGTAGGCGTAGGCGGTGGCACCTTCGCCGGGCGGGTTGAATTCGGCGAGGCGGCCCAGGGCGTCGTAGGCGTAGGTGGTTTCTCCTTCGGTTCGCGCGTCGAAGCGGCTGGTCACGTTGCCGGCCGCGTCGTAGCCGTATTCGAGCGCTTCCAGGGTCGTTTCGGCTTCGTCTTTGGAGGTGGTTTCGGCCAGGCGGCCGGCTTCGTTGTAGACGTTGGTCGTGGTGGCGCCGTTGGGGCGTTCGATGCTCGTCAGGTTGCCCTCGGGGTCATAGGCGAAGGAGAGGGCTCCTTCCTGGGGGTCGACGATCGAGGTGGCGCGGCCGAGTTTGTCGTATTCGTAGGCGATCGTGCCGCGGCCGTCTTCTTGTTTGGTCAGCAGGCCGCGCGAGTTGTAGGTGCGGGAGATGGATTGGCCGCGACCGTCTTCGATCGTGGTGGGCAGACCGTCTTCGTCGTAGCCGATCGCGATTTCGTGGGATTCGGAGTCGGTGGCTTCGGTGAGGCGGCCGGCGGCGTCGTAGCCGTAGGAGCGCAGGGTCGCTTCGCCACTCGTTATCGCGGTCAGGCGGTTGGCGACGTCATAGCCGTATTCGAGCGTGCCGGCGGCAGTGGTCTTGCTTTCCAAGCGCCCGGCGGCGTCATAGGCGTAGGAGGTCGTCTTTTCCAGCGGCTGGGCGATTTTGGTGAGGCGACCGAGGTCGTCGTAGGTATAGGCGGTGGCATAGCCGCGCGGGTCGGTCAGCGCGGTCAGGTTGCCGTTGGCGTCATAGCCGTATTTGCTCGTCGCTTCCAGCGGCTCGGAGGCTTCGGTCATCCGGTCGGCCAGGTCGTAGGCGTAGGTGGTTTCGTTTTCGCGCGGGTCGAGGACGCTGGTGCGGTTGCCGCGGGCGTCGTAGCCGTAGGCCCATTCCTCGCCTTCTGGGCGTTTGAGCGAGGTCAGCTGGCCGGCGGCGTCATAGCCGTAGCTGGTTTCCTTGCCGCGGCGGTCGGTGACTTTGGTCGGGCGCAGGTCGCCGTCGTAGGAGACTTTGGTCTGGCCTTCGAGTGGGTCTTTGTAGAGGGTCGGGCGCTCCATCGCGTTGTAGGTGATTTTCCAGACCCCTTCGGCCGAATCGGTGATCTGGGTCGGCAGGCCGTTGGCGTCGTAGGCGTAGGTGGTTTTGTGGCCCTCGGGGGGTAGGCGTTCACGGGGTGTCGCCGGCCTGAGCAGGATTCCTCCCGTGTGAACGGAACCTTTCGCCCGTGCGGCGCGAAGAGGCGGAGCAAGTCGCCCTCGCCGGCGGTGAGCCGGCCCGGGAGCTGGTAGTCCAGTTGCTTGCCGAGGTTGCGAAGATCGCGGAGCTGCGCGAGCGCATCGAGGAGTTGGAGCGCCAGGTCAACCGCAACTCGGGCAACAGCTCGATGCCACCGTCCTCCGATCCGCCGATGACCCGCCAAGAGCGCCGCGCCGAGGCCCGGCGGCGGGCGAAGGAGTCGCTGCGAAAGCAAGGTGGCCAGCCCGGCCACGAGGGCCGAAGTCGCGAGGTGGCCCCGCCCGAGCGGGTCGATGAGGTCTTCGAGCACCTGCCCGCCTCCTGTGGTTGCGGGCATTTCTTCGACGGCTCCGAGGAGCGCCTCGGAGAGCCGCTCGCCCATCAAGTGTGGGAGCTGCCGCCGATCGCCCCGCTGATCGCAGAGCACCGCCGCCACCGTCTGCTCTGCCCCGCCTGCGGCGCCGGTCGGTTGGCCGAGTTGCCCGCCGGCGTCAGCGCCTCTGCCTTCGGCCCGCGCCTGCAGGCGCACATCGCCGCCCTGGCCGGCATCCACCGCCTCTCGCGCCGCCAGGTCTGCGACGTGGTCACCCAGATGTTCGGCATCCCGATCTCCCTCGGCGCGGTCGACCGCTCGATCATGAGAATGAGCGCCGCCCTGGCCGATCCCTGGCGGGAGCTGGCGGCGGCGGTGCGCGAAGCCGAGGCCGTGCACGCCGATGAGACCGGCTGGCGCCTGGGCTCGGCGCAGCAGTGGCTGTGGCTTGCCGCCACCTCGCTATATGCCTGCTACCGGATCGACCCCTCTCGCGGGCAGGCCGCGGCCATCGAGCTGCTCGGAGAGGATTTCGGCGGGATCGCGATCACCGACCGCTACGCCGCCTACCACTTCCTCGACGTGCTCCAACAGCAACTGTGCTGGTGTCACCTCGCCCGCCAGTTCACAGAGCTCTCCGAGCGAGGCGGGGCGACGGGCAGGCGCGGGGCCGGGCTCCTGGAGGTATCGCGCGAGGTCTTCGCCGCCCACCGCACCTACCTTGAGCAAGAGCACGACTTCGCCTGGCTTGCCGCCGAGCTGGCGCCGCTACGCGCTCGCCTCCACACCCTGCTTGAACAGGGCGCCCGCGCTCACAACCGGCGCGAGCGTCGCTTCTGCGCCGGGCTTCTGGCCGAAGAGCAGGCGCTGTGGACCTTTGCCGAGGCGCCGGGCATTGACCTGACGAACAACGCCGCCGAGCGGGCGGTTCGCCACGCGGTGATCATGCGCAAGGTGCAGCTCGGCACGCAGTCGGGGCGCGGCAGTCGCTGGGTGGAGCGGATCTGCTCGGTGCGCGAGACCTGCCGGTTGCAGGGTCGCTCAGCGCTCGACTACCTGATCGAGGCGGCGGTCGCCGCCCACAACCGGACGCCGGCCCCTTCTCTGGTTCCGCCGTAAGTCACGCAGGAATCCGGTTCACGAGGGCGACACCCCGTGAACGCTTACCTCGGGGGTGGTGGCGGCGAGCAGGTCACCGAGCGCGTTTCGTTCGAGGGCTTCGGCTGATTCTTGGCCGGGCAGGGTCTTCGAGATCAGGTAGTTGCGACTGTTGTATTCGTAGCTCGCTTCCCCTTCGAGCGGATCAGTGACGCTGAGCCGGTTGCCGCGCGAGTCGTAGCTGAAGGTCGTTTCGTGTTTGAGCGGGTCGGCGATCGAGGTCGGCAGGCCGGCTTCGTCGTAGGCGAGCGTGGTTTCGCCTTCTTCGGGGTCGGTGACCTTGACCAGGTCGTTGGCTTCGGACCATTCGTATTCCCAGGTGTTCCCGAGAGCGTCCGTGAAGGCTGTGAGACGATTCTGGCCGTCGTATTCGTAGGAGCGTTCGCCGCCTTCGGGGTCTTCAACTGAGGTCAGATTGCCTTCCGCATCGTGGCCCAGCGCCCATTTTCCCCCGCCGGGCTGGATCACTTCGGAAACGCTGCCAGCGCTGTCGTAGACCTTGGCCGTTTCGTGTCCGAGCTGGTCCGTTTCGGAGGTAACGCGATTGTGGCTGTCGAAGCCGTAGGTCAGTTTGCCGCCCTCGGGTTCAGTGACCACGGTTTTACCGGCGCTGTACGTCAGTTTCCAGAGGTTTTCGAGGCCGTCTTTCTGTTCGATGATCCGGCCTTCTGAGTCGTAGGTGTTTTTGAGGATCACGTTGGCTTTGGGGTCGGTGATCGAGGTCATCCGGTGCTGGCCGTCGTAGGCGTATTTGGTCACGCCGCCGACCGCGTCGGTGACCGATTCGAGGTCGCCGGCGCCCGAGTAGGCGTATTTGACTTCGCGGGCGGCCGAGTCTTTGACGGCGGTGATGTGGTTGGACCCGTTGTAGCTGAGCGTCAGCGTCTGTCCGGATGGATCGGTGATCGTCGTGAGCAGGCCGCTTCCGTTGTAGCCGTAGGTCGTTTTCAGGCCGTGGTCGTCGGTGATCTGGGCGATGCGTCCACTGGCATTGAAGTCATAGACCGAGTTCTGCAGCGTCGTCAGGCGGAAGCCTCCTTCGACTTTGCTCAGCTTGTCGGTTATCCCGGAGGGGGCTTTGTAGCCGGATTCGGTCGCTTCGAAGACGTCCTGGCGGCCGTCCTGACGACGAACGAGCACGTCGCCGTTCTCGAGTTCGGTCGCATTGGCAAGACCGCTCTGCGACCAGCCCCGCCCGAGGCCGCTGTCAGAGGAATCGGCCGAGTTGTAGGTGCGGACGAACTGGAGCGGGGTGCGGCCCTTGTTCGTAAGTCGCAGATCGCGGTGGGCGTAGTTGAGCGCGCCGGTCGCGAGACTGACCGGATCGGCACCTTCGCCGCACTGGGATTCCTTGCCCCGACATTGGCCAAGGCCGGAGTCTTCTTCGGCCTGCGGTTCCCACTCGACGTTTTCGCTCACTTCGTTTCCGCAGCCAGCGGGAGCAGGCCCCGAGGCGCAGCCCCAATAGTTGTGAGGAGCCAAGAGTTTGCCTTCGCCTTTGTAGGTGAGGCCACTGCCGTTGCTGGTGAAGCTGTTCCAGGTAATTTTCGGCGAGCCTGAGATCACCTTGATCGCGACGTTCGCGTTCTGGCGCAACGCCGAGTGGGTGATCGTCGGTGAGGCGCCGTTTACTTCGATCGCCGGTCTTTCGACGCCCGAGCCGGCGTAACGGACCACTGCGTGATCGAGAACCGAGGAGCCGCTGCCTGATTCGAAGACGATGTTCTTCCAGTCGCCCGGACCGGATTCTTTGGAGGAAGTGAACAACACGGCATCTTCGGCGGTGCCTTCCGTATTGAGCGCCCCGTTGACGACAATTTGCCTGCCCGACGCGGCTTTGACCGTGATCCCGGCTCCGAGCGTCAAAGAGCCCGAGCCGCCAACGGTGAGGTCGCCTTCGAGGAAGAAGGGGAAGCCACGGTCATTCCAGCTCGCGGATTTTGAGACCGTCCCTTGGACCTCAACCACATTGGAGCCGTTTTCGCTCAGCGTGTTTTCATCGAGGTCGACGGGAACGTCGGGACCTCCGTACCTGATCGCGTCAGAGCCGTTTCCGACGAGGACGTTTCCGCCCAAACTGGTGCTGGTGGCACCTTCGCCGACGACCGAAACGGCGATGCCGCTGAAGCTGTTGCCTTCGGCGAGGTTGTCGTGAATGTTGACCGCGCCGGAATTTTTAGAGCCGGCGACGTAGTAAGCGCCGTAGTTGCCGTTGGAGATCAGCGCGTTGTAGGCGATCTCGGGCGCGCCGCCTTCGGTTGCCTTGATACCTGAGAATTTGTTGTTGGCGATCGTCGAGTTCTTGATCGTTGGCCCGGCTCCGCCGGTGATTTCGATCGCCGCGATGTCCGTATTGGAGCCGCCGTAGCGGACTTCTGCATATTCGAACACCGAGCCGCCGCTGCCGGAGTTGAAGACGATGTTCTTCCAATCGCCGGCCGCAGGGCTTTCTTTGCTGGATATGACACGAGCCGGATTTTCCGCCGTGCCTTCCGCATTGAGCGTTCCGTTGACGACCACCCGGGCCGTGGAGGCCATTTTCATCGTGAATCCGGCTTCAAGCGTCAGCGTCGCTTCGGAGCCGATGATGAGTTCCCCAGAGACGATGAACGGGTATCCCCTGCTTTTCCAGCTCCCCGATTTGACAAGCGTGCCTTTGATTTCGATCTGGTTGGTTTTGTTTTCCGAGAGCGTGTTGTCGTCGATGTCCGGCGGAACGTCGGGGCCGATGTAGGTCAGTCCTGCCTGGCCGTTTTTGATCAGTTCGTTGCTGCCGAGGCTGGTGGCCGACACCCCAGTCCCCGTTATCGCGACCGCAATTCCAGCGAAGCTGTTGCCTTCGGCGAGGTTGTCGTGAATGTTGACTGTGCCGGAGTTGGTCGACCCGGCCACGTAGTAGGCGCCGTAGTTGCCGTTGGAACGCAGCGTGTCGTAGGAGATCACCGCGCTGCCGCCTTCGGTGACCTTGATGCCCGAGTATTTGTTATTGCTAGCTGTCGAATGGCTGATCATCGGGCTAGCGCCGCCCTTGACTTCGATCGCGGCCATATCCAGCCCAGAACCGCCGTAGCGGACTTCGGCGTAATTGAGCACGCCGCCGCTGCCGGAGTTGAAGACGATGTTCTTCCAATCCCCTGCAGCCGGGCTTGCCTTTGTCGAAGTGAACCGAACCGGGCTTTCTGCGGTGCCTTCGGTGTTGAGCGTGCCGTTGACGACGATTTTGGAGGTGGAGTAGGGCGTGACCGTCATCCCCGCGTCGAGGGTCAGCGTTGCCGAAGATGCAATCGTCACTTCGCTTGAGAGGTAAAGGGGGTAGCCGCGGTCTTCCCACGTCGCCGACTGGATGAGCGTCCCTTGGATGTTCTCGTATTCGTATTTGTTTCCGCTCAGCGTATTCTCGTCGATGTCGGGAGGAATGTCCGGTCCGCCGTATGACAGCCCTTCATGCCCGTTTTTGATCAGTTCGTTGCCACCTAGGCTCGTGCTGGTGACGCCGCTGCCGACGATGCTGACTGCGATGCCGTTGAAGCTGTTGCTTTCGGCGAGATTGTCGTGAATGTTTACTTTGCCGGTGTCCGACGATCCGGCCAGATAGTAGACGCCGTGGTTGCCGTTGGAGCGCAGCGTGTTGTAGGAGATCACTGGCGAACCGCCTTCGGTCACCCTGATCCCCGTGTATTTGCTGTCTTTGACCGTCGAGTGCGTGATCGTCGGCGAGGCGCCGCTCTTGATTTCGATCGCCGGCATATCGAGAGTCGAGCCCGCGTAGCGGACTTCGGTGTATTCGAGAGTGGAGCCGCCGCTGCCGGAGTTGAAGACGATGTCCTTCCAGTTTCCCGGGGAGGGAAAGAGATTGCTGGAGGTAAAGAGAACGGGCGATTCGGCGGTGCCTTCGCCGTTGAGGGTGCCGTTGACGATCATCTTCGTGACTTTGATCGTCGCGCCGGGCTGGGCTTTGACCGTGACGCCCGATTCGATCGTCACTTCGCTGCCGGTGTAGGGACTGCCGGCTTCGGTCAACGTCATGTTTTCTTTGATCGTCGAGGGCAAGGCCGTGGCGAACACCGCGGATGGGGCGCACAAAGACAGCGCGAAGAAGGCCATCGCCAGAAGTCCCGCTCTCCCTCCTCGCCCAAAGAGGCTCCCTTGACCATCGCCCCGCTCCCTGCCCGCCATGGACCGCGCCTCCTCGTTCGGAATAGGACACCTGGATACTCGCTGCGCCTTGACTCTAAGCGGGCAGACCCGTCTTGCGCCATACCAAAAACTTGGTTGATTTTTCTGTGATATCCGAGTTTTGGCCCTCGTTCCGGCACATGTGCCGGAATTCGGGTAAATCGGCGCCGGGTTAGGCTCGGTGGATCGAAGACCTCGCCCTCTTCCTCCACCTCGCCGGCGTCCTCGCCTTCGTCGCCGGGATGGCTCTCGCCGGCGCCGCCTTCGAGAGTGCGCGGCGGCGTGAGCGGGCGGCTGAGGTCGCTCTGCTGCTCGGACTGGCGCGCTGGGGCGCCGCGCTCGTCGCCGGGGGTGGGGTATTGCTGCTCGTCTGCGGCTTTTGGCTCGTCGGCCTCGAGGACGGCATCGACTTCGGCACGGGTTGGGTGGGCGCCTCGATCGCGCTCTTCGCGCTCGCAGTCGTGCTCGGCACGCTCGGCGGCCGGCGCCCGCGCCGGGCGCGGGAGCTCGCCGAACGCCTCGCCGCCGGCGGCCGGGAGTCGAGCCCGGAGCTGCGCGCCCTGCTCGACGACCGCGGCTCGCGGCTCGCCAACTACGCCTCGGCCGCGCTCGTCCTCGCGATCCTGGCGCTGATGGTCTTCAAGCCGTAGGGGCCGGAGCGGCGTCCTCGGTCAGCGGGATCCCGGTCCGCCGCAGGTTGGCGAGCGCCGCGAGGACGACGAAGGCCGCGAGCAGGGCGAAGGCCAGCTCGCCGTTGCCGCGTGAGAGAGCGTGGCCGACGAGCGGGACCGCGACGATCGGCGGGAACATCGCGAGCAGCGTCATCAGCGCGACCGGCTCGCCGGGGGCCCGCGGGTAGAGCTCCTGCGCCTCGGTCAGCGCCGTCGCGTAGGGGATGCCGAAGCCGAGCGCCATCAGCACCACCGCGGCGAAGGCGAGGCCCACCGCCGGGTCGACGACGATCGCCATGATCCCGACGGCCGCCAGCGCCAGCGAGCCGCACAGCGCCTTGTGCGGGACGCCGCGCTGCTGCATCCGGGCGCCGAAGACCCGCACCGCCGCCGAGAGGCCGAAGAGCAGGAAGGCGATCGCGCCGGCCACCGAGGTGGCGACGTCGCCTTCGCGCCCCAGGTACTCGATCAGCCAGGCGCTGAGGGTCAGCGGCACGCCGTAGATCGCGATGAAGAGCAGCGAGAGCCGGTAGACGCGAGCGCGGCGCATCGCGAGCCGCAGAAACCCTCCCCCGCGCTGCGGCGCCGTCGCCTGGCCGGCGTCGGCTGGGATCGCGACCATCGCGGCGGCGCCCAGCCCGGCGCTGATCAGGAAGCCGACGCGCCAGTCGACACTGAGGTCGGCGAGGCCGCTGCCGAGCAGCAGGGCGCCGGCGATCCCAAGCTGGATCGAGGCGCCGAAGACGCCGAGCAGGCGCACCCCGCCCGCCTCGCGCGCCCAGACCGCGCCCAGCGTGTTGATCAGCGCGAAGGCCAGCCCGGGCAGGATGCGCCCGAGGGCGAGGCCGGCGAAGACCGGTGTCAGGGCGAAGAGCAGATTGCCGGCGATCAGCATCGCGCCGGCGAGCCGCAGGCCACCGACGAGGCCGAGCCGCTCGCCGAGCTGCGCCGCGAAGAGCAGGCCGGCCGCAGAGGCGCCGAGGAAGAGCGTGCCGGAGAGCAGCCCGACCACGGCGAGCGAGACGTCGAACTCGGAGGCAATTTCGGAGGCGACCGGGCCGACATTGCCGCCGTTCCAGGCGCCGCTCAGGCCGAGCAGCCCGATCGCGACCGTTGTCCGGGTAGAGATCCCCACCGGGACTGACCCTACCCGGCCGCGGCGACCTCGATGCGTCCCTCAGCGGCGGCCGCCCGCAGCGCCTCGTAGTCGCGCTCGTTCTGGTCGGCGTAAGCCGCGGCGAAAGCGGCCATCGCCTCGTCGAACGCGTCGCCCTTGCCGAGATAGGCGGCGATCGCGATCCGGTCGCCGCTGCGCGCATGCGCGTAGGCGAGGGCGGTGCCGCAGATCTGGGCGTAGGCGGTCAGCGCCGCCGCGCCCATCCGCTCGACGTCCGCCGAGCCCTTCATGTCCCAGAGCTGGCGCACGTAGAAGTCGTGGCGCTGGCCGTCGGCGCCCTCGGCCTGGACCCAGCCGAGCATGATGTCGCTGGTCGCCTGGACCAGGCGCTGTCCCTCGACGACGCGCTGGCCCTGCTGGGCGTAGGCGGTCGGCGCCAGGTAGGGCTCGAGCACCGAGGGCTGCGCCTCCTTGATCTGGAGGAAGAGCGGGTCGCCGGCGTCGCGGCCGATCATCAGCACGACCCAGGCCCGGGTGCCGACGCTGCCGACGCCGACCACCTTGAGCGCCGCGTCGGCGAAGCTGTAGCTGTCGAGCAGCGCCCGGCACTCGTCGCCGAGCGTCGCCCGGTAGTCGTCGACGATGCGCAGCACCTTCGCCTCGACGTCGCCGCCGAGCTCGTCGGTCAGCTCGGACATCGGCACGATCAGCGGCGGCTCGCTGACGATGCGCAGCCTGCCGTCGACTTCCTGCGTCAGCTTCGAGAGGGCGCGCATCCGGTCCTTGGCCCGCGCCTTCGCCACGTTGCGCTGGAAGCGACGCACCTCCTTGGCGCCGGCGGCGCTCACCCAGCGCTCTTCGATCGTCTCGACGTCGATGCTCTTGAACCAGACCTCGAGGTTGCCGAGGTCGGCGAGCTCGCGCATCGCCTTGCGGTACTCGGCCGCCATCGCGGCGACGATCCCGCGCCGCTCGCGCTCGCCGAAGCCGCTCGCGCGAGCCGCCACCTCGAAGCTGGTGGCGAGACGCTTCGCGTCCCACTCCCAGGGCCCGGGCAGCGTCTCATCGAAGTCGTTGACGTCGAAGACGAGCCGGCGGCCGGGTGAGGCGTAGGCGCCGAAGTTGGAGAGGTGGGCGTCACCGCAGAGCTGCACGTCGAAGCCGCTGCAGGGCGCGCGCGAGAGGTCGGCCGCCATCACCGCCGCCGCGCCGCGGTAGAAGGCGAAGGGCGAGGCGAGCATCCGCGCGTAGCGCAGCGGCACCAGCTGGCCGACCCGCGAGACCGCCTGGCGCTCGAGCAGCTCGACCGGGTCGGGCCGGTCGGCCGCCAGCGCCCACTCGGCATGGCTCGAGCGCGGCACAACCCGGCGAGCCGCCCGGCCTGCCTCGGTCCGCTCCTCGGGGGAGGCCAGCCCTACCCCCCGGCCTGCTGCGATTCGATCGCCGCGCGCTCGGCGCTCGCCATCCGTTCGAATCTCTTCAGCCCCGCGGCCGTCGAGGTGGAGGCTCCGCCCGTGCTGCTCCGTCCGCAGATCGCCTGCACGTTGACTTCGATGCCGATCGAGCTGAAGTTCGCGAAGAAGCCGCCGACGAACGTCCCAAAGGCCAGCACGAACCCGGGTTCGCCGACGCCGGCGAAGAACCCGGTCCCGACCACCACGTAACCGGCCGGACACTGAGCGAGCGGCGCGCCGTCGAATTCGCCCGGGGCGAGGAACAGCGGCGCCCCTTCAATCACCTTGACGGCAAGCTGCCCCCCGGAGAGCTGACGGCGTATGCCCGCTGCGAGGTCGCTGGACTTCACCTGCCCGGCCTTGATGTGGGGGGATCGAATCGCGTTTCGCGCGATGTCGTTCGCCCCGATCTTGTGCGCCGCGTACGCCGTGCCGGACAGCGCGACCGTCAACGCCAGGAATGCCACACCGTTCTGCTTGATCACCCTTACGAACCTGTTCATCGGATCCGCCTCTCTATTCATCGGCAATAGCCGATCCCAATTTCAGTACCGATGTCAGCCTCGATGCGTACAGAAACATATCCCGAACGCTCAGGCCGGCACTGGCTCGGGATCGAGCCCGGGCGGCGGGTCGGAGCCGCCCTGCATCTCGTCGAAGCGCTGGGTCGGCAGCCGCCGCGTCGTCCAGAAGGCACCGAGGGTGAGGAAGGCGGCGAAGAGGAACGCGGTCTTCAGCGCTTTCAGCTGCGCGTCCTCGTAGTTCTCGACCAGGGCGTCGGTCGTCGGCGCGTCCAGCCCGGCAGCTTCGGAGCCGGTCCGCACCTCTTCGGAGGAGACGAAGCTCCCCCCCGTGCTGAGCTGCACTTCGAGCGCGCCGCTGACCTCGTCGGAGATCCGCTCGTCCGCCCTGACGTTGGCGGTGAAGGCGGCGATCAGGCCGGTGATCACGACCGCGCCGAGGAAGGCGGTGCCGAGCGAGGAGCCGAGTTGTTGGGCGGTGTACTGCAGGCCGCCGGCCTCGCTGCGGTCGGCGTCCCCGACGGCCGACTGCACGACGTTGCCGAGCTGCGAGGCGATCAGCCCCATGCCGATCCCGAGCACGCCCATCGCGATCAGGAAGGAGGCGTTGTCGAGTTCGGGCTCGATCGTGCTCAGCAGGAGGAGGATCGCGACGAAGACGATCGCGAGGCCGACCCGCACCAGCGGCCTGGGCGCGAAGCGCTTGGCGAGCGCCGAGCCGGCGATCGCGGTGAAGAAGAGCCCGGCCGAGGCGGGCAGCATCCGCACCCCGGTTTCCAGCGCGTCGAGACCCTGGACCACCTGCAGGAAGAGCGGGATCGTGAAGAAGATCCCCATCAGGACCAGGTTCTGGGCGAGGAACATCGCCACCCCGCTGCGCAGCTGGGAGATCTTGAGCAGGGCGAGATGGACGAGCGGCGCCCGGCCGTGCCGCTCGCGGCGGCGCTCCCAGGCGACGAAGCCGGCGAGGACGAGCGCGCCGGCGGCGATCACGAACGGGGTGAGCGAGAAGCCGAAGATCTCGATCGGCGAGTCGCGCGGCGCCAGCCAGCCCCAGTTGCTCGCCTGCAGCACGCCGAGCACGATCAGCGCCAGGCCGGCTGCAGAGAGGGCGCTGCCGACCCAGTCGAGGGCCGGCGCCTTGCCCTCCCGCTCGGGCTCGCGGATCAGCCGCGTGCCGGCGAGGATGCCGAGCGCGACGACGACCTCGCCGACGAAGACGACGCGCCAGCTCAGCTCGGTCGTCGCCCAGCCGCCGAGGATCGGGCCGACCGCGATCCCGGCGCCGGCGACGCCGCCGAGCACGCCGTAGGCGAGGGCGCGGTCGCCGCCGCGGTAGTTGCCGGCGACGAGCGCGACCAGCGCCGGCAGGACGAGGGCGGCGCCGATCCCCTCCAGCACCGACCAGCCGAGCATCAGCGAGGGCACGTTCCAGGAGGCCGCGGTCAGCGCCGAGCCGGTGCCGTAGATGGTCAAGCCGAGCGCGAAGGCGCGCCGTCGCCCCCAGAGGTCGCCGAGCTTGCCGCCGGTCAGCATCAGCCCCGCCATCACCAGCGCGTAGAAGGCGATCACCGCCTGGATCGTGGTCACCGTCGTGTCGAAGTCCTCGACCAGCTGCGAGATAGCGACGTTCATCACCGCCTGATCGAGCACCATCAGGAACTGGGCGACGGCGAGGACGACGAGGACCCCCCACTTGGCCATCGTCAGCTCACCAGCCCCACGATTCCGCGAACGATCACGAGCGTGCCCAGCACGATGGCACCGATTATCCCCGCCTGCCGGCCGTTGCGGACGAGCCAGGCGCGGAAGCGGTGAACGCGGTCCGCCGTCTTCTCCGGCGCGAAGAGGTAGCCGGCGAGCGGCACCTCGAGCAGCAGCTGCTGGATCAGGCAGAAGAGGAGGACGAGCAGGACGGTCGGCGCGACGCCAGCGTCGAGCTTGTGGATGTGGTTGAGGGCGGTCAGATAGGAGATGCCGGGGAAGCTGAGCAGGAGGCCGACGACGAAGGCGACCCGCGGCGAGCCGCGGCCGAGCAGCCGCATCGGCAGCGCTTCCCCTTCCTCGCCGCCGTCGGCCTCGAGCTTCTCCTGCTTGCGGCGCGCTTTGCGCTCGCGCACGGGGCGGTCGCGATCGGTGGCGAGGACGAAGGCGACGAGCAGCAGGAGCAGGCCGACGACGATGTCCTCCGCCGGGCTGAGCGTGCTTTTGCTCGTTTCGGTCGCGCTCGATTCGGGCAGGGCGTAGACGATCACGAGGCCGAGGCTGATGCTGGTCGTGTAGGCGCCGAGCAGGTAGCCGATCATCAGCCGCTTCGGGCTGGGCAGGAGCAGCATCAGGGTGACGGCGGCGAGCAGGGTCGGGTTGAGCATCGCGAAGAACGCAAGGAAGAAGACCTGGCCGAGGTCACCCATGCGAGGGCCTCCCGCTCACGAGCAGCGCTCGCAGGTTCCGCGCAGGACGACGTCGTGGTCGGTGACCTCGAAGCTGATCGCCTCGGAGAGCTCGTCGATCGCCCGCTCCAGCGAGTCGTCCTCGAAGGGGACCATCCGCCCGCAGCGGCGGCAGATCGCGTGGTGATGGTGCTCGCCGCCCGGCTCGACCCGCTCGTAGCCGGCGGTGCCGCGGCTCACCTCCATGCGCTGGACGAGGCCGAGCCCTTCGAGCTGCTCGAGCGCCCGGTAGACGCTGGCGCGGGCGACGGCCGGCTTGCGCCGGCGCAGCTCGTCGTCGAGCTCGATCGCGGTCACCGCGCAATCGTGCCCGGCCAGCGCCTCGACAACCGCGGTGCGGGCGCCGCCGCGCCGGTAGCCGGCCTCGTTCAGGGCGGCGAGCGCGTGCTCTGCCCAGGCGCTGTCGACCCTGGTCGTCACTCAGGCGATCCTAACCTCGGGCGGGACGATCTCCGAACGGCGGCGGCGCAGCGCGGCGGCGAGCAGGGCGAGCGGGTAGGCGGCGACGAGCGCCAGGGCGACCGAGGCGCCGCCCGCCGTCCCCACGTAGTAGGAGAGGTAGAGGCCGGCGACGCCGCCCAATGCCGCGATCGCCGCCGCCAGCGCGATCGTCGGCGCCATCCGCTCGCTGAACTGGCGGGCGGCGGCGGCCGGGGCGACGAAGACGGCGACGACCAGCAGGTTGCCGAGGCCCTGGACCGCGACCACCGTCCCGGCCGCGAGCAGGACGAGCAGCGCCGCCTCGGCGAGGGCCGGCGAGACGCCGAGGGCGCGGGCGGCGTCGCGGTCGAAGCCGACGACGAGCAGCCGGCCGTGGAGCAGGCGCAGGGCGACGGCGACGACGGCGAGGAGCGCCGCGGCGGCGATCAGGTCGGCGTCGCCGACGCCGAAGACGTCGCCGAAGAGCAGCGACTCGACGCCGCGGGGCGAACGCGGCGAGAGCGCGAGCAGGACCCCGAGGCCGAGCATCGTCGTCACCACGACCGCGACCGCGGCCTCGCGGCCGACCCCGGCGACGCGGGCGGCGAGGACGATCGCGAGCGCGGCGAGGAGCGCCGCCGGGGCGGCGCCGAGCAGCAGCGAGACGCCGGCGATCGCGGCGAGGACGAGGCCGGGGAAGAGCGAGTGGGCGAGCGACTCGGCGGCGTAGGAGAGGCCGTAGTGGACGACCCAGCAGCCGAGCGCCCCGCCGGCGACGCCGACGAGGACGACCTCGGCGAGGGCGCGCAGCATGAAGGGCTGTTGCAGTGGCTCGAGCATCAGTGGTCGTGATGGTGGGGAGGCAGGATCGCGCGGCCGCCGCCGCCGGGAATCTCGACGATCGCGCCGCCGTAGGTCGCTTCCAGGACGCGCAGGTCGGCGAGCACCTCGGCCGGCGCGCCGAAGGCGATCTGGCGGTGGTTGATGCAGAGGACGAGGTCGCAGGCGCGCGCCTGCTCGAGCTCGTGGGTGGCGAGGACGACGCCCCGTCCCTCCGCCGCGAGCTCGCCGATCAGCGCTTCCAATGCCTCGGCGCTGACCCGGTCGAGGCCCGAGAAGGGCTCGTCGAGCAGCAGCAGGCCGGCGTCCTGGACGAGCGCCCGCGCGATCAGCGTGCGCTGGCGCTGCCCGCCGGAGAGCTCGCCGTAGGTGGCGCCGGCCAGCTCGCCGAGGCCAACCCGCCGCAGCGCCCGCTGCGCCTCGCGCCGCTCGCGCCTGCCGGGGCGCCGCCACCAGGGCAGGCGGGGGATCGCCCCCATCGTCGCCACGTCGAGGGCGGAGACCGGATAGTCGAGGCGCGAGCGCTCGGTCTGCGGGACCAGGCCGCAGCGGGCGCCGACCGTCAGCGTCCCCGCCAATGGCCGCAGCTGGCCGAGCAGCGCCCGCAGCAGCGTCGTCTTGCCGCCGCCGTTGGGACCGAGCAACGCGAGGGTCTGGCCGGCGGCGAGCGTCAGCTCGACCTCGGAGATCGCCGCCGCGCCGTCGTAGCCGGCGGCGAAGCCGGAGGCCTCGATCAAGGGAGCGCCGGGCATCCGCGCCTCCCTCCCGTGAAGCCGCGCGCCATCGCCTCGGCGTTGGCCCGCTCCATGCCGACGTAGGTGGCGGCCGGCGAGCCGGCCGGGCCGAGCGTGTCGCCGTAGAGCGTGTATTCGGACGAGGCGCCGGTCTGGCGGGCGATCTGTTCGGCGACCGCCGCGCTGACCGAGCTCTCCGGGAAGACGGCCTGAACGTGCTCGCGTTCGATCGTCCCGACCAGCGCCGCCAGGTCCTTCGCCGAGGGCTGACCCTCCGTCGTCTGCGAGGGGACGACCGCACCGACGACGTCGATCCCGTAGCGGCGCGCGAAGTAGCCGAAGGCGTCGTGGTCGGTGACCAGCTTGCGCTGCGAACGGGGAATGGCGCCAAGGCAATTGGCGATGCCGGCGTCGAGCGCCCGCAGGCGGCGCAGGTAGGTGCCCGCCTTGCGCTCGATCTCGCGCCGCTGGGCGGGAAGCGCGGCGGCAAGGCGACGCTCGATCTCGCGCACGGCCGCCTCGGCGTTGCGCGGGTCGTGCCACCAGTGCGGGTCGTAGGGCGAGGGCTCGGCGGTGCCGGAGGCACTGGGCAGGCGCTCAGGGACGAGGGCGCCGAGGTCGACGACTTCGGCGTCGCTGCCGCTATCTCTGATCACCTGGCTCATCCAGCTGTCGAGCTCGTCGCCGCTGACGAAGACGAGCTTCGCGTCTGCGGTGGCGACGACGTCGCTGGGCCGCGGTTCGTAGGCGTGCGGGTCGGAGTTGGGCTGCAGGACCTGGTGGACGGCGACCGCGTCGCCGCCGACCTCGCGGACGAAGTCGGCGATCTGGGTCGTCGTCGCGACGACCTCGACCTGACCGGGCTTGGCGCCCGTGCCGCCGGCGCAGCCGGCCGCGATCAATGCGGCGGTCGCGAGCGCGGCGGCGGCCAGCGCTGGCGCGCGCGGCGCGTCCCAGGTCGCCCGCGCCGCGGCGACGACGGCGAAGGTCGCCCCGGAGACGACGGCGATCGTCCCCCCCGGCGGTGCGTCGGTCTTGACCGAGAGCCAGAGGCCCGCCGTGCCCTCGATCGCGACGAGGGCGATGCTGGCCAGCTGCCAGGTCCGGATCCGCGTCGTGAAGAGCCGCGCGGTGAGGGCCGGGACGACGAAGAGCGCGGCGACGAGCAGCGCGCCGACCACGCTCAGCGCGGCGACGATCGCGAGCGCGACGAGGCCGAGCAGGGCGAGATCGAGCGCCCGGCCCCCCGCTCCCGCGGCGCTCCCCGGCCCCGGGTCGAAGCCGGCCGTGAGCCAGCGGTGGCCGAGCAGCAGCGAGGCGGCGACGGTCGCGACAGCGGCGAGGCCCGCGAGCGCGATGTCGCCGCCGTCGACGAGCAGCAGGCTGCCGAAGAGCAGGGTCTCGACGTTGGCGCCGGAGCCGAAGACGTCGCTGGCGAGGATGACGCCGCCGGCGAGGCAGGCGACGAGGACGAGCGCGACGACGCTGTCGCGGTCCTCTTCGTCGCGGCGGCCGAGCAATGCCGCGCCGAGGCTGAAGGCCGTCGCGGCGCCAAGGGCGCCGAGCGGGGCGGCGAAGCCGAGCCCGTCGGCGAGCACCAGCCCGGGGAATGCCGCCGTCCCGACCGCGTGGGCGAAGAAAGCGAGGCCGCGGAGGACGATCCAGGTGCCGAGCAGGCCGGCGGGCACGGCCAGGATCAGGATCTCGGCGACGCCCCGCTGGACGAAGGGCAGCTGGAAGGGCTCGAGCACGGCCCGGCGATTAAATCAAAATGAGACTCGTTTTTATTTTCTAGGAGGCGGCGGAGGCGGGCCGCGAGGGCGCGCTGCCCGGCTCCGGCTCGATCCCGGCGAGCCGCCGCAGCTCGTCCAGCTCATGCTCGATCCCCTCGCGCAGCACCGCCAGGTCGGCGACGCGGCCGCGGTCGGCGTTGAGCCCGAAGCTGAGCGCGCCGTCGTAGCTGACCGCGGCGACCCCGACCGCATGCCCGGAGAAGATCGGCACCAGGGGCAGGACGCGGCGGGCCGGGGCGCCGAGCGCGTAGAGCGTCAGCTGCGGGCCGGGGACGTTGGTGATCGTGACGTTGAAGAGCCGCGGCGCGAAGGCGATGCGGGCGACGATGCTGTGGACGAGCGGCGGCGCCGCGCCGGCCAGCTCCATCAGGGCCTCGGCGCCACCCGCCTGGCCGGCCTGCTTCAGGTCGGCGGAGGCGGCGGCCGTGCGGTGGTAGCGCAGGAGCGGGTCGGGCTCGGCCACCGGCAGCTCGACGAAGAGCGAGGAGACGCGATTGCCGAGCGCCAGCGACTCGCCCGCCTGGCGCAGGTTGACCGGGACCATCGCGCGCACGCAGTCGTCGATCTCCTCGCCGCGCTGCTCGAAGAGCCGGCGCAACCCGCCGGCCGTGGCGGCGAGGACGACGTCGTTGACGGTGCCGCCGAGCTGGCGCTTGATCTTCTTCAGGTCATCGAGCGGCACGACCGTCGCGTCGAAGCGCCGCGTGGCGCCGATCTCGTCGTTGAGGCTCGTCTGCGGCGCGCCGACCAGCTCGTCGCGGACCAGCAGATCGGCGAGCGCCCGCGAGCGGTCGAGCAGGGGGCGCAGCTTGCCTGGGTGTAGCGCCGCGTCGACGCCGGCGCGGGCGCCGCCGACGAGCCTGCCGAGCAGGCCGTGCTCCTCCCCACCGCCGTCCTCGGCGCCGAGCATCTCGAGCACGCCCTTGGAGCCGGGCGGCGGGTTCGGCTCCGCGTCGAGCACCACGGTGGTCACCGAGGCGCCGCTCATCCCGTCGATCATGCAGTGGTGCACCTTGGCGGCGAGCGCCCAGCCGCCGTCCTCGAGGCCGTCGAGCAGGAACATCTCCCAGAGCGGGTGGCGGCGGTCGAGCCGGTGCGAGTAGAAGTCGCCGAGCCACTCGTGCAGCTCGGCCTCGCCGCCGGGCGCGGGCAGCGTCGCGTGGCGCACGTGGTTGGCGACGTCGAAGTCGTCCTCCGGCGACCACTCGGGCCAGCCGAACCTACCGACGCGCGGCGTCGAGAGCCGGCAGCGGAAGCGGGGCAGCAGCTCCAGCCGCTCGTCGAGCAGAGCCTGGACGTCGGCGAGCGACGGCGTGCCGCCGTCGGGCAGCGGGTCGAAGACCATCGTCCAGCCGACGTGCATGTGGGCGGCCTCGTCGGCCTCCTCGAGCTCGAGGAACGCTGCGTCGAGCGGTGTCAGATGGTCTGCCACGGCTTTGAACGTATGGCAGCGGCGACTGAGCGCCAACCGTAGGAACTGCTGATCCGGTTGCGGACTACCTGTAGCTTGCGAGCCGTGCGAGGGAAGAGGCGATGAGGGCCCTGGTGCAGCGGGTGAGCCAGGCGGCGGTCGATGTCGAGGGTGAGCGGGTAGCGCAGATCGGCCCCGGCCTGCTCGTCCTGCTCGGGGTGCGGCGCGGCGACACGGCCGAGCAGGCCGACCGGCTGGCCGAGAAGGTGCGCGCGCTGCGCGTCTTCGACGACGCCGAGGGGCGGATGAACGAGCCGCTGGGCGAGCGCGAAGTGCTCTGCGTCAGCCAGTTCACCCTCTACGGCGACGCCCGCAAGGGCAACCGGCCCAGCTACGCCGAGGCGGCGCCGGGCGAGGAGGCCGAACCGCTGTACGACCGCTTCTGCGAGCGCCTCGGCGCGGCCAAGGGCGTCTTCGGCGCCTGCATGGGCGTGGCGCTGGTCAACGACGGCCCCGTGACGCTCCTACTCGAGGCCTAAACCCCTTCCGGTGCGCTTTATGTGGCTATGAGTGGCATAAAGCGCACCGGAAGCGTGATCAGGGCAGCGACGGAGCGGGACGCGGACGCCGTCGTCGCGCTCTGGACCGAGGCCTACTTCGTCGAAGGCGAGGGCGGACGGGACACGCCCTACGACCGGGCCGAGTTCGAGGCGACTGCCGCGGCCGCGGCTCACCTCCTGGTCGCCGAGCGCGCGAGCGAGGTCGTCGGCGTCGTCGCCCTGCTCGGACCTGACGAGCCCTCCCGGGCGGTCGCTGACGAGGGCGAGGCGGAACTGGCCCGGCTCGTCGTCGGCTCGGGCGCGCGCCGCCAGGGCATCGGCCGCGCCCTGGCCGAGCGCTGCGCCGAGCTGGCGCGGGCGGAGGGCTGGCCGGCGATCGCGCTCTGGAGCCGCCCCTACCAGACCGCCGGCCACCGGCTCTACGAGTCGCTCGGTTACGAACGCCTGCCCGAGCGCGACAGCGTCGACGAGACCGGCTTCGGCCGCCTCGTCTTCCGCCTCTCGACAGAATGACGACCGTGGAGAACCTGACCGCGCGCCTCGAGGGGTCGATCGTCGTGCTCGAGCCGTTGCGCGCGGAGCACGCCGAGGAGCTGTGGGAGGCGGCGCAGGCGGAGGAGACCTGGGCCTGGCTGGCACACCTGAACGTGCGCGAGCGCTTCGACGCCTGGCTGCGGCTGACCCTGGAGGCGGCCGAGGCCGGCCGCGAGGGCCCGTTCACGACCCGCCGCCGCGACAGCGGCGAGGCGATCGGCAGCAGCCGCTTCCTCGCCGTGCGCCCCGCCGACCGCGTGGTCGAGATCGGCTGGACCTGGCTGCACCCGAGCGCCTGGCGCAGCGGCGCCAACGTCGAGGCCAAGCTGCTGATGATGCGCCACGCCTTCGAGACCCTAGGCTGCGTCCGGGTCGAGTTCAAGACCGACGCCCGCAACGAGCGCTCGCGCGCCGCCCTCGCCGCCCTCCCGGCCCAGTTCGAGGGCATCTTGCGCAACCACATGATCGTCCCCGACGTCGGCCAGCGCGACTCCGCCTACTTCAGCGTGATCGACTCCGAGTGGCCCGAGGTTCGCGCCAACCTCGAACGGCGCCTGCGGGCCCACCGGGACGACGCGTGACCGGCCGCTGCGTGGACGCGGCGCCGTGGCGGCGGCTGGAGGGCGGAGCGGAGCTTCGCCTGCTGAGGACCGACGACGCGCCGGAGCTGCACGCCCTGATCGAGGCCAACCGAGAGCGCCTCGTCACCGAGCTGAGCAAGGGCACGATGACCCAGGCGGTGCAGGCGCTCGTCGAGCACGCCTTCTCGGTCTGGGAGCTGAACCGGGTTGAAATCCGGGTGGCCCCGGACAACCAGCGCAGCGCGGCAATCCCGCTGCGCCTCGGGTTCGAGTACGAGGGCACCCTGCGCCAGGCCCAGCGGATCGGCGACCGCTACGTCGACCTCGCCGTCTACGCGCTGCTCGCCGCCGGCCAGCTAGCCGGCCGCAACGCTTTTTCAATGGATTCCATTGAAAAAGCGTTGCGGCCGAAGTGGGATCGCGGTTAACGCTCGGTGCCGAGCGCGTCGTCGATGAAGGGGCCGAGCAGCTCGCCGGCCTGGGCGGCAGTGCCCTCTGGGGAGCCGTTGGGCACCGTGACGTAGCTGATCGCGAGGCGGACGAGCGATTCGGCAAGGAGCAGGACCTTGGGCGCGGGGGCCTGCGGCCAGCCCTCCTCGATCGTCGCCGCCAGGCGCGCCGTCGCCCACTGGACGACCGGCATGCCCTGGGTGGTGACGAAGGGCAGCATGCCGCCGGTGCCGTCGTCGCTGAGCATGATGCGGACGAGAGGATCCTCGCCGGCGGCGCTCAGGAAGGTTTCCAGCGCCGCGGCGACCGCCGCGTGCGGGTCGGCAAGGCGCTCGCGCACGGCGGCGTCGACCGCGTCGAGGAAGCGCTCGCCCTCGTGGATGACGAAGGCCTGGCCGAACTCCTCGCGGTTGCCGAACTCCTTGTAGAGGGTCTGGCGGCTGACGCCGGCCGCGCCGGCGACGTCCGACATCGTGATCTCCGACCAGGAACGGTGCTGGAGCGCGTCGCGAGCGGCGCCGAAGAGCGTCTCCCGCAGGAGCGCTTTCGCCGCCTCCGGATATGGCGTGCGCTGGGTGGCCACGCCGGGCATCGTCCCAGCGGACGCGGTCAAACGTCCCCCTCCCCCTCGTCGGCAGGCTCGAAATCGACCTTGTCGCGGACGCCGCAGTCGGGGCAAGCCCAGTCGTCTGGCACCTCGCTCCACGGCGTCCCCGGCGGAAAGCCCTCACGCGGATGGCCCTGCTCCTCGTCGTAGAGGTAGCCGCAGGACGGACAGCGCCAGCGGCTCAAAATCCAGCCCTCCGCTTCGCTCGCGGCGCGAAGAACCAGGTATGCACGCTTGCTCGCTCCGCGATCACGCCGCGACTCCCGGGCCCGCTCCGTAGCGGGAGAGCACGCGGCCGAGCTTGCGCGGGTGGATGTTGGCCCGCGTCACCTCGCCTTCGTAGTGCTCGAGCAGCCGGCGGTCCATCACCCGGCGCCAGAGCGGCGGGATCCAGGCAAGCACGATCATCCCGGCGTAGCCGGTCGGCAGCTGCGGCGCTTCGTCGACGTGGCGCAGGGCCTGGTAGCGGCGGGTCGGGTTGGCGTGGTGGTCGCTGTGGCGCTGCAGGTGGTAGAGCAGGACGTTGGAGGCGACGTTGTTGCTGTTCCAGCTGTGCTCGGGGCGGCAGCGCTCGTAGCGCCCGTCCTCCTTGCGCTGGCGCAGCAGGCCGTAGTGCTCCAGGTAGTTGACGACCTCGAGCAGCGAGAAGCCGATCACGGCCTGGACCAGCAGATAGGGCAGGACGACCAGGCCGAAGGCGATCGTCAGGGCGGCGAAGAGGGCGACGGTCATCGCCCAGGCGCCGAGGATGTCGTTGCGCAGCGTCCAGTGCGACTTGCCCATGCGGTCGAGGCGGGCCGTCTCGATCCCCCAGGCTGAGGTGACGCTGCCCCTGACGGTCCGCGGCAGGAAGGCCCAGAAGCTCTCGCCGAGGCGGGCGCTGGCCGGGTCCTCCGGGGTGGCGACGCGCACGTGGTGGCCGCGGTTGTGCTCGATGAAGAAGTGGCCGTAGCCGGTCTGGGCGAGGGCGATGCGGCTCAGCCAGCGCTCGAGGCTGTCGCGCTTGTGGCCGAGCTCGTGCGCGGTGTTGATCGCGATGCCGCCGACCACGCCCATCGTGAAGGCGAGGCCGACGCTCTCCAGCGTCGAGAGGTCGCCGCTCGACCACAGGTAGCAGGCGAAGACGAGCCCCGCGTACTGGACCGGGATGAACAGGTAGGTGCACCAGCGGTAGTAGCGGTCCTGCTCCAGCCACTTGAGGACGCTGTCGGGCGGGTTGGTCGAGTCGAGCCCGATGACGATGTCGAGAATCGGGAAGATGACGAAGACGAGGATCGGGCCGTAGAACCAGAAGACTGAGAGGCCGGTCACCTGCACGTCGGCCCAGGCGATGAAGGGGACGAAGGGGACGATCAGCCCCAGCAGCCAGGCGTAGCGCTTGCCGTCGCGCCAAGTCGCCGGGTTGAGCTCGATCGCCGGCCCGTGGTCATGACTGTGGGTCGCCGCCTCCATCTCTCCTCCTTGTCAAATCCTCGGAACTCGTCCGCTTGGTTGACAAAGTAGCTTAATTTGTCAACCGGCGCAACAGGGCCGGGGGGATTGCGAACGGCGCGGGGTCGCTACCATGCCGCCCGTGGAAGTACTGCTAGGCATCCTCCAGGTGATCATCTCGATCGTCCTGATCTTTTTGATCCTGCTGCACTCCGGCAAAGACACGGGGCTCTCCGGCGCTTTCGGCATCGGTGGCGGGGGCAGCTCCTTCGGCGGCGGCTCGATGGTCGAGCGCAACCTCGACCGGGCGACGGTCTTCTTCGCGATCCTCTTCGTCGTCAACACGATCGTCCTGCTCAAGGTCTAGACCGCGGTCGAGGATCTCGACCGCCTCCCTGCGCAGCTCGGCGTCGAGCAGCGCGTAGTCCTCGTCGGAGAGCTTGCCAGCGGCGTGGTCGAGCTCGGCGTCGCGGATCTCGCGGTACTTCGCTTCCTTCAGCGCCTCCAGCTCGGCATCGCGGGCGGGGACGCGCCGTGCCCTCCGCGCAGGCCAGAGCGCGATCAGCCCTCCCGAGAGCGCGATCAGCCCGCCGATCCAGATCCAGGTCGCGAGCGGATCGACGATCACCCGGAAGGTGGCGGGGGTCGCCTCGGCGACGTAACCGGCGGCGATTCGCCGTGCCGTGCCCAGTTGCACCTGTTCGATCTTGGCCAACGCGGTCGGGCGCAGCGCCGGGTTGGCGGCCGCGGTGCGCATCAGCAGCCCCAACGCCTGGCACTGCGGCGGAACGCCCGGCGCTCCCCCGATGCAGCGTTTGAGGAAGGCGTCTGCCTTGCGCGCGTCGCGCTGCACGCCGGTGATCTTGGGCTGCTCGGCGGTCCAAAAATCGCTGCCCGCGCCCGCCCTGAGACCGATTTCGCTGTCGGATTCGCCGCCGAAGTAGCTGGAGATGTCGCCGCTGCTGGGCCCACCGGTCGGCCGGTAGAAACGCCGGGTCGGGTGCAGTGTGAACGCGTCCCCCCCGTCCCGCACGCGCAGGACCGCGCCGGCGGTGAAGGCGAGCTTGTCGACGCGCGCGGTTGGGCGCACGTAGGTGACCTTGCGCCCGTCGACCGTTGCGCTCTCGCCCGGCCGCAGGACGACGTCGCGCTTGGTTTGGAAGCTGGAAGAGGCGGCGATGCCGATCAGCAGCACGGCGACGCCGACGTGGACGATGTAGCCGCCGTAGCGGCGTCGGTTGCGTGAGACCAGCCCGACCAGCGCCGCCGGCATCGAGCCACCGGCCAGCGAGCGGCGCGCCGCGGCGCCGCGCCAGAACTCCTGGCCGATGCCGACCAGGGCGAAGGCGGCGAAGGTGAAGAGCGCCAGCGCCCAGGGCGACTGCGCCGCGTCGGTAAAGAGGGCGAGGACGGCGCCAGTCGCGAGCGCGCTCAGCGCCGGCACGACGAACACGCGCCGCGCGGTCGTCCAGCTGACCCGGCGCCAGGCGAGCAGCGGCCCGATCCCGGTGAAGAGGACTAGCAGCACGGCCAGCGGCGTCGTGTAGCGGTCGAACCAGGGCGCGGCCAGCGAGGACTTGGTGCCGGTGAACAGTTCGGAGATCAGCGGGAAGAACGTCCCCCAGAAGATCGTCGCGCAGATGCCGATGAGGAGCAGGTTGTTGACGACGAAGACGGCCTCGCGCGAGGCGAGCGAGTCGATCCGCTTCGGTGAGCGCAGGTCGTCGAGGCGGGAGACGATCAGCGCCGTCGAGCCGACCAGCACCACCGCGATCAGGCCGAGGATGTAGGGGCCGACGGTACTGTCGCCGAAAGCGTGGATCGACTGCAGGACGCCGGAGCGGACGAGGAAGGTGCCTAGCAGCGCCAGCGAGAAGGTGGCGACGATCAGGCAGGCGTTCCAGACCTTCAGCATGCCGCGCTTCTCCTGGACCATGATCGAGTGCAGGAAGGCGGTGCCGATCAGCCACGGCATCAGCGCCGCGTTCTCGACCGGGTCCCAAGCCCAGTAGCCGCCCCAGCCGAGCTCGGTGTAGGACCAACGGGCGCCGAGCAGCAGGCCGAGGCCGAGGAAGGCCCAGGCGATCAGCGCGAAGCGGCGCGTGGCGCGGATCCAGGAGGCGTCGAGGCGGCGGGTGACGAGGGCGCCGATCGCGAAGGCGAAGGGGATCGTGAAGGCGACGTACCCCGAGTAGAGCATCGGGGGGTGGATCATCATGCTCGGGTGCTGGAGCAGCGGGTTGAGGCCGACGCCGTCGAGCGGCACCGGGCTCGGCGTACTCGCAAAGGGGTTGACGCCGCCGGCAAGGAGCATCAGGCCGGTGAAGAAGGCGCCGACGCCGGCCATCACCGCGGTCGCGTAGGGAACGATCTCGCGCAGGCGGTTGCGGGTCGAGTAGAGGGCCAGCGAGGCGGCGATCGAGAGCACCCAGGCCCAGAGCAGCAGCGAGCCCTCCTGGCTCGACCACATCGCGGCCAGCTTGTAGAAGGTCGGCGTCTCGATCGAGGAGTGCTGCTGGACGATGTTGAGGGAGAAGTCGTCGCTGAGGAAGGCCTTCTCGATCAGGACGACACAGAGGGTGAGCAGGCCGCAGGCGACGTAGACGGCGCGGCGCGAGGTCAGCAGCCAGCGCTCGTCGCCCCCGCGGCCGAGGAGCGCCGCGACCGCCGCGAGGACCGTCGCGAGGAAGGCGAGCGTCAGGATGACGCTGCCGGCGCTAGCCATCGCTGGAGGTCGTGAACTTCGACGGGCACTTGGTCACCAGCGTGTCGGGCTCGCCGACGAAGACGCCGTTCTCGACTTCGCCGGTGAGGACGATCTCGCGCCCGCCGCGGAACGGGTCGGGCACGGTGCCGCTGTAGGTGACCGGAAGGCTCTCGCTGCCACCGTCGCGGTCGACGACGCGGAAGCGCAATGAGTCCCCGTTGCGGCGAACCGAGCCGCGCACGACCCGGCCGGTCATGTCGTAGCTGGCGCCGGGCGCGGCGCTGAGCAGCTGCGAGGGCTCCTTCGCTTCGCTGGAGGCGCTGAAGGACGTGTAGACGAGCGCCGCCGCCAGGAGGACGGCAGCGCTGAGGGCGACGACGAGCCGGATCTTCCGCTTGCGCTGGGGATCCATCGGGCGGCGATTATCGCAAGGCGGAATCAGGGGCGAGGACTCCCCCCGCGTCGCCGCGATGCCCACGCGGCCCACCGAGCGGTCGTAGTTGTTCCCGGTGCCCGGGAACAACTACGACCGCATCGCCTCTCTCATCGGCACAATTGCTTGCGGTAGTACTTCTTCTCGCTATCCGGGAACAACTACGACCGCTCGGTGGGAGAATCAGGGTATGGCGAACGACCCAGTCCTTTTGATTACGGGAGCTTCGAGCGGGATTGGGGCTGCAACCGCGCGGGCCGCGGCCGAGAAGTACAGGCTGGTGCTTGCCGCGCGGCGGCTGGAGATGGTCGAGGAGCTGGCGGCGGAGCTTGGTGGGGACGAGCGGGCGCTGGCGGTGCGCTGCGACGTCACCGAGTGGGACCAGGTGCAGGCGATGGCCGCGGCCGGGATCGAGGGGTTTGGCCGCATCGACGCCGTCTTCGCCAACGCCGGCTTCGGCGCCACCCGCGGCTTCCTCGAGGAGTCACCCGAGCACTGGCGCTCGATGGTCCTGACCAACGTCTACGGCGTGGCGCTGACGATCCGCGCCACCCTCCCCCACCTGCTCGAGCGCGGCGACGGGCACTTCGTCGTCACCAGCTCGATCGCCGGCCGCCGCGCATTGCCCGGCTCGCTCTACTCGGCGACGAAGTGGGCAGCGACGGCGATCGGCGAGGCATTGCGCGCCGAGCTGCGCCAGATGCACGAGAACCGCGACATCCGCGTGACGCTGATCGAGCCGGGGATGACCGACACGCCCTTCTTCGACAACCGGCCCGGCGATTGGGCGCTGCGCGACGACGACATCGCCAAGGCGGTGATCTACGCGCTCGAGCAGCGGCCGGGCGTAGACGTCAACGAGATTTTGATTCGCCCCACCAGCCAGCCGATCTAGGGACCGTTCACCGGCGGCGGTGATGGCTCTTCTTTTGCTTGCAGGGGGTGCGCAGCTTCGGCTTGCGGCGCAGGGGCTTGCCGTTCTGGGCTCTGAAGCGAGCGATCACCTTGTAGCGGCGCGCGCAGAGGTTGACCGAGTTTTCGAGCAGGCCCTTGCGGCCGCCGCGCACGGTCAGCGAGAACTTCGAGACCGGCACGTCGGGGACGACGTCGAAGGTCGTGCGCATCCGGTGCCTGACCTGGTCGACGCGGCCGTCGAGGTCAATCTCGACCTGCCCGCGCAGCGCCGCGACCACGTCCGGCAGCAGGTTGTCGGAGGTACGCAGGTAGACGGGTCCTTTCAGCGGCGCGTCGAGCAGCGGCGAATTCGCCGTCGCGTATCCGTAGATCGACTTCCGCGGACATTCGTGGGCGGCGAACTGGACGCGGGTGCAGACCTTGGCGAGGCTGCTCTGTCGCAGGAAGAAGGGCCGCGGCAGCGTGACCGCGGCGCGGCCGATGTTCGCGTCGCCGCCTCGCGCGACCAGAGTCGAGCGCAGCTTTGGGCTCTTGCCCCGGCGGGTGCCGCCGAAGACGCGCATGTAGAGCTTGGGCCGGAATCCGAGCCGCTCGCACCCCTGCGCCTGGAACGGGGCCGAGGCGGCGAAGCTCGAGAAGGCGCCGGGGTCGAGCGGGTCGGCGCCGCCCCCGCGCAGGGTCGCGTCGATCGAGAACGGCGCGCAGTTGGTCGGATTGAGCGAGAACTGGTCGCGGTCGAGCGTGACCGATACCGAGCGGACGTCGAGCAGGGCGCCGCCGAAGACATGCGGAATCGGGTCTGAGATTGCCTCCACCCTGGCCGTCGCCGGGTCGACGAACAGCGCCACCCTCACCACGACCGAGCCGAGATCGAACGGCCCGGCCGTGGCGGGGGTGACGACTGTCAGGGAGAGGGGGGCACCGTGGGAGGGCCCTGTGAGGAAGGCTTTTCCGGCGACGTGGGTCGGTTCGGGGCCGCTGCCGGCGGCTATGTCGGCGCTCCCGACATAGCTCGAGGCCGGGCAACTCGGACTGGCGGCCTCAGCGGTGCCGCTGTTCGCCGCGGCCGCGGCGATCGCCACCTCCGGGCAGTAGCTGACGCCGGCCAGCTTCGCCGTCAGCCCCGGCGGCAGCTTGACGTCGACGCCCTTCAGCTCCTGCTCGCCGTCAACTCGGGCGACTTCGACCGCGAAGGGGCTGAAGGCGCCGCCCTGGGGATTGGCGTCATGCGCGTCGAAGCCCGGTGAGAACGGACGGTCGCCGGGCGTCGCAGCGCATTCGCCTCCACCCGGCGCTTCGTCGAGCGTGAATTCGTCCGTCGGTTCGGCTGGCGACCCGTTCGAGGGGCCACCTTCTTCACCCGCCGCGACCGATCCTTCGGCGGTCGTCCAGGGCGTCATCTGCGCGCTCGCCCGATGCGGGCCGCAGATCGGCGGGCTGGTCAGCGGCGCCCGCGGTCCGTCGTCGAAGTCGAGGGTGAAGGAGCTGAACGGCACCTGCGGGTTGTCGACGAGGGTCGTGCTTAGCTGCCCGGTCCGCGGGTCGGCGCTGACGTCGCCGACGAGCCTCACCGAAAGCCCGTAGCGCGCCGACTCGACGTCGACGAAGAGGCGGTACTCCTGGCCCGAGGCCGGATCGCGGCTGAGCTGGCTGCCGAGGTAGACGTTGCCGCCGATCGGCCCTTCCGGCAGCGGCGGCGTGTCGATCGAGACGGTGCCGATCTTCGAGGCGGCCGGGCAGGCGACCGGGCTCGTCGTCCCCTGGCCGAACTGCGCGTCGCTGCACGCTTCGAGCCCGTTGGCGGCCGACGGGTTGAGCCCCATGCCGGCTGGCAGGGTCACCGTCGCGGTGCGCAGGTCCGAGGTTTCCCGGTCTTCCCCTTCGCCTTCGGTCTGGTGCGGCAGGTCAACCCCGACCGAGGCGCCGGAGGGCGAATCGGTCACTTCGGTCTGCGGGTCGACCGCAAGCGACGGGTCGAAGGGGACCGTGTCGCATTCCTTGGGCGAGGTGCCGGGTGGGATGCGCGACTCGAACGGCGGGTTGGCGTCGGCGGGGAATTCGTAGCCGGGTTCTTCTTCTTCGCTCACCGAGGCGGCGAGAAGCCAGGTCGAGTAGACGTGCTGGAAAGGCGCTTCGGCCGGACCGAGGCAGGTGCTCGGCGTGGTGATGAAGGTGCCGTCGCCGGCGCGGCCGTCGAAGACGAGCCGGTTCTTCAGCACCATCCCGCCTTCCAGCAGCGGCAGCGACTCGAACGGCGTTTCCGGCACGTCGATCGTGAAGCCCTCGTGATAGTCGCCCGACCAGTCGACGTCGGCCCGCAGGTAGACGTTGTTGCCGAGCAGGTTGAAGCCGAAGCGGGCGGGCTCGCCTTCGGGCGGGACGATGTTGTAGACGGTCGGCGCTTCCGGCAGTTCCATCGGCACGCCGAGGACCGACGCGGTGACGAAGCTGTGGCCGACGTCGGACCCGGCGGGACAGGACGCAGGGCTCGCTTCGAAGGTCGCCAGCGGGCACTGGGGCGTCGCGCCGGGGTTGACGCTGAGCCCGACCGGCAGGTCGACGCGCACCGTCTTCAGTTCGTCGACCGGGGTTTCCCCCGGCGATTCGTGCTTGACGATGAACTGGGTGAAGCCGACGGGCGGGTGCCCGGCGGCCTGTTCGAAGAACTGCGCCGGCGTGTCGACGCTGCAGGTCGGCGAGTCTTTCTTGCAGGTCCCCGCCTGCCAGCCGCTCTCAGCGGTCGGGTTGTCCGGGTCCGACGGAGCGATGATCCCCGCCGTGTCGGCCCGCGCAATCCCCGGTCCGACCAGCAGCGCCGCCACCGCCGCGGCGCAGATCGATCCCCGAACACCTCGAATTCGCCCCCGCCTGAGACCCATCGCAATCGTCTCCCCGGTCGCCATGGCCGAAAATACTACCCGATTTTGATGATCTAAACCATTATTTTTAGGTACGTCGCGAGCACTTGGTCTACCGATGGGTAGTCGCCGAGACTCTTGCCTCGGTGAACCCAGACGGCCTCGGCCCGTGCGTCGAGCAGGGCGAGGCCGGGCAGCTGGTTGGGCGAGACGATCCGGCCCTGACCGCCCCCACGACCGAGCGCCTGCACGTAACGCGCCCAGCCGCGGGGGTTGAGCGCGATCCACCACTTCCGCGGCAGATCGAGCGCCGCGTTGAGCCGGCGCTGCGGGTCGACCAGGAGCGGGACGCGGACGCCGCGCTCCTCCATCAGCCAACGCGCCTGCTGCGAGGTGCCAACGGAGACGCCGAGCGCGGCGCCGCCCGCTGCCTCGATCTCGTCCAGCCGCTCGGAAACCTGGCGCAGGTAGTCCCGGCAGGGAGCGCAACCGTAATAGCGGGGCATGACGAGGACGGTCGGCCGCTCCACCAGATCGCCGATCGCGACCTGGCGGCCGGAGACGTCTTCGACGCCGATCTCGGCCAGGGGTATTCGGGTCGCCGCGCCGCCCACGGGCGGACCCTATCGGGGCGCCCGACAGTGGCGGAGGAGCCAGGCGGCCGCCAGCTCGCCGACGCGCTCCAGCGCGCCCGGCTCCTCGAAGAGGTGCGTCGCGCCGGGGACGATCGCGACCTCGTGCGGGCAGCGCAGCGAGCGAGCAGCCGCTTCGTTCAGCTCCAGCACCTGCCGGTCTGCGCCACCGACGATCAGCAGGGTGGGCGCGATGACGGCCGCGAGGCTCTCGGCCGCGAGGTCGGGGCGTCCCCCTCGCGAGATCACGGCGCAGACTTCCGGACCGAGCTCCGCCGCCGCGCGCAGCGCCGCCGCCGCCCCGGTCGAGGCACCGAAGTAGGCGAGCGGCAGCGCCCCCACGTCCTCCCTGCTCCGCGCCCAGCGCGTTGCCGCGAGCAGGCGCTCGGCGAGCAGGTCGATGTCGAAGACCCTGGCCCGATCGCCCGCCTCGTCGGGGGTGAGCAGGTCAAAGAGGAGCGTGGCGAAGCCCGCCTCGCTGAGCGCCTCGGCCACCTGGCGGTTGCGCGGGCTGAGGCGGCCCGAGCCGCTGCCGTGCGCGAAGAGAACCAAGCCCGCCGCGGGCTCGGGAACGCGCAGATCGGCGGCCAGCTGGGGGTCGGGATCGCGGGCTCGGGAAAGCAGCCGGATCACCTCCTCATCCTCGACCTGGCCGAAATCGGCGTAGAACTGACCGATGCCGAAGAACGCCGCCGGTTGCTCGAGGCAGACGATCGCGTCGAACTCGGCGCCGAGGCGCGCCTCTGTGTCCAGCGGGGCGACGGGGACGGCGAGAACGACCCTGCCCCCGCCGCGTGCCCTCAGCGCCCGAGCGGCGACGGCGGCGGTGCTGCCGGTCGCGATCCCGTCGTCGACCAGGATCGCGGTCCGCCCCTCGACCGGGAGGGGGTCGGCGTCGCCGCGGTAGAGGCGTCGGCGGCGCTCCAGCTCGGCCGTCTCGCGGGCGATGACCCTCTCCAGCTCGGCCTCGCCGATGCCGATCGCCTCGGCATCCGCGCGGCGAACGAAGCGGGCACCGCCCTCGGCGATCGCCCCGATCCCGTACTCGGGGTTCTGCGGAGCGCCCAGCTTGCGCACGAGGACGACGTCGAGCGGGGCGTCGAGGGCGCGCGCGACCTCGAACCCCACCGGAACCCCGCCGCGCGGCAGGGCGAGAACGATCGGCCGCTCGGCGGCCAGGGGCCTCAGCAGCCGGGCGAGACGACGACCGGCATCGCCTCGATCCGCGAACAGAGCGAGGCGTTCGGCCACCTCAGGGCTCGTCCTCGTCGTAGTCCTCGTACCCGTCGTCGTCATCCTCGTAATCCCCCTCCTCCTCGACGTCGAGGCCGGTCAGCCTGCGGATCTGGGATTCGAGGTCGTAGGCGATCTCGACCAGGGCCTTGGTGTGGGCCATCATCGCGCCGCCGACGCCGGAGATCAGCTGCGACTGCGTTTCCTCTTCCGTCCCGGCCGGCACGGTCGCTTCGGCAAGCGCGTCCTCGACCCCCTCCCGGTCCGCCACCTGCTCCTCCATCACCCGTTCGATCGCCAGGCGATGCTCGGCCATCGTCTGGGCCAGGCCCCGCATGAAGAGCTTCGCGGTCATCTCGTCGCGGCCCTCGAGGTGCGCGTCGAGCCAAGCCGGCGCCGTGTTGAGCAGCCCCGGCATGCGCGACATCAGCTCGGCCTTGGTCGAGGGGACGACGGAGAGGTGGGCGAGGATCACGCCCTGGCGATCCACCGTCGTCGCCCAGCCGTGCAGCATCGCTCGGTCGTCGTCGAAGGGCGGCGCGCCCTCCGGCCGTTCGGCTTCCAAAACCTCACGCGACTTGAACGCCCCCATGATCGCCCTGATCACGCGAAGCTCGAGGCTCAGCTCAGGCTCCTCGGCCATACCGATACCGAGCCTAGCGCGACCCAAAGCCCCTATGCGGGACTCCGCGAAGGATCACCCAAGGTCGAAGCGCGCGTTCACCTGCCCGGTGGCCCTCCGGCGAAACCCGTAGGGGAGCAGATGCTGATCAAGCGCCGCCAGGGTACCCGCCTCTCTGTTGTGCTCGGCAACGATGCACTTCACTCGTCTCCTCGAGAGGGTCTCAGAGGCCCCTTCGAGGGCGGGGATCTCATGACGCTCCACGTCGAGCTTCAGCAGGTCTATTTGGTCTACGCCAAGTGCGCTGAAGACAGAGTCAAGCCGGCGCGCAGGCACCTCGACGCCCTTCTCCCCTATCTCGGCCAGGACGCTTGGCCCTGCGAAGTTCATTCTGACTGTGGTGTCGCTCGACGAGACCGCCGCCTGGACGAGCGTCGCATTGACGTCGTTGAGGTCCATGTTCCGCTGCAATCGCTGGCACGTATCGGGATTGGGCTCAATGACGATGACTCGCCCCGCGGCGCCCAGGAACAATGAGAACAGCCCAACGTTGGCGCCGCAGTCGACGACCGTCCAGTCCGTCGTATCTGCGCCACGAGGAATCACCCCTTCGTCAACGTCGCGGAGCATCTGCGCATAGGGGGTGATCTCGCCTTGGGACAGCTCGAAGTCGGCTTCGAACCCCGGAAAGGGAAGCCTGATCGAGCCTCCGAACCGGTTGGCTGACCAACCGCCATCGCGGCCAAGACGCGTCACGGCCAATCGCGACAGAAGGGCGACTCGCCGCCGCTGCGACTGGATGTCGCGAAGGATTGCGCGAAGATCAGACAGCTCGCTCTTCAGGCTCCGCCTGCCCGCTGCCCGTTCTCCCACCCAGCGGACTATACAAACGAGTACATGACGGTACCGAAATAAGAACCGATTTGAGAGCGGACGACGGGTCTCGAACCCGCGACCTCGAGCTTGGGAAGCTCGCGCTCTACCAGCTGAGCTACGTCCGCAGTGCGGGGGGATTTTACGGCGAGTCGCGGGAGGCGGGGTCTATCTAGAGTCCATCGTCCGTGAGCGCCCGCACCTTTGCCGTCTTCCTCGCCGTGCTTGCCGTGATCGGCCTGCTCGGCTTCGGCCTGCTCAGCAAGAGCGGATCGACGATCGAGGTCGGGGATCCCGTGCCCGACCGGATGCTGCCCAAGCTGCGTGGACCGGGCGACGGCTCGCTGGCCCAGGAGCGGGGCAGGTGGGTGCTGGTCAACCTCTGGGCCTCATGGTGCCCCCCCTGCCGCGAGGAGGCACCGGTGCTCGAGCGCTTCCACCGCGAGACGGGAGGCCGGAGCGTGACCGTCGTCGGCATCAACGTCCAGGACAACCGTGACGACGCCATCGCCTTCCTGCGGGAGCATCCGGCCACCTACACGCAGCTTCGCTCGGTCGGCGACGAGCGCAGCTCGGCGTTCGGCTCGACGGGCGTGCCGGAGAACTTCCTCGTCGACCCTCGCGGCCGTCTGGCGCTGATCTGGCGCGGCCCGGTGGGCGAGGAGTTCCTGCGCGAACGCGTTCTACCCCTGATCGCGGGACGTGCCGGGTCCTAGGGGTCAAAAAAGGCACCTGGTGACCGGCACGTCCCGCGGGACGCTGCTCGTTGCGCTCATCGGGGCGGTTCTGGCGCTCGCCGGCTCCGCCGCGGCGGCGACGCCGCAGACGACCGTCACCGAGATCGAAGGCGAAGTGATGTGCCCGATCTGCGGCACCCTGCTCGAGCTGGCCGAATCGCCGCAGGCCAAGCGCGAGCGGGTCTACATCGCGAGGCTGGTCGCCGCCGGGAAGACCAAGGCCGAGATCAAGGACGCCCTGGTCGCCCAGTACGGCCCTGAGGTGCTGGCACTGCCAAAGGGCTCGGGCTTCGACCTGACCGCGTACCTGGTCCCGATCGTCGCGCTCCTGATCGCCACCGTCGCAATCGGCCTCGCGGTCGCCCGTTGGCGACGCGACGGGGACCGGGGGTCGCCTCCTGCCCAGGGCGGCCCGACGCGCGATGAGGACGCCGAGCGCCTCGACGCCGACATCGCCCGCTACGACCTCTGAGCGCTCACTCGACGCTGACGAGTCCGGTCACCGGAATCGGCAGCGTGCCGCGCAGCTCGCGGCGCGGACCGCAGGCGAGCGTCGCGTCGGCCATCTCGGCGAGCGCGATCAGCGCCAGCCGATCCCCGTCGAGGGGCGTGCCAAGGACGACGATCCGCTCGTAGTCATCCCGCAGTCCCGCCACCGCGGCGCGACAGCGCTCGGTGTCGAGCAGCTCCGCCGACCCGGGCGCGCCGGCTACGACGCAGATCAGCGGCTCCTTCGCCCGCGCCGAGGCCGGCCCGGCAAGGACCAGCGGCCGCAGCGTCTCCTGCGCCCTCACCTCGCCGCGCAGGTGCTCGCGCAGCCCCGGCAGAGGCTCTAGACCAAGCGCCTCGGCCAGGGAGGGACTCGCCAGATCGGCCTCGACCAGCACCGCCCTGCGTCCGTCGGTGGCAGCGACCGTTGCGAGGCCGATCGCGACCCGTGACCTCTCGGAGCCGGTGACGAGCACGACCCGGGCCCCGGCCAGCTCGCCCGCCAGGCTGGCGTACGCGTCGATCTCGTCCGCTCCCAGAGCCCCCGCACGCGCTGCTGCCTCGCGCGCGGCCGGCAGCTTCGCAAGCACCCGCTGCCGCCTGCCGCGACGCAGGCGCATCACATTCGCTCGGGAGCGGAGATGCCGAGCAGGGCGAGTGCGCTGGCGACGGTGCGCTTGGTCAAGAGGGCGATCGCGAGGCGCGAGTCCTCCACTCCCTCCCCGTCGGCGCCGACCACCTGGCAGTCGCGGTAGAAGGCGTGGAAATCGGCCGCGACGGCGGTCGAGTAGGCGCAGATCCGGTGCGGCGCGCGACGCTCGGCCGCCTCCCGCACCTCCTCCGGGAACTCGAGCAGGCGCTTGATCAGCTCGCGCTCGGCCGGCGCCAGCGGCGTCTCCGGCGTCGGCCGGCCGGCCGCAGCAGCGATCTCCTCGGGGTCCCGTGCCGCCTTGCGCAGGATGCTGGCGATCCGGGCATGGGCGTACTGCACGTAGTAGACCGGGTTGTCGTTCGACTCGCGCCGGGCCAGGTCGAGGTCGAGGTCGACTTCGGTGTCGTGGCTGCGCCAGAGCATGAACCAGCGAGTCGCGTCGACGCCGATGTCGTCGAGGAGGTCGTCGAGCGAGACGAACTCGCCGCTGCGCTTCGACATCTGCGTTCGCTCGCCGCTCTCGACGATGTGGACGAGGCGCATGATCAGCGCCTCGAAGCGCTCGGGATCGGCGCCGAGACCGGCGATCGCCGCCCGCAGCCGCGCCACGTAGCCGTGGTGGTCGGCGCCGAGCACATCGACGAGGCGCTCGAAGCCGCGCTCGAGCTTGTCCCAGTGGTAGGCGACGTCGGCGGCGAGGTAGGTCGGTTCGCCGTTGGCGCGGATCAGCACGCGGTCCTTGTCGTCGCCGAAGGTCGTCGTTCGCAACCAGAGCGCGTCTTCGCTGCGATAGGTGTGCCCCGCTTCGTCGAGCTGGGCCAGCGCGGTCTCCACCTCCCCGCGCGCGTAGAGATCACGCTCGGAGAACCAGTTGTCGAAGCCCACCCCGAAGCGATCGAGCGTGCTCCGCACCGACTCGACGATGAGCTCGACCCCGCGGCGGCCGATCGCCTCGAGATCGCCTGGATCGATCCCCTCGTCCGCGATCCGCTCCCCCAGCTCGGCTATGTAGAGCCCGCCGTAGCCGTCCTCGGGCGGCTCTTCGCCCTTCATGCGAGCGACGATCGACTCGGCGAAGCGGGCGATCTGGGCGCCGGCGTCGTTGACGTAGAACTCGCGCTCGACCTCGTGGCCGACCGCCTCCAGCAGGCGGACGAGGGAGTCGCCGTAGGCCGCGTGGCGACCTCCGCCCAGGTGCAACGGCCCGGTCGGGTTGGCCGAGACGAACTCGACCAGGATCCGCTCCGGGGTCGCCGTCGGCTCCGGGCCAAGGCGCTTGCCAGCCGCGGCCAGACCCGCCATCGCGTCGCGGTACCAGCCATCGGCGAGAAAGAGGTTGACGAAGCCAGGCCCCGCAACCTCGACCCGCTCGACCGCGTCGGCGCCGAGCTCGCCGCTCAATCGCTCCGCCAGCCGCGCCGCGACGTCGCGCGGACTTTCGCCGAGGGGCGCCGCGAGCAGCATCGCCGCGTTGGAGCTGTAATCGCCCAGCTCTGGTTTCGGCGGCCGCTCGAGGGTCGGCGCCGGACCGCTCGCCTCGCCCTTGCGCAGGGCATCGGCGGCACCCTCGACAGCGGCGTGCAGCTCGGCGATCGGGTCGGCGGGCATCGGCCGGAGATCGTACGCAGATGCCGGCCCGGGGCGCGGGCGACCCGGGCCGACTCAATCCCCGGTCGTCAGGGAATCGCCCTCGTGACCTCGCAACCGACCTCGACGTCCTTGCCCTTGGCGCCGTTGCAAACGTCCCTGCCCTTGGCGCCGACGAGCTTGTCCCCGCCGCCTTCGCCGAAGAGGGAGTCGTTGCCTGCTTGGCCGAACAGCAGGTCCGGGCCGGGTCCGCCGCAGATCAGGTCCTTGCCCTTGCGGCCGACGATCTTGTCCTTGCCCTTGCGGCCGACGATCACGTCCGCCCGGTTGGTGCCGACCAATTTGTCGGCCTTGTTGGTGCCGACGATGGTCGCGACCTTCCCCCTGCAGCTGCCGGTCCGGGTCGAGACCTTGCCTTCGAGGTTGTAGAGGCCGTCTCCGATCCCCTGCCCGCTGCCGCCGTTCTCCGCCGAAGTGGAGCCGAGGCCGCCGTTGCCGCCGAGAACCGAGTTGCCTTTGACCTTGGCGTTGACGAGCGACACAGTGCCGCCGTCGTTGAAGACGGCGCCGCCGATCCCAGCGCCGCCGCCGCCACCGCCGTTCGCGTCGGAGGCGCTGCCGCCTGCGCCGGCGCCAAAGCCGCCGGCGCCGCCCGACTGCGGGCGTTCTGTGCTGTCGGACCCAGCGCCGCCCCCACCGCCGCCGAAGCCACCGGCGCCACCGGCGCCGTCCTCGCCGCCTCCACCACCGCCGCCGCCGAAGCCGCCGGCGCCACCAACGGTGAAGAGAGTTTCTTCTTCGTCGTTCTCGCCGGCGCCACCACCGCCGCCGCCGATTCCACCGGCGCCACCGCTGGCTTCGTCGCTGCCCCCCCCGCCGCCGCCACCGAAGCCGCCGGCATGGCCGTTTTCTTCTTTGGGTTCGTCGTTGCCCCCGTCCCCGCCGTTTTCAGAGCCGCCGAGGCCGGGAAGCTCGCTCGGGTTGGTGATGCTGTCGCCACCGTCTTTGACCGTGCCGCCGCCGCCCGCGCCAGCGTCGGCTTTCGGGCTGACCGCGCCGCCGTTGCCGCCAAAGCCGCCGCCGCCTGCTCCGGCGTCGCCGTCGTTCGCCAGGGCCGAAGAGCCGCCGTTGCCGCCGAGGCCGCCGCCGCCACCGCCGCCGCCGCCGTCTTCTCCCGTTTCGTTGTCCGCGCTGTCGCCGCCGTTGCCGCCCTGGGCGGCGTTCGCGGTGAGCGTCGAGCGCACGAGCGTCAGCGAGCCGAGGTTGTAAATAGCGCCGCCGAGCCCGGCGCCGCCGCCTCCGCCGCCGCCGTCGTCGGTGTCGCCCCGATCGCTACCGCCGTTGCCGCCGTGCGCGAGACCGCCGCTGAGGGTCACGTCCTGCAGGGTGAGCTTGCCGGCTTTGTCGACGGTCACGAGCCGGAATGAGGGCGCCCCGGGGTCGCGACTGATCGTCGCGCCGTTGCCGAGGATCGTGATCGGGGTCGAGACGGTGGGCAGGCCATTGAAGCCGTAATAGCTGTTGTCGCGGGCCGTCAGCGTGTAGGTGCAGCCGCCTTTCAGCTTCAGTTCGTCCGCGCCGGCCGTCGCGTTCGCTTTCGCGATCGCGGAGACGAGCGCGCCGCTGCTGCAGGGCACCGCCGTGCCCGCGGCGTTCCCCTCAATCGAAAGAGCTAGGGCGAGAATCAGCGCCCCAGCCGACACAATCCACAGCTTCCGACCGACCGACGTGACCGCGCTCACAGGTCTCATGCACTCTTCTCCTCAATCGAGGTGGACGAGTCTTAAACCTATCTCGCGCGCCGGCGGCCATCAAGCCCCGGATACCCTGGCCGGCGTGCGGATCGCGGCGATCACCGACGTCCACGCCAACCTGCCGGCGCTGGAGGCGGTCCTGGGCGCGATCGACGCGGCCGGGATCGAGGAGATCTGGTGCCTGGGCGACGTCGTCGGCTACGGGGCCGAGCCCGACGCCTGCGCCGACCTGGTGCGCGAGCGCTGCGAGCTGTGCCTGGTCGGCAACCACGATCTGGCCGTGCTCGGCGCCCTCGACGTCGCCTCCTTCTCGGAGGTGGCGGCGATCGCGGTCGAATGGACGCGCGAGAACGTCGCCGAGCGCACCGTCGAGTTCCTGCGCGAGCTCGAGCCCAGCGGCGAGCGCCTCGATGTCGGCCTCTTCCACGCCTCTCCGCGCGACCCGGTATGGGAGTACGTCCTCTCGCCCGAGCAGGCTGAAGCGGGAATGGACGCCAGCGCCAGCCGGATCGCCCTGATCGGCCACTCGCATGTCGCCCTCTTCTTCATGCGCGCCGAGCACAGCGGCGAGACGCGCGGCGCGCAGGCGAGCGACGACGCTCTGCTCGACATGGGACGCGGAGAGTGGCTGGTCAACCCGGGCAGCGTCGGCCAGCCGCGAGACGGCGACCCCCGCGCCGCCTGGCTGGAGCTGGACACCGAGACCGCAACCGCTCGCTTCCACCGGGTTTCATACGAGGTCGAGCGGACCGCCGCGTCGATCGTCGCCGCCGGGCTGCCGGCCCGCCTCGGCGAACGCCTCTACGGCGGTCGCTGATGTCGCTCAAATGCAGGCAAAACCGGACCCTGGAAACGTTCTCTAGACTCGCTACGGTGCGCCGTCTGGTCGTATCGGCAGCGGTCCTCTTCCTCGCCGCGATATCGCTCGCCGCCTGCGGCGGGGGCAGCGACGCGAAGCTGCTGCCCGGCGCGACCGCCGCGGAAATAACCGAAAACCTCAGCCTCGTCCGGCAGTACGCGGAAGAAGGCGAATGCGTGGGGGCCGCCGACGCCGCCGCCGAAGTCAACGCCCAGGTCGAAGCGCTGCAGGGCGTCGACGCGAAGCTCAAGGAAGCGCTTCAGCGCGGCGTCGCCAAGCTCGACGAGGTACTGGCCGAATGCGAAGAAACGAGCACGGAAGAAACAACCACCACCGAAGAGACGACCAAGCCCGAACGCCGCCAGCCGCCAGGTCAGGAAAAGAAGGAAGAACGCGAACAGGAACGAGAAGAACAGGCCAAAGAAGGCGAAACGACCTCTCCCAGCGAAAAAACCACGCCGGAAGAACCGGCCAGCCCGCCGCCAAGCGAAGGCGGCGGCACCGGGGCGCCCGGCGGGGTCAGCCCAAGCGCTCCGGCGGGCCAGGCGGAAGGCGGCTGATGGCGGAGACGATCATCTCGGGCCGGTATGAGATCGGCGAGCGCCTCGGCTCGGGCGGGATGTCGAGCGTGCACATGGCGACCGACCTGACGCTCGAGCGCACCGTCGCGATCAAGATCCTCGCCGAGCACCTCTCCGACGACGAGCGCTTCGTCGAACGCTTCCGTCGCGAGGCGCTCGCGGTCGCGAAGCTGATCCACCCCAACATCGTCCAGGTCTACGACACCGGCATCGACGACGGGCGGCGCTACATCGTCATGGAGTACATCGACGGGCGCTCAGGGGCCCAGATCCTGCAGCGCCAGGGGCCGCTCGACGCGGAGACGGCGGCCGAGATCGGCGTTCAGGCGTGCGCCGGGCTCGATTACGCGCACCGGCGCGGGATCATCCACCGCGACGTCAAGCCGGGCAATTTGATGATCGTCGGCGGCCCGGTCGGCGGCGGCCCGCTCGTCGTCAAGCTGACCGACTTCGGCATCGCCCGCGCGGTCGCGCAGACGCGAATCACCCAGGTCGGCTCGGTGATCGGCACCGCCGCCTATCTCTCGCCCGAGCAGGTGCGCGGCGAGGAGGCGACCCCGGCGACGGACGTCTACGCGCTGGGCGTCGTCCTCTACCAGTTTCTGACCGGGCGCCTGCCCTATGAGGGGTCGAGCCTCGCCGAGCTGGCGGTGCGCCAGCAGAACGAGAAGCCACTGCCGCCCAGCACCTACAACGACGAGGTGCCGGAGACGGTCGGCGCGGCGGTGCTGCGAGCGCTGGAGGGCGACCCCAACCGGCGCTACGCGAGCGCCGGCGAACTCGCCGGCGGGCTGCAGCGCGGGTTGCAGGGCGAGGACGTGACGCTGCCATTGGAGAAGGGGACGGCGCGGACGCGCGTGCTGGGCGGCGAGACGGCGGCGACCCGGGTCGACCGCACCGCGCAGACCGAGTTCCGCCCGGCGGAGCCGACCCGGCGCCCGGTGCCGCCCGTGGAGCCAGCGCCGCCAATGCCGCCCCGCGCCCAGGCCGAGGCCAAGCGCAGCGCCTTCTCCCGCCTCACGCGCTTCGTCATGGCGCTCGTCGCTCTCGTCCTCATAGCAGCGGCTGTAGCCGCCGCCGTCATCTACGCCACGGACAAAGCGACCGGGGTGAAGATCAAGGAAGTCACCGGCGACACGGTCACCAAGGTCGTCGACGAAGTAGAAGAACTGGTGAGAAGCAACACCGAATAGACGATCCTCGCGCGGGTGGCGGGGCGGCAGGGGGTCTCCCATAGCGCAGGACGTGCCGGTCCCTCGGTGCCATAAAAGGCACTTCTGGCACGGCACGTCCGAGCACATGGGGGAAAGCCGCCGCGACAGGACCCGCGCGCCTACCGGCTCGTCCAGGGCGTCCTTCCCGCCAAAACCCCTTCGCTGTACTCGCCAAACCTGCCCGCTTCGATCGCCTCCCGGGCGTGGATCGTCAGCTCGTGCATATAGGTCAGATTGTGGAGGCAGATCAGGCGGACGGCGGTCAGCTCCTCGGCGCGGGAGAGGTAGCTGAGGTAGTCGCGGTCGTGGCGCCGGCAGGCCGGGCAGGGGCAGCCCTCGACGAGGGGGCGGCGGTCGCCCTCGAAGCCCGCTTTCCGTAGATCGAGGCGAAAGCGGTTCTCGGGGTCGGGGGCGAGGGCTACGCCGTGGCGGGCGAGCCGGGTCGGCACGGCGCAGTCGAAGACGTCGAGCCCGAGGGAGATCCCGTGGAGCAGATCGTCGACCTCGCCGATCCCGAGCAGGTGCTTGGGCGCCTCCTCGGGGAGCAGCGGCGCGGTCATCCCCAGCACCTCGCGCATCTCCTCCTTGTCACGGCCCAGCGTGCCGCCAATCGCCAGCCCGTCGACGCCCGCCGCGGAGACGTACTCGGCCGACTCGCGTCGCAGGTCCTCGTGCACGCCGCCCTGGACGATGCCGAAGACCGCCTGGCGCTCGGGACCGTGCTCGCCGTGCCACTCGAGGCAGCGGTCGAGCCAGCGGTGCGTGCGCTCGGTCGAACGAGCGGTGTAATCGCGGTCGGCGTGGAAGGGCGTGCACTCGTCGAAGACGAGCGCGATGTCGGACCCGAGCGCCGCCTGCACCTGCATCGAGATCTCGGGCGAGATGAAGAGCGAGCTGCCGTCCCGATAGGAGCGGAAGCGCACGCCCTCCTCGCCGATCGAGACGACCGAGCCGTGGTCGCCCTTGCGCCCGCTCCCCTTCACCTCGTTCGCGACCCCGCCGTGCGCCAGCGAGAAGACCTGGAAGCCGCCCGAGTCGGTGATCAGCGCCCGCTCCCAGCCCATGAATTCGTGCAGCCCGCCGGCAGCCGCGATCCGCTCGTGTCCCGGCGAGACGAAGAGGTGGTAGGTGTTGCCGAGGATCAGCTCGTAGCCGAGCTCGGCCACCTCGCGCGCCTCCAGCCCGCGCACGCTCCCTTTGGTCGCCAGCGGGATGAACGCCGGCGTCGACACGGTTCCGTGCGCTGGATGCAGCACTCCAGCACGCGCGGCGCCATCCCGCGCGACGACCTCGAACCGCAACCTGTCCCCATCCCCCCTCATCGCCGTGCGATCGATTTTGCACACTCCAGTGTGCTCAATGCATCGAGCGGCGCGATATTTACGCCTGGGGGGCGATAAGCGACCGGCCGGTCATCGCCTTGGGTTGAGGGATGCCGAGCAGCTCCAGCGCCGTCGGCGCGACGTCGGCGAGGATGCCATGGTCGCGCAGGGTCACGCCCTCGGCGGTGACGATCAGCGGCACCGGGTTGAGCGAGTGCGCCGTGTTGGGGGAGCCGTCGGGCTCGAGCATGTGGTCGCAGTTGCCGTGGTCGGCGGTCACGATGCAGGCGCCGCCCTTCGCCGTCACAGCCTCGACCACGTCGCCGAGGCAGCCATCGACCTCCTCGACCGCGGCGACCGCGGCCGGGATCACGCCCGTGTGGCCGACCATGTCGGGGTTGGCGAAGTTGACGATCCCGAAGCGGTAATCGCCGCCGCGCCAGTGCGAGGCGAAGGCGTCGGCCGCGGCGCGGGCGCTCATCTCCGGCTTGTAGTCGTAGGTCGGCACGTCGCGAGGCGAGTCGACCAGGCAGCGCTCCTCCCCCTCCCACTCCTGCTCGCGGCCCCCGTTGAAGAAGTAGGTGACGTGGGCGTACTTCTCGGTCTCGGCGGCGTGCAGTTGGCGCCCACCCGCCTCGGCGATCGTCTCGGCCAGAGTCGTCGCCGGTCGCGCCTCGGGGAAGGCGACTGGGTAGGGCCAGCCCTTGCGGTACTCGGTCATCGTCGTCAGGTCCAGCTCGGGCCCTCCGGCGCGCGAGAACTCGTCGAAGCCCGGTTCGGCGAGCGCCCGCGTCATCTGCCGCGCCCGGTCGGGGCGGAAGTTGATGAAGAAGGCGACGTCGCCCGGCTCGGCGCCGTCGTAGTCGCCGACGACCGTCGGTTTGACGAACTCGTCGGTCTCCTCGCGCTCGTATGAGGCCGCGACCGCCTGCTCGGCGCCCGCCTCCCGCAGGCCCTCGGCGTGGACGATCGCGTCGTAGGCGAGCTTGGTCCGCTCCCAGCGCGTGTCGCGATCCATCGCGTAGTAGCGCCCGCTGACCGTGCCGACGCGCCCGGCGTGGCGCAGCCAGCGCTCCAGCTCGTGCACGTAGCCCTTGCCGCCATGCGGCAGCGTGTCGCGGCCGTCGGTGAAGGCGTGGAAGACGAGGTCGGTGACGCCCTCGTGCGAGGCAAGCTCGATCGTCGCCTCGATGTGCTCCCAGCCCGAGTGCACACCGCCATCGGAGACCAGACCGAGCAGGTGCAACCGGCCACGCGGGCTGCGCCGGGCGCGCTCGCAGGCGGCGCGCAGAGTCTCGTTTTCGAAGAAGCTGCCGTCGGCGATCGCGTCGTCGATCCGGGCCAGGTCCTGCTTGACGATCGCGCCGGCGCCGAGGTTGAGGTGGCCGACCTCCGAGTTGCCCATCTGGCCCTCGGGAAGGCCGACGTCGCGGCCCTGCGCCGACAGCTGGGTGTGCGGGTACGCGTCCCAGAGGCGATCGAAGACGGGCGTCTCGGCCAACGAGATCGCGTTGCCCGGCCCCGGCTCGGCCAACCCCCAGCCGTCGAGGATGACCAGCGCGACCGAGGGGACCGTCACGACAACCCCTTCCGGTGCGCTTTATGTGGGCATGGATGGCACAAAGCGCACCGGAAGCCTATGTCGCCTTGACGATGGCCGCGAAGTCAGCCGGGTCGAGGCTGGCGCCGCCGACCAGCGCCCCGTCGATGTCGGGCTGCGCCATCAGCTCGGCCGCATTGCCGGGCTTGACCGAGCCGCCGTAGAGGATGCGCACCGTCTCGCCGGCGCCGCCGCGCATGCGCAGCGCGTCGCGGATGAAGGCGATCGTCTCCTGGGCCTGCTCGGGCGTCGCCGTGCGCCCAGTGCCAATCGCCCAGATCGGCTCGTAGGCGATCACCAGGCGGCCGAAGTCGTCGGCGTTCACCTCGGCGAGGTCGGCCTCTAGCTGGTGCTCGAGGACGGCGTCGGTCTGGCCCGCGTCGCGCGCCTCCTCGCTCTCGCCGACGCAGAGGATCGGCTCGAGGCCGGCGGCGAGAGCGGCGGCGACCTTGCGGGCCAGACCCTCGTCGCTCTCGCCGAAGAGCTGACGGCGCTCGGAGTGACCGAGGACGACGGCCTCGACGCCGAGCTCGACCAGCATCGAGGCCGAGACCTCGCCGGTGAAGGCGCCCGAGCCCTCCTCGTGCATGTTCTGGGCGGCGACCTTCACCGCGGTGCCATAGCGGCGCTCGACGACCGCGCCCAGCGCGGTGAAGGGCGGGCAGATGACGACGTCGCTCTGCGTCGCCGCGATCTGCGGCAGCAGCGCGTCGACGAACTCGGCCGCCTCGGCGACGGTCTTGTGCATCTTCCAGTTGGCGGCGACGTACGGCGTGCGATCAGGCATCGCCCAACGCCTCCACTCCCGGCAGCTTCTTTCCCTCCAGCAACTCCAACGAGGCTCCTCCTCCGGTCGACAACCAGTCCACTTCTTCCGCCAGCCCAAACTCTTGCAGCGCGGCGACCGAATCGCCACCGCCGACCACGGTCGTGCCGGGCGCCGCCGCGACGGCCTCGGCGACGGCGCGCGTGCCGGCCGCGAAGGGCACCAGCTCGCAGGCGCCCATCGGCCCGTTCCAGAGCACCGTGCCGGCGGCTGCGATCGCCTCGGCGTAGGCGGCGGCCGTGCGCGGCCCGACGTCGAGCCCCATCCAGCCGTCGGGCACCTCGACCCCGTCGCTCGCGCGCACCTCGGTCTCGGCGTCGAAGCCGCGGCCGAGCACCAGGTCGATCGGAAGGCGCAGCTCGCAGTCCGAGTCGGCGGCCCGCTTAAGCGCCTCAGCCGCCAGCTTCACGCCCTCCTCCTCGACCAGCGAATCGCCGGTCGCAACCCCCTGCGCGCGGAAGAAGCTGAAGCACATCGCGCCGCCGATCAGGATCTCGTCGGCGAGCTCGAGGAAGCGGTCGATGACGCCAACCTTGTCGCTGACCTTGGCGCCGCCGAGGACGACGACGAGGGGACGGGCCGGGGACTCGACGACTCGGCCCAGCTCTCTCAGCTCACGCTCCAGCAGCAGCCCCGCGTAGGCGGGCAGGTGGGCGGCGACGCCGGCGGTGCTGGCGTGGGCGCGATGGGCGGCGCCGAAGGCGTCGTTGACGTAGAGGTCGGCGAGCGAGGCGAGGTCGGCGGCCAGAGCCGCGTCGTTCTCCGTCTCGCCCGGCTCGAAGCGCACGTTCTCGAGCAGGAGCACGTCGCCGGCGTGCAGCCCCTCGGCCATCGTCTTGACGTCGTCGCCGACGACCGCCAGCGCCTGGCGCACGAGGGCGCCGCCGAGCAGCTCCGAGAGGCGTTCCCCGACCGGCCTCATCGAGAGCTCGGGCCTGACCTCGCCCTTCGGCCGCCCCAGGTGGGAGACGAGCACCAGCGAGGCGCCGCGCTCGCGCAGCAGCTCGATCGTCGGCAGGGCCGCCCGGATCCGCGTGTCGTCGGCGACCCGGCCGTCGTCGAGCGGCACGTTGAAGTCGACGCGGACGAGGACGCGCTTGCCGGCCACGTCGGCGTCGCGGACGCTGGCCTTGGCGAAGCTCACGGTCGAATCCCGGACTGGCTCAGAGGACCTTGCCGACCAGCTCGACGCAGCGGTTGGAGTAGCCCCACTCGTTGTCGTACCAGCTGATCACCTTCGCCATCCGGCCGTCGCCGATCGTCATCGTCGATTGAGCGTCGACGATCGAGGAGTGCGGGTCGCCGACGATGTCGGTCGAGACGATCGGGTCCTCGGTGTAGGCGAGGATGCCCTTCAGCGGGCCCTCGGCGGCGGCCTTCAGCGCCGCGTTGATCTGCTCGGGGTCGAGCGGGTTCGGGGTCGTGAAGACGAGGTCGACCGCGGACCCGGTCGGGACCGGCGCGCGCATCGAGAACCCGTTCAGCTTGCCGTTCAGCTCCGGAAGCACCAGGCCAACCGCCTTGGCGGCGCCGGTCGTGGTCGGGATCAGGTTCAGCGCCGCCGCCCGCGAGCGGCGCGGGTCCTTGTGCGGCATGTCCTGCAGGCGCTGATCGGCCGTGTAGGCGTGGATCGTCGTCATCAGCCCCTGCTCGATCACGAACGCCTCGTGCAGCACCTTGGCGACCGGCGCCAGGCAGTTGGTCGTGCAGGAGGCGTTGGAGATGATGTGGTGGCTGTCCGGGTCGTAGGCGGTGTCGAAGTTGACGCCGAGCGCGACGGTCACGTCGGGGTCCTTGGCGGGCGCCGAGATGACCACCTTCTTGGCGCCCGCGGCAAGGTGCTTGGCGGCGTCGTCGCGGCCGGTAAAGAGGCCGGTCGACTCGATCACGACGTCGACGCCGAGGTCGCCCCAGGGCAGCGCCGCGGGGTCGCGCTCGGAGAGCGCCTTGATCTCCTTGCCGCCAACCGAGAGCCCGTCGCCGGTGGCGACGACCTCGGCCGGAAAGCGGCCGAGGATCGAGTCGTACTTGAGCAGGTGGGCCATCGTGGCCGGGTCGACGAGGTCGTTGACCGCGACGAACTCCAGATCCTCTCCGGCCTCGTGCGCCGCCCGGAAGACGTTGCGCCCGATCCGCCCGAAGCCGTTGATTCCGACCTTCACTGCCATTTGTCTCAAACCTTCCTGAAGCTCGTTTGGGAGATGTCTCGCGATGTTATGGCCCGGCGAAGCCCGCCGGGTCCGGGTTTTTCCTCAGTCCTCAGTCGGAGCCGATCGTGATCTCGATCTCGTACCCGTCTGGGTCTTTGAGGAAGGCCGAGAAGGAGCCCGAGCCGTAGGAGCGGCGCTCGCCGGGGTCGGCGACGCTCGTCCCGCCAGCGCTCATCCCGCCTTCCCAGGCCGCCTTGACAGCGACGATTCCAAGCGCCGAGAAGCTGAGCAGGCCGAAGCCCGCGCGCGGCTCGTGATGCGCGGCGATGAAGAAGACCGGCTTGGCGATGCCCCAGCCGACCGTCTCGTCCTCCTCGAAATGGCGCCGCCAGCCGAGCGGCGCGAGCATCGCGTCGTAGAAGGCGGCGCTGCGCTCGAGGTCGGAAACCTCCAGGAGGACGTGGTGCAGCATGAGGAGCGGGAGGCTATATGTGGCGCCGGATCAGCCGCTGCGCGGTGTCCAGCGGAAATAGCGGATAGCGAGCAGGAGGCCGACGACCCCCCAGGCGGCGACGACCGCGAGATTGCCCCACTCGAGGGTGGCGCCGCCGCTGCCCGGGTCGTAGATCGCGAAGAAGGCCTCGAAGAAGTGGCGGATCGGGAAGGCGTCGGCGAAATGGATCACGCCGCTCGGCAGCTGGTCGTCGGGGATGAAGACGCCGGAGAGGAAGTAGAGCGGCAGCAGCAGGGCGTTGACGATTGGTGCCGCGGCGTCCTGCGATGGGATCGCCGCGGTCAGGGCGATGCCAAGACAACAGAAGGAGGCGGCGCCGACGAGCAGCACGAGCAGCACCTGCGGCAGGCGCTCCCACGGGAAGGCGACGCCGTAGAAGATGCCGCCGATCGCCGCGATCAGCGCCAGCATCAGCACCGCGACGACCGCGGAGTTGCCGACGCGGCCGGCGATGAAGACCCAGGCGGGCATCGGCGTGCCGCGGCCGCGCTTGAGGCGACCGTCCTCACGGGCGATGACCAGCGACATCGCCAGCGACTGCATCGTCGCCGAGATCACCGAGAGGGTGATGATCGCGGGCACGTAGTAGGCCGTTGTGTCGACCCCGCCCCGCACTTCGACCGTCTGCCCGCCGAAGACGGTGGCGAAGATCAGCAGCAGGATCGTCGGGAAGGCGACGGTGAAGAAGACCGAGGCGGGATTGCGCCAGAAGACCTTCTGGTCGTAGCGGAACTGGTGCGCGAAGAGGGCCAGGCCGTTCACTCGGCCTCACCGTCCTCGGCCGTGAGCGAGAGGTAGATGTCCTCGAGGTTGGGGCGCGTCACTTCCAGCCCCTCCAGCTCGAGGCCCTGCTCGACGGCGCGTCCCGTCAGCTCGTGCAGATCGGAGATTGGGTTCGTCGTCTCGGTCGAGACGTCCTCGCCGTTGAGCCGGTAGCTGATCGTCGTCGGCAGGCTCTCACGGTCGCCGAGGGCCTCCGGCGTGCCACTGGCGACGATCCGGCCGCGCGAGAGAATCGTCACCCGGTCGGCGAGCCGCTGCGCCTCGTCCATGTAATGGGTGGTGAGGAAGACGGTCTTCCCCAGCTCGCGCAGGCCGGCGACCGTCTCCCACGCCTGGCGCCGCGCCGAAGGATCGAAGCCGGTCGTCGGCTCGTCAAGGAAGAGCAGCTCGGGGTCGCCGACCAGGGCCATGCCGACGTCGAGGCGGCGCTGCTGGCCGCCGGAGAGCCCGCCGGTGCGGGCGTCGGCCTTGGCGCCGAGGCCGACCAGCTCGATCGTCTCCGCGACCGGGCGCGGGGCGCTGTAGTAGCCGGCGAAGAGCTCGAGCGACTCGCGCACCGTCAGGTATGGATCGAGGCGGCAGCTCTGCAGGACGATCCCGATCCGCTCGCGCCAGGCGCGGTCGGCGCGCGCCGGGTCCTCGCCGAGCACCGAGACCTCTCCGCCGCTGCGCTCGCGGTAACCCTCGAGGATCTCGACCGTCGTCGTCTTGCCCGCCCCGTTCGGCCCGAGGAAGGCGAACACCTCCCCCTTATGGACCTCGAGATCGACCCCCCGCACCGCCTCGAAGTCGCCATAGCTCTTGCGCAGGCCGCGAATGGAGATGACGGGATCGGCGGGAGCGGGCAAAGCCGGGCGATTCTAGGCCGCTTTCCCCGCCGACGGGCCGATACGTCAAGTCTGACTTGACGTATCGGCCCGTCGGCGGGGAAAAGGCTCAGTCGAGCGCCGCATCTCGGTGCTTCATGTGGACGACGACGTCGTCGCGCTCGGCCAGCTCGCGGCGGATGCGGTCGGCGACGGTGATCGAGCGGTGGCGGCCGCCGGTGCAGCCGACGGCGATCGTCAGATGACTCTTGCCCTCGGCGACGTAGGCGGGGACGAGGAACTCGAGCAACGGCAGCAGGCGACCGTAGAACTCGCCCGCCTGCGTCCCGTCCTCGACGTAGTCGCGCACCTTCGCGTCGAGGCCGGTCAGCGGCCGCAGCTCGTCGACGTAATGAGGGTTGGGCAGGAAGCGCACGTCGAGGGTCAGGTCGGCGTCGTGCGGCGGGCCGTTCTTGAAGCCGAAGGTGAGCAGCGTCAGCGCCATCTTGCCGCTCTCGTGGTGGCCCATCATCTCCTCGGCGATGCGGCGGCGCAGCATCCCGCCGGTGAGGCCGCTGGTGTCCATCACCACGTCGGCGCGCTCGCGCAGCGGCGCCAGCAGCTCACGCTCGGCGCGGATGCCCTCGACGATCCGCCCTTCCGGCGCCAGCGGGTGGCGGCGGCGCGTCTCCTTGTAGCGGTCGACCAGTGTCTCCTCGTCGGCTTCGAGGAAGAGCACGGTCGGCTTCACTCCGTCCGTTCCGAGCTCGTCGAGCACATGCAGCAGCTCGTCGAAGTAGTCCCCGCCGCGCACGTCGGAGACGACCGCGGCGCGCTCGACGCCGCTGCCCTCGTGGCGAAAGAGCTCGCCGAGGCTGCCGATCATCCGCGGCGGCAGGTTGTCGACGCAGAAGTAGCCGCCGTCCTCGAAAGCGGCGATCGCTTCCGACTTGCCGGCGCCGGAATGGCCGGTGATGACGACGAGCGTCACCGGCTGGCTCATCAGCCTGTCCTGTTGAGCTGCTCGTGGATCTCGCGGGCTACCTTGCCAGGCAGGCCGGGCACCATTTCCAGCTCCTCGCGGCTGGCGGCGACGAACCGCTCTGGAGAGCCGAAATGCTGCAGCAGGGCCCGCTTGCGCACCGGGCCGACGCCCTTCAACCCGTCGATCACCGAGCGCGTCATCGCCTGGTCTCGGCGGCCGCGGTGGTGCTCGATCGCGAAGCGGTGGGCCTCGTCACGGACCCGCTGCAGGAGCTTGGAGGCCTCCGAGTCGGCGGCCAGGTCGACTGGGGCCGAGCGCCCCGGGACGTAGACCTCCTCGAGCCGCTTGGCGAGGCCGATCACGGTGACGCCGCGATCGACGAACGGCTTCAACGCCCGCATCCCGGCCGAGAGCTGACCCTTGCCGCCGTCGATCACGATCAGCGAGGGCAGGGAGGCGAAGCTGCGGTCGCGCTTGCCGTCGTGGGGCGAGATGTCGACCTGCTCGAGGTAGCGGTTCATCCGCCGCCCCAGCACCTCCTCCATCGCGGCGAAATCGTCGGGTCCACCCCCGGAGCCGCCCTCGCCCCGCACCCGGAAGCGCCGGTAGTCGGCCTTCTTGGTCGCGCCACCCTCGAAGACGACCATCGAGGCGACGGTGTGCTCGCCGCCGAGGTTGGAGATGTCGAAGCCCTCGATCCGCACCGGCAGCTCCTGCATCCCGAGCGCCTCGCGCAGGCTGGCGAGGGACTCGACCCGGCGCTGGCGGCGGTGCTCGCGGCGCAACCGATCCTGGTCGAGCGCGAGGCGGGCGTTGCGCTCGGCCAGCTCGCGCAGGCGCCGCTTGTCGCCGCGCTCGGCGACCCGCACCTCGACCGCGCCGCCGCGCCGCTCGCCCAGCGCCGCGGCCAGCAGCTCGACCCGCTCGCCGAGGTAGGCACCGACGACGATCGTGCGCGGCACCGCCGGCGAGGCCGAGTAGTACTGGCCGATGAACTCCTCGGCGACCTCGGCCAGGTCACGCTCGGCCTGGTTGTCGAGGTAGAAGCTCTGGCGCGCGGCGAGGATGCCGTCGCGGACCTGGAAGACCTGGGCGTTGGCGTCGGCGCCCTCGACCGCGACGCCGATCAGGTCGGCGGTGCCGACCGAAGCGCCCGCCACCCGCTGGCGCTCGAAGAGCGACTGGATCGCCGCCAGGCGGTCCCGGTGCAGGGCGGCGCGCTCGAACTCGCGCGCCTCGGCGGCCTCTCCCATCTTCGCTTCCTCGTCGGCCTCGATCTGCCGGTAGCGGCCGGAGAGGAAGTCGACGATCGCCTCGATGTTCTGCCGGTACTCCTCCCTGCCGACGTAGCCGACGCAGGGCGCCCCGCAGCGCTTGATGTAGTAGTCGAGGCATGGGCTGCCGGAGCGGCGGCCCGGCTCGGCCCCCTCGCAGGTGCGGAACTGGAAGAGCTTGCCGAGCAGGTCGAGCGTCTCGCGCACCCGCTTGGCGCTGGAGAAGGGGCCGAAGTAGGCGCGCCCGGCCCGGTGCTTCTCGCGGGTGAAGTAGACGCGCGGGTAGTCCTCGTCGAGGCTGACGCAGACGTAGGGGTAGGACTTGTCGTCGCGCAGGCGGATGTTGAAGCGCGGCCGGTGGCGCTTGATGAAGCTCTGCTCGGCGAGCAGCGCCTCGGCCTCGTTGGCTGTGACCAGGCACTCGATCCGGTCGATGCGCGAGGTGAGCCGCGTCTCGCCGCCGGAGAAGTGGGAGGCGACGCGCTTGCGGATCGAGCGCGCCTTGCCGACATAGAGCAGCTCGCCCCCCTCGCCGTGGAAGAAGTAGACGCCGGGGGCGTCGGGCAGATCGCGTGTCAGCTCGCTCACACCGACAAAGGGTAGGCTGCCGACCACATGAATCCGCCTGAGCTGAACACGCTGCAGATCGAGATCGACGGTGAGATCGGCACGCTCACCCTCAATCGTCCCGACGCCTTCAACGCGATGAGCCCGGAGATGATCGGCGAGATGACCGTGGCCTTCGCCTGGCTCGCTGACCAGGCGCCGCTGCGGGCGCTGATCGTCACCGGCGCCGGCAAGGCCTTCTGCTCAGGCGGCGACGTCAACTGGTTCAAAGAGGGGGTCGAGTCCGACGAGATCGACCTGCCGGCGCACGTGCGGCGCGGCGCCGACGCCCTGCACACGGCGATCGTCGACCTGCGGCGGATCCCCTACCCGGTGATCTGCGCCGTCAACGGCCCGGCGGCCGGGGCCGGCTTCTCCTTGGCGCTCGCCTGCGACATCCGCATCGCCTCAGAGTCGGCCTTCTTCGCCTGCGCCTACGGGCGGATCGGCGCCTCTCCCGACGGCGGCATGACCTACTTCCTGCCCCGCGTCGTCGGCCCGAGCCGGGCATTGGAAATCCTCCTCAACGACCCCAACCTGAAGGCCGAGGACGCGCTCGCCGAGGGGCTCGTCTCGGAGGTCGTAGCGCCCGACGAGCTGATGGAGCGGGCCAGCGCCAAGGCCGTCAAGCTCGCCGAGAAGGCGCCCCACTATGTGCGGATGGCGAAGATCCTCGTCGGTCAGAGCATCGAGAACAACCTCACCGAGCACCTGCAGCTCGAGCGTCACGGGATTGCCGACAGCATGGCGACCGAGGACCTGCGCAACGGGGTCACGGCATTTTTCGGCGGCGGCACGCCCGAGTTCAAGGGCCGCTGAACGGGTAGGCGTCGGGTGAACGGCCCGCGCCCTGCGGTCGTATATGACTACAGTTTCCCCGAGCATTCTTCCCCCGAGGAAAGGATCACTAGCCATGAAGAAGGTCGCCGCCCTGCTCGTCCTCGTCCTCGCCTCCGTAGCGCTCGTCGCCTGCGGCGGCAGCAGCGACAACGGCTCGAGCACGACACCGTCGGACGCAAACAACCCGTCCGAAAACAACAACAACAACGGCAATGGGCAGCCCGAAGGAGCGCAGAATCCCAACGAACCGGGCACTGCGTCGACCCTCAAATTCGAAGCAGACCCGAACGGTCAGCTCGCCTTTACGACCAGCGAAGCGACCGCCAGCGCGGGCGAGGTGACGATCGAATTCAACAACCCGCAGGCCCTGCCCCACGATGTGAAAATCGAATCCTCGGACCACAACAAGCAGCTCGGAGGCACCGAAGTCGTCACACAGGGCTCCGACTCGGCGACCGTGGATCTGAAACCGGGGACCTACATCTTCTACTGCTCGATCCAAGGCCACCGCGAAGCGGGCATGGAAGGGACGCTCACGGTCAAATAACCCCGGACCCGATCGGCGTCCAGCGACGGGGCCAGTTCGACGTAAGATGATATCTTACGTCGATGAAGACGACCGTTTCGACCAAGGGCCAGATAGTGCTGCCCGCCGAGTTCCGTCAGCGTGACGGCATCGAGCCGGGGCAGGAGTTCGAGGTCGAGCGCCTGGACGCCGACGAGTACCGGCTACGGCGGTTGTCCCCCGCACCCAACGAGGGGCTTGTGGACTGGCTGCTCGCCTGTCCGGAGAAGGGCTACTTCGTGGCGATCGAGTCCGAGTCGACCGACACGCTGTGAGATATCTCGTCGACGCCAACGTCCTCTCGGAGGCGACCAAGCCCAATCCAGACCCGCTGATCGTCGAGTGGCTGCGACGAAACGAGCGCGCGCTGGTCGTCGATCCGGTCATCCTGGGCGAGGTTCGCTTCGGCATCCTCCTCCTGTCGCGCGGCAAGCGACGCACCGACCTCGAGAGCTGGTTCGAGCAGGGGATCAGCCGGATCGAGTGCCTTCCCTGGGACTCGGCCGTCGGCATGCGCTGGGCTCAACTGCTCGCCGACCTCCGCCGAGCCGGCAGGCCGATGTCGATCAAAGACAGCCTGATCGCCGCCACCGCACTCGCGCACGATCTGACGCTCGCGACGCTCAACCAGCGGGATTTCAAGCCGGCGAAAGCACGAATGGTCGACCCCTCGGCCTGACCCATCCGGCACCGGGAAAGGCACGCATGCGCTCGCTTCTCGCCAACCGCGTCCTCTGGGTCTGGGTCGCGATCTGGGTCGCGACCCGAGCGCTGATGGTCGCCGAGGTCGGCTTCTGGCACGACGCCGGGCCGAAGCTGCAGGACGTCAACAACTACTCAGCCTGGTCGAACCAGCTGGCGAGCGACCACTCGATCCCCAGCGGCGAAGCGTGGCAGTACCCGCCGGGAGCGGCCTTCCTGATGCTCCTGCCCCGCCTCGGCTTCGGAACCTATGGGGAGTCCTTCGTCGCCCTGATGCTGCTCGCCGACCTTGTAGGTCTCGGCCTGCTGGCGCTGCTCGGGCGCAGGTCGGGCGGCAACTTGACCGGAGTCTGGGTCTGGCTGTTCGGCATCCCCCTGCTCGGGGCGCTGCCGCTGCTGCGCTTCGACCTGGTGCCGGCCGTGCTCGCGATCGGAGCGCTCGTCGCGATCCACCGCCGCCCAAATCTGTTCGGAGCCCTGGCCGGGCTCGGGGCCGCGATCAAGGCGTGGCCGATCGTCCTGCTCTTCGGCGAGTGGGACCGGCGCCGGCTCCTGCGCGGCGCCCTCGCCGCGACGGCCGCGATCGCGCTCGTCTTCTGCACCGCGGCGTTCGCCTTCGGCGACCCCTTCGGGTTCCTCGGCGAGCAGGGCAGCCGCGGGTTGCAGGAGGAAGCGGTCGCGACGATGCCCTGGCATCTGCGCGAGCTGATCGCCGGCACGGAGCCGGCGCGGGAAATCCGCTACGGCGCCTGGGAGATCACCGGCTCGACCGCGCAAACGGTCGCCGACCTGCTCGAGTGGGCGATGCTGGCGGCGCTCGCCGCGGCGGCGGCGTGGTGGTCGCTCCGTGCCCGCGCGATCCGTGGCGGCCGCGAGGATCTCGCCCGCGCGGCGGTCAGCCTCGACTTCGTCTTCGCCGTCGTGCTGCTGCTCGTCGTCACCAGCCGCGTGCTCAGCACCCAGTACATGGTCTGGCTGCTGGCCCTGACGGCGGTCGTCCTCACCGCCGGAACCGGCCGCCTCGCCCGTCCCGCCTGGCTCGTGGTCGGGGCGACGATCCTCACCACCAGCGTCTTCGGCTCGGCCGAGAACAGCCTCGTCCGCAACCTCGCCCTGCTGGTCGCGACGATCGACGCCTCGCTCGGCATGGTCTCGCTGCTGCGCGCGCGCCTCCCGGAGCAAGTCGCCGGCGAGCCCGCCGCGAGCCCCTGATTTCGTTGAACGATTGTCTTCGCTATGCGAGGACAATCCTTCAACGAAACCTAAAAGATGGGCTCGTCCGTCAGACTCGACTGCACCACAGGCACATTGCACCGATAGGTCGCAACCACGGATTCCACCAGGCCCGCAAACCAGGCGGGCGCTGTCGGCGACACATGGATCGCGGCTATCAACTTCGCGAGATCAACCTCAACATTCAGACCCGCAGGCCTGTCTGTCTCTGACGGTATCCCGTGGTAGTTGCAAATTATCGCTCTCACCTCTTGCTCGTGCTCGAAGCTCTTCCTCTTGTAGAGAAACGGGTGAAAGAGATTCCCATCTGGAATTAGATCCTTGGCGTAGTCGATATAGCTGATCTTGCCTATGTGCATGATGTAATTCGGTTCTTGCTCGTCCCTTGGCGGAACGACGGACTCGATAAGGCGCCTGAAACTCGAGTGGATAGCCACGCCTCCGGACTGGGGCACGTAGAGCCTCCAGAGTGCCGCACTCTCTACCTCGCTGAGATTCCAGCAACTCGCGTGCGTCCACTCGCGTGCGAATCGCCTTGTATCGCTAAATTGCCGAGCGAGACGTTCCTTGGCGTCTTGATTGACGTCGACGCCTTCGATAAGACGTTGGCGTCGGACTAGGGTGAGAGCCGTCGCCGAACCCTCAAAAACGTCATAGAAAGTATCTATTCGTGCGAAAAAGAGACGGCTGGAATCGAGCAAAGACACCAGTTTGGTGAAGTCGAGATACCGCCATATCGTTGCATTGGCATCGGCTGGCTCGAATGCCTCATGAGGCTCGTATGAGGCATTGATATCAATCGGGTAACCGTACCGTGCGCCCCGGAAAGAGTCTCCGCTGAATCGCCAACGGCCATTAGCTGACGGGCGCCGCCATCACGCGGCCGACGCTGTCGCCGACGAAGCAGGGCTTCTCGTTGCCCTCGACCTCGAGCGTGAAGCGAGTGATCACCTCGTGCCAACCGCCGCCCTTGTCCTCGACGGAGACGACCTCTGCCCTGGCACGGACCCGGGCGCCGGCTGGGACCGGAGCGGGAAAGCGAACCTTGTTCCAGCCATAGTTGACGCCAAGCGCGAAGCCCGTAGAGGAGATCAATTCCTTGCGGAAGCCATCGACCAGCGAGAGGGTCAGGTTGCCGTGGGCGACGGTGCCGCCGAAGGGACTCTCCTTCGCAGCCCGCTCAACGTCGACGTGGATCCACTGGTCATCGCCGGAAAGGCGGGCGAAGTCGTCGATGTCGTCCTGGGTGACGGTGCGCCACTCGCTCGGGCCGATCTCCTGCCCGAGCAGGGCCTGCATGCCCTCGACCCCCTGCGCCTCGACGCTCGCCATCGCCCGCAAGTCTAGACGCAGCAGCGATGGCGAGCGCGTGGTGGCTAGCGACTACTTATCGACTTCGTAGATGAAGTCGTACTCGGTTTCTTCGGGGTTGCGGGCGTGCAGCTTCATCTGCCCGCTGGCGTCCTTGTACTCGTCGGTGCCGCCGGTGATCGCCAGCTCGGAGTCCTTGCCGTCGTAGAAGGGGCCCTCGACGGTGATCTGGCCTTCGTCGAGCGTCACGGTCCAGATGCACTCCCATGCCTTGCCAGCTGCTGTGCGCACGCACTGGCCGTTGTCGGTCCCGACCTGTTTCGTGTTTTCAGCGTTGAAGACCGGGTTGGCAAAAGCGAGCACGTCGCCGGCCGAGTCTTCCTCGTTGGCCGGGCCGATGTGGCGCACGGTGTCGGTTTCGGCGTGCTCGACCAGCTTGATCGTGGTCGTGTCCGAGCCGCCACAGCCGGCGAGGAGACCGGCAGCGAACAGCAGTGCGAGCGGAGCGATGAGAACGGCAACCTGCACTGGCCCCAGAGCGGCGGCTTGAACTGGCCCCACCCGGTCACGGTTGACGTGTCGGTTTGATCATCGCGCATCGGTCCTCCGAACGCCCACGCGCGAAGCGAAGCCCGTAGGGCGAAGCGCAGCGCGGGGGCGTTGGCGAATCTCACTTCTTCCCCTTCTCCCGCCGGGCGAGCCCGTGGCGAAAGCGCCAGGACTCCTCTCCGGTCTCGATGATGTGCGCCTTGTGGGTGAGGCGGTCGACGACCGCCTTGGCGAGGCGCGCGTCGGCGAAGACCTTGGTCCACTCGCCGAAGGGCAGGTTGGTGGTGACGATCAGCGAACCGCGCTCGTGGCGCTCGGAGAGGACCTGGAAGATCAACTCCGCGGCGCCGTCGGGCAAGGCCAGGTAGCCGAGCTCATCGAGGACCACAAGCTCGGTGCGCGCGTAGCGGCCGACCACCCGGCCCAGCTCTCGCCGCGACTCGGCTTCCTGCAGCTCGTTGGCGAGCCCGGCCAGGGTGGTGAAGCGAACCCGCCGTCCCTGCCGGCAGGCGCAGGCGGCCAGGGCGGTCGCCAGGTGCGTCTTGCCGGTCCCCGATTCGCCGAGGAAGATCACCGACTCGCGGTCGGAGATCCAAGAGCCCTCGGCCAGGGCGGCGATCGTCGCCCGGGGGATCTTCGGGTTGTCTTCGAAGCGGAACTCCTCCAGGCTCTTGATCACCGGGAAGCGCGCTTCCACCAGGCGCCGCCGCTCGCGCCGCTCGGCGCGCTCTGCGACCTCGGCCTCCAGCAGCGCCCCCAGGTAGGCGACGGCGCTCTGCTGCTCGCGCGTGGCCTCTTCGGCCATCGCCTTGAAGCGGCGCTTGACCGTGGGCAGCTTCAGCTCGACGGCGTGGGCTTCGATCAGCGCCTCCAGGGCGGCCGTCGAGGCCTTCTTGGCGGCGCTCACCGGGACGCTCCCAGCAGCTGGTCGTACTCGGCGAGGCCCGGCGGTGGGGCGGCGGTCTTCGCCAGGCGCTCTTCCAAGTCGACGAGTGGGTCGGGCTCCGGACGCTCGGCCTGGCGGGCGAGCACCGCAACCGCCCTGCCGTCCAGCGCCCCGGCGGCGAGCGCACCGCGCACGGCGAGCTCGACCTTCTGCGGCCCCAGCTCCTCGCAGAGCAACACGACGTCGACCATCTGGCGTGCCGCCTCGCTGGCCGTCGTGCGCTCCTCGATCGCTCGCCACAGCTCGTCGAAGCATCCCGGCCACTCGCCGCGCTGGCGCTCTTGGGCGAGCGCCACCGAGCCGGCCATGGCGCCGGGCTTGCGGGCGAGGATGCCCGCGTAGTGGACGAGGCGGGCGCGGACCTGGTGGCGCCCGCGAAAGCGCTCGTGGGCGGCGATGACCTTGCCGGCGGAGAGAATCTCGATCCGCCGGGCGCCGACCCTCGCCTCCACGCGGCGGCCGAGCAGCTCGCAGGGGACCGAGTAGCGGTTCTGGCGCACCGTGACCATCGACTTTGAGTCCACGCGCACCGAGGCGATCTCGGTGGCATCGAAGCGCTCGGCCGGCAAGGGGCGAAGGGCCGGCCGCTCGGCGACCAGCGCCTCGCCGATCGTCGTCTCGCGCCCGGCGATCCGCCTGCCCAGCCCCGCCTCGCAGGCGCCGCGCAGCAGGGCGTTCAGCTCCTCGAAGCTCTCCACCTCGGGCACCGGGACGAGGTTGCCCCGCCGAAAGCGCCCCACCTCGCCCTCCACGCCGCCCTTCTCGTGAGCCCCCTTCTGACCGGGCTCGCAGAAGAAGGACTCATAGAGATAGTGGGAGCGCAGAGCGACGAAGCGATCCGATTCGACCCTTCGGCGCCCGCGCAGGACCTTGACCACGGCCGCTTTCAGGTTGTCGTAGCGGACTTTGGCCGGGATGCCGCCGAGGAAGGCGAAGGCGTTGGCGTGGCCCTCGAGGAAGGCCTGCTGGGTTTCATGGGGGAAGGCCTCCACGTAGGCGGCGCCCGAGTGGGAGAGCCGCATCAAGAACAGCTTCGCCTTGATCAGCTCGCCGTCCATCCAGACCTTCGCCTCGCCCCAGTCGACCTCGGCCTCCGCGCCGGGGTCGTGCGCCTGGGGGACGTGGCCTTCGACGCCCAGGCCGAGCTCCCGCCGGCGCCCCGCGACGTGCTCGCGCACGGTGCGCTCGGCGACCTTGGCGCCCTTCTCGGTGACGAGTCGCTCCCAGACGCGCTTGGCGGTGTGGCGCTGCTTGGGCGGCGCCTCGCGGTCGCCTTCAAGCCATTCGTCGATCAGCTCGTGGTAGGGCCCGAGGACCGGCGCCGGTCGGCCCTCGGGCTTCTTGCGCGGCGGCGGCAACGGTGAATCAAGGGCTTGGCGCACCGTTCTGCGGTGCACCCGGTGGCGCCTTGCCAGCGCGTGGATCGAAAGTTCCTCCCGATCATGATCGCGGCGTATCTGCTCGAACAACTCCACTCTGGATCCCATCCCCTCTGCAACCTCCGTCTGCGGCTCTCAAGGAGCCGCAAGGCTTCGGTTGCGATCGGACGGGGTGGGGCCAAATGAGGCCGCCGCGGTGGGGCCAGATCAGACCGCCGTTCCCAGAGCGAAGAGGCGAGCCTTCATCTGTCTCCTCCTATGGGAGCGATCGCGGTTGCCAAAAGTCTCTGCCCCCGCGCGCCGGATCGCAACGGCCGGTGCGTCCAACTGTCCCATCGGTTGCGGGCCGTGGCGGCACACACCTGCTCAGCGAAAGCCGGCCGGCTCGCAAACGTTCAAGCCGGGGACCCGCACAAAGTGTGAGAGGTTCCGAGTGACCAGCGTCGCGTCGGCCTCGAGGCAGATGCCCGCCTGCATCGCATCGCGCACGTCGATCGTCTCACCGTCTCGCCTCAGCTCACCGAGCAGCTCTCCCGCTCGCAAGCCGGCCCTGCGGGTCAACGCCAACGACGGGACCGCGAGCAGGGCGTGAACCGGACGCGGGTTCTCCCGGTGGGAACTGCCCAGGGCGAGCTCGAACGCCGTCACGGCCGTCACCCGGTAGCCGCTGTCGCCGATCAACCTCCGAACGAGATCCCGGCCGGGACCGGCGCCGCGCAGATAGTCAATCAGGACGTTGGAGTCGAGGACCGGTCCGGCCAACTCGCCCACGCCTCCTCGCGCACTCGCTCCCACTCCTCCACATCGCTCTCGCTCCACGCCCCCTCGGCTTCCAGCAGAGATGGCATCAGCTCGTCGTCGCCTTGCCGGAGGAAGCGATCGAGCGCTTCCTCGACGATCGCCGAGAAGCCGCGCATTCCTCGTTCGGCGGCCTTGGCTCGCAGGAGCGTGTAGGTGCGATCGGTGAGCTCAACCGTCGTGCGCATAATATGCATGTTAGCATTTGAATGCATTTACCTGGCAGCAAGCCGCAGGGGCGCATGGCGGGCGATGACGTCGAAGTCGGCGTCTTCGCATAGCAACTCGGCGTCGTTGCGGATCGCCACCGCCGCGATCAGGCAGTCGCTGAGCTTGCGCGGCGTCTCGCCCCCGCGGCGGCAGAGCCGGTAGAGCTCGGCGGCCTGCTCGTAGTCGGCCGGGCCGTCGACGGCGAGGAACTCCAGTCCGTAGAGGAGGCGCCTGAGCCAGTCGCGGTTCGCGTCGTCGCGGGCGCCGGCGAGAATCTCCATTGCGATCACGTCGGTGCAGGCGAGGTCGCCCTCTCCCTCCAGAGCGGACCGGAGGCGCAGGTGGACAGCGCTTCCGGTACCGCGCAGGAACTCGATCCAGGCGGAACTGTCGACGAGGATCACAGCTGCGGATGCTCCTCACGCGAGCGAATCTCGTCGAGGTCGCCGGCCCAGCCGCGTCCCTCGGCGTCGAGTATCTCTTCGCGGCTCATCGGCTCGCCGACGAGTTTGCGCAGCGCCAGGTCGACGGCCTCGCGCTTGCTGCGCAGGCGGTAGAGGCGCATCGCGCGGCCGACGAGCACGTCGTCGATCTCGATGTTCGTTCGCGTCATTGCACCTTTATACACCTTGAGGTGTACGGAAGGCGGGGCTGCGGTTGCGGTCACGCGATCAGCCTCACTTCGAAGCTCGGGGCGACGAGGGTGCCGGCTCCTCCCAGCAGAGCGAGGATGCGGGTGACGTAGGCCTGGGTCTCGGGATATGGGGGGACGCAGTGGCAGGCTTCGACCGGCGCCGGGCCGGCGTTGTAGGCGGCGAGGGCGAGCCGGGGGGAGCCGAGCCGGCGCAGCAGGTCGGACATCAGATGGCCCTGGGCGTCGATCGCTTCCTCGGGGTCGAAGGGGTCGCGAAGGCCGTAGGCGGCCGCGGTCGAGGGGATGAACTGGGCGATACCCTGGGCGCCCGCGGACGAGCCCGCATAGGGGTCGAAGTTCGACTCGGCCATCAGCTGGGCCGCGAGCAACGCCGCCGAGACGTTCCAGCGCGCCGCGGCGTGCAGCAACGGCGCCCGGAAGCGCGCTGGCACGAACGAGGGCAGCCCACCCCCGCCGGCGACGGCACCGTCTCCCCCGCCCCTCCCGCCAACCGAGTCGCCCGCCTGCGAACAGGGCGGCGGACCGGCGACGAAGCCGTAATGCCAGGCCTCCCATCCGTAGCGCTGGACGAAGCCGAAGCGGCGCGCATTCGCCGCCAGCCAGGCGTAAGCGGAGGACGGGCCGAGGTCGAGCTCGGTCGCGCAGCGGTGCAGGGAGTGACCCGGCGGCGCGACCCAGCGCGGGTCGGGGTGAGCGGCGAAGAGCGCCGCCTGCTCGGCGTCGGAGCGAAAGCCGGAGTTGACGACCAGGGCGAGACCGGCACCCGCCGCGGCGGCGGCCATGCGGTCGAAGGCCGCGGCGACGTCGGGCCGCATCCCCTCGCCCTGGCGGTAGACGAGCGGACCGGCGTAGCCGCCGCCGCTCGCGACAGTGGGCTGCGACGCCGCTCCGCTCGCCGCTCCCGCTTCCGCGACCGCCGACGCCTCGACCCGCGTGCGGCCCGCGCCCACCGAGAGGTCGGCGACGACGACCGTCTTCACCTGCACCGGAGCGAAGGAGCCGGCGCCGGGGAAGGAGACGCGCAGCCGCCGGCCGGCGACCCCGTTGCGCCGCGCCGCTTCCAGCGCCGCGGCCCGGGCTCGCCACAGATAGGCGCTCTTGGTCAGGTGCCGGGGATCCGGCGAGCCGTCCGGCAGGCGCGGCGGGGAGAGCAGGCGCGAGATGTCGTCGCGCATCGAGCGCGCGGCCGAGATCGCCGTCAGGTCCGCGGCGCGCTGGACCCGCCCCTTGCCGGTCACCGCGCCAGCGATCGCCACCAGCGCCAGCACCGCCGCGATCAGCGCAAGCGACGCGCCCAGCGCCAGCGGCAGCGCCTGCCCGTTCTCGCTCCTTCGCGCCATGCCCCGACCCTGCCGGGTCGCGACGCACACGTGGTGCGCACAAACGAACGAATCTGTGCCTAGATCTCCTCAGGAATCATCTCGATCGCGCCGCAGGGGCACTCGGCGGCGCAGAGCCCGCAGCCCTTGCAGTAGTCGAGGTCGATCTCGTAGAGCTCGCCGGGCCGGCCGAGCTTGAGCACGGCGTTGTCCGGGCAGACCCCGTAGCAGTTGTCGCAGGAGAAGCAGTTGCCGCACGAGAGGCAGCGACGCGCCTCGAAGAGGGCGTTGTCGCGGTCGAGCCCGGCGACCACCTCGTCGAAGGACGAAGCCCGCCGCGCCGCGTCGAGGCGCGGCTGCTCGGTGCGCGGCGCGTCCGAGTAGTACCAGGTGTTGAGCGTCGCGAACTCGGCCAGCTCGTGCTTCGGGCCAGGCGCATAGGGCTCGCCGCGCAACCAGCCGTCGATGTGACGGGCGGCCTTCTTGCCGTGGCCGACGCCGACGGTAACCGTGCGCTCGGCCGGCACCATGTCGCCGCCGGCGAAGATCCCCTCGTGGCCGGTCATCATGTTCGGCCCGACCGCGACGACGCCGTCCTCCACTTCGATCCCGGGCACGCCCTCGAGCAGCGAGAGGTCGGCTTCCTGTCCCAGGGCGAGCACCAGCGAGTCGGCCTCCAGCTCTTCGGTCTCGCCGGTCGGCTGCGGGAAGCCGTCCTCGTCCAGCTCCATCCGCTCGATCTCCAGCTTGCCGCCCTCGAAGCGCTTGATCGTCGAGAGCCAGCGCATCATCACGCCCTCCTCAGCCGCTTCGGCGACCTCGATCTCGTGCGCCGGCATGCGGTCGGCCGTGCGCCGGTAGATGACGACGGCGTCGCTCGCGCCCAGCCGCTTCGCCGTCCGCGCCACGTCCATCGCGGTGTCGCCGCCGCCGTAGACGGCGACGCGGCGGCCCAGCCGCGGGCGCTCCTCGCCCTCCATCCCCTCCAGCAGCGAGACCGCGTCGAGGATGCGCTCCGCCTCTCCCGCGGGAACGTAGGCGCGGCGCCCGATATGAGCGCCGACGGCGAGGAAGGCGGCGTCGAAGCCACCCTCGCGCATCGAGTCGAGCACGTTCTCGACCTTGCGGTTCAGCTCCAGCTCGACGCCCAGGTCGAGAATCCGCCGCACCTCGGCCTCGAGCACGTCGCGCGGCAGCCGGTACTCGGGGATGCCGAAGCGCATCATCCCCCCGGCCATCGGCCCCGCCTCGTGGATCGTCACCGCGTGGCCGAGCCGGGTCAGGTGGTAGGCGGCCGAGAGCCCGGACGGGCCGGCGCCGACGACGAGCACCCGCTTGCCGCTGGGCTCGGCCTCGATCTCGACCTGCCAGCCGCGGGCGATCGCCTCGTCGCCGAGGAAGCGCTCGACCGAGTGAATGCCGACCGCCTCGTCGAGCTGGCCGCGGTTGCAGGCGGTCTCGCAGGGGTGGTAGCAGACCCGTCCCATGATCGCCGGCAGCGGGTTCTCCTCGACCAGCTTGCGCCAGGCGCGCTCGTAGCCGCCGTCGCCGTCCTCGGCCTCGTAGAGCCAAGCCTGGATGTTCTCGCCGGCCGGACAGGCGTTGTTGCAGGGCGGCAGCCGGTCCACGTACACCGCGCGCTCGGTGCGCCAGCTGCCGGTGTGGTTGGCGCGGCTCGAGCCGATGTCGAGCGTCACCGCGTAGGGCTTGCGATCGCTCACGCCGCCGGCTCCGGGAGAAGGTCGAAGCGGCGGATGTTCTCGTCGGCCATCGCCTGCAGGCGCTCGAGGATCTCGGCGTCGGGCTCCTCGCCGAAGAGGTGCGCGTAGCGGCGCTGCGGGCGCAGGTACTCCTCGACCGGGACCTGACGGCGGATCTTCGAAACCGACGTGATCTCGCCGTGCTCGGCCTCGAAGACCGGGAAGAGGCCGGTCTCCTTGACCAGGCGCGCGATCTTGATCGTGTCGTGCGCCGCCGCGCCCCAGCCCAGCGGGCAGGGGACGAAGATGTGGACGTAGCGCGGGCCGCGCAGCTCCATCGCCCGTTCGACCTTGTGCTCGAGGTCGCGCAGCTCGGCCACGGTCGCGGTGGCGACGTAGGGGATGCCGTGCGCGATCGCGATCCGCGGCATGTCCTTGCCCTGGCCGAAGGGATTGCCCGGGTGGCCGCCGATCGGCTTCGTGTTCGCCGTCCGCGCCGCCGGCGGCGTCGCCCCCGAGCGCTGCACGCCGGTGTTCATGTAGGCCTCGTTGTCGTAGCAGATGTAGAGCACGTCGTCGCCACGCTCGAACATCCCCGAGAGGCAGCCGAAGCCGATGTCGACGGTGCCGCCATCGCCGCCCTGGCCGATCACCCGCACGTCCTCGCGGCCCTTGGCGCGCAGCGCCGCGGCGATTCCGCTGGCGACGGCGGGAGCGTTGCCGAAGAGCGAGTGGATCCAGGGCAACTGCCAGGAGGACTCGGGGAACGGAGTCGAGAAGACCTCGAGGCAGCCGGTAGCGTTGGCCGCGATCAGCTTGCCGTCGGCGGCCCGCATCGCCGCGTCGACGGCGTAACGCGCGCCGAGCGCCTCGCCACAGCCCTGACAGGCGCGGTGGCCGGAGGTGAGGCTGTTGGAGCGGTCCATCCGCGCCTGCACCGTGCGCTGCTCGGGGTCGAGCAGCCGGTTCCCGACCACGAAGGTGCCCGTCTGGTAGAGCTTGACCTGTTGCCCGTCGTCGGCCATCGCTCAGTGCGGCCGCGCCGCGACGATCCCCGCTTCGCGCAGGATGTTCTCGGCGTGGGGGCCGCTTCGCCCCCCCTCCTCCATTCGCTTCAGCTCGGCCTCGACCGTCGCCCAGTCCATGTCGAGGAAGTTGAGCGGGTCGAGCCGGTCGGCGACGGCATCGAGGAAGTGCGCCCGCAGCGATTTCTTCGTGATCGGCCTGCCGCCGAGCCCGGCGATCGTCGTGTAGCCGTGCAGCTGGATGCCGGAGAGCGCCATCCGCACGTTGGCCGAGACGATGCCGCCGACGCCGACCGCCAACGCCTTCTCGAGCACGACCACGCGCTTGGCCCCTTCCAGCGCCGCCCGCACCTCCTCCATCGGGAAGGGACGGAACGACTTGATCGCGAGGGCGCCGATGCTCACCCCCTCCTCGCGCAGCTCGTCGATCGTGTCCTCGATCGTGCCCAGCACCGAGCCGAGGGCGACGACAACCGTCTCCGCGTCCTCGGCCCGGTAGCCACGGACGAGGCCGCCGGAGGGGCGACCGAAGCTGCGCTCGAACTCGGCGGCGGCCTCGGGAATCAGATCGAGAGCCTGCAGCTGCTTGGCGTGGGCGAGGTACTTGACCTCGGCGAAGGCCTCGGGGCCGACCATCGCGCCGATCGTCACCGGGTCGGCGGGGTCGAGCGCCTGGCGCGGCTCGAAGGAGGGCAGGAACTCGTCGACCTGGACCTGGGTTGGGACGTCGATCCGCTCGTAGGCGTGGGTGAGGATGAAGCCGTCCATGCAGACCATCACCGGCAGCGAGAGGCGCTCGGCTATGCGGAAGGCCTGCACGTGCATGTCGCAGGCCTCCTGGTTGGTCTCGGCGTAGAGCTGGATCCAGCCGCAGTCGCGCTGCGACATCGAGTCGCTGTGGTCGTTCCAGATGTTGATCGGCGAGCCGATCGCCCGGTTGGCGACGGTCATCACGATCGGCAGACCGAGCCCGGAGGCGTTGTAGAGGGCCTCGGCCATGTAGAGCAGACCCTGGCTGGCGGTCGCCGTGTAGGTGCGCGCCCCGGCGGCGGAGGCGCCGATGCAGACCGAGAGGGCGGCGAACTCCGACTCGACCGTCATGTACTCGCAGCGCTCGAGCGTGCCGGCGCGAACCAGGTCGGAAAGGCCCTCGACGATGTGCGTCTGCGGTGAGATCGGGTAGGCGCAGACGACCTCGGGCCGGCAGAGAGCGACCGTCTCGGCGACCGCGGCGGAGCCCTCCGTCTGCTTAAACACGGGCCACCGTCGCCAGCCGCTCGGCGACCAGCTCGAAGCAGGCGCGCGCGGCTGCGGCGTTGCCGGCGCCAGCCGCGCCCGGGAAGCGCTCCTCGATCGCGGCGACGATCGAGTCGATCCGCAGCTGGCCGGTCTGCGCCGCGAAGCCGCCGAGCAACGCGGCGTTGGGCAGCGGCCGACCGAGGTGCTCCCGCGCCAGCGCCGTCGCCGGCACCGCGAGCACGTGACCGGCGGCGAAGCGCGCCGCGAACTCGGCGAGGCCGATCGCGTCGAGGTCGTTGGAGGTGTTGATCAGCGCGAACCCGTCCGTGCCCAGTCCCGAGAAGAGGTCGACCTGGTGCAGCAGGGTCGGGTCCTGGACGATCAGCGCGTCGGGCTCGGCGACCGGTTCGCGGGTGCGGATCGCCTCGTCGGAGAAGCGGCAGAAGGAGACGACGGGCGCGCCCGTGCGCTCGGAGCCGAAGCTCGGGAACGCCTGCGCGTGGCGGCCCTCGTCGAAGGCGGCGACGGAGAGCAGCTCGGCGGCCGTGACCACCCCCTGTCCCCCTCTCCCATGGATCCTCACCTCGAACACGGCCTTAAAAACTACGCGGGTAGAGCGCCGCTGCAATCCGTGCTTGCTACGGAACCGGCCGCCCCCCGCTTCCGGTGCGCTTTATGCCATCCACGGGAACATAAAGCGCACCGGAAGGGGTAGGGACTTGGCGAGATCAGCGAGCGCGGACGGCGGCGACCGTCTCGGCCAGCGTCTGGCGGGCGTCGTAGTGCGGCATCCAGTGCAGCCTGCGCCGCGCCCGCGAGGTGTCCATCAGGACCGGTCGCCGCACGGCCTCGATCCAGGCCGCCTCGTCGGGCAGGAAGGGCATCAGGGAGACGGCCTCGGCGGCGACGCCGACCGCGAGCTGCGGCGCCGGCACCGCGTGCCAGCCGAGCGCGTGGGCGAGGTCGCTGATCGTCAGCTCGCCCGGCCCGGCGAGGTTGTAGACGCCGGGCTCGGCGTCCCCGATCACGGCGGCGCACAGCGCCGAGGCGACGTCGTCGTGGTGGACCAGCTGGAAGGGCACGCCCGGGTCGGGCAGGACCGGACGCAGCTCGGGCACCTTGCCGAGCGCCCAGCGCAGCGGGCCCGGGATGCGCTGGCCGAGCGCCAGCAGCGGGACCAGGTCGAGCAGCAGCGTCGCGTGGGGGCCGGCGACGATGCAGGGACGGAAGACGTAGGCGTCGGTGTCGGAGCCCGCGAGCGCCTCGGTCAGCTCGGCCTCGACCGCGGCCTTGTGCGCCGAGTAGGGATGGCGCGAGGTGCCCTTGACCGGGTCGTCCTCGCGCAGCAGCTCCGGCGAGTTGCGCTGGAAGCCGTAGGCGGCGACCGAGGAGGTGTAGACGAGGCGCTTGGCACCGGCCGCGGCGGCCGCCTCGAAGACGTTGCGCGAGCCGGTCAGGTTGATCTCGCGGCTCTCGGCTCCGCCGGCGACGATCACGAAGGCGAGGTGGACGACGACGTCGGCGCCCTCGACCAGCTTCTCGACCGCGTCGCGATCGAGGATGTCGCCGCGCCGGTATTCGGTCTTCTCCCAGCCCTGACCGGCGATGTCGAACGGCCGGCGCGCCATCCCGATCACCCGCTCGACCTCGGGCGCCCGCTCGAGGGCGCCGATGAACGCGCGACCGATCTCGCCGGTCGGGCCCGTGACTGCGACCGTCAGCATGGCGGGATTCTGGCGGAATGCGCGCCAGCGTGTCGGCGGAGCCGGAAGGCGGGCCCGCCCGGCGCGGCCCGCCTTCCCCACCGCCGTCTCGCTATCTCTTCTTCCTCCGCGGCAGCTTCAGCTTCACGGTCGAACGGCGCTCGCCGGAGCGCTTGACCTTCGCCTCAGCTGACGACGCTTGGCGAGTTGCCTCTTGGCCGGGCCGAGAGAGCTTGACTCTGACCTGACGGTCGGCTTCGTAATCATTCTCACCTGCACAGCAGATCAAACACCGCGGGCGTCAGCTTCGCAACATCTCTCGATGGACCCGAAGCCCTACGTCTGGCTCATAGACGGATCGCTACCATTGCTCCACCCATCTCCAAGAGCTTTCCGTCTTGTCATCCTAGGGGTGACTTCTTATTCCCACTTCTGCAGCCGGCTATTGAGACTGTCGGCAACCCAGAGGCCTTCTTCTGCATCAGTAGCGATGCCGGCCGGGTAGTGGAACCTGAACTGACCTTCGCCAGTTCCTTTAGAGCCAAATTTGCCGAGGTATGTGCCTTCTTCGTTGAAATGTTGGACCCTGGCATTGCCTTCGTCCAGAACCCACACGTTGCCATTTTCATCGACGTTTATCGCGTCTGGGCGTTCGAACTGACCGTCGCCCGAGCCAGCTTCGCCGAACAGCTGGACAAATTCACCAGCTTCGTTGAACTGACTGATCCGCTGGTTGCTCCACTCGCTAACCCAGATGTTGCCTTCGGGGCCAATTTCGATATCTGTCGGGTTACCCAGCTGGCCAGGTTTGGTGCCTTGAGAACCAACGGCTTCGAGGAATTCGCCTTCTTCGTCGAACTTCAACAAGCGACTCTTGTAGGTATCGGCGACCCAAACGTTGTCTCCGGCGTCAACTGCAACGCCTTCTGGACCAAAGAACTGGCCTTCTTCAGCTCCAGTTTCTTTGATTTCAAAAAGGAATTCGCCGTCTTCGTTGAACTTCTCAACGCGGTTGTTGAAAGCGTCGGCGACCCAGACATTGCCATTGGAATCAACAGCAATTCCAGCAGGGTATTTAAATTGGCCTTCGCCGGAGCCTTCTTTGCCGAATGCGAAAATGAATTCACCTTTTTTATTGAACTTCTCAACACGAGCATTCCCCATATCAACAACCCAGAGGTCGCCATTGGTGTCAACGGCAACTCCAGCCGGGCGATCGAACTGGCCTTCGCCGGAGCCTTCTTTGCCGAATGCGAAGGAGAAGTTGGGGCGCGTCATAACGGTCTTGTCTGCACCTTTGCTTGTGCCTCCTTCGTTCGTAGCCACCAATCGGAAGTGGTAGGTCATACCGGATTCTAGGCCTTCTACAACCTCACTAACTTCCACATCGCTTACCCCAGAGCCGACTGATTCGGCGAAAATTGGAACTTTGACTCCATGTGATTCCCCTCCTTCTTTATATGCCGCAGTGTCGTATTCAAACTGGTAAGTGGTTGACTGACCCCTTGGGTTGATCGTCGCGTTTAGATCGGCGGAGGTCAAACTGACATCAGTTGCAGCTTTGGTGGTTGTATCCGGACTACCTTCAGGAAAAATCCACTTCTGAATTCGGTCGTTGTTATTGTCGGCAATCCAGATATCTCCCCTGGAGTTAAAGCCGACCCCCTTGGGAATATAGAATTGGCCATCTTCAGAGCCGTATTTTCCAAATTGCATTAGGTATTCGCCCTCACCATTAAGTGCCTGAATGCGATCATGGAAACTGTCAACGACCCAAATCGTGCCTTGCGAGTCCGCCCCGATTCCATAGGGATATTTAAACTCACCGTCACTAGTACCCTCTGAACCAAAGGCACCGAGAAATTTGGTTCCGTCGTCGAACTTCTGCACCCGATGGTTGCCTGTATCCGCGACCCAGATAGCGCCAGTGGGATCCACCGCAACTCCTGATGGACTAATAAACTGGCCGTCGCCGTTACCTTCTGTTCCAAACTGACTGACGAATTCGCCTTTCTGATTTAGCTCGACAATTCGGTTGTTGTCTTGATCAGCGATCACGAGATTGCCCTCGGCATCAAAATCAATGCCCCTGGGACTGTCGATCTCACCTTCGCCGGAGCCGTGCGTACCAATTTCACCAAGAAGTTCGCCATCGGGACTATAGTGCTTGACGTGACTGTAGTAACTCTCGCTCACCCAGATGTCACCCTGCGGGGCGATGGCAATTCCATCGGGCCTCTCAAACCCCGTGCCTTTGCCACATTCGTCTCCCGAAGCATCCGTGCATAGGTTTTGTTCGGCTTCGCTTGAGCCTTCTTCGGCGACCTTTGTCTTATTGACTTTCTTTCCAACCATTAGCAAGAAATGGTCGAACGCACTGAGCTTCACCACGCGGTGATTGTTACGCTCGTCGGCAACCCACAAATTGCCTTCATTATCAATGGCCACGTCGAACGGTCGATCGAACTGATTCGGGCCTTCCCCTGAACTCCCATAGCTAGCACTCCAGACGGGTGGAACAAATGGGGTTTCAAAAACCTGATCTTTACCATAGGTGGTCCCTTCACTGCTTTCGGCCACAACCCGAAAATGGTAAATAGTTGCCCGTGACAGGCCGCTGATTATCGCGCTCTTAGTCTGCAGTTTAGTTTCGGCTCCAATATTTTCACTCGGACTCGGCACGCTACTGCCATAGGCGGTAGTTTGGCCATATTCAAAGTGATAGATGGTTGCGACCCCATTTGGATTGACCAATGCGTTCAGTAACACTTCTGTTGGCTTGATATCAGTGGCGGGTTCAGTGATAGCTGCGGGCGGACCTACAAGTTTGAACGTTTCTTCATCACTAATATCAAGCAAGGGCTCCTGAATCCCATCTCCAGACGTATCTGTCCAACCGCTGTTGCCCTCTTCAAGTAGGACTTCGCGAATCGCTTCGACATCTTCAAGCGAGTTCGGATTTTCCTGGCTCGCAATCAACGCCGCCGCGCCGGAAACATGCGGCGCGGCCATGGAGGTACCACTCTTGTATCCGTAGGTATCTTTTGGAAGCGTCGACAAAATGCATGTCCCTGGAGCCGCAATCTCAATAGTGCTTCCATAGTTGCTAAAGCTAGCCTTCCGATCATCCAAGCCGTAATTTTGGCAAGTCGACGATCCACTACCCCCTGCTTTTCCATCGTAGTCGGCCAAGGCAGAGACCGTAATCACATCTGGATTGCTAGCCGGGCTAAATGAACTGGCGTCGGTGTTACTGTTTCCGGCGGCTACGGCGAACACGATTCCCGCTTCTGCTGAGGCTTCAATTGCTTCATCAAGAGCTGGCATTGAACAGGAGCAACCCAGGCTCAAGTTTGCTACCTCGATTTCTTTTGCATGTTTCGTAATCCAGTCAACACCAGCAATAATCCATGACTCGTATCCAGAACCCCCGTCATTAAGCACCTTCACTGCCCACATGCGCGCACCGGGGGCAATGCCCACAACCCCCTGGTTGTTATCGATTGCGCCAATCGTGCCAGCTACATGGGTGCCATGTGAGTGCCCATCTTGGCCTGCATTATCAACGCAGCTCCCGCTAGTGCAGATAGTTCGCACCTCAACGTCTAGGTCAGGATGTTCATAGTCGATACCCGTATCGAGAACTGCAACGTCGACATTGGCTCGAAGATCGTCGACTTCATTAATTGCCAGTGCTTCATTGGCCGCCGCAAACGTACGGCTGATGCCGGTCGGCATTGACGCTTCGGCGAGTTCTACCCCTTCATTGTCTTCCGTTTCGAGTTCGACTTCTTCTTCTAGAAGAGAGACTTTGTGGTCGATCGTTACATAAGCAACCCGCGGATCCTTCCTCAGAGAGTCGACTTTGTCTGCTTGAAATGTCGCAGCGTATCCATTTAGTGCATGGTTATAGACTGCCCCAAGCTTGCCCCCTCGCTTGCTGACCTGACTCTGCGCCACCGAGGCAGGATGATCCACTGAATCCCTTAGGACGATGATGTAATGGTTTGAGTCGCCGGCCACCTGCAAGCTAGCTTTGTTTGCGGTAGCAACTCTTGGCATAGCGAGGACGCTCACGATCGTCAGTATCCCTAGGAGCAGCCAGAACTGCAGCCAAGGCATCGAGCGCTCTGCTCCCCGTGGTCGCGTCCATAAATTTGGCGTCTGCGTAGTCAACTGTGGGCGTAGGTTTTTAGCAACTATGTTTTTAAGGTATTCAAAGATATTCAGTCTAATGAGATTGGCGACTGAATGCAAGTCGGAACCACGCGCCAGGCCAAGCACGCGGGAAGGTTGGTGATCGTCAATTCGCCCGACGCCCGATGCTCAGCACCACGGCAGGCATGGCCGCAACGCCTATGTGGGCTGGGTGGGAAGGAGGGGCTCCTTGTCAGAGTCGCTCACCTGCTGCGCAGGGACGATCTCGCGCTGAAAGCGTGGGCGACTCTACCGGGACAGCGCGTAGACCAACAACGGGCTCCCATGCGGGGCCGGGACAGGTTAAATCGCGGCTCTCTACAGCACCGTATCCGTGAGTGGAAGGCGGAATCCGGGGGCGGCGTGCCGCCGCCCCCGGATGCCCGCGTCAAGGCGTTACTTCTTCAGCTTCACCGTCGAGCGGCGTACGCCGGAGCCCTTGACCTTCGCCTTCAGCTGACGACGCTTGGCGAGTTCCCTCTTGGCGGGGCCGGAGAGCTTCACCTTGATCGTCTTCTTCTTGCCCGCGGCGATGCCGAACCTGGCCTTGCCGATCAGCCTGTTCTTCTTCTTCTTCTTGCCGGCCTTAACCTTGGCGAACAGCTTGATCGTGCCCTTGCAGCGGGTTTCGCCCCTGCAGGTCACCCTCAGCAGAGCCTTGCCGCCCTTGACCCTGGCCTTCGACGCGACCTTTGCGATCCCGGGCGTCGGAGGCGTCGCTTCCTTTTCGAAGGTCGCCGTGACGCCGCGCGATTCGTCCATCGTCACGACGCAGGAGCCGGTACCGCTGCACGAGCCGGACCAGCCGTTGAAGGTCGAGCCCGACGCCGGCGTCGCGGTCAGCGTCACCACCGTTCCGTCGCCGTAGACGTCAGAGCAGGCGACGCCACAATTGATCGCTCCCGGCGAGCTCGTCACCGTGCCGCTGCCCGTCCCGGCGAGCCCCACCGTGAGCACGAATTCGGTCGGCGGCGATTCCGGTTCGAACGTCGCGACGACGACCCTGTCTTCGTCCATCGTCACTTCGCATTCGGTCGGCGACGGTTCCGCGTCGCAGTTTTCCCAGCCGGCGAATTCGGAGCCGAGGCTGGCTTTGGCGGTCAGGGTCACCGTTTCGCCTTCTTCGAATTCGGCTTCGCATTCGCCACCGCAGTCGATGCCTTCCGGCGAGCTCGTGACCGTTCCTTCGCCTTCGCCTTCGAGTTCGACTTCGAGCGTGGCGGTCGGCGCCAGTTCGAAGAGGGCGGTGACTCCCTTTGCTCCGTCCATCGTCAGTTCGCAGGCGCCACTGCCTGTGCAGTCGCCTTCCCATTCGACGAATTTGGAGCCGGGGTCAGCGTTGGCAACGAGCGCGATTTCAGTCCCGTAGGGGTATTCGGCTTCGCATTCTTCGGCCGGCCCGCCTTCGACTTCGCATTCGATTTCGCCGTTGCCTTCGGTTTCGAGTTCGAGGGCGAGTTCTTCGAGTTCGAGGACGGCAACGACGGACTTGTCTTCGTCCATCGTCACTTCGCATTCGGTCCCCGTTTCTTCATCGCAGCCGTTCCATTCGACGAATTCGGAGCCTGCGTCGGGTTCGACGGTGAGGATGACCGTTTCGCCCGCTTCGTATTCGGCTTCGCATTCGCTGCCGCAGTCGATGCCCGGGAACGCGCTTTTGATCGTGCCCGAACCGCCTTCGACTTCGACTTCGAGCGTGTACACGATCGGTTCGAAGACGGCGGTGACCGATTTGTCGCCGTCCATCGTCAGTTCGCAGGCGCCGCTGCCGCTGCAGTCTTCTTCCCATTCGACGAATTCGTAGTTGAATTCGGCTTTCGGCACGAGGGTGATTTCGGTGCCGTAGGGGTATTCGGCTGCGCAAGGTTCGGCCGGTCCGCTTTCGACTTCGCATTCGACGGTGCCGCTGCCGAATTCAAAGATCCAAAGTTCGACTTCTTCGAGTTCGAATTCGGCGACGACTTCCCGTTCTTCGTCCATCGTCACTTCGCATTCGGTCTCCGACGGTTCCGCGTCGCAGCCAAACCAGCCGATGATCTGGTAGCCCGGTTCAGCTTCGGCAACGAGGACGATTTCGGTGCCTTCTTCGTATTCGGCCGCGCACGGTTCGGCCGGTTCGCCTCCGACCTTGCATTCGACCGTGCCGCTGCCCGCGGGTTCGACTTCGACGACCAGCGGGAATTCGGCGGCGGCCGCCGGAGCCGCGGAGACGAGCAGGAGGGCCGCCGCGATCGTGCCGAGCAGGAGATAGCGAAGCCGGCCCGGCCCGCTTCCCCTGTCACCGATTGTCCAGATCCGCTTCGGTGCCGCCGACGATCTCATCCTCTGCACTCCTCCTTTTTGCGCGCTGCGCTCACGACCTCGCGACGAGGGTCCCCTGCCGCCCTACAAGTAGATAAACGCGATGGTACCCCTCGTGTTGCGGTCGAAACCGCCGCCTCGAGAAATTTTTCGACGAAAAGTCGAGTGCACTTCTATCAGGCGAGCAGGCGTCGCCGGAGGCGAGGCGGCAGCCCGCCGCTCGCATCCGGACCCAGGGTGCCGAAGAGGGCGCGGCGAGCGGCCACCCAGGGCAGCGGCCTCGCCAACACGCGGACCGCGAGGCCCCGGCCGATCAGCCCCGCGGCGACGAGAGCGGTGAGCGCCCGGTCGTCGGGGAGGTCGGCGCGGAGCAACGCTCCCGTCGGGGCGAAGGGCGGTGCGTCCAGGGCCCGCCGCGCCGCGTTCGGCGGCAGGTGGACGACGGCAAGCGAATCGCGCGCCAGGGGAAGGACGGCGCACAGATCCGACTCGAGGTCCGCCTCGTCGATGGAGAGCTGGCAGATCTGCCCGCGCGAGGCCGCCGCAAGTTTGGGGCGATGGGCGGCAAGGCGCTCCTCTAGCTCACGGGCGCCCGGAGAGGAGAAGAGGGCAGGACGGGGCAGCCGTCCACCGACGTCCACGAACAGGCCGGGGCGATCGGGCTCCGAGCCGGCGCAGGCCAGGGCGGCCGCGGCGGCCCTGGCGCCGCTCGCCTCGCCCACGGCGCAGACGAGAACGACGCGGCTCCTCATTGGCTCGCCTCCCGCGCGAAGGCCGAGCTGGAGACGACGAGTCGGTCGGCCAGCGCCGGAATCAGGACCGGCGGCCGCAGGCGCACGTCGACCTCGCCCCCGCTCACCGAGACCGCCACATCGCCCCTCGCCCAGCCCGGCAGCGAGCGTCGGACCGCCTCGGCCGCCGGCTCGCCGCTCGCCAGCGCCAATGCCCCCGCCTCGGCGGCGCCATCGGCGAGAGTCAGGGAACAGGCGGCCGCGAAGAGCTGCAGCGCAACGGCGCCGGTGAGCAAAAGCAGTGGGATCGCCGCGATCAGCTCGACGGTCGCCTGTCCGCGCTCTTTAGCCACCGCCGAGCTCGCTTTCCACGCCGACCGAGAGGCGCGGCACGACGGGCAGCGGGCGCGGCACGCGAACGTGGACGGCGACGCCACCGGTGGCGTCGACCCGTGCTCCGGGTCGTAGCGACGAAGGCAGCGCGCGCCGCGCGGTCGCGTCGGGATCGCCGCCGACCAGCGCCGCCCTCGCCCCCGCCCGGGCGCCGATCGCCGCCGACCAGAGGGACTCGCCGACCGCGCCGAGCTGTGCCGCCACGAGGATCGCCAGCAGCAGGAACGGGAGGACCGCGATCAACTCGACCGAGGCCGTTCCCGCCTCCCTGTGGCCTTCGCTGATGACGGTTCGTGGCGGCACTCGGCGACCCTCGCAGGCACCGGCGCACGAGTGGCGCGCACAAACGCGCGAAAGACGAAAATCTCTGAATCAGTAGCTGTGCGCGTCGATCCAGATCCGCCAGATCGCGGCGATCGAGGCGCCGAGCAGGACGATCCAGGCGAGCGTGCCGGTGCCGGTCGCCGTCATCTCGTCGCTGCCGGCGACGAGCAGCGCGAGCATGCCCAGAGCCGCATAGAGAATGCCGCGGCGCGAGTCGCTGAGCGCGGCCAGGGTCAGCTGGTTCTGGCGGCTGAGCACGAACACCATCCAGGCGATCGCGGCGAGGAAGCACATCGTGATCGCGGCGAGGATCGCGTTGGCGAGGTTCCCCCCGGCCGGGATGAAGGCGACGCAGAAGGCGAGGGCCATGACGATCGCGATGTCGCGGAACGTCCGCACGAACCGATTGTAGGGCGGCAGGCCTACTTGCTCGCCATCACGACGATGCCGTAGACGACCCCGGCGAGGGTCGCCAACCCGGCCAGGGCCGCCAGACCCGCGGCTGCGGCGGCCGCGAGAGGACGCTCGTCGCGGCTGAGGTCGGCGAAGCGCGCCGTCCCCCAGATTGCCACCGAGAAGACGACCGTGATCCCCACGCCCCCTGCCAGCGAGGCGATCACCGTCTGTAGGAGGTCCTTCGTTTCGACGATCGTGGCCATCGCCTAGCTCACAGGGACGGGCGCACCGCGGCGCCAGCGGCGGTTGAAGGCGACGGCGATCATGGAGAGGGCGACCAGGGAGACGAAGACCGGGCCGAGGGCGCCGTCGCCGAAGATCGCCGTGACTCCGTAGGCGAGGGCCCCGATCGCGGCGGCGGCGGGCAGCGTCAGCAGCCAAGCGACGACGATGTTGCCGGCGACGCCCCAACGCACCGCGGAGATGCGCTTGCCGGCGCCGGCGCCCATCACGCCGCCGTTGATCACGTGCGTGGTCGAGAGCGGGTATCCGAAGTGGGTCGAGGCGAGGATCACGGCGGCGCCCGCGCCCTGCGCCGAGAAGCCCTGCGCGGCGTCCATCTTGATGATCCGCGTGCCGGTCGTGCGGATGATCCGCCAGCCGCCGCTGTAGGTGCCGAGGGCGATCGCAGTCGCCGAGGCGACGATCACCCAGGTCGGCGGGTCGGCGTCGGCGCCGAGGGTGCCGTTGGCGATCAGGGCGAGGGTGATCACGCCCATCGTCTTCTGCGCGTCGTTGGTTCCGTGGGCGAGCGCGAGCAGGCCGCCGGAGATCAGCTGGCCGAAGCGGAACCCGCGCGTGACCACCCCCGGCCGCTGCCTGCCGACGATCCGGTAGACGATCCCGATCCCGAGCGCGGCCACGGCGAGGGCGAGGATGGGGGCGATCACGGCCGGGATCAGCACCTTGCCGACCAGGCCTTCGGCGAGGACCGCGTCGAAGCCGACCGCTGCGACTGCCGAGCCGACGACGCCGCCGATCAGCGCGTGCGAGGAGCTCGACGGCAACCCGGCCGACCAGGTGATCAGGTTCCAGGCAATCGCCCCGATCAACCCGGCGAAGACGATCGTCGGCGTGATCACTTCGGCGTCGACGACGTCCTTGGCGACGGTGGCGGCGACCGAAATCGAGATGAAGGCGCCGGCGAAATTGAGCAGTGCAGCCATCCCGATCGCCACCGACGGCCGCGCCGCCCCGGTCGAGATCGAGGTGGCGACGACGTTCGCCGTGTCGTGGAAGCCGTTGGTGAAATCGAATGCGAGCGCGGTGGCGACGACGATGACGAGGATTACATCGGAGCTCATGCGGCTCAGCTGTTCTTGATCACGATGCCCTCGAGTATCTGGGCCGCCGTCTCGGTCGCGTCGATCGCGTTCTCGAGCACCGCGAACATGTCCTTCCAGCGGATCACGACCATCGGGTCGATCCCGTTGGAGAAGAGCGAGGCGACGGCGTCGCGCGAGATCCGGTCGCCCTCGTTCTCCAGACGGTGGATTTCAATCCAGTATTTGTCGAGGTCCTTGAAGTCGGGCAGGTGCTCGAGGCCGTCGGCGAGCTGCTCGCAGGCCCCGACAAGCACTTTCGTCAGCGCCTGCGCCTGCGCCATCGGCGCCTCGATCTTGTAGAGGCCGAGCAGATCGGCCGCCTCCTCGGCGTAGTCGACGATGTCGTCCATCTGGGTGGCGAGCCCGTAGATGTCCTCGCGGTCAATCGGCGTGACGAAGGTCGAGTTGAGCCGCTTGACGATCTCGTGGGTGATTCTGTCGCCCTCGTGCTCGGCGTCGAGGATCTGCTTCGAGAGACCGCTCTCGTCGGGCCAGGTGCCCATCATCTCGTCGAGCAGGCGGGCGGCGGTGACGGAGTTGCGACCGGCCTCGATAAAGAGGTCGAAGAACGTGCTGTCGCGGGGCAGGAGGGAGAGGCGCGGCACTGGGCGCCATCCTATTGATTGAGCCGGGCAGCGCGAGCGGGTCAGCCTGCCGTCGCCGCGAGGTGCTCGGCAGAGCGCGCCGCGTGGCGCTCGCGCAGCTCCTCCTGGACGCTGCGCAGCTGTCCGTTGGCGGGCGCCAGCCGGGTCCATGCCCCCTCGGCGTCGAGCTCCCAGGCATTCGCATTGTCGGCGAAGCAGCGCTCGAGCATGTCGAGCAGCTCCTCCTTGAGGGCGAGATCGTCGACCGGCGCCACCAGCTCGACGCGGCTGTCGAGGTTGCGCGGCATCAGGTCGGCGGAGCCCATCAGCACGCGCGTCTCCTCGCCGCGCTGGAAGGCGTAGACGCGCGAGTGCTCGAGGAAGCGGCCGACGATCGAGACGACGCGGATGTTCTCCGAAACCTCCGGCACATCCGGCCGCAGGCAGCAGATGCCGCGCACGTTGAGGTCGACCCGCACGCCCGCCCGCGAGGCCTCGTACAGCGCCCGGATGCAGGTCGCGTCGACCAGCGCGTTCATCTTCAGCGCGATGCGCGCCTCCCGCCCCGCCCTGTGCGCCTCGACCGTCGTCTCGATCTCCTCGACGATGCGGTCGCGCATCGTCGTCGGCGAGACCAGCACCTTGCGGTACTCGGCCGGCCGCCCGTAGCCGGTGAGGAAGTTGAACATCTCGGCGACGTCGGCGCCGATCTCCTCGTCGGCGGTGAAGAGGCCGAAGTCGGTGTAAAGGCGGGCGGTCTTCGGGTGGTAGTTGCCGGTGCCGATGTGGACGTACTCGCGGACCTGGTCGCCCTCGCGGCGGGCGACGAGGATCGCCTTCACATGCGTCTTCAGGCCGGGGATGCCGTAGACGACGTGGACGCCCGACTCCTCCAGCGACTTCGCCCAGTGGATGTTGGCCTCCTCGTCGAAACGCGCCTTCAGCTCGACCATGCAGACCGCCTGCTTGCCGCGCTCGGAGGCGCGGATCAGCGCCGGCACCAGCGGCGAGTCGTCGCTTGTCCGGTACACGGTCTGCTTGATCGCCAGCACGTTGGGGTCGGCGACCGCCTGCTCGACGAAGCGCTCGACCGAGGTGGCGAAGGAGTCGTATGGGTGGTGGACGATGATGTCCTCGCCGCGAATCGCGGCGAACATGTCGACCGGCTCGTCGTCCTCGCCCTGCAGGCGGGGCTGGGTGACCGGGGTCCAGGGCGCGTAACGCAGCTCGGCGTGGCCGGGGACGTCGGCGATCGCGGTCAGGTCGGCGAGGTCGATCAGGCCGTCGACGTCGTAGACCTCGCGGTCCTCGAGGCGCAGCGCGTCGATCAGCTGCTGGCGCAGCTTCGGGTTCATCCCGGCGGCGATCTCGAGCCGCACGACCTCGCCGAAGCGGCGGCGGCGGATCTCGTCCTGGACCGCCTGCAGCAGGTCGTCGGCCTCGTCGGAGACGGTGAAGTCGGCGTCGCGGGTGACGCGGAAGTAGCCGTGGTCGACCACATCGGTGCCGGGGAAGAGCACGTCGAGGTTGGCGGCGATCGCCTCCTCCAGGGGCACGAAGGCATTGCCGCCCTCGCCGACCGGGAGGAAGCGGCCGAGCAGCTCCTTCGGCACCTTTACGCGGGCGATGATCTCGGTGCCGCTCTCGGGATCGCGGAGGAGGACGCCGAGGCTGAGCGAGAGGTTGGAGATGTAGGGGAAGGGGCGGCCGAGGCCGATCACCAGCGGCGTCAGCGCCGGGAAGACCTGTTCGTGGAAGCGCTCGTCGATCTCGCGGCGCTCCTCCGCGGTGGCCGAGTCGAGCGAGACGATCCGGATTCCCTGCTCCGCCAGCTCGGGCAGGATCCTGCCCTCGAAGCAGCGCTGCAGGCGCCCGTCCAGCTCCAGCACCCGCGCCTGGATCGCGTCGATCTGCTCGCCGGGCGCGAGGCCGTCGGGCCCGCGAGCGTCGATCCCGGCGTCGAGCTGGTCGAACAGCCCGGCCACCCTGACCATGAAGAACTCATCCAGGTTGGAGGCGTAGATCGCGCAGAAGCGGATCTGCTCGAGCAACGGCACGCTCGGGTCCTCGGCCAGCTCGAGGACCCGCTGGTTGAAGTCGAGCCAAGAGAGCTCGCGGTTGAAATAGAGGCCGGGATCGTCGATCGGCCCATCGTACTGCCGGGGCTCCGTTATTACCGGGCTCCGCAGGAGCCTCCTTTGCCTGAATCACTAAATGAGCATATCTACGCTTTATCAGTAGTTAGGGCACCGAGCTAATTTAATGTAGGGAGATCGCCGACGACGGCGAACACTTGAGTCACCATGCTGGGTCCAGTGGTGGACGAGAGTCCGATTCGCGAGCGGTGGCTGGTGGTGTGCGACGAACTCG
>Ga0208422_1000005_pt1 | contig 90845 bp, 105 predicted proteins | sample RushOxbow_ThreeS_3_FD_185676 | JGI IMG/M metagenome (GOLD analysis project Ga0208422, IMG submission 185676) | Natural and restored wetland microbial communities from the San Francisco Bay, California, USA, that impact long-term carbon... | ecosystem: Environmental > Terrestrial > Soil >...
CCCTCGATGCTCGACGTGCTCTGCGCCCTGCGCCGCGAGCTGATCCGGGCGGAATTTCGCCAAGGAGCGGGGCGAGCGCCCTCATCGCGACAAATACCGGCCCGCCCACCGTCACGCCTGCGAGCGGCGGCGTAGGTCACGAAAGTCGAGAGGCAAGCTAGCCGACAAGATTTGACCGGCCGCAGATGTAGCGTCACGACAAGTCGCAGACCTATACTTTCCACATGCTCCGCATTCTGACCCTCCGCAACGTCGTTTGCCCGATCGCGATTCCGCCAGGATCCTTCCCGATGGCGGACTTCGCGGAGAAGCTCGACCTCGGAGAGGTGGAGCAACAGATCCAGGTTCCCAATTTTGCGATTTGGGAATACTCGGATCTTCGGCTTCAGATCCTCCCGGATCGGATCCAACTCGGCTTCCGCCAAGGCGCCTCTCACGATCTGGTCCGAAGTGCCGTTGGAGAGCTTGTTCGGATCGCCCGCTCAGACTTCAAAGCGACCACGTTTGGTTTCAACGCCAACCTCAAGCTTGACCTCGAGCCGACTGAGCCCGATCCAACTACGCAAATTCTAAACTCCAAGGAGCTTGTCGAACGACTTGGTGGGTCCGAGCAGCGGGGAGGCGTCTGGCTCGTTTATCAAGACGATGATTCATCTCGCTGGTGGATTGAACTGGTACCTCAAATCGACGCAGAAAAAAGCTGGATTTTTTCCATTAATCGTCACTACGCGGAATTTCCAACTGACGAGGAGACGGAAGAGGCAATTCTCGCGTGGTTTGCTGATGCAGAAATGCGTCTTGGCGAGCAATGTGCAACCTTGATGGGGGTGACCAATGGCAACTGACACGAAGGCTGGCTTTCTTGGGAAAATGCAGCTGTCTGAGTCCCATTTTGAGAATGTTCAACAATGGGAACTTGACTTCGCAGAAATTCTTTCCTCGGCTTGGCAAGCGCCGGAAGTGTCATCGTCCGATCACGACAAGTTCGAGCCCGAAGCCCATCACTCAGCGACTGTCTATATGTCGCAATCGACACTGCCGACAAAGGCCCGAACAGTGCACTTCAAGGTGGCCGAATTCCCTGGTCTTGCGGATCCGAAGCGCAAGGAAGAGGCGGGCTTCCCCCAACCCATCGGAGAGCTTCCCTCAATCCCCGCTGACACTCGCGCTTATTCAGTGGGGAGATCGTCTGCGGGATCAAGGAACGAGGGTGTAATTATTGTTCCTTTGGGTGGCGCGAGGCCAAAAGTCAGCGATGTTGACCTTCTCACCGCCCTGTCAGAGGCACAGGCGGCCGTAGCGGCTCGCAAACGACCGGCCGACCCGACACCTGCGGATCGAGCCAAATTTCGCAAGCTGGCAAAGCAATGGGTCCACGACACGGAGGGCATTTCCATCCACAGCCGGGCAATTATGCACAGGGCGTATCAACAGATCATCGCCATGGGCCCAATTGCTATTCCTCTCCTGCTCGAAGCATTGCGCGATCAACCAGATCACTGGATGTGGGCCCTTTCTGTCCTCAGCGACGAGGATCCTGCTCGAAACGCCCGTACGTTCAGGCAGGCCAGAGCTGCCTGGCTACGCTGGGGAGATGAAAAGGGCTACATAGGTGACTGACGAGGATGGAATCGCTACTGCCCGTCGCCTAATTCGGTCACTTGACGGATCAACCTGGGATCCGAAAAGTTCAAGGAATCCGGCCTACAACTGCTTTGCATGGGCTGCTAGGGAGTCCAACTTCTGGGTCGAGCCGCCTGGAACCGCTCCATGGGCATGCTGGCCCAGAGACCTACCGGAGTGGGACACCGTAGAGAACTACGTTCGTGCCTACTCGAAGCTGGGCTTCGAAGAGTGCGAGAACGGGACGATGGAACCCGATACCGAGAAGATTGCGATCTTTGCGGATGGCGACGGAGCACCGATGCATGCCGCCAGGCAGCTACCCTCCGGCCGTTGGACGAGCAAGTTCGGCAAAGGAATTGACTTCGAGCATGACCTCGATACCCTCGACGGCGATCCGGCCGTGGGGACGGTCGTGTGTTACATGCGCCGACCCGACCCAGGACCGCCACCGCCGCCCCCTGCTGGCCTGATCGTGGTCGATGAGATCAAAGAGCCCGATTGCGTGTTCGATTAGCGTCGACCATCGGTCTGGAACACATTTGCCGACACAATCCGGACACATCGGCTGGGTCACCTGCGATCACGTCGGTCGTCATCCTCATCCCCGAACAGGCTGATTTGCTGGGACTCCTTGTCCTCCGACGACCCGCGTGCCCTCCCGTGTCATGCTCGTAACTCATGAAGGAGATCCTCGGCAAACTGATGGGGTTGTAGGCGCTAATCGGTCAGGGTGAGCAGCTTGCAGGCTTTCCGCGCATCGATCGCAGGAGGCGTCAGATCGACGTGGTCGAGCAGGTCGCGATCACTGGTAACTATTGCCTCGGCTCCAGCTTCCTGGGCAAGCGCAACCAAGTAGTCGTCGGTCGGGTCTCGCAGGACGGCCTGAGGATCGACGGGGTTGTCGAGCATAGTTCCGGCGTCGCGGATGATCGAGACGGCTTCGGCGATCTCTTGGTCGTCAATCAGCTCGCGGAAATAGGGCTTTCGCAACGCGCGCTCGACCTCAGCCAGTAGGCGCGGGCAGATGATCGCCTCGATGCTCATCTCCGAGACCACGTCGTAGATCACGCAAGGCGGGCTCTCGCGGTCCGAGCCAGTGATTCCGGACACCAGCGTGCTGGCGTCGATGACCAGCCGTTTCAACCGGCCGCGGGCTCGCGGCGTGCTTCGTGCACCGCTTTGACCGCCTCGCGTTCGACCTGCTCCATCGGCACGCCGGCAGAGCGCTTTCTCACGCGGGCGATTGTCTCGCGTCCCAGCTGGATGCGAACGGCGCTTTCGAGCAGCTCGCGATCACTCCGCTCGGGACGGCGCTTGCGCAGACGGTCGAGCAGATCGGTGTCGATCTCAACGCGGGTGGTTGGCGTTGCGGCCACATGGCAATGGTAGCGCCCACGCGGGCCGCTCCCGACGGACGCGAGCCGGACACATCCCGGGTGCCCGACGATCGCCCGAACCCGTCGCTCTCGTCCCCGAACAACCTCATTTGCGGGACATTCGCGCAGCCTGACGATCGGGGGCGCTCATTCGGTAGCGCCGTAGGCCTTCATTGAAGAGTTGTGAATCCATATCGCACACAACCCTTCAACGAAGCGAGTGCCGGGCCGGTAGCGTTGTCGCCATGCAGGAAGTCGTCGACGGCGTCTACCACTGGAAAGCGAAGCATCAGAACATCGGCTTCGAGGTGGATTGCCACTTCGTCGTGGGATCGGGGACGGCGATCGATCCGTTGCTGCCCGAGGAGGGGGTCGAGTGGTTCGACGAGCATCGGCCGCGGCGGATCGTGCTCACGACCAGGCACCACCTGCGCAACGCGCCGGAGCTGGCCGAGCGCTTCGGCTGCCCGATCCTCTGCCACGAGTCGGGGCTGTATGAGTTCGAGGACGGGCCTGCCGTCGAGGGGTTCGCCTTCGGCGACCGGCTGGCCGACGACGTGGTCGCGCTGGAGATGAACTCGATCTCGCCCGACGACACGGTGCTGCGGATCGAGGCCGGCGGGGGCGCGCTGCTCTTCGCCGACAGCGTCATCCACTACGGCGCGCTCGGATTCGTCCCCGACAACTTCATCGGCGACGATCCCGAGGGCGTGAAGGCGAAGATCCGCGAGCGCTGCGCCGCCCTCCTCGACCAGGACTTCAAGCACCTGCTCTTCGCCCACGGCGAGCCGCTGCTCGACGATGGGCCTGAGGCATTGCGCGAGTTCGCCGCCGGGTCTTGATCTACCTCCTCCGCCACGGCGACGCCGAGCCCGGCGACGGGGACAACGCGGCCCGCAGGCTGACCGCGAAGGGCGAGCGACAGGGGAAGGCCGCGGGCGAGGCGCTCGCGTCCATCGGCGCCAACGTCGGCGCCTGCCTGACCAGCCCGAAGGTGCGTGCCGCGGACACCGCGCGGATCGCCTGCGCTGCGCTCGGCCTCGAGCCCGAGATCGCCGAGGAGCTGCGCGGCGGCCGCTTCGACTCGCTCTCCCTTACCGCCGGCCGCGGCGACGCGCTGCTCGTCGGCCACGAGCCGGACTTCTCCGGCGAGGTCGCGCGCCTCACCGGCGCCAACGTCAAGCTGCGCAAGGGCGGCCTGGCGATCGTCGACGGCAGCACGCTTGTTGGCCTGCTCCGTCCCAAAGACCTGGCGGCGATCGCCGCCTGATCCGGCCGCCTCGCGCTAGCGTCCACTCCGCCCACCGACCCAAGGAGGCGTCGCATGCTGTCCTGGCTGGCCAAGAAGCTGATCGAACGGAACATGACGAGGCTGCGGGAGGGCGACATCGGCCCCACCCTGCAGCTCGACGCGAAGGACATCCGCTTCCGTTTCCCGGGCGACAGCTCCTGGGCGACGGAGCTGGAGGGCAAGGAGGAGCTGCGGCGCTGGCTCGAGCGCTTCGTCGACGCCGGCCTGCAGATCTACCCAGACGAGGTCGTGCTCAAGGGCTTCCCCTGGCGGCAGACGATCTGCGTCCGCGGCCGCGACCATCTCGACTCGCCCAGCGGCGAGCGGATCTACGAGAACCGCTACGTGATCTGGGGGCGTCTCTCATGGGGCCTGCTGCGCGAGTACGAGGTCTACGAGGACACGCAGAAAACGAAGCCGCTCGACGACCACCTGCGCTCGGCCGGAAAGCTCTGAGGACACGTCGGATAGGGTCCACGCCAAGGGGAGAACAAGCGGCAGGGAGAAACGAGGCTCAGATGGCGTACGAAATGCAGATCCGGCAAACGCAGGATCGGGTCAAGATCCGCAGCCCCTGGGCGGCGGCGCTCTTGCCGATCGTCACGCTCGGCATCTACCACCTCGTCTGGTGGTACCGGATCAACCGCGAGTTGCGCGACTACGGGCAGGCGAAGGGCTACGACCTCGGTCAGAACCCGACCAACTCGCTGCTCGCCGTCTTCCCGGGCGGAATCATCCTCGTGCCATTGCTGATCACCTACTGGCGTGGGACCAAGCGAACGATGGGCGCCGCTCGCCTCGCCGGGCAGGAGCCGCTCAGCGGCTGGATCGCCCTTCTGCTCTACGTCTTCATCGCCCCGGCGCTCTGGGCCTACATCCAGGTCTCGCTGAACCAGGTCTGGGAAGCGGAGGCCGAGCCGCTCGAGGGAATGCCGGCCCCACCGCCGCCATCGGACCAGATGCCGCCGCCGCTGCCGCCGGACGAGCCACCGGCGCCAGCGGACCCGCCCCCTCCGCCGTCCGCCTGACCCGGCGTTGAAGCAGCGCGTCAGCCTGATCACCCTCGGCACGAGGGACCTGGGGCGGGCGCGCCGCTTCTACGAGGCGCTGGGCTGGCAAACCGGCGCCGCGCCCGGCGACGACGTCGTCTTCTTCCAGGCGGGAGACATGGTCTGCGCCATCTGGGACCGCGCTCGGCTGGCCGAGGACAGCGGTGTCGCCGACGCTGGTGGCTGGGGTGGGGTGACACTGGCCCTCAACCTCGGCTCGCCGCCCGAGGTCGACGCCGTGATCGAGGAGGCGCGCGCCGCCGGCGCCGAGATCGCCCGCGAGCCGGCCGAGACCTTCTGGGGCGGCTACAGCGGCGTCTTCGTCGACCCCGACGGTCACCCTTGGGAGGTCGCCCACAATCCGCACTGGATGATCGACGACGATGGCGGCGTCCACCTCTCCTGACGCGGACGCCCAGCGCGCCCACGTCAACCTGGCCGAGAGCTCGCGGCAGCTGTTCGAGCTCGATCCCGACGCCGAGGTCGAGGTCGGCCCGAGCTGGGTCTTCGGCGCCGGCAGCGCCAGCCACCCGGTGATCTCGAACACCGCGTTCCGCGTCGACGACGACGCCAACGCGGAAGAGACGATCGCCGCTGCCCGCGAGTTCTTCTCTCCGCGCGGCCGCGGCTTCAGCATCTGGGGTCGCAACGGAGTCGCCGCGGACGACGACCTCTTCGCCGCAGCCGAGGCAGCCGGCCTTCAGGACGTCTACGCGATGCCGGAGATGGTCCTGCGGACGCCGGTCGAGGAGCGCCCCCTCCCGCCCGGCGCCGAGCTGCGCCGGCTGGCGACGGCCGAGCAAGCGGCGGACTACTGGCGCGTCGCCACCGAGTCCTACGCCAGCCTCGGCTTCCCGGCCGAAGTCTTCGCCGGCTACAGCGACCATCGCCCGCTGCTGCGCGAGAACGTCGCCGCCTTCCTCGCCCACCTCGACGGCGAGCCGGTCGCGATCGCGATGACGATCGTCAGCGGCGGCGTCGCCGGGATCTACTGGGTCGGCACACTCGAGGCCGCCCGCGGACGCGGGCTCGGCCGCGCCGTCACCGCAGCGGCGACCAACGCCGGCTTCGCCCTTGGCGCCGAGATCGCCTCGCTGCAGGCCTCGCCGATGGGCAAGCCGATCTACGAGGCGATGGGGTACGAGACGATCTTCGAGTACCGGATGCTGATGTCCAGCCCGCCCTGAGCCAGGGTCGCCGCCGACGGGCCGATACGTCAAGCCCGCCTTGACGTATCGGCCCGTCGGCCCAGATGGAAACCGATTGGCCAGTCAGCCAGCGCCGAATCCAGATAGCCTCCCGAGCCGAATTTCAAGCGAAACGGACTGAAGGAGAACGGAGACTGATGGGACTTCTCGATGGGAAAGCGGCGATCGTCACCGGGTCGGCGCGCGGGATCGGCAGGGCGACCGCAGAGATGTTCGTCCGCGAGGGCGCCAAGGTGCTGATCAACGACCTCGACGCCGACGTCGCCGAGCAGGCGGCGAGCGAGATCGACGGCGAGACCGCCGTCTTCGCCGGCGACCTGACCAAGCCGGAGGCCGCCGACAAGCTCGTCGCCGCCGGCGTCGACGCCTTCGGCGCGGTCGACATCGTCGTCAACAACGCCGGCTACACCTGGGACAGCGTCGCCCACAAGATGACCGACGAGCAGTTCCAGGCGATGCTCGACATCCACACGATCGTGCCCTTCCGGGTCGCGCGGGCTCTTGCACCCCACTGGCGTGAGGCGGCCAAGGCCGAGCGCGGCGAGGGCAAGGAGGTCTTCCGCAAGATCGTCAACGTCTCCTCGACCTCGGGGATGATGGGCAACGCCGGCCAGGTCAACTACTCGGCGGCGAAGATGGCCGTCGTCGGCTTCACCAAAACGCTGGCCAAGGAGTGGGGCCAGTTCAAGATCAACGTCAACGCGGTCGCCTTCGGCTTCGTCGAAACGCGCCTCACAGCGGCCAAGGAGCAGGGTGGCGAGATGACCTCGCCGACCGGCGAGAAGATCGAGCTCGGCATCCCCGAGCAGATGCGGGCGATGGCCTCGGCGATCATCCCGCTCGGCCGTCCCGCCACCCCGGAGGAGGCCTCGGCGCCGATCCTCTTCCTCTGCTCGCCCCTCGCCAACTATGTGCACGGCCAGGTGCTTAACGTCACCGGCGGCATGTTCGGGGGGATGTACACCTGAGCTCCCAGGCGACAGAGGGCAGGCGGCCTCCCCGCTATCTGGAGATCGGGGACCGGATCTGGCCTGCCCTCCACGGCGTCACAGCCTTCCACGTCTGGCTCTACCGGGTCAGCCGCGGGAGGCTGGACGCGATGCCGGGGGTGCGGGGCGGCAAGGTACTGCTGCTCGACCACGTCGGCGCCAAGAGCGGCAAGAAGCGGACCGCGCCGCTGCTCTACACCCTCGACGGCGACGACATCCTGATCGTCGCCTCGAAGGGTGGCTACCCAAAGCACCCGGCCTGGTACCACAACCTCGTCGCCAACCCCGACACGACGATCCAGATCGGCTCCGAGAAGCGCCAGGTCCACGCCCGCGTGGTCACCGACTCTGCCGAGCGCGAACGCCTCTGGCCGCTGGCGGTCAAGACCTACGACGGCTACGAAGACTACGCCGCCCGCAGCAGCGGCCGCGAAATCCCGATCGTCATTCTCGAGCCGCGCCGGTAACCCCCGGTCGCAACGCTTTTTCTTCGGTATCCATCGAAAAAGCGTTGCGACCGGAGTCAGTCCTTTGAGCGGCGCTCCTCGGCTACCGGCTCTCCGGACTCGCTGGCGATCGCGTCGGGCGGCCAGGGGCCGGCCCAGTTGTCGCGGGCGCCGTCGATCGTGATCGTCGTCCCCGAGTAGAAGTCGCCCGCCGGCGAGGCGAGGTAGGCGACGAGCCAGGCCATCTCCTCGGCGCGGCCGGCGCGGCCGATCGGGATCGAGCGCTCGAGGTTGTCGATCACCACTTTCGGATACTTGGTCAGCAGCGTCTCGGTCGCGAACTGGCCGGCGGCAAGAGCGCAGGTCTTGATCCCGAAACGAGCCCACTCGATCGCCAGCGTCCGCATCATGTTCTCGACCGCGGCGCGGGCGGCGCCGGAGTGGACCATGCCCGGCATCCCGTGGTGGGGCGAGAGGGTGACGCTCAGGACCTTGCCTCCCCCCTGCGGGATGAAAGCCTTGGTCGCCGCCGCATGAGTCATCAGCCAGGTGCCCTGGACGTTGAGCTCGATCACGGTGCGGAAGCCTTTCGGGCTGATCGTCTCGGCCGGGGCCATGAACTGGCCGCCGGCGTTGTTGACCAGAACGTCGATGCGGCCGTGCTGCTCGAGCACCCGGTCCATCAGCCGGTCGACCGCCTCCTCGTCGCGGATGTCGGCGGCCTCGTGAGCGAAAGAGCCGGGCAGCCCCGCGGCGAGCGCCGCAGTCTCCGCCAGCGGCTCCTCGCGCCGCCCGCAGCCAACCACCGCGGCGCCGAGGCGCGCCAGCTCGAGCGCCGTCTCACGCCCGATGCCGCTGCCGGCGCCGGAGACGACGCAGACCTGTCCGTCGAGCAGACCGTCCCTGAAGACGCGCGAATGCGCACTCTCATCCATCGCGTCGTGGAGCCTATAGACGCAGCCTCGCTCTAACCTGAGCGGCTATGAAGGTGAGTGTGGAGCCGAAACCGCTGCACGAGCCGCTCGCCGGCGGCACGCCGGGAGCGACGGTTGCGGTCGAACCGATGACCGCGGGGACGGTCACCTGGCCGCGGACGATGATGGAGAGCCCGGGCGGTCGCTTCCTCTTCCTCAAGCTGCTGCGCTCGCTGATCACGGGCCACCCGGCGGCAACCGTCCCGATCCCCTCCTTCCTGATCCGCCACCCGAGCGCCGGCGCGATTCTCGTCGACACCGGCCTGCACCCCTCGATCGCGACCGACGGCAAGGAGAACTTCGGCGGCCTCGGCACGCGGTTCGGGCACCCGGCCCTCGAGGCGGGCGAAGACGTGCCCGCGCAGCTGCGCCGGAAGGGCCTCGAGCCTGGCGAGATCCCGATCGTCGTCATGACCCACCTCCACCTCGATCACAGCTCGGCGATCTCGGAGTTCCCGAACTCGACCTTCGTCGTCAGCGAGACCGAGTGGAACTCGGCGTCCTCAGACTCGATGCCGCTGCTGAACGGTTACCGCCGCCGCCATTTCGACTACGCCTTCGACTACCGCGCCGTCGACTTCAACCGCGGCGGGATCGACTCCTACGCCACGTTCGGCCGCTGCTTCGACCTCTTCGGCGACGGCTCGATCCGCCTCGCCTACACGCCCGGGCACAGCGCCGGCCACATGTCGGTGATCTGTCGCCTCGAGGAGCGCGACTTCGTGATCGGCGCCGACGCCACCTATACGACCGCACAGCTCGAGGGGGACGCGCCGCTCGCGCCGCGCCCCCACGACGCGCACAACTACCGCCGCTCGCTGCAGGAGCTGAAGCTGTTCAGGCGCGAGTACCCGCAGGCGATCGTCACGCCCGGCCACGACGCCGAGTTCTTCGCCGGGCTCAGCGCCCGTTACGAGTAGCCGCGTCCTCGTCCAGCGCTTCGTACATCTCGCGCACCGGGGCGAAGATCTGCTCGGCGACCTCGAGCTGGCGCTCGCGGCTGGGCGCCTCCTCGACCGGGAATGAGACCGGCTCGCCGAACTCGACCGTCACCTTGGGGAAGCGCAGGCGCTTCCAGCGGCGCACCTTGGCGGAGCCGTGGATCGCGACCGGTACGACGGGAGCGCCCGACTCGAGCGCGATGCGGCCGATCCCCGGCTTGACCTCGCCCAGCTCCCCGGTCCGGGAACGACCCCCCTCCGCGTACATGAGCAGCAGTTCTCCTTGCTCGAGGATCGTGAAGGCGGTCTTGAAGGCCTCCTCGTCCTGATGGCCGCGACGGACCGGGAAGACACCTCCGTGCGAGTAGATGTAGGTGAGGACGGGCGTGCCGAACATCTGCGACTTGGCCATGAAGCGGATCTTCCGCCGCAGATACAGGCCACAGAAGAAGTGGTCCATCTGGCTGAAGTGATTCGGAGCGAGGATCACGGGACCCGACCTGGGCACGTTCTTGCGACCGATCGCGCGCGTCCGGTAGAGCACCAGCGTCGGCAGCGAGATCAGCAGCCGGACGAACGTGTAGGTCCAGCCGACGCCCCTGCGCGCCCGCTCGTGGAAGCGGTTGAAGTACTCGGCAGGACGTTCGTCCTTATAGACCTGTGGCTTCATCTCGGACATGGCAATGGGTGAACGCGGGGAGAGCGCGGCCTACCGGCCGCGCTACGCGATACCCCCCTCACCGCGGACGGTTACTCGACGATCTCGCCCGCTCCGGATTCGGCCCATCCCTTCGCCCGCTCGATCGCACGTCGCCACTCGGCCAGCAACGACTCGCGCTCGTCGGCTCCCATCGCCGGCTCATAGCGGGCGGCCTCCCGCCACCTCTCCCGAACGTCGCCCGCCGACCAGTGACCGGTCCCGATCCCGGCCAGGTAGGCGGCTCCCAGCGCCGTGGTCTCGGCGACCTCAGGGACGACGACCTCGGCGCCGAGCACGTCGGCCTGGAACTGCATCAGCCAGCGGTTGGCGACGGCACCGCCGTCGGCCTTGAGCACCGCGAGCCGCTCCCCCGAAGCGGCCTCCTGCGCGCGCACCGCGTCGACCGTCTGGTAGGCGATCGCCTCCAGCGCGGCGCGGGCGAGGTGGGCGCGGCCGCTGCCGCGGGTGAGGCCGACGACCGTGCCGCGCGCATTCGGGTCCCAGTGCGGCGATCCGAGCCCGGTCAGCGCCGGGACGAAGTAGACGCCGTCGTTGCCGGTCAGCGACGCCGCCAGCGCCTCGCTCTCCTCGGCCCGCTCGATGATCCCGAGCCCGTCGCGCAGCCACTGCACTGCGGCGCCGGTGACGAAGATCGACGCCTCCAGCGCGTAACCCACCGCCGACGGGCCGAAATGTCGAGCCTGACTTGACGTATCGGCCCGTCGGCCCCCACTGGCTGTGGCGGCGATGGTGGTGAGCAGGCCGGGGAACGGCTCGGGCGCCTCGGCGCCCGTGTGCAGGAGGACGAAGCTGCCGGTGCCGTAGGTGTTCTTCGCCTCGCCGGCGGCGTGGCAGGCCTGGCCGAAGAGCGCCGCCTGCTGGTCGCCGGCAAGGCCCGCGACCGGCACCTCGCCGCCGAACTCCGAGGTCGTCCCGTAGATATGTGCCGACGGCAACGGCTCGGGCAGCCGCGCCGGATCGACGCCGAGCAGCTCGCACAGCTCTGCGTCCCACTCCAGCCGGCGGATGTCGAAGAGCATCGTCCGCGAGGCATTGGTGTGGTCTGTCGCGTGACGACCGGTGAGCTTGAACAGCAGCCAGGAGTCGACGGTTCCGAAGACCGCTCGCTCGGCGCCCTCGACGTTGCCCCGCAGCCACTCGATCTTCGTCCCCGAGAAGTAGGGGTCGAGGACGAGGCCGGTGCGCTCGCGCACCAGCTGCTCGTATCCTGCCCCGCGCAGCTCCGCGCAACGCGCCGCCGTGCGACGGTCCTGCCAGACGAGCGCCCGGTGCAGCGGCTCTCCCGTCGCCGGGTCCCAGGCGACCACCGTCTCGCGCTGGTTCGTGATGCCGATCGCGTCGAGCTCGCGGCCTTCGATTCCGGCAGCGGCAATCGCCTTCGCGGCGACGGCGCGCGTCACGTCCCAGATCTCGCTTGCGTCATGCTCGACCCAGCCGGGCCGCGGGAAGTGCTGCTCGAATTCCGAGTAGGCGCGGCCCGCGATCCGTCCCTCATCGTCGAAGACGAGGCAGGTGGTGCCCGTGGTCCCCTGGTCGATCGCGAGGATCATCGCGGCTGGCACACTATCCGCGTGGAGGTGCTCGAACGACAGGCGCTGGGTGGGCTCGCCGAGCAGGCGCGCGCGCTTCGCGAGCGCGAGGTCGGCTCGCGCGAGCTGGTCGAGGCGGCGCTGGAGCGGGCCGAGCGCTCGCAGGAGACGCTCAACGCATTCCGCGTCGTCTGCCACGAGGAATCGCTGACCGCTGCCGAGGAGGCCGACCGGCGCCTCGGCGAGGGCGAGATGGCGCCGCTGCTCGGCGTACCGGTGGCGATCAAGGACGACGTCGACATGAAGGGGCAGACGACCCCGTTCGGCTGCGGCGGCGGCAGACCGGCCGAGCGCGACGCCGAGGTCGTGCGGCGCCTGCGCGAGGCGGGTGCGATCCCGATCGGCAAGACCCACGCGCCCGAGGCCGGCCAGTGGCATTTCACCGAGACGCCCCTGCACGGGGCGACTCGCAACCCCTGGAACACCGATCACACGCCGGGCGGCTCCAGCGGCGGCGCGGCGGCGGCGGTCGCCGGCGGCGTCGTCCCTGCCGCGGTGGGCTCGGACGGCGCCGGCTCGATCCGCATCCCCGCCGCCTGGAATGGGCTCGTCGGCCTCAAGCCCCAGCGCGGACGTATCTCTACCTGGCCCGATCCCGACGCCTTCAACGGCCTCGCCTGCTTCGGGCCGCTGGCCCGCAGCACCGCCGACGCGGCGCTGCTGCTCGACGCGATCCACGGCAACGTCCCCGCCGACCGCCACCGCCCCGAACCCCCGGCCGAGCCCTTCGTCGAGGCGGCCGCGCGCGAGCCCGGGCGGCTGCGGGTGGCGATTTCGTTCGCCACGCCCGCCGGGCTCTCCAACAAGGTCCACGCCGAGCACATTGCCGCGGTCGAGGCCTTCGGCGAGCGGCTGGAGGAGCTCGGCCACGACGTCTTCCCCGCCGACCCCGACTACGGCCTGATCGGCGCGGCGATCATCCCCCGCGGCATGGCGGGGGTCGACGAATGGCTGCGCGCCCACGGCGAGGACCGCTCCGGCCTGGAGTCGCGCACCCGGACCCACGCCCGCTTCGGGCGAGCGCTGAGCGGCCTGCCCCTGCGCCTCGCCCGGGCCGCCGAGCCCGCACAGCGACAGCGCGCCGGTCGCATCTTCGAGCGCTGCAACGTCGTCCTCACCCCGACGACGGCGATGCCACCGCCCCGCATCGGCGCCCTCGCCGGCCGTGGCTACTGGGCGACCAGCACCACCGCGAGCGCCACCTGCCCCTTCGCCTTCGCCTGGAACGTGGTCGGCTGGCCAGCGATCAGCGTCCCCGCTGGACTCACCTCAAAGGGCCTGCCGATCGGCGCCCAGCTCCTCGGCCGCGAGAACGACGAGGCGACCCTGCTCTCCCTCGCCGGCCAGGTCGAGCGCGCCGCCGGCGGGTGGCCGGCCCCGCCCGCTTAACTCCCTCCCGGTAAAGGCCTCGATGTCGGTTGGGGACGTCCCATTCAGCTCCGGTGCGCCTTTCCCCCGATATAGGGGGACAAAGCGCACCGGAAGCATCAGGAGCGGGCGCGGTACACCCGCATGAAGTCGAGCAGCTGACGGGCGCGGTGGGCAAAGCCGGCAAGCGTGCGACCGGTGGCGCGGTGCGCCAGGTCCAGCTCGTACTCGCCGATGCGGTAGCCGGCGCGGACGGCGTCGACGGTCATCCCGATCTCCATCCCGTAGCCGCGGGCGAAGGGCATCGTCGCGCGCAGGACGTCGGCGCGCATCGCGCGCTGGCCGGAGATCGGCGCCTGTGCCGCGAAGCCGCAGAGGCGGCGGATCGCCCAGCGGGCGAAGCCGAGGGCGACGCCGAAGCCGCCACCGACCCGCTGGCCGAAGGCCGCGACGGCGAGGTCGCACTCTTCCCGCTCGACCGCTTCGACGAGCGGGGTGAGCTTCGCGGCCGAGTTGCCGAGGTCGGCGTCGCAGAGGAGGACGATCGCCGGCGCCGGCTCGTCGCTCAGCGCCGCCTCTGCCGCCGCGGTCACGTTGCCGCCCTTGCCGTGCGGCCGACCGCGGCTGACCACCCGGGCGCCCGCCGCCATCGCCAGCTCGGCCGTGCCGTCGCTGGAGGCGTCGTCGGCGACCCAGACCGCCGCCTCAGGAAAGGCATGGCGCAGCGCCGCGACGGCCTCCCCCACCCGGTCCGCCTCGTTGCGGGCAGCGACGACGACCGCGAGCGCTTCAGAGAGGTCGTTCGGCGCCATGCCGCGACATTCTCTCTTCCGGTGCGCCTTATGTGCCCATAGGTGGCAAAAAGCGCACCGGAGCAATGGATATTGTGCCCCGCCATGGCAGACATCGAGGCGCACATCACCGGCAACGTCTGGAAAATCACGGTGGCCGTTGGGGACGAGATCGAAGACGGCGACACGGTCGTCATCCTCGAGTCGATGAAGATGGAGATCCCCGTCGAGTCCGAAGCCGACGGCACCGTCAAGGAGATTCGCTGCGAGGAGGGCCAGGCGGTCAGCGAAGGCGACGTGCTCGTCGTCCTCGAGTAGCGGCCGGGCGCGGAGGCACTGGGGTGACGGAAGAGCTCGCAGGCGGCAAGCTCATCCTCGACTCGCCGGCCGAGGCGGTGACGCGCCTGCGCATCTCCAACCCCGAGCGGCGCAACGCGCTCGACCACGACATCCTCGACGCCCTCGCCGAGACCCTGCCGCGCCTCGACCGCGGCATCGAGACCCGCTGCCTGCTGATCACCGGCGCGCCGCCGGTCTTCTCGGCCGGCTACGACATCGCCTCGATCCCATCCGACACCTTCGCCCGCGACGCCGAGGCGCTCGTCGCCCACCCCTTCCACGCGGCGATGGAAGCGATCGCCCGCTTCCCCTGGCCGACGGTGGCGGCGCTAAACGGCCACTGCATCGGCGGCGGGCTGGAGCTGGCGATCACCTGCGACCTGCGGATCTGCGCGGCGGGAGCCAAGCTCGGCATGCCACCGGTCAAGCTCGGCCTCGTCTACGGCCACACCGGCCTTCGCAAGTTCCTCGACACGGTCGGCCTCGCCCGCACCAAGGAGCTCTTCCTCACCGGCCGCAACTTCGAGGCCGCCCGGGCCGAGGAAATCGGGCTCGTTCACGAGGTCGTCGAGGCCGAGCGCCTGGAGGAGGCGGCGGTCGCGCTTGCCGCCGAGATCGCCGCCAACGCGCCGCTCTCGATGCGCGGCAACAAGAGCGCGATCGACCTGCTCAACGCCTCGCCGGTGCTGAGCGAACAGCAGGAGGCCGGGCTGATCGCCCTGCGCGAGTCCTGCTTTTCCTCGGAGGACCTGCGCGAGGGCATCAAGGCCTTCGCCGAGAAGCGCAAGCCGGTCTGGAAGGGACGGTGAGCCCTCCCGCCCGCGAGCAGCTCGCCGCCTCCGACGCGACGATGGCGGCGCTGATCGAGCGGGTCGGCGAGATCGACCTGGCGACGCGGCTGCGGCGGCGCAGCGAGGAGCGGCCGGCGGACGCTTACGGCGCGCTGCTGCGCGCGATCGTCGGCCAGCAGCTCTCGACCAAGGCTGCGCGGACGATCTACGGCCGCATCCTGGAGCTGTTCGACGGCAGCACGCCGACGCCCGAGCAGCTGCTCGAAGCAGAGGAAGCGGACCTGCGCGCCGCCGGCCTCTCCGGCCGCAAGGTCGAGTATGTGCGCGACCTCGCCGGCCACGTGCTCTCCGGCGAGCTCGAGCTGGACCGGCTCGCAGAGCTCTCCGACGAGGAGGTCGTAGAGGAGATCGTCGCCGTGCGCGGCCTTGGAGTCTGGACGGCTGAGATGTTCCTGCTCTTCCACCTGGAAAGGCCCGATGTCCTCTCCGGCGGGGACCTCGGCATCCGCAAGGCGGTCCAGATCGAGTACGAGCTCGACGAGATGCCGGCGCCAGCCCGGGTGCTCGAAATCGGAGAGCCGTGGCGCCCACACCGCAGCCTCGCCTCGCTCTACCTCTGGGAGTCGCTTGCCAATGCGCCGGTCGAGTGACGGCGGCGGCATGGGCGCGAGCACCCGCTTCTCTCGCTTCCGCTTCTGGCTGGGGTTCGCGGTCGTGGTCGCGATCGCGGTCGGCTCGATCGCGATGGCGCTGGTCGCCCACGACCGCGAAAACGCCGCCTTCGAGCGCGACCAGCGGGCCGAGGCGATCCGGGCAGCTCATCAGGCGGAAGCGCAGGCAGCGCTCTCGGTCGGGCAGCTGGCCAGTGCCGCGGCCTTCTACCGCGCCGAGGGGCACTTCAGCCAGCACGAGTTCGAGGTCGTCGCCGAGTCGCTGCTGCGCTCGGGGACGCTGAGCGCAACCGCCTTCGTCGGCTCGGTGCCGGAGCCCGGGCGACCCGCATTCGAAGCGACGCACCGCTTCGCGATCACCGAACGCGGCGACCTGGGGCAGCTGCGCCCGGCGCGCTCCCGGCCGCAGTACTTCCCGCTCACCTACGCCCAGGCGAGCGGGCTGCCGGTCGAGCTTCCCCTGGGCTATGACGTCGGCTCCGACCTCGTGCGCGGACACTTCCTGTTTGCCGCAAGGGACAGCGGCGAGCCCGCCGCGTCGAAGGTGATGCGGCTCCCGATCGGCGGTATCGGCATCAACGTCTTCTGGCCCGTCTACCGCGACGGCGCCCCGAACCGAACCGTCGCCCAGCGCCGCGCCGCCCTGATCGGTTTCGCCGCCGGCGGCTTCCAGCTCTCCGACCTGGCGGGGACCGCCAACCAGGCCCTGCCGACCCGGACGGCGGTCGAGCTGGAGGAACACGGCAGGACGGTGGCGGGGCCCGATCTCCCAACCGACGAAACGGCCTCGGCCCCGATCAAGATCGCCGATCGCACCTGGCTCCTGGTCGTGCGCGACCCGAACCGGCCCGGCGTCGATCTGCCGGTGATAATCGCCATCGTCGGCCTGGCCCTGGCCGCGATGCTTGCCGCGCTGGTCGTGATCTGGAGCCGCAACGAGCGCACGCAGGAGCTGGCCCGTCAGGCAAGCCACGACTCGCTGACCGGGCTGAAGAACCGGCGGCGCTTCGAGGAGGACCTGCGGACCGAGCTGGCGCGCAGCCACCGCTACCGGGCGCCGGGCGCGCTGCTGATGCTCGACGTCGACCGCTTCAAGCGGGTCAACGACACGCTCGGGCACGCGGCCGGAGACCGCGTCCTCGCCGAGATCGCCGAGACGCTGCAGGCGCGCGCCCGCGAGACCGACGTCGTCGCCCGCATCGGCGGCGACGAGTTCGCCCTCGTGCTGCCCGGCTGCGACGCGGCAGAGGCGCGCGACTTGGCGAGCCAGGTCGCCGCTGCGATTCGCAAGCACCCGACGGGGGACGGACTCCCCGACATGTCGGTGAGCATCGGCATCGCCACCTTCGGCGAGGGCCGGCGGTTGAGCTCCGAGACGGTGCTCGCCCGCGCCGACGCCGCGATGTACGCGGCCAAGGAGGACGGTCGCGACTCCGTCCATACCTTCGCCTAGCCTTGCGGCCCAATGACGGCCTCGCTGATCTCCTTCGAGGAAGCCCTCGCCCTCGGCGGGCTGACTGACCATGACGAGATCGGCGACCTGGTCGAGCGCGCCTGGCAGGTGCGTCAGGAGAACTTCGGCGACTCGACCGACATGTGCTCGCTGGTCAACGCCAAGTCGGGCGGCTGCGCCGAGGACTGTGGCTTCTGCGCCCAGTCGCGCTACGCCGAGGCCGACACCCCGATGCACGCGATGATGGAGCCCGAGCAGATCCTCGAGCACGCGAAAGCGGCCGAGGCGGCCGGTGCGCACCGCTTCTGCATGGTCACCCAGGGTCAGGGGCTGTCCAAGCGCGACTTCGAGAAGATCCTCGACGGGGCGCGTCTGGTCGCCGAGCAGACCAACCTGAAGCGCTGCGCTTCGATCGGCCACATGTCGGCCGAGCGGGCCAGGAAGCTGCGCGAAGCCGGCATTCAGCGCGTCCACCACAACGTCGAGTCGTCTCGCTCTTATTACCCGGAGGTCTCGACCACGGTCCGCTACGAGGGTCGGCTGCGGACGATCGACGCGGTCAAGGAGGCCGGCCTGGAGACCTGCGTCGGCGGCATCCTCAACCTCGGCGAGTCGCCGCGCCAGCGAGTCGAGATGGCCTTCGAGCTGGCCGAGCTCGAGCCGACCTCGGTGCCGATCAACCTGCTCAATCCGCGGACCGGGACGAAGTTCGGCGACCGACCGCTGATGGACCCGTGGGAGGTCGTCAAGTGGGTCGCGATCTTCCGCCTGATCATCCCCGGCGCGCTCTTCCGCCTCTGCGGCGGCCGGGTCGAGAATCTCGGCGAGCTGCAGCCGCTCGCGGTCCGCGCCGGCCTCAACGGCGTGATGATGGGGAACTTCCTGACCACGCTGGGAGCCGAGCCGGAGGAGGACCGGGAGATGTTCGAGGAGCTCGGTCTCAACGTCGCCCGCCAGCCCGACAACGGCGCCAACCCGCGGCCCGACAACCGCGACGGCTGGCTCGCGGGCGAGGCGCCGGCGACGCCGATGGACGAGCTGGTCGACCGCCAGGACGAAGCCGATTTCTGGGACCCCTCGACGCAGCTGCGGGTGATCAAGAAGACGAAGAAGCCACCGCCGTACCCGGCCTCCAACGCCGCATGACCGATATCGCGGAGCGGCTGGAAGAGCTCCGCGAGAGTGGGCTTCGCCGACGCCTGCGTCTCGTGCAGAGCCCGCAGGGGGCTCGCGTCATGCTCGACGGTCGCGACGTGCTGCTGCTCTGCTCGAACGACTACCTCGGCCTCGCCAGCCACCCGCGGGTCAGGGCGGCGGCGGCGGAGGCGGCGATGCGCTGGGGGGCCGGCGCCGGCTCGGCGCGCCTGATCGCGGGCAACATGCCACCGCACCGGGCGCTCGAGCAGCGGCTCGCCGCGTTCGAGGGCTACGAGTCGGCGCTGCTCTTTGGTTCGGGCTACCTGGCGAATACCGGCGCCATCGCGGCCCTCGCGGGACGGGGCGAGGTCGTCTTCTCCGACGAGCTCAACCACGCCAGCATCATCGACGGCTGTCGCCTGAGCCGGGCCGAGACCTTCGTCTACCGCCACCGTGACGTCGAGCACCTCGCCTGGGGCCTGCGCGAGGCCGGCGGGCGCGCCGCGCTGATCGTCAGCGACGGGCTCTTCTCGATGGACGGCGACGTCGCGCCGCTGGCGGAGCTGGCGGAGCTGGCGCGGCGACACGACTGTCGCCTGATGGTCGACGAGGCGCATGCGACCGGAACCCTCGGCCCGGGCGGGCGCGGCTCGGTCGCGGCGGCCGGCCTCAGCGGCGAGGTCGACGTCGTGGTCGGAACCCTGGGCAAGGCGCTCGGCTCCTACGGCGCCTACGCCTGCGCTTCGGCCGAGCTGACCGAGTACCTGCTCAACGCGGCGCGCTCGTTCGTCTTCTCAACCGCTCCTCCACCGCCGGCCGTCGCCGCCGCCGAGGCCGCCCTGGAGCTGCTCGAAGCGCACCCCGAGCGGGTCGAGCGGGTCGCCGCCAACGCCGCCACCCTGCGAGGCGCGCTCAGCGCGGAGGGACTGCCCGTGGGCGACTCTGAGACTCAGATCGTCCCCGTCCGGGTCGGCGACGCCGGGCTGACGATGGCGCTGAGCGAGCTGCTGCTCGAGCGCGGCGTCTTCGCCCAGGGCATCCGCCCGCCCACGGTCCCCGAGGGGACGTCGCGGCTGCGCTTCGCGGTCACGGCATCGCACCGGCGCGTGGAGCTGGAGCAGGCCGCGAAGCAGGTCGGCGCAGCCGCCCGCGAGCTGAGCGTCGCCTCGCCCACCCTCCTCACCGCGTGACCCCGGACGTGCCGGTCCCCAGGGGCCTTTTTCGACACTCCAGGACCGGCACGTCCGGGGTTTTCGTGACGGGGACGGGGACCGAGGTCGGCAAGACGGTCGTGGCCGCGGTGCTCGCCCGCACGCTCGCCGCGGAAGGAAAGCGCGTCGCGGTCTTCAAGCCCGCCGTCACCGGCCTCGACGAGGCCGCCGATGGGCCGATACGTCAAGGTGACCTTGACGTATCGGCCCATCGGCGGCCGGATCATGTGTTGCTTCGGGAAGCTGCAGGGTCCGAGCAGTCCGACGAGGAGATCGCGCCCTACCGCTACGGGCCGCCGATGTCGCCGCACCTCGCCGCCGAGCTGGCGGGGGAGGAGATCGACAGGGAGCGACTGTTGGCCGCGGCGCGTGCGGCAGCCGACGGCGCCGACGCGCTCGTCTGCGAGGGGGTTGGCGGATTGCTCGTTCCACTGGCGACCGACTACCTCGTCCGCGACCTCGCCGTCGATCTGGGCTTGCGCCTCGTCGTGGCCGCGACACCAGGCCTCGGCACGATCAACCACACCCTGTTGACGCTGGAGGCCGCCCGCTCCGCCGGCCTCGAGGTCGGATTCGTCGTCCTCACCCCCTGGCCCGAGGTACCGAATCCAATCGAGGAGTCGAACCGCGAGACGATCGCCACCTTGGGCGAGGTCAGGGTCGAGACGTTGCAACGGCTTGATCTGGCCGATCCGCCGTCCTGGCCACGCTTGCCAGCTCCTCTCCCCCTGGGTTGACGGCCGCCTCGGCCACCTCGCCGCTCACCTGAACGGATCGCGAGCGGATCGCCGCCGCGCCGATCGCGGCGCCGATCGCAGCGACCACGGCGCAGACGCTCATCGCGTGGCCGAGCGCGTCGACGAATTGCTGTGGCGTCGCTTCGGCGAAGCTGGCGCCAACCGAGCCCTGGAAGATCGCTCCGGTGACCGCGACGCCGAGGCTGCCGCCGACCATGCGAAACATCGAGAGCACGCCGGAGGCGATCCCGGCCTTCTCGACTGGCACCGCGTTCATCGCGGCGCTCGTCATCGGCGACATCGTCAGCGCGATGCCGATGCCGAGCAGCATGAACCCGGGCAGCAGCTCCAGGTAGGTCGAGTCGACGGCGATGCCGCTGAAGCTGTAGAGCGAGGCGGCGATGACGAGGAGGCCGGCGACGATCAGCCAGCGCGGCCCGAAGCGGTCGGCGAGGCGGCCGGCGATCGGCGCTAGGCCGACGATCATCAGGGTCGAGGGCAGGAAGCGCACGCCGGCCTCGAGGGGCGAGTAGCGGAGGATGTCCTGCATATAGAGGGCGAGGAAGAAGAAGACGCCCAGCATCGAGAAGGAGACGATCATCGCGACGACGACCGCGCCGACGAAGTTGCGATCGGCAAAGAAGTGGAACTCGACCATCGGCACGCGCACGCGCAGCTCGATCGCGACGAAGGTGGCCAGCCCAACTCCGGCGCCGACCAGCAGGGCGACGATCTCGGTCGATCCCCAGCCCCAAGCGTTGCCCTCGACCAGGGCGAGGATCAGCGCCGTCAGAGCCCCGGTCAGCACCGCGACACCGGCGAAGTCGACCTCGCGCCCCACCGTCGTGTCGCGCGACTCGCGCACGGCGAACAGCGAGGCGAGGACAGCGCCGATCGCGACCGGGATGTTGAGGTAGAAGATCGCCCGCCAGCTGACGTGCTCGGTGAGCAGGCCGCCGACGACCGGGCCGACCGCGAGCGCCAGGCCCGACACGCCAGCCCAGGTCCCCATCGCCTTGCCGCGCTCGCTGGGCGGGAAGGCGTCGGTGATGATCGAGAGCGTCGCCGGCATCATCAGCGCCGCGCCGACGCCCTGGACGACGCGGCTGATGACGAGGTCGGTGGGGCTGACCGCGAAGCCCGCGGTCGCCGAGGAGAGGGCGAAGATGACGACGCCGCTGAGGAACATGCGGCGGCGGCCGAAGATGTCTCCCAGCCGCCCGCCCGTCGCCAGCAGCACCGCGAAGGAGAGCGTGTAGCCGTTGACCGTCCACTCCAGGCCGGAGATCGAGGCGTGCAGGTCGCGCTGGATCGAGGGCAGGGCGACGTTGACAACGGTGTTGTCGAGCATGATCATGAACAGCGCGAAGCACATCGCGCCGAGGGTCCACCACTTGCGGTTGTCGTCGGTGATCAGGTGGCGGTAGCGCGTCACGAGCCCACCTCCCGCAGGCGCTGGTAGGCCTCGGCAATGTCGGGGCGGTCCATCAGCGCGTCGACCGCGGCGTCGAGCTTGCGGCGCTGGGCGGTGGTGAGGCTGGCGGCGAAGGACTCCATGCCGGCCTGACGGACGAGGACGACCGCCTCGACCAGCTTCTTGCCCTTGGGTGTGATCGCGACCCGCCGCACGCGCCGGTCATCGGGGTCCTCGACCCGGCTGGCAAGGCGCTTGCGGACCAGGCCGTCGACGGCACGGCTCATCGAGGGAACGGAGACTCCGAGCGCCTCGGCCAGGTCGGTCACCTGGCGGGCCTCGATCGCCTCGCCGAGCCCGCCGAGCTCCAGCAGCGCCTTCGACTGGGTCATCGAGAGGCCGCTCTCCTCGATCACGCGAAGCAGGTTGCCGCGGTCGAAGAGGAAGAGGTGACGGAGCAGAGCGCTGAGCCGCGCAGCGGTGTCCTGGACGGCGGGGTCCGCGCCCGGGGCGTCGGCGATGGCTTGCAGGTCGCTCGCGTGCACTGACGAATATAGTTGCACAAACGCAACTATTTCTCGAACGAAATATTTGCCCATGTGATCCATATCACGCCCGACCCATCACTCCCACCCCATGCGGTCGTACTTCTTCCCGCATACCGAGCAGAAGTACGACCGCTGGAGGGTTCCGGCCGGGAGCGGAGCTAGGGTCGCCGGCAGTGAGCGCCCCGGATCACGCGCAGCTCGACCGCGACCACGTCTGGCACCCGTTCACCCAGCAGCAGGCCTGGGTCGAGGAAGAGCAGCTGACGATCGAGCGGGCCGAGGGCTGCCACCTGATCGACGCCGAGGGACGCCGGTATCTCGACGGCGTCTCATCGCTGTGGTGCACCGTGCACGGGCATCGCCATGCGGGAATCGACGCGGCGCTGACCGCCCAGATCGAGAAGGTCGCCCACTCGACCATGCTCGGCCTCACCCACCCGGGCGCGACCGAGCTCGCCGCGCGTCTGGTCGAGATCGCGCCGTCCGGCCTCTCGCGCGTCTTCTACTCCGAGTCGGGCTCGACCGCGGTTGAGATCGCGCTGAAGATGGCCTTCCAGTTCCAGCAACAGCGCGGCGGCCAGCACGCCCGACGCACCTCCTTCGTCCACCTGCGCGAGTCCTACCACGGCGACACGATCGGCTCGGTCTCGGTCGGCGGCATCGACCTCTTCCACTCCGCCTACCGGCCGCTGCTCTTTGAAGCGCACGCGGCCGAGCCCGGCGACGCCGCCGACCTGGAGCGGGTGCTCTCCGCCCACGAGGAGGAGGTCGCCGCCGTGATCGTCGAGCCGCTCGTCCAGGGCGCCGCCGGGATGCTGCTCCACCCGCCCGGCTACCTGCGCGCCGTGCGCGACCTCTGCGACCGCTTCGGCGTGCTGCTGATCTGCGACGAGGTCGCGACCGGCTTCGGCCGCGCCGGCACGATGTTCGCCTGCGAGCAGGAGGGCGTCGAGCCCGACCTGCTCTGCCTCGCAAAGGGGCTGACCGGCGGCTACCTGCCGCTTGCGGCGACGCTCGCGACCGAGCGGATCTACGAGGGCTTCCTCGGCGCCTACGAGGAATGGCGCACCTTCTTCCACGGCCACACCTACACCGGCAACCCGCTTGCCTGTGCCGCGGCGCTCGCCAACCTCGACGCCTTCGAGCAGGAGCGGACGATCGAGCGGTTGCAGCCGAAGGTCGCACTGCTCGAGGAGCTATTGGCCGAGGTCGGCGCGATGCCCGAGGTCGCGGAGGTGCGGCAGCGCGGCTTCATGGTCGGGATCGACCTCGGCGAGCACGATCCGGCATTGCGGCTCGGGCACCGGGTGACGCTGGAGGCGCGAGAGCGCGGCGCGATCGTCCGGCCGCTGGGCGACGTGATGGTGCTGATGCCGCCGTTGTCGATCTCTGAGGTCGAGCTACGAAAGCTGGTTGAGATCGTCGGTGGGTCGATTCGCGCGGCGTGTGCGTCGGCGCCCCAGCAATTGGCACAGGCGGCATAGGCGCGCGGGTCCTGTCGCGGGGGAAGGGGGGCACTGCGGGCGGGCCACGGTCCGTCCTCGACCCCCCTTCCCCCACGCCACCCGCGCGAGATACGTTGGCGGCCGTGACGGATCGCTTGCTCGCGCGTAGTACCGGTGTGGAGCAAGCTCTGGCAGCGCCGGCCGCCGAGGCCCCGACCGATGGGGATCTGGCGTTTGAGGCTCTCTATCGGTCGAGTCGGGACGATGTGTATGCGTATGTGGCCGGGTTGCTGCGCGATCGGGGCGCCGCGGAGGAGGTGACCGCGGCTGCGTTCGAGCGGGCCTATCGGAAGCGGGCGCGGTTCGATCCCGAGCGGGGCAGCGGACGGGCCTGGCTGTTCGGGATCGCGCGGAATGCGGCGCTGGATGAGTTGCGGCGGCGCAAGCGGCACACGGAGCTGGCGGCGGATCCTGTCGACTTCGACGGGCTGGGCGCGCACGAGGACGCCGAGCGGAGCGAGGCGCGGTTGCTCCTCTCTGCCGCCCTCGCCGAGCTATCGCCACGGGAGCGCGAGCTGGTCGCGCTCAAGTTCTTCGCCGGGCTGTCGAACGCCGAGATCGGCGCCGTCGTCGGGATCTCCGAGTCGAACGTCGGCACCAGGCTGCACCGGACGATCGAGAAATTGAGGGAGGCATGCGATGGAGCGCTTTAGCGAACACGACGGAATGGCGGTTGCACTGGCGGAGCTGCGGCCCACGTCGGAGGCAGAGTTCGCCGCCGAGTTGGACGCGCGCGTCGCCGCGGGCTTCCCGCGGCGCTCGCGGCTCCGACGGTTCCTCCCGGTCGCGCTGGGTAAGCGCCTGCGCGTCCCGCCGCCGCGGCGTCTGGCCTTTGCGGGTGGCACCATCGCCCTGATCGCAATCGTGGTGGCCACAGCGCTGATTGCAAGCAATGACTCTGCCCCCATGCCGATCATGCACAAGCAACTCGCCGTGGGCACGGATCGGTTTTTTAAAGGCGATTCAAGCGGGGTTCAGTATTCGGAATCACCACCGGCCGCCTTGTCAAACGAGGGGACGAGCAGTGCGAGTGGCGGCATACAGACCATGGGCGCACAGAGCCTGAGCCTTCAAAGCCGCCGCGACATCGAACGCTCGGCCCAGATCACCCTCCTCGCCTCGCCCGGCGACGTCGCTGGCGACTCGGCGCAGGTCTTCGCTGCCGTCCACGACGCGCACGGGATCGTCCTGCGCTCGCACACGACCCAGGGTTCGGCTGGCAGAGCCGGCGCCAGCTTCGAGCTGCTGATCCCCAGCGGCAGGCTCGGCGACGCGCTCGCCGCGATCTCCGCCATCGACGAGGTCGGCTCGCGCAACGACGCGACGGCCGACATCACGCGGCAAACCGTCACCACCGGCAACCGCCTGCACGACACGCATGCGAGCATCGAAAGCCTGCTCGCGCAGATCGCGTCGGCCGAAACCCAGGCCGAACGGGAAGTTCTCGAAGGGGAGCTCGACGGCCTGCGTCGCCACGCTGCCGCCCTGCAGGCCCAGCTCGACCGTCTGCACAAGCGCACCCGCTACTCCCACCTCTCGGTCCGAATCGCGGCCGGCGAGTCATCCAGCTCGGGCGGCCCCTGGGGAGTCGGTGACGCCTTCCACGACGCCGGCCACGTCCTCGGTATCGCCGCCGGCGTCACTCTCCTCGCCCTCGCCGTCCTCGCCCCTCTCGCATTGCTCGCGCTCCTCGCCTGGCTGGCGCAGCGCGCCTGGCGCCGAGCGCGCAGGCAACGCGCCCTCTCCTGACGTGCCGGTCCAGGCGTGCCCAAAAAGGCACCTGAGGACCGGCACGTCAGCGGTAGGGTTGGGCCGTGGCGGAGGAAGAGCGACGGCGGGGACCAGCGGAGGCGCCCAACCTGGGCGAGCCCGCGGTGCCGAGACCCGCAGCCTCAGTCGTCCTCCTAAGACGGGGCGGCAAGCACCTCGACCGGGCGCTCGAAGTGCTGCTGCTGAAGCGGACCGAGAGCGCCAAATTCATGCCCAGCGTCTGGGTCTTCCCCGGCGGCTCGGTGGACGAGGGCGATGGCGAGGACGAAGCCCGCTTCAAGGCCTGCGCGATGCGCGAGCTGGAGGAGGAGGCCGGCATCGCCCTGGCCCCCGAGGAGGAGCTGATCCTATTCTCGCGCTGGATCACGCCCGAGGTCGTCTCGCGCCGCTTCGACGCCCGCTTCTTCCTCGCCCTTGCCCCGGCCCACACGCCGCCGCGCCCGGACGGGGTCGAGACGGTCGAGGCCGGCTGGTTCGAGCCCGGCGCCGCGCTCGCGGCGCAATCGGCCGGCGAGATGATCCTCGCCTTCCCGACGATCAAACAGCTCGAGCTCCTCGCCGAGTTCGCCACCGCCGACGAGGCGATCGCCGCTCACCGGGACAGCCCGATCGAGCCGACCCTCCCCAAGGTCATCGGAGGCCCGGAGGAGCACCGCGTCGTCCTCCCCGGCGACCCGGACTACCCGGCCTGAGCCCGCACCTCACCCCTGGGGGAACGGCTCGAGCCCGGCATGCCACGGCCCCGGCGGGTACGTGTGGATGCCGCTCTCGTCCATCTCCGACTGCAGGCGCCGGAAGAGCTGCCCCGCGTTCTTCAACGCCGCCTTCAGCTCTTCCTCGCTGCGCTCGCGCAGGTGCCAGAGGAACCAGAGCTGGCGGTCGTTGACGCCGAAGTCGATCTCGCCGGTCATCGTCGTCGTCCAGGAGAGGAAGCCGGGGCTGAACAGCTCGCGTAGGGCGACCGGGTCGTACTCGCTCGGCACGGTCGCCAGGAAGCGCTTGTTGAAGTCGATCGACTCGAACTCGACCTTGCGCGCGAAGCGCTGGGTGAGAACCTCGTGGCCCTCGATCGACTCGACGTTGAAGGCCGGCACGACCTGCGCCAGGTCGGGCATGTGGGCCTTGGCGAGCAGCGCGGTCGGCACCACCGCCCGGCCGAAGAGGCCGCCGACCTCCTTCTCGTCGGCATCGCAGCAGGACCCCCAGAAGCCCTCGACCAGCTGCCCGGTCAGCCGGTTGCTGCCGCCGACGCAGAGCGCCACCGGCCCGTCCTTGGGGTTGATCCCGCCCACCGGCTCGTAGGCGAGCCCGTTGCGCTCGCCGTAGCGGCGCACGATCCCGGCCCATTCCTGAGCTTCCTGCTTGGCACCCATTGGCCGCCGATCCTAAGAGGTAGGATGGCGCCAATGGTCTGGGTCATCATCGCCCTCGTCGCGATCGTCGTCATCAGCGGCTTCTACTACGTCGCCAAGCGCAACTCGATCATCGCCTCGCGCAACCGGGTCGACGAGTCCTGGAGCGGGATCGACGTCCAGCTCAAGCGCCGCCACGATCTCGTGCCGAACCTAGTCGAGACGGTCAAGGGCTACGCCGAGCACGAGAAAGGCGTCTTCGAGGAGGTCTCGGCGGCGCGCTCGGAAGCGATGTCGGCCCAGGGCGTCGGCGACACGGCGAAAGCCGAGGAGAAGCTGAGCGGGGCGCTGACCGAACTGCGCGCAGTCGCCGAGAACTACCCGACACTGCGCGCGACCGAGAACTTCCAGCAGCTGAGCCGCGAACTCTCCCAGCTGGAGGACGAGATCCAGGCCTCGCGCCGGATCTACAACTCCAACGTGCAGTCCTACAACACGACGATCCAGCAATTCCCGGCCTCGATCGTCGCCAACCAGGGAGGCTTCACCGCACGCGAGTTCTTCGAGATCGAAGACGCCGCGCAGCGCGAACCGGTCTCGGTCAGCTTCGACAAAGACTGATCGCCGGCGTCTCTCTAAGCTTTCCAGTCATGACGACAGCGACAGAGGCAAAGCTCTGGATCTGCGAAAGCTGCGGGTTCATCTACGACCCGGCGATCGGCGATCCCGACGGCGGCATCCCCCCCGGGACGGCCTTCGAGGACATCCCGGGCGACTGGTTCTGTCCCGTCTGCGGAGCACGCACCAGCGACTTCCGCCCGCTGGAGCCGGGCGAGGCTTGAGCCACGACTTCGACTGGCTCGTTATCGGGTCAGGATTCGGCGGCTCGGTCTCCGCCCTGCGACTCGCCGAAAAGGGCTACAGCGTCGGAATCCTCGAGTGCGGCAGCCGCTTCGCCGACGAGGACTTCGCCGAGTCGACGGTGCGCCACCCACGCCGCTACTTCTGGGCGCCGAAGATCGGCATGCGCGGCATCCTGCGCATGACCTTCTTCAAGGACGTCTTCATCGTCTCGGGCTGCGGGGTCGGCGGCGGCAGCCTCGGCTACGCGAACACGCTCTACCGGGCGCGACCGGCCTTCTTTCGCGATCCGCAGTGGGGCGAGCTGGGCAGCTGGGAAGCCGAGCTCGCGCCGCACTACGATACCGCCGAGCGGATGCTCGGAGTCGTCGAGTACGAGGGCATCGGCCCCGCCGACAAGCTGCTGCAGGAATACGGCGAGGAGATCGGCGTCGGCGAGACCTTCACCAACACGCGGGTCGGGGTCTTCTTCGACAAGCCCGGGGTCGAGGTCGAGGACCCCTTCTTCGAAGGCGAGGGGCCGCGCCGCACCGGCTGCGAGCGCTGCGGAAGCTGCATGGTCGGCTGCCGCCACGGCGCCAAGAACACGCTGATGAAGAACTACCTCTGGTTCGCCGAGAAGCTCGGCGTGACGATCGAGCCCGAACGGCAGGTGACCGAGATCCGGCCGCTGGGCGGTGCCGACGGCGCCGACGGCTACGAGGTGATCAGCGAGCGCTCCGGCTCGCTGCTGCGCAAGCGGCGCCGGCGCCAGACCGCTCGCGGCGTGATCGTCGCCGCCGGCGCGCTCGGCACCAACAACCTGCTCGCCAACTGCCGCCACAGCGGCGCCCTGCCGCGCCTCTCCCCCCGGCTCGGCGACCTCGTCCGCACCAACTCCGAGTCGATCCAGGCCGTCACCGCGCCCGACGACAAACGCGACTTCAGTCGCTCGGTCGCGATCACCTCGAGCATCTACCCCGACCCCGACACCCACATCGAGGTGGTGACCTATGGCGAGGGTGGCGACGCGATGGCCGGCACCTTCACGGCGATGACGGGCCCCGGCACGAAGCTGACCCGGCCGCTGAAGTGGGTCGCGGCGATGCTCCGCCACCCGCTGCGCACCCTGCGCATGCTCGTCCCCCACCGCTGGTCGCGGCGCACGGTGATCCTGCTGGTGATGCAGACCGTCGACGCGGCGATGCACTTCAAGCCAAAGCGCAAGATCTTCGGCAGGGGCGTGCGCCTGACCACCGAGCAGGACGCCGGCCGTCCCAACCCGACCTACATCCCAGCCGCCGAGCGGGTCACGCGCTGGTTCGCCAAGCGCACCGGCGGGATCGCCCAGAGCGCGGTCACCGAGTCGGTCCGCAACATCCCCTCGACCGCCCACATCCTCGGCGGCGCCGCGGTCGGCGCCGATCCCGAGCACGGCGTGGTCGACGCCGCCAACCGGGTCTTCGGCTACGAGAACCTGCTCGTCTGCGACGGGGCCGCGATCCCGGCCAACCCCGGCGTCAACCCGAGCCTGACGATCACGGCAAAGGCCGAGCACGCGATGAGCCTGATCCCGCCGAAGCAGGGATCGGAGCCGGGCCACCTGCCAGAGGCGGCCCGGCCCGCGCAAACTTCGGTCGCCTCCTAGCTCAGCCGGCCTCGGCGAGGCGCTGGCCGACGTAGTCCCAGTTGACGACGTTCCAGAAGGCGTCGATGTAGTCGGGGCGGCGGTTCTGGTACTTGAGGTAGTAGGCGTGCTCCCAGACGTCGCAGCCAAGCAGCGGCACGCTGCCGTCGGAGACCGGCGAGTCCTGGTTCGGCGTCGAGACGACGGCGAGACCGGAGCCGTCCTTGACCAGCCAGGCCCAGCCAGAGCCGAAGCGGGCGATGCCGGCGTTCTTGAACTCGTCCTTGAAGGAGTCGAAGGAGCCGAACGCATCGCCGATCGCAGCGCCGAGGTCGCCGCCCGGCTCACCGCCGCCATCTGGGCTCAGCATCTGCCAGAAGAGCGAGTGGTTGTAATGGCCGCCGGCGTTGTTGCGCACCGGTCCCTGCTTGTCGGCGGGTAGCGCGCTGAGGTTGCGCAGCACGTCCTCGACGTCGCGGTCCGCCCACTCGGTCCCCTCCAGGGCCGCATTCGCCTTGTCGACGTAGGCCTGGTGGTGCTTGTCGTGGTGGACGCGCATCGTCGCCTCGTCGATGTGAGGCTCGAGCGCGTCGTACGCGTAGGGAAGGTCGGGGACCGAAAATGCCATCTGGCGTCTCCTCCGTATCGGACTGGTTGATCGAGTTCCTGTTGCGGAGCCTAGCGTGCCGGGTACCTAAGCTGACTGGATGGCGGCTGACGAAGCCCAGCTCTGGGAGGAGTTCGCCAAAACACGAGACCAGACGCTGCGCGAGGAGCTGGTCGAACTCAACATGCCCTTTGCCAGGCGGCTCGCGCTGCGCTATCGCGGGGCAAACGAGTCCTTCGACGACCTGCTGCAGGTCGCCAACCTGGGCCTGATCAACGCCGTCGACCGCTTCGACCCCGCGCGAGGCATCCCCTTCACCGCCTTCGCCTCGCCGACGATTCTCGGCGAGCTGAAGCGCCACTTCCGCGACCGGGTCTGGACCGTCCGCGTACCGCGCAGCCTGCACGACCGCATGGCCGAGGTCGACAAAGCGACGACCGAGTTGACCAAGCAGCTGCAGCGCTCGCCGTCGATCGGCGAGATCGCCGAGCGCCTGGGCTTGGAGCAGACCGACGTGCTCGAGGTCCTGGAGGCAAACCACAATCGCCGACCCTTGTCCCTCGACCGCCCGGCAGGGGGCGAAGACAATGACGAGACCTCCCCCGCGGAATGGGTCGGCGAGGAGGACGAGCACTACGAGCTCGTCGAGGGCCGGGTCGCCCTCGACGCTGCCCTGCCAAGTCTCGACGAGCGCGAACGCGCCGTGCTGCGAATGCGCTTCGTGGACGACATGACGCAGTCGCAGATCGCCGAGCAGATCGGCCACTCGCAGATGCACGTCTCCCGCATCCTGCGCCGCGCCCTGGCCCGGATCCGAGCGCAGATCGAGCAGGAACGCGCGCCCGACCCCTAGACCCGGACGAACCTGACGATCAGATAGTCGCCGTCGGGCCCGCCTTCGACCGCCATGCCATCGGCAAGCGACTCGAGCGAGCCACCGACATCGGGGACGTCCAGCCCGCGGCGGATGGCCTCCGCGCCGCCGGCTTCCATCGGGCCGAGTCGCAACTCCAGGCAGTCCTCTCCCTCGTCGAGGCCGAGTCGCACGCAGCCGTTCTCGAAACGTCCCGGCGCCACCACCGCAATCGCGTCGGTGAGCAGGACCGCGTCGGAGACACGGTCGATGGACAAGTCTCGGCGTGCCGCCAGCGCTCCAACCAGACGCGCGAGCACGGGCGCCAAGAGCTCACCCCTGCCGACGGCGATCTCGGCCCCCCCGGTGGCAGCCGGCTCGACGCCCGGGGCGTCACGGGGAGCTCCGTCCTCCGAGGCCGCCCGCAGGGGGAGTCGCATCATCACCTCGGTGCCGCGATCGAGGCCGCCCGAGACGCTGAAGCTGCTGGAGAGCGCCGCGATCAGGGAGAGGCCAAGTTTGAGGCTGGTCCGCTCCGAGTCGGCACGAGGTTGAATGCCCGAGCCACTGTCGCGAACGGTCACGGTCAGGGACTCGGTGTCGGCCTCGGCTTCGACGGTGAGCGGACCGGCCCCGTCCCCGTATGCATGCACGACCACGTTCATGCAGGCCTCGGTGACCACCGTCTTCAGGTCCGCGACGCCGGTCTCGTCCATGCCGATCTCCTCGGCCAGGCCGGCGAGCGCGTGGCGGATCACGGCGACGTTCTCAGCGACAGCCGGGAGCTTCATCTGAAGCCCCTTAGGCCTCTCGCTGGTCGTCGAGCCGTTTGCCATGCTGCAATCTCCGCCGGAGCGGGCCTTGGCGCCAGGTGCGAGGATAGCCGCCAAGCGTCGGCCCTTCCGGTACCCCGGTGGTAGATGCGCGAAACTACGGCGCCGCCGGCAGGCCGGGCGGGAGCGCGTTTGGGATCGTGTAGGCGTCGCCGCCGGTCCAGGCGTTGAACGCGTACCAGGCCGGCTTCGCCTGACGTTCGGGGGTGAGCAGGCCCGCCGAGTCGCAGAATTGGCAGGCATTGAAGGCGTCGGCCCAGCTGAACCACCAGGCGCCGCCGATGCGCCAGCGCGCCCGGTTGACGGTCAGCATCGAGAAGGCCCGATTGAGCTCCCGCGCCTGTCCGCGCCAGCCGCGCTCCCAGCGGGACTCGAAGCCATCCGAACCCCAGCCGAGCTCGGTCACGTACAGCGGCGTCGCCGCGTCCCCGTAGAGGCCCATGACCCGGCGCAGGTTGAGGATCTGCGCCCGCATCGCGCTCGCCTGGGCGACATAGGGGTGCAGCCCGATGCCGTCGAAGTACGGCGTCACGTCGCCCTCGCGATAGACGCGGGCGAGGAATTCCCCGGAGCGCACGTTGGGCGGCACCTGAAGCGGCCGGCCGAAGAGGCCACCGAGGATCACCGTCGATTCGGGATCGAGCCGGTGGATGAGGCGGCCGGTGATGCGGATCAACCGGGCGAACCTGGTCGGGCTCGGCCGGTGGGAGAAGGTGACGATGTTCTCCTCGTTCCAGATCTCCCACTGCCGGATCGGCAGCTCCGGCAGTTCCGGGTGCTGTTCCCAGAACCTCCCGCCGGGTCCGTAGCGGCGCACCGCCGCGGCGACGAACCGCGTCCAGGCGCGGCGCTGCCGAGCGCTGGCGACCGGCTCGGCGGTCGTCGTCGGCGCCACCCAGGGAGGCGTGCCACAGAGGAAGGGGAAGATCGTCAATTCGTGTTCGGCCGCTTCGGCTACGGCGGCGTCGAAAAGGGCCCAGTTCCTGTGGCGGGCATTGGCGGCGCCGAGCTGGGGCTCGACCTCGAACCAGAACATCGGCACCCGCACGCTCGCGATGCCGGCGAGATGCATCAGCTCGTAATCCGCCGATGTCGTCTTCCCCTGCGGCGAGATGCCGATGAACCCAGGCGGAGCAACGCGCTTCGCGCCCGCCGGCGCGACACCGATCAGGGTCGCGGCAAGGAGAATCAGCGGCAGCAGGGCTCGGCGCATGGGTCCAACAGTCAACCCGATCGACCGGAAAAGTCGCGCTCAGGCGACTGCGTCGCGCGGCGCGGCGCAGTCGCTACTCGCCCTCCGGCGCCCTGAACCCGATGGCCCGCTTTGGGCGGACGGGCGGGGAGATCAGCTGCCGCAGCGTCTTGAAGATCTGGTGCAACTGCTCGTCATGCCCGCCCAACTCCTGCTCAATCTCTTCGAGCCTCTTCTCAATCGCGGCGTACGAGCTTGCGACCCGGCGAAGCTCGACGAACGTCCGCATGATCTCGATATTCACGGCGATGGCTCGGTCGCTGCGAAGAACCCCGGAGAGCATCGCGATGCCCTGCTCGGTGAAGACCAGGGGACGCTTGCGACGACCGCCGTGGCCACCACTTGAAATCACAAATTGTGATTTCAAGTTGCTGAACTCCTGCGCAGACAGCTGGAACATGAAATCGGCCGGAAAGCGCTTTTCGTTGCGCCTCACCTGCTGAACGAGCACCCTCGTTTCGACGCCGTAGAGATCGGCAAGATCCTCGTCGAGCATCACCTGGTGCCCGCGGACGACCAAGATCCGCTTCTCGATCGCCGGGCCGCGATCAACTCCAGCGAGCCCTTCTCCTTTGTCGCAACAGCCATCCGAGCAGCATTTCAAACAGGCCGGATGCTTTTGTCTGCGAAAATCGGGGCGCCCGGATTTGAACCGGGGACCTCACCGACCCGAACGGTGCGCGCTACCAGGCTGCGCCACGCCCCGAGAGGGGGCGATTATCCCAGAAGGCGACCGTGGCTAGCGGACGGCCTCGATCGCGGCTTCGATCTGGGCGAGGCTCGGCCCGTCCTGCAGGGTGCGCGTGCCGCGCGGGCCGTTGACGATTACGGCCTGGCGGGTGCGGATGCCGAGATCGGTGCCGAGCCGTTCGTAGCCTTCGAGCGTGCGGTCGATCGGGCCTCCCGGACCTCCTTCGTCTTCCAGGTAGCGGAGCCATTCGGGCTCGTCCAGCTCCTCGATCCCGCCGGCGATCGAGTCGAGGAAGCGCTGGTCGACGCCGACCCGGCGCGCTTCGTCCTGGTTGCGGAAGAAGAGGTAGGCGTACTGCCAGCCGTAGCCCTGGGCGGCCGCCGCCTCGGCCCCGTAGAAGCCGAGCTCCTGCGGGCTTTCGCTTACCGAGTAGTGGCGGTAGAGCAGCTGCGCGTCGCCCGGCCTGGCGTACTCGGTGACGAGCGCCGGGATCGTCGAGAGGAAGTCCTCGCGACAGGCCGAGCACTGCAGGTCGTCGAAGACCTGAAGCGTGACGGGGGCGTCGGAGGAGCCGATCCGGTCGCCTTCCTGCGGCACCCCCCCGAAGATTTCCTGCGCTTCGCCGATCCCGGCGACCTTGACCAGGGCCGCGCCGGGCTTCTCGGTCGCGATGCTGACGATCGCGTAGCCGAGGGCAAGCAGACCGAGGGCCAGCACCAGGATCACCCAAACCCTGCCGCGGCGGGGAATCGGCACCAGGCTCGGCTCGACGTCGGGGTTCTCGGCGGCGGCGGGCACCGACGCATTATCGCGATTGGCGGTCTCGGCCAAGGCGTGCGCCTGACCGGCCAATCATGGTTGACACGTCGCCCCTCCCGGGTAGATTCTCCCTACCTGGATTCCACGAGAAAGGGAGGTCCGCCGTGGCCAATCACCTCACCCCCTCCGAGCTGGCAGAGGAGCTTCACATGAAGCGACAGGAGGTGATCGGCAGATGCATGCAGATGGGCGTCCCCATCTTCCACGGCCGGATCGACAAATCGCTGTTCCAGTCCTCGCTGCGCAGCCTTTCCGCCCATCCGGCGGGCGGGGCGCGCCCCAGCGCCGGATAGCGCCGCGCTCGTTACAAACGCTTAACTAGACTCCCCGGCATGGAGCGGGGAACCAACTCGTCCACCCTGGCGGACCTGCTGCCGCTTTCGGCCAGGCTCTACGGCGACGCGCCGGCCGTCTGCTTCAAGCAGGGCGGGCAGTGGGTCAAGCGCAGCTTCGCCGAGGTGGAGGAGACCGTGCGGGCGCTCTCCCTGGGCCTGGTCGACCTCGGCGTCGAGAAGGGCGACAAGGTCTCGATCCTCGCCAACACCCGGCCGGAGTGGACCTACATCGACTTCGCCGCGCTCTCCGCCGGGGCGATCGTGGTCCCGATCTACCAGACCAACTCGCCCGAGGAGTGCCAGTACGTGCTCGAGAACTCCGACGCCAAGGTCGTCGTCGTCGAGGACGACGAGCAGCTGGAGAAGATCCGCGCGGTTCGCGACCGGCTACCGCTGCTCGAGCACGTGGTGCGGATGACCGGTTCGAGCGAGGACGCGATCTCACTGGAGGACCTGGCCGCGCGCGGAAACGGCCGCGAGGCGAGCGAGTGGGAGACGCGCTGGCGGTCGGTGACGAAGGAGGACGTCTGCACCTTCATCTACACGTCGGGCACGACCGGGCCGCCGAAGGGCTGCATCATCACCCACGGCAACTACCGGGCGATGCTGGACATGGTCCAGGAGAACAGCGTCATCGAGGGCGAAGACCTGACCTACCTCTACCTGCCCCTCGCCCACTCCTTCGCGCTGCTGATCCAGCTCGGCAGCTTCGACCTCGGCGCGACCCTCGCCTACTGGGAGCGGGACCCGCTGAAGATCCTGCCCAACCTGGCCGAGCTGAAGCCGACCTACTTCCCCTCGGTGCCGCGGATCTTCGAGAAGATCTACACCGCCGCGACCAGCGCGATGGAGAAAGAGGGGGGCCTGAAGAAGGCGATCTTCGAGTGGGCAATCGGCGTCGGGGCGAAGATGCGCGCGGCCGAGCGCGAGGAGCGCAAGCCCGGCTTGCTGCTGCGCCGCCAGTACGCCTTCGCCGACAAGCGCGTGCTCTCCAAGGTCCGTGCCCTCTTCGGCGGCAACCTGCGCCTCGCCGTCTCCGGCGCGGCGCCGATCAACCCCGACATCCTGCGCTTCTTCGACTCGGCCGGAGTGCTGATTCTCGAGGGCTGGGGGATGACCGAGACCTCGACCGCGGCAACCATCTCGACGCCCGAGGACTTCAAGATCGGCACGATCGGCAAGCCGTTCCCGGGCTGCGACGTGAGGATCGCAGAGGACGGCGAGATCCTCGTCAAGGGCCCGAACGTCTTCCAGGGCTACTACAAGAACGAGGAGGCGACCCGCGAGACGATCGTCGACGGCTGGCTGCACACCGGCGACATCGGCGAGGTCGACGTCGACGGCTTCATCAAGATCACCGGCCGCAAGAAGGACATCATCATCACCGCGGGCGGCAAGAACATCACGCCGGCCAACCTCGAGAACGAAATCAAGCAGCATCCGCTCGTCTCGCAGTGCGTCGTCGTCGGCGACCGCAAGCCCTACCTGGTCGCGCTGGTCACCCTCGACCCCGAAGACGCGGCCGCCTACGCCAAGGAGAACGGCCTGCCCGAGGACCCGGCCAAACTGGCCGCGGACCCACAGATCCGCCAAACGGTCGAAGACCACGTCGACACGGTCAACGAGAAGTTCGCCCGGGTCGAGCAGATCAAGAAGATCGCCATCCTCCCCCACGACCTCTCGCAGGAAAGCGGCGAGCTGACGCCGACCCTCAAGGTCAAGCGCGCCGTCGTCGCCCAGAAGCACGAGCAGGAGATCGAGGCGCTCTACGCCGGTTAGGGGCGCGGGAGGGGTCGGCAGGTCCCCTTCACTCGCAACTCGTCGATGGAACGTCAGATGGCTGACGCCTCTTGCGCAACGCTCCTCCCGCGCAAAACGTTCAGGGGACCAACCGACCCCTCCCGCAGCTCAAACGCTGCTCCGAAAAGCTCGCCGTCCGCCAGCGAGGTCAGCGCTATGAGGCCTCGCCGGATTGGCGCAGGAGGACCGACGTGGTCTGGCCGAGGACGCGGCGCCAGGCCGAGGCCTGCCCGGGCTCCTCCTCGGCGGCCCGCTCGACGACGCGCTGCACCCGCCGCTCGGAGATCTCGAGGCCGTGGCGCTCGGCGATCTCCTTGTAGCGGTCGTAGTCCTTGGCAAGGGTAGCGGTGACGGATTCGAAGCCGTGGCGGCCGATCTGCAGGCGCCGCGAGTAGTCCATGATCGGCGTGCCGAACATCAGCTCGTCGTTGGGCTCGGGCTCGATCAGGATGATGTCGACGCCCGGGTACTTCTCCTCCCAGCGCGCGACCGCCTCGTGCAGGCGCGCGTGAGCGATCAGACGGAAGGTCTGGTTGGCGATCGCCGGAAGCCCCATGTCGGCGACGCGGCGGACGCGCGTGCCGAAGACGGTGGTCATCGTCTTCTCGAAGTCATTGACGAACGGCACCAGCGGATTGACGACGATGATGAACTTGGCTCCCTGCTCGACCGCGATGTCGACGTTGGTGGTCGAGCGGATGCCGCCGTCGATCAGCTGGCGACCCTTGAGGTCGACCGGCTTGTAGACGACGGGGAGCGTCGTCGAGCACTGCACCGCCTTGGAGATCGGCACGTCCGACCAGGACTCTTCGCCGAAGACGACCCGCTCGCAGGTGTCGAGGTCGGTGGCGGTGATGTAGAGCTCTTTGTCGAGCACGCGAAAGTCGTTGGTGCGGCCCCCTTCGGAGAGCACCTCCTCGACGTAGTCGGCAATGCCGGACCCCGAGTAGAGACCGGTCGGCAGGTTCTCGGCAAGACCCACACCGACGTCGATCGCCGAGAAATCCCCCATCCGCAGCAGGTTGAGCAGCAGCTCGGCGCTGCGCAGCGGCAGCACCGCCAGCTTCTGCAGGAAGCCCAGGTAGTTGGGTCTCAGCACCCGGTTCAGGTCGAGATCCTCGAACTCGGATGGAACCTGGGCGTTGAGGACCTGCATCATCTCGCCGGGCGTGACCCCGTTGGCCAGCATCGAGGCGACGAAGGAGCCGGCGCTGGTGCCGACGTAGACGTCGAAGTTGTTGACCGTGCTGTTGACCGCGAGCAGATCGAGGGCACGCAGGGCGCCGATCTCGTAGACGCCTCCGGTGAAGCCGCCGCCGCCGAGGACGAGGGCTGTCTTCGACGGGCGCTTGCGGCCGCGCCGTCGTCGCGGCTGCGACTCGATGTCCACAACTTTGCCCATAAACATGCATTATCTCACTGAGTGAGGCGAACCCCGGTGTTCTTTGCCGCGTTTTGCGCGCTGCTTCTCGTCGTCTTCGCCGCCCCTGCCGCGAGCGCGGCCGCCCGCGAAGACCTCTGCGAAGCGCTGCGCTCGCGCCTCGTGCGAGGCGGCGGTCAGGCGAGCGGCCTGCTCGTCGTCGAAGCGGACTCGGGCGCGACGATCTGCTCACGCGCCGCCCGCCGACGGCGCACCCTCGCCTCGAACACAAAGCTGTTCACGACCGCGACCGCGCTCGCCCGCCTCGACCCTCGCTCGAGAATTCCGACCCGGGTGATGAGCACGGGTGAGCTCGACGAAGACGGCGTCCTGCACGGCAACCTCTACCTGGTCGGGGGCGGCGATCCGGCGCTCGGAATGCCCTCGTTCTACAAGCGCTACCAGGCGGGAATCGGCACTCCCCTCCCCGCCCTCGCGACCCGAATCAAGGCAGCCGGGATCCGCGCCGTCACCGGGCGCCTCTATGCCGACGACACGATCTTCGACCGCCTGCGCGGGGTCGCCGACTCGGGTTACGCGACCAGCCCCTACATCGGCCCGCTCTCCGGGCTCGCCTTCGACGCCGGCTACCGGAGCCCGCGCCTCGGCGGCTTCGCCACCGACCCGGCCAAGCTCGCCGCCTCGACGCTCAATCGCATCCTGCGCAAGCGCAAAATTCGACTGAAGCCGCGCATCGCGCTCGCCAAGGCGCCGCGCGGCGCTGCCAGGGTGACCGTGATCCGCTCGCCCTCGCTGACAAGGCTGGTCGACCTCACCAACGTCTACTCCGACAACTTCTTCGCCGAGATGCTGATCAAGCTGCTCGGCGCTCGCTTCGGCGGCGGCGGGACGACGGCCAATGGCGCCGCGGTCGTCGCGGCCTTCGCCGCCGGCCACGGCTCCGGCATCCGTGCCGTCGACGGCTCCGGCTTGACCCGCTCCAACCGCGCCTCCCCCGCCGAGGTCGTCGGCCTGCTGCGCTCGGTCCGCAACACCTTCGCGGGCGAAGAGCTGATCCAGGACATGGCCCTGGCGGGCAAGGAGGGTACGGTCGCGAGCCGCATGCGCGGCACCGCCGCCTACGGTCGCTGCCGAGTGAAGACCGGGACGCTGACCGGGGTGAGCGCCCTCTCCGGCTACTGCTTCAACCGCGACGGCAAGACGATGATCTTCTCGATCCTGATGAACGGCGTGCGCAACCTCTCCCTCGCCCACCGCGAACAGGACCGCATCGCGGGCGCTGTCGCGTCTTACTGAGGTCGCGAGCGCTCGCCTCTCCGGCGTTTGTCCCGCTCATCCAGAAAGTGGTAGACGCCAAATGCGGTGAAGAACGTTGCCAACGCCACAAGCCCGAAGGCATCCGAGTTCCTGAAGAGCAGGGTGCCGCCAATCAGGACGACCATCGATACCGCAAGACCGATATTCGCGTAACGCAGACCGCCCACGGCGTCTCCTCTCTATTGCAGACAAAAACTTTACACAAGATAACGCAGGACCATGTCAATGACCACAACGCCTGCGCCGACCACGCCTCCGACATAGCCATCGGTAACCGCACGGTCGCCGATGCTGCGACGGGACCAGCCAAGAAGGAGGCCGAGGCTCCCGACCCCGACGCTGCCGAGAACTACGCCAGCCGCGACTGCCGCCGCGAATGCCTCCAGCACGTTCGTCAGCGGTCCAATCTGCATGATCGACATGAATCGACCCTGACACCCATCGACGCACGCGTGGCGCGCACATCGCGCCGAATCTGCAACATCTTCCGAACAGGGGACGCGTTTCGCAGCGGCAGGTCGGTGCCTCTCCCGAACTGGCGGATACTCAAAGTGGCGCGCTCATCAGCGCGCCACTTGTCAGGGCGGGAGAGGCACCGACCTGCCGCCTAGAATCGCTCCAATGCGAGTCCTGCTCACCAATGACGACGGCATAGCTGCACCCGGCCTGCAGGCAGCCCGTCGCGCCCTGCGCGAGATCGACGGCGTCGACGTCGACGTGATCGCGCCCGACTCGAACCGCAGCGCGACGGCGCGCAGCATCACGACGCGCTCGCCGCTGACCGTCGAGGAGGTTGAGTTCGGCGACGGCGACGTCGGCTACGCGACCGACGGCACCCCGGTCGACTGCGTGCGCTTCGCCGAGCTGGGACTGGTCGGCAACCGACCCGACCTGATCGTCTCCGGCATCAACCACGGCGCCAATCTCGGCGATGACATCACCTATTCGGGAACGGTCGCGGCAGCCTTCGAGGGCATCGTCCTCGGCATCCCGGCCCTGGCGGTCTCCCAGCAATCCTCGGGCGGCGGCATGGGCTACGTCAGCGGCCGCTTCGACTTCGGCGCCGCCGCTCCATTCGCCGCGCAGCTGGTCCGACGCCTGATCGAGGAGCCGATGCCCGACGCGACCCTGATCAACGTCAACTGTCCGGCCGGCGAGCCGCGCGGGGTCGAGGTGACGCGGCTCGGCAAGCGCATCTACAACGACGAGCTGAAGCTGGTCGGCGAGGGCGACGGGCGCAAGCACTACGAGATCTACGGCTGGCAGCCCGGCTACGAGGAGATCGACGGGACCGACCTCAACGCGATCGCCAAAGGGCGGATCTCGGTCACGCCGATCCACTTCGACCTCACCGACCATGGCGGCCTCGAGGCCCTGCGCGGCTGGGGCTTCGCGGAGATGCTCGCGGCAAGCGCCGCTCCCTCGGCGTGAGCGCCACGGCCCCCGAGCGGCGCGCCGCCGAGCTGCGGCGCGAGCTGGCGGAGCACAACCGCCGCTACTACGTCCTCGACGACCCGACCGTCGACGACGACGTATACGACGCCCTGCTCGACGAGCTGAGGGCGATCGAGGCCGACCACCCGGAGTTGCGCACCGCCGACTCGCCCACCCAGCGCGTCGGCGCGCCGCCGCTGGAGCGCTTCGAGCAGGTCGAGCACGCCGAGCAGATGCTCTCGCTCGCCAACGCCCGCAACGAGGAGGAGCTGCGCGCCTGGGAGACGCGCATCCGCAACCACCTCAAGCGCCTCGACATCAGCGCCGCCGAGTTCAGCTACACGAGCGAGCCAAAGATCGACGGCCTGGCGATCGCCCTCACCTACGAGGACGGCGTCCTCGTCCGCGGCGCCACCCGCGGCGACGGGCGCGTCGGCGAGGACGTGACCCGGAACCTGCGCACGATCGGCGCGATCCCGCTGCGCATCCCCGACGCGCCCCCTCTGGTCGAAGTGCGCGGCGAGGTCTACCTGCCGATCGCCGAGTTCAAGGCGCTGAACGAACGCCGCGCCGAGGCCGGCGAGCCCGCCTTCGCCAACCCCCGCAACTCGGCGGCCGGCTCGATCCGCCAGCTCGACCCGGCCCTTGCGGCCGAACGTCCGCTTTCGATCTGGACCTACGGGCTCGGCGCCGCGCCGGGCCTCGGCCTCGTCACTCACAGCGAGGAGATCGAGTGGCTGCGCGAGCGCGGCTTCAAGGTCAACCCCGACACCGAGCATCACGACGGCATCGACTCGGTCGTGGAGCGCTGCCGCTGGTGGGAGGAGCGCCGGGACGAGCTCGACTACGAGATCGACGGGGTCGTGGTCAAGGTCGACGAGCGGGCGCTGTGGCGCGAGCTGGGCGTGGTCGGCCGCGAGCCGCGCTGGGCGATCGCCTGGAAGTTCGCGCCGACGACGGCGACGACGAAGCTGCGCAGGGTGGTCTGGAACGTCGGCCGCACCGGTCACCTCGTCCCCTTCGCGATGCTGGAGCCGGTCCACGTCGGCGGCGTCACCGTCTCGACCGCGACCCTGCACAACGAGGAGGACCTGGCGCGCAAGGACGTGCGGCCCGGCGACGAGGTCGTCGTGATGCGGGCGGGAGACGTGATCCCCCAGGTCGTCGCGCCGCTGATCCAGCGCCAGGAGAAGGGCAAGCGACGCGGCGCCAAACCGAAGCCGCCGGCGAAATGCCCCGCCTGCGACACGCCCACGATCAAGCCCGAGGACTCGGTATTCACCGTCTGCCCGAACCGCAGCGGCTGCCCGGGCCAGTCCTTCCAGCACGTCAAGCACTTCGTCAGCAAAGGGGCGATGGACATCGACGGGCTGGGCGAGAAGCAGGCGCTGCGCTTCCTGCAGGAGAGCCTGATCGAGGACGTGGCCGACGTCTACGAGCTGAGCGAGGGGAAGCTGGCCGACCTGGAGGGATTCGGCGAGATCTCGGCGCGCAACCTGATCGCCGCGATCGACGCCTCGCGCGCGCGCCCCTTCAAGCGCGTCCTCTACGCGCTCGGCCTGCCCGGCGTCGGCTACGTGACGGCCGAGGCGCTGGCCGACCACTTCGGCTCGATCGACGCCCTGCACGAGGCCGACCCCGAGCGGATCGAGGAGGTCGAGGGCGTCGGTCCGATCATGGCCGTGCAGATCGCCGAGTCTCTCGCCGACGAGCCGACCTGGGCGCTGGTCGAGAAACTGCGGGAGAGGGGGCTGCGGCTCGAGCAAGACCCGTCTGAACGACGGCCGGAGGGTGGACCGCTGGAAGGCAAGGCACTCGTCCTCACCGGCACACTGCCGGAGTTGACCCGCGAGGAGGCCGGAGCGCTAATCAAGTCGGCAGGAGGCAAGATCGTCAACTCGGTCTCGAAGAAGACCGACTACGTCGTCGCCGGCGAGAACCCCGGTTCCAAGCTCGCCAAGGCCGAGAAATACGAGACCGAGATCTTGGACGAAGCGGGTCTTCTCGACCTGCTCGCGCAGTGACCACGGTCCGCCTCGACATCGAATACGACGGGTCCGGGTTCCGAGGCTGGGCCAAGCAGCCAGGACTGCGGACCGTGCAAGGGGAACTCGAGGCGGCGTTGACGACCGTTCTTCGTGAGGAGGTTGAGTTGACCGTGGCCGGGAGGACCGACACCGGAGTTCATGCGCTTGGGCAGGTGGCGAGCTTCGAGATCGACAGCGAGATTCCGCAAAACCTGGCGCGAAGCCTCAATGGCGTCGGCCCTGACGACATATCCGTCACTGCGGCATCAGTCGTTGTGGACAGCTTCAACGCCCGCCACGACGCCAAGTCCCGCACCTACCGCTACCGCGTCCTTGCCCGCCGCTCCCCAAGCCCGTTCGAGCAGGGGCGGGCGCTCTGGTGGCCACACCGTCTCGACCGTGACGCCCTCACAGCTTGCGCCAAGGCCCTCGCCGGAACCCACGACTTCACCGCCTTCACCCCCACCCAGACCGACCACGTCCGCTTCGACCGCAACGTCCTCTCAGCGGCTTGGACCTTTGACCACGATCTGGCCTCGTTTCACATCACCGCCGACGCCTTCATGCGCAACATGGTCCGCGTCCTCGTCGGCACCCAGCTCGAAGTCGCCAGCGGCCGCCGCACCCTCGACGACTTCACGAATCTCCTCCACGGCGCGCCCCGCAACGAAGCCGGCGACACCGCCCCACCCCACGGCCTCTACCTCGCCTCCGTCACCTACTGACGTGCCGGTCCTGGAGTGCCTAAAAAGGCACTCCAGGACCGGCACGTCCCAAAGCTGCTGACGAGAGCGGGCCGTGCCGGGTGAGGAGGCAAGGTGCCTCCCGAACTGGCGGATACTCAAAGTCGCAGACCTAATTAGGTCTGCGACTTGTCAGGGCGGGAGGCACCTTGCCTCCTCACCCGTCCCTAGACCAACTCGAGATAGACCATCTCGGTCGAGTCCGACTTCCTCGGACCCAACTTGACGATCCTGGTGTATCCACCGGGCCGCTCCACGTAGCGCGGCGCGACCTCCTCGAACAGCTTGTGCACGATGAACTTGTCGTTGTGCAGCGTCGCCAATGCCTGCCGGCGGGCGTGCAGGTCGCCGCGCTTGGCGAGCGTGATCAGCTGCTCGACCTCGGGCTTGACCGCCTTGGCCTTGGCCTGGCTGGTCTTGATCCGCTCGTGCTCGATCAACTGCTTGGAGAGGTTCGAGAGCAGGGCCTCGCGATGCGCCGCGTCGCGACTCAGCTTGTTGCGCTTCTTGCGGTGACGCATCGCCGGCTCAGCCCCTCAGTCTCCCTGCAGGTCGAGGCCCCGCGCGTGCAGGGTCTCGATCACTTCCTCGATCGATTTCTGGCCGAAGTTGGGGATCGCGTTCAGCTCCGAGCGCGTCTTGCGCACCAGGTCGCCGACCGTCTGCACCCCCGCCCTCTTCAGGCAGTTGTAGGAGCGGACGCCGAGCTCGAGCTCCTCGATCAGGATCTCGTCGAGCCCGTTGCTCGCGGCGACTCCATCGCTGCTCGCAGCACCGACCTCGCCGACGATCCCGACCGGATCGCGGGCGGTCAGCTCCTCGACGCGGTCGGCGTCGGTGAAGATCGCCAGGCTCTTGATCAGGATCTCGGAGGCCTCGCGCAGCGCGGCCCCCGGCTCGATCGAGCCGTCCGTTTCGAGGTCCAGGGTCAGTTTGTCGAAGTCGGTCCGCTGGCCGACGCGCGCCGTCGCCACCGAGTAGGAGGCGCGACGGATCGGCGAGAAGATCGAGTCGATCGGGATCACGCCGATCGGCTGCTCCTCGCCCTTGTTCTCTTCGGCCGGGGAGTAGCCACGGCCGCGACCGATCGTCAGGTAGACCTCGAGCTTCGTTTTCTTCTCGAGGGTCGCGATCGGCGCGTTCGGGTTGAGGATCTCGACGCCGGAAGGCAGATCGATGTCCTTGGCTTTGATCTCGCCGGGGCCGGTGGCGACCAGCGGCGCCTCGACCTCGTCGGCGTCGGTGTGCATGCGGACGACGAGATCCTTGAGGTTGAGGACGATGTCGGTCACGTCCTCCTTGACGCCCTGCACGGTCGAGAACTCGTGCGCGACGCCCTCAATGCGGACGCTGGTTATCGCGGCGCCGCCCAGCGATGAGAGCAGGACGCGCCGGAGGCTGTTGCCAAAGGTGTAGCCGAAGCCCTTGTCCAAGGGCTCGATCGTGAACGTTCCGCGACGGTCGTCCACTTTCTCTGAGCTGATTCGAGGGACCTGGAAGTCAGTGGTCATGAGTTCCTTGCGTATGCGTGTTCAGAAACGGTTTCCGGTTACTTGGAGTACAGCTCGACGATCAGCTGCTCCTGAACCGGCGCCGAGATCTCCGCGCGCTCTGGGTAGCGCAGGATCTTGGCAGTCAACGAATCGTGATCTGCCTGCAACCAGGCCGGAACGGTCGAGACCAGCTCGGTTGCCCGCCGAATCGTGTCGGTGGCGGCCGAGCTCGACTTGATCGAGATCACATCTTCGGGACGTACTTGGTAGGAGGGAATGTCGACGCGTCGCCCGTTGATCAGCCAGTGCCCGTGGCGGATCAGCTGGCGCGCCTGGCGCCGCGAGGCGGCGAAGCCGAGGCGGACCAGGACGTTGTCGAATCGCGACTCGAGCAGACGCAACAGGTTCTCGCCGGTCACGCCCTCCTGCCTGGAAGCCTTGTCGTAGTAGGCGCGGAACTGTTTCTCCAGCACCTGGTAGTAGCGGCGGGTCTTCTGCTTCTCGCGCAGCTGCAGCCGGTACTCGGACTGGCGCATGCGACCGCGGCCGTGCTCGCCCGGCGGGTAGGAACGGCGCTCGACTCCGCACTTGTCGGTGAAGCAGCGCTCGCCCTTGAGGAAGAGCTTCTGCCCCTCGCGACGGCACTGCTTGCATTGCGGCGCGGTGTCGCGAGCCATCAGACACGCCTCCGCTTCTTCGGGCGGCAGCCGTTGTGGGCCTGCGGGGAGACGTCCTTGACCGTGGTCACGTCGAGGCCGGCCGCCTGCAGCGAGCGGATCGCCGTCTCGCGACCCGACCCCGCCCCCTTGGCGAAGACCTCGACCCGCTCGAGACCGTGTTCCATGCCCTTCTTCGCAGCCGCGTCGGCGGTCACCTGAGCGGCGAACGGAGTCGACTTGCGCGAGCCTTTGAAGCCCGCCGACCCGGCCGACTCCCAGGCGATCACGTTGCCTTCGGTGTCGGTCAGGGTGACGATCGTGTTGTTGAAGGAAGTCTTGATATGCGCCTGCCCGTAGGTGACGTTCTTCTTCACGCGGCGCCGGGAGCGCCCTTTGGCGGGTTTTTTCGCAGCGGCCATCGGCTATCTCCCTATTTCGGCGACGGCGCCTTCTTCTTGCCGGCGATGCTCATCCGGCGCGGGCCCTTGCGGCCGCGCGCGTTGGTCTTCGTGCGCTGGCCGCGCACCGGCAGCCCACGACGATGACGCAGTCCCCGGTAGGAGCCGATCTCCATCAAGCGTTTGACGTTCTGCGAGCGCTCGCGCCGCAGGTCGCCCTCGACCTCGAGCTGATCGACCGCGTCGCGCAGTTTGATCACCTCGTCCTCGGTCAGGTCCTTGACCAGCGTGTTCGGGTCGACCTTGGTCTGGGCGAGGATCTGCTGGGCGGTCGAGCGGCCGATGCCGAAGATGTAGGTGAGCCCGATTTCGCTCCGCTTGTTGACCGGAAGGTTGACCCCCGAGATGCGCGCCATGCCTAGCCCTGCCTCTGCTTATGGCGGGGGTTCTGGCAGATCACGAGCACCGCGCCGTTGCGGCGGATGATCTTGCACTTTTCGCACATCGGCTTTACTGAAGCTCTGACCTTCATCGCTCCGGTCTTCGTATCGACTACAGGACTCCTGCCCGCCCCAGGAGTTGGGCACGCAGGCGCAACCACCCGGCCCACTGGGCCGACCGGGAAAGATAGCAAGGGGCGGGCTTCGGGGGCGTGGTGAGGGAGGAGGGATGGGCAGTCCCCTCCCCTGACAAACGCCGGCCTAATTAGGCCGGCGTTTTGAGTATCCGTCAGTTGAGGGGACTGCCCATCCCTCCTATCGACACGTCCCGAAGCACGGGAGCTTCGAAAGCGGAGGGCCAGCTCCAGCCGAGAGAAGCTGCCGGCGCGCTCCGACCCCGGCACGCCCCGGGAGCTGGTCCGAACTCAGCCGGAGCCGCTTCGGTTGGGAAGCTCGTGCAAGACAGGCGCTTGTGAAGGGCTGTTCCGACACCCCTCCCCAAAACACTCAAGCGAGGCTCCCGCCGAGCGTTTTGGGGAGGGGTGCCGGAACAGCCCCACCAACCCCCTACCGAGGCAGCTTCTGTTCGACCGTGACGACCTGCTGGAAGGTCGGCCGGTTCTGGAACGGGAAGGGGCCGAGTTCGACCCCGGAGGTGACGGTCGGCCGGTTCTGGTCGAAGCAGGACGGTTGGGGGTTTGAGGCACACGCCCCGTCCCCGCCCCCGTACAGCGCCGCCGGCTTCACCTTCAGCGCCCGGGTGAGGCTGCGCTGCAGCGCCAGACGGCAGCGCTTCTTCGATCCCTGGCCGCAGTAGACACGGCTGAAGGGCGCCCGCGGGCGCGGCCCGAAGAGGTCGCGCAGGTCCTTTGAGACGTAGCCCCACCAGCCATCGAAGAAGTCCGGTTCAGTCGGCGAGCCGCCGGTGTGGCTGCCGATCTTCAGCATCGTCTGCAGTTGCGCAAACGCCCTCTTGCCCAGCGCGGGCTTGAACTCGGCCGCGACCAGCTTCGGCCACCAGGCATCCATCAGCTCGACCGCGCGGTTTTCCTCGTAGACCCCATCGCGGTCGAGATCGCGGCGGTGGGCGCCGGCCCCATGCCAGGCCCGCAGCGTGGCGAGCGCTTTGCGCAGCGCCGGCTGCTTGGGCCTGCCGATCGCCTCGAAGACGGTCGGCAGCAGGCGGTAGCCGCGCAGGTCCTGGGTGGCGGGTTCCTCCATCGCCCTGACCAGCTGGGCGATCGTCATCCGCCGCTTGCCCTTCGTCCCCTTGCGCACCTTGTCGGAGATCGTCTGCGAGCGGAACAGCGGGCCGTAGACATAGCGGTCGTCGGCCGCCGCCCAACCCGGCGCCGGCTTGTTGTTCCAGGAGACGAGCGAGGGCGGATCGACAGCCTGTGGATGCTTCTTGAAGGGCAGGTAGGTGGCCGTCCGCGCCGCGGGCTTGAACCCCTTCCAGTCGAACTTGCCGGTGCCGAGGATCGGGAAGTCGGGCGAGGTCCCGCGTGCCCGCTGCGGCATCGCCCCCGAGAGCGCGTAGGCGATGTGCTCGGAGTCGACGTAGGCCCAGTTGAAGGAGAAGTCGATATTCGACACCGCCTTCTTGAAGGCGGCCACCCCGGTGAGAAATCCCGGTTCGTTGAGCTGCGAGAAGCCGATCACCGAGTCGGCCTCGTGGAAGTAGGTGCTGCGCTGGTGGACAAAGGCGACCTTGCGCTCGCCGACCCTGCCGCGGGCGAAGACGATGCCGTGCGCCGTCCGGTAGGCGGTCAGCGTCTGCGACCCGGCTTCGGTCGAGTCGATCGCGTTCGGCGTCCAGCTCTCGCTCTTCTGCAGCTTTTCCATCGCCCGACACTTCCCGCGGTAGCGGTAGTGGAATCGGTCCTTGCAGAGGACCTCGGCGAAGGTGTCGGTGTTGTCGGAGCCGGCGCTGGTCGCGCTCCAGGCGTAGTCCCGCCCGTGCCCCAGCTGGACCACCAGGTTGATCCCGGCGAAGGCCGCCCCGCGCGCGTCTATGCCGGGCCCGTGCAGGTCCTCCTCCATCAGGATCTGGGGGACGAAGTAGCCGACCTGGGGGCCCATCACCGCCAGCGGGTGGCCGGTCGTCGAATGGGCTGCGGAGACCAGCTCCCAGTTGGACGCGTGCGCGCCTTCGCGCAGCGAGCGCTGGATCAGGTCGCCGAAGCCGGAGCCACCGCCGCCGCCGCTCGAGACCTTCGCCGTCGGCGCCGCCTGCACCGAGCCCGGCTTGGGCAGCGCCAGGCCGCGCTTGGCGAAGGCGCCGGTCGTCTCGTAGGGGAAGCGCTTGCCGATCGTCGTCGGCGCTTCGGGGTCGTTCTTGGCGCGGAAGCCGAGCCAGGCCCTGCGCCCCGCCCTGCGACCGAAGCGCTGCTCGAGGGCCTGCATCGTCTCCGCCGAGGTCAGCTCGTTGCCCCCGCCGGCGCCGAAGATCGCGCCGACCAGCGAGGCGACCGCGATCACGTCGGTCGCCTTCCAGGGCTCCATCGCCTTGCCCAGCAGCGCGTATTCGCCCGGCTTCAGCGCCGGGTCGGCGCTCGCCGCGGCGATGTAGGCGTTGATTCCCTCAACGTAGCTCTGCACGTCTTCGACGGCCTGCTGACCCGCCGGTCCGTATAGCTGGGGGAAGGCGGCGAGCTGCCGTTCGAGGTCGGCTTCGGTGTAAGGGGCAAAAGCCCACTCGCTCGCATCGGCGCCCGCATTGGAGCCGCCGAGGAAGGAGGCCAGCTCCGCCCGCCCCGTGTGCCGGAGCACGTCCATCAGGAAGAGGCGATCGACGGCCCCCGCGTAGCCGGCGCCGAACATCGTGTCGGCCCGGGTATCACCGTAGATGTGCGGCACCCCGTAGGCGGAGTCGCGGACGATCGTCACCCCCGGCCTCGGTTCGATCGTCGATTCGACTCCGGCAGCGGCGACGCCGAAGGTGGCGTCCTTGAAATAGGCGGGCACCTGGGCGTCCGTGAGGCCGGGTGCCCCATAGACGAGGTCTTCGTAGAGCGCCTGCTGGTCGGCGAAGTGAGGCGGTATGGCTCCGCTGCTGCGGAAGGCGAGGATCTGGGCGAGGCTGGCGGTGCCGTTCTCGCCCGGCGGCAGCACGTTGCGGAAGCCGCCGGCGTCGTCGGTCCCGTAGGGCTGCGGTGCGGCCTGGACCGCGGGAGCTACGGCGAAAAGAGAAGCGACTGCGAGAAAAGCGGCGAATCGGCGCAACGGAAATCCCTCCTGTCCGAGCGGCGCCCAACCGCGCTCACCAGGATAGCCGAGCGACGGCGCCGATCAGTCGGCTTCGTGCCAGGGGGTGAGGATCCGCGGCCCGTCGGCCGTGATCGCGACTGTGAACTCGAAGTGAGCGGCAAGCGAGCCGTCTTCGGAGTAGACGGCCCAGCCGTCGTCCCCCATCCTCACCAGCGGCCCGCCGGCGTTGACCATCGGCTCGATCGCGAGCACCGTCCCCACCTCGAGCAGCGGGCCCTTGCCGGCTGTGCCGAAGTTGGGCACCTGCGGGTCCTCGTGCATCTGCCGGCCGATTCCGTGGCCGACCAGGGTGCGGATGATCGAGAGGCCCTCTATCTCGACCGCCCGCTGGATCGCCGCCGAGACGTCGCCCAACCGATTGCCCGGCTGCATCTGCCCGACGCCCTCGAAGAGCGCTCCCTTGGTCACGTCGAGGAGCTTGCGGGCGCCCGGATCGACCGGCCCGATCGGCAGGGTCATCGCCGCGTCGGCGACCCAGCCGTCCTTGACGACGCCGACGTCGACTGAGAGCACGTCGCCCCGTTTCAGCTCGTAGGGGCCGGGGATGCCGTGCACGACCATCGAGTTGGGCGAAGCGCAGATCGAGGCGGGGAAGCCGCGGTAGCCCTTGAAGGCCGGCGTCGCGTCGCGCGAGCGGATCAGCTTCTCGGCCGCGCTGTCCAGCTCGGCCGTGGTGACGCCGGGACGCGCCTTCGCCTCGAGCATCTTCAGGCAGCGGACGAGGATCTCCCCCGCCGCGGCCATCTTCTCGACCTGGCCCGGCGTCTTCTTGACGATCATCCGATACACGCTACGCGCAGCCAGGGGCCGCTAGATCGCCTCGTCGGCTTCGAGGCGAAGGGTCGCCAGCGTCCTGCGAATCTCGTCCGCCACGGTCTCCGGCGGGGCGGCGCCGTCGACTCGGCGCAGCAGGCTATGCCCGTCGTAGTGCTCGATCAGCGGCGCCGTCTTGGCGTGATACTGCTCGAGCCGGTGGCGGATCACCTCGGGCTTGTCGTCGTCGCGGACGATCAGCTCCGAGCCGTCGACGTCGCAGATGCCCTCCCGCTCGGGCGGATTGAACTCGACGTGGAAGACGTGGCCGTTCTCGGCGCAGGTGCGGCGCCCGCCGAGGCGCCGCTCGACCTCCTCGTCGCCGACGTCGATCAGCAGCACCGCGGTCAGCTCACGACCGAGCTCCTCCAGCTTCGCCGCCAATGCCTCAGCCTGCGGCGCAGTGCGCGGAAAGCCGTCGAGGATGAAGCCGTCGGCCGCCTCGTCGGAGGCGATCCGCTCGCCGATCATGCCGACGATGACCTCGTCGGGGACGAGGTCGCCGCGATCCATGTACTCCTTTGCGGCGCGGCCCAGCTCGGTGCCCTCGCGCACCGCCGCCCGCAGGATGTCGCCGGTCGCCCAGTAGGGCAGCTCCAAGTCGTCCTGCAGGCGCTCCCCCTGCGTTCCCTTCCCCGACCCGGGCGGGCCGAGCAGGACTAGGTTCAGCTCGGACATCGCCCGGAGCCTATTTGAGGAATCCCTCGTAGTTCCGCATCATCAGCTGCGCCTCGAGCTGCTTCACGGTTTCGAGCGCGACGCCGATCACGATCAGGATCGAGGTGCCGCCGAATGCGAAGTTGGCCGATGTTTGGCTGAGCAGGATCGTCGGCAGCGCCGCCACGGCGCCCAGGTATAGGGCTCCCGGGAAGGTGAGGCGAGAGAGGATGCGGTCGAGGTACTCGGCGGTCGGTCGACCGGGCCGCACGCCCGGGATGAAGCCGCCGTACTTCTTCAGGTTGTCCGCCTGGTCGACCGGGTTGAAGGTGACGGCGGTGTAGAAGTAGGTGAAGATCACGATGAAGAAGACCTCGCCCACGACGTAGGCCCAGCCTTCGGGGCTGAAGAACGAGGCGAAGTCGAGCGCGGCCGGCGTGTTGAGGAGCTGGCCGATCGTCGGCGGGAAGGCCATGATCGAGGCGGCGAAGATCACGGGGATCACGCCCGCCATGTTCACGCGCAGCGGCAGGTAGGTCGAACCGCCCGAGGTCATCTTGCGACCGACCATTCGTTTCGCGTACTGCACCGGGATGCGGCGCTGGCCCTCCTGGACGAAGACGATCGCGACGATCACCGCCAGGGCGAGGAAGGGCATCATTACGACGAAGACCTGATCTGGGTTGTTCCACCAGCTCGATAGCCCGGTCGGTAGGCCGGAGACGATCGAGGCGAAGATCATCAGCGAGATGCCGTTGCCGATCCCGCGTTGGGTGATCAGCTCGCCGAGCCACATCAGCAGCGTGCATCCCGCGGTCAGCGAGATCACGATCAGCAGCACCTTGGCGCCGCCGAGGTTGCCAAGGAAGTTGTTGCCGGTTTCCGAGCCGAAGGAGCGGAAGAGGAAGACGTAGCCGAAGGACTGGGCGAAGGCCAGACCGACGGTCAGGTAGCGCGTGTACTGGGTGATCTTCTGCTGCCCGACCTCGCCTTCTTTCTGCAGCTTCTCCAGCGAGGGCACGACGACGGTCATCAGCTGCAGGATGATCGAGGCGGTGATGTAAGGCATGATCCCCAGCGCGAAGAGCGAGAGGCGCGAGAGGCTGCCGCCGGAGAAGCTGTTGAGCAGGTTGAGGATGCCTCCGCCGCCGAAGTTGCTCTCGAGTTCCTTGACCGCCTGGATGTCGACTCCCGGCGCCGGGATGTAGGCGCCCAGCCGGTAGAGGAGCAGCATCGCCGCGGTGAAGGCGATCTTCTTGCGAATGTCGGCGACGCTGAATGCGTTCGCAATGGTCCGGAGCATTAGAACTCCAGAGTGTGGCAGGAACCGCCGGCTGCTTCTATCTTCGTCTTCGCCGCTGCGCTGAAAGCGTGCGCCTTGACGGTCAGCTTCTTGGAGATCTCACCGCGAGCGAGGACCTTGACCGGATCGGAGCGCTTGGCGAGCCCCTTCTCCTTGAGCGCCTCGGGCGTCACCTCGGCGCCGTCGTCGAAGCGCTGCTCGAGGTCGCCGAGGTTGACCGGCTGCGACTTCGTTCGGAAGTTCTCAAACGGCATCGACTGCTTTTTGTGCGGCCCGCGGAGCTTTCGCATCCGCATGTGGATCGGGTTCTGCCCGCCTTCGTAGTTGGCCTTCCGTTTCGACCCGGACCGCGACCCCGCGCCCTTATGCCCCCGACCCGAGGTCTTCCCCAGGCCGGATCCCTCGCCACGACCCAACCGCTTCCGCGGCCGTTTCGAGCCCGGCTTCGGCTTCAGGTTGTGAAGCCCAATCTCCTCCGAGCGACTCTTCTCAGCCATTACGAACTCACCTCAACCAGATGAGAGACAACCACAAGCTGCCCCTTCAACTGAGGACTGTCTTTCCGCTCCACGGACTTCCCGATCCGCCCGAGCCCGAGAGCTCTAAGCGTCGCTTTCTGCTTCGGGTTGGACCCGTTAACCGACCGAACCTGCTTGATCGTCATCGGGCTTCACCTCCTCAGCCGCAACCTCCGCGGCCGGGGCGTCTACCTCAACCGCCCCACCGGCGGGTGGCGCGACAGGACCCGCCGGCTCAGGCGCGCTCGAGCCGAGTCCAAGAACCTCCGCCACGGTCAATCCCCGCAGCTCCGCCACCTGCTCGGGCCGCCTCAGGTTGATCAGCCCGTCCATCGTCGCCTTGACCAGGTTGATCGGGTTCTGCGTGCCGATGCTCTTGGTCAGCACGTCCTTCACCCCACCCAGCTCCAAGACGGCGCGTACGCCACCACCGGCGATCACGCCGGTACCGGGGCTGGCCGGGCGCAGGACGACGTGGCCGGCGCCGAAGCGGCCGATGATCTTGTGGGTGATCGTCTGGCCGTATTTGGGGATGCGGATCAGGTTCTTGCGGGCGTTCTCGACGCCCTTCTGAATCGCCAGCGGCACCTCGCGGGCCTTGCCGTAGCCGATCCCGACGACGCCCTCTTCGTCGCCGACGGCCACCAGGGCCGTGAAGGAGAAGCGACGGCCGCCCTTGACCACCTTGGCCACGCGGTTGATCTCGATCACGCGCTCTTGCAGGTCGAGCCCGCGCGGGCTCACCGTCTCGACGTTGGATGTGTCCATTCCCTTCATTGCGAGCGGTCCAAGGTAGCGGACGAGGCTAGAAGACCAGCCCTCCCTCGCGTGCGCCTTCGGCCAGCGCCTTGACGCGGCCGTGGTACTGGTAGCCGCCGCGATCGAAGACGCAGGTCTCGACGCCGGCGGCCTTGGCCCGCTCGGCGAGCAGCTCGCCGGCGCGCTTCGCCTGCTCGGAGGCGGAGAGCTTGCGCAGATCCGGCTCGATCCAGTTGACGGCGGCGACGGTATGGCCCTGGCGGTCGTCGATCAACTGCGCGAAGACGCCGCGGTTGGAGCGGTATACGGAGAGACGCGGGCGCTCCGCCGTGCCGATAACACGCGCGCGGACGCGGCGGCGGCGGCGCAAACGAGCCTGACGCTTGGTGACGACCGTCATGCGCGCTTCCCGACCTTGCGGGCGACGTACTCGCCCCGGTAGCGGATTCCCTTCCCCTTGTAGGGCTCCGGCGGGCGGCGCTTGCGGATGTCCGCCGCGACCTGGCCGACCAGCTGCTTGTCGATGCCCCGCACCACCACTTCGGTGGGCTGCGGCACCTCGAACTCGATGCCGTCGGGCGCCTCGATCGCGACCGGGTGGGAGAAGCCCAGCGCCATCTCGAGGTTCTTGCCCTTGAGCTGCGCGCGGTAGCCGACGCCCTGGATCTCGAGTCGCTTCTCGAAGCCGTCGGTGACCCCCTCGACCATGTTGGCGATCAGGCTGCGAGTCAACCCGTGCAGCGCACGGTGCTCGCCGCGATCGGTGGGTCGCTCCACGGTGACGACGCCCTCGGACTCGGCGACCTTCATGTCGCTCGAAAGCGTCTGCGCGAGCTCGCCCTTCGGCCCCTTGACCGCGACGCGGCCAGCGCCGACCTCGACGGTGACGCCGTCGGGCACAGGTATGGGCTTTCTTCCGATTCGACTCACGACAGCTTCCTCACCAGACGTAGGCGACGACCTCGCCACCGACTCCCTTGGCCCTCGCTTCGTGGCCGGTCATCACGCCGACCGAGGTGCTGACGATCGCCGTGCCGGTGCCGCCGTAGACGCGGGGGACCTGCTTGTGATCGACGTAGCGGCGGCGCCCCGGGCGGGAGACGCGCTCCAGTCCGGCAATCACCGGCCGGCGGTCCTCCGTGTACTTGAGGCGGATCTCGATCGCCTCGCCGATCCGCGCCGGCTTCTTGGCGAAGTCGAGGATGTATCCCTGCTCCTTGAGTATGCGCGACATCTCCAGCTTCAGCCGCGAGGCGGGGATCTCCACCTCGTCGTGGCCGGAGCCCAGAGCGTTGCGGATCCTGGTCAGGTAATCGGCTATCGGGTCGGTAAGCATTTTCTCGGTTGGGTCGTCGTGTCTACCAGCTGGACTTGGTCATTCCAGGGATGTAGCCCTCGTGGGCGGCCTCCCGCAGACAGATCCGGCAGAGGCCGAACTTGCGGTAGTAGGCCCGCGGCCGGCCGCAGCGGCGGCAGCGGTTGTACTCCCTGCTCTTGAACTTGGGCTTCCGCCCCTGCTTAACCTTAAGTGAAGTCTTAGCCACGCTAAGAGTCTCCCTTCTCAGTGCTTTCGGAATCCGCCTCACCGGCGGGTGGCGTGGAGGTGGGCTCCTCGCCCGCAGCTTGCGAGGACGAGGAGTCCTCCTCCTCGACAGGACCCGCCGGCTCTTCCGCCGGCTTTTCGTAGGCCTCCGGGTTCTCTTCCTTGAGCTGCTCCAGCGCCGCCTGCTCGGCCTCGGCGCGTTCGCGCGCTTCCTCCTTGTGCTTCTCTTCCTCGGCGACGGCTTCTGCTTCGGCGTCCCGGCTGCCCGGGCGGCCCTCCTTGGCGAAGGGCATCCCAAGGCCGAGGAGCAACTCGAAGGCCTCCTCGTCGGTCTGGGCCGAGGTCGTGATCGTCACGTCGAGGCCGCGCACCTCGTCGATCGAGTCGTAGTCGATTTCGGGGAAGATCAGCTGCTCCTTGACGCCCATCGAGTAGTTGCCGCGACCGTCGAACGAGCGGGGATTGAGGCCACGGAAGTCGCGGATGCGGGGCACGGCGATCGAGCAGAGGCGGTCGAGGAACTCCCACATGCGAGCGCGGCGCAGCGTCACCGAGACGCCGACCGGCATCCCCTCGCGCACCTTGAAGGAGGCGATCGACTTGCGCGCGCGGCGCACGTTGGGCTGCTGACCGGCGATCGTCGCCAGCTGCTCCTGCGCCGCTTCCAGCATCTTGCTGTTCTGCTTCGCCTCGCCCAGCCCCATGTTGAGCGTGATCTTCTCCAGGCGCGGCGCCTGCATCGGTGTCGAGTAGCCGAACTTGCCGATCAACGCCGGCAGGATCTCCTGCTCGTAGCGCTCGCGCAGACGCGGCGGCGGCGCGGCCTGGGTCTCGGGGGTCGCGGTGGCCTCCATCAGAGACTCGTCCCCGTTCGCTTCGCGAACCGCTCGCGCTTGCCGCCTTTGTCGCGGCGCACGCCGACGCGGGTCGGTTTGTTGTCTTTGGGGTCGAGCACCATCACGTTGGAGACGTGGATCGGACCCTCCTTCTCGACGATTCCACCGGCCTGCGGATTTTTGAGATCGGCCTGGGACCGCGGCCTTTCGTGGCGCTTGACCATGTTGAGGTGCTCGACGTAGACCCGCTGCTTCTTCGGCTCGGTGCGCACGACGCGGCCGGTCTTGCCGGCGTCCTTGCCGCCGATCACCATCACCTGGTCGTCTTTGCGGACCTTCATCCCCTTGGCCATCGCTAGAGCACCTCCGGTGCGAGGGAGATGATTTTCATGAAGTTGCGGTCGCGCAGCTCGCGGGCGACCGGACCGAAGATGCGGGTGCCGCGCGGGTTGTTGCTGGCTGGGTCGATCAGGACCGCGGCGTTTTCGTCGAAGGCGATGTAGGTGCCGTCGGAGCGGCCGAGCTGCTTCTTGGTGCGCACGACGACGGCCTGGACGACCTCGCCTTTGCGCACCCCGCCCTGAGGGCTCGCCTGCTTGACCGTGGCCGTGATCACGTCGCCGACCCCGGCGTAGCGGCGGTGCGATCCGCCCTTGACGCGGATGCAGAGGATTTCGCGAGCGCCGGAGTTGTCGGCGACTTTGAGTCTCGACTCCTGCTGGATCACTTCGCCCGCTCCAGAACCTCGACCAGGCGCCAGCGCTTGGTCTTCGACAGCGGCCGCGTCTCGACGATGCGCACCACGTCGCCCTCGCCGGCCTCGTTTTTCTCATCGTGCGCGTGCAGCGTGCGCGAGCGGCGCACCACCTTCTCGTAAGTCGGGTGACGCCTGGCGATGTCGATCCGCACCGTGATCGACTTCTCGCCCTTGCTCGAGACCACGACCCCCTGCCGCGTCTTCGCGGCGACGGATTCCCGCTCGGCGACAGGCGTCCCGGTCCCGGGAGTCCGCTTGGCCTTCTCCTCGGCCCGCTCTTTGCGCCGCATCCCAGCCTTGGACTTGCGCCGGGCAGCACGCTCCGCAGACCTCTCCTCGGCACCGCGGGCAGGCCGAGCCTTATGGGGTCTGCGCGACCTCTCAAGCCGCCGCTTCTCCTTCCAGGGCAGCTGATCCTCCTCGGACGGCTCAGCAGCCTCTTCCGCTGGCGCAGCCTCCTTCGCAGCAGGCTCCGCCGCATCCGCCCCGGACTCCTCAGCTCCCTCAGCATCGGCCTCACCGGCGGGTGGCGTGGAGGATGGCTCCTCGCCCGCAGCTTGCGAGGACGAGGAGTCGTCCTCCGCGACAGGACCCGCCGGCGTGGGCTCCCCCGCAGCTTGCGAGGACGAGGAGTCCTCCTCCGCGACAGGATCCGCGGCCTCAGCCGCCTCGTCCTGAACCGTCTCGTCCTGTTTCTGCGTCTCGTCGTCCGTCATCTCTTCAACTCTCTCTCGACATCAATCCCCCGCTGCTTGGCCACCGTCAGCAGCCGCGCCACATCGCGTTTGGCCTGCCCGACCCGCGCCGTGTTCTCCAGCTCGCCCGTCGCCTTGCGAAAACGCAGGTTGAACGCCTCTTCCTTGGCGTCGATCAGCTTCGCGATCAGCTCGTCGTCTTTGAAGTTGTGCACCTCGGAGGACTTCACTACGCCTCGACCCCCTCGCGGGCGACGAATTTGGTCCTCACCGGGAGCTTGTGCCCGGCGAGCCGCAGCGCCTCACGGGCAAGATCCTCGGGCACCCCGGCGAGCTCGAACATCACCTTGCCGGGCTTGATCACCGCGACCCAGCCCTCGGGATTGCCCTTGCCGGAGCCCATGCGCGTCTCGGCCGGCTTCTTCGTGTAGGGCTTGTCGGGGAAGACGTTGATCCAGACCTTGCCGCCACGTTTGATCTTGCGGGTCATCGCCACGCGCGCGGCCTCGATCTGGCGGTTGGTGATCCAGCCGCGGTCGAGCGACTTGAGGCCGTACTCGCCGAAGGCGACCGTGCTGCCGCCCTTGGTGTTGCCGCGCATGCGACCCCGCATCTGCTTGCGGTGCTTGACCCGCTTCGGCATCAGCATGCCTAGCGCCCCCCTCCGCGCCGGTCGCCGCGACCCCGACCACCGCGGTCGCCACCCCGACCACCGCGGTCGCCACCCCGGCCACCGCGCTGCCCGCCCTGCGGCTCGCTCTCGTCGCCGAGCTGCTCGGAGCGGAAGCCCTCGGGCATCACCTCGCCCTTGTTGATCCAGCATTTGACGCCGATCCGGCCTGTCGTGGTGCGCGCCTCGAAGAAGCCGTAGTCGATGTTCGCGCGCAGGGTGTGCAGCGGAACCCGGCCGTCGGAGTAGCCCTCGGTGCGGGCCATCTCGGCGCCGCCGAGACGTCCCGAGACCTGGACCTTGACCCCTTTGGCGCCCGATCGCATCGCCGAGGTGAGCGCCCTTTTCATCGCGCGGCGGAAGGCGACGCGGTTCTGCAGCTGCTCGGCGATCGACTGGGCGACCAGTTTGGCGTCGAGCTCGGGGCGCTTGACCTCGCGGATGTTGACCTTGACCGGCTTGCCGGTCAGCTTGTGCAGATCCTTGCGCAGCGCATCGACTTCGCTGCCCGACTTGCCGATCACGATGCCGGGACGAGCGGTGTGGATGTCGACCGCGATCTCGCCGTGGCGCTCGATCGTGATGTCGGAGAGACCGGCGTGAGCCAGCTTGCCTTCGATGTGCTCGCGGATTTTCAGATCCTCGAGCAGGATGTCGGCGAAGTCTTTCTCGTCGAACCAGTTCGACTTCCAATCCTGGATATAGCCGACGCGGAAGCCGCCGGGATGAACCTTCTGCCCCATCTAGTCTTCGTCCTCCGGACTCAGAGCCACGGCGATGTGGCTGGTTCGCTTGTTGATCCTCGTCGCCCGGCCCTGGGCCCGGGGACGGAAGCGGCGGATCGTCGGCCCTTCGTCGACCGTGATCTCGGCAATCCGCATCTCGTCGGCAACGAGGTCGTGGTTGTTCTCCGCGTTGGCCGCGGCGGAATCGATCAGCTTCTGGATGTCCCGGGCAGCGCCGCGTGGCGAGAACTCGAGCAGGGCCCGCGCCCGCTCGATCGGCATGCCGCGCACCTGGTCGGCGATCAACCGCGCCTTGCGTGGCGCCACGCGCACGTACCGCGAGCTCGCCCTGACGACGATTCGAGCGGCCACGCTACTCGCCCTTCCCCGTGCCGGAGTGGGAGCGGAAGGTCCGCGTCGGCGCGAACTCGCCCAGCTTGTGGCCGACCATCGACTCGGAGACGAAGACCGGCACGTGCTTGCGGCCGTCGTGGACCGCGATCGTGTGTCCGACCATCTCCGGGAAGACGGTCGAGCTGCGCGACCAGGTCTTGAGCATCTGCTTATTGCCGGACTCGTTCATCGCTTCGATCCGCTTCATCAGCGCCTCTTCGACCCACGGCCCCTTTTTCGTCGAGCGTCCCATGGCTAGCGCTTCTTCTTTCCGCGACGCCGGCCGCGCACGATGTAGCGGTCGGACTGCTTGCCCTTCTTGCGGGTGCGGTAGCCAAGGGTCGGCTTGCCCCAGGGAGTGACCGGATGGCCGCCGGGCGTGTGGTGCGCCTCGCCGCCGCCGTGCGGGTGGTCGACGGGGTTCATCGCGACGCCGCGGGTCTGGGGCCGCTTGCCCTTGTGGCGGTTGCGGCCCGCCTTGCCGATCTTGACGTTCTGGTGCTCGGCGTTGGAGAGGGTGCCGACGGTCGCCCGGCACTCGGCGCGGACCATTCGCATCTCCGACGATGGCAGGCGCAGCGTCACCATCTCGCCCTCCTTTGCGACGAGCTGGATCGCGGTTCCGGCGGCGCGACCGAGCTTGCCCCCCTGACCGGGGATCAACTCGACGTTGTGGACGATCGTGCCGGTCGGCATCTCGCCCAGGGCGAGCGCGTTGCCGGGACGGATGTCGGCGCCGGGACCGGACTGGACGACGTCGCCAACCGCGATCGCGGACGGCGCGAGGATGTATCCCTTGGCGCCGTCGGCGTAGTGGAGCAGGGCGATGTAGCAGCTGCGATTCGGGTCGTACTCGACCGTCGCCACCTTCGCCGGCACCCCATCCCGCAGGCGCTTGAAGTCGATCTGCCGGTAGCGCCGCTTTGCCCCCCCGCCACGATGGCGTGCGGTGACCCTGCCGTTCGCGTTGCGCCCGCCCGATTTGCGCAGGCCTTCGGTCAGCTTGCGCTCGGGCTCGGAGGCGGTCAGCTGCTCGCGCAACGGATACGTGGCGAAGCGGCGCCCGGGGCTGGTCGGTTTGGTTTTTCGGTTCGGCATCCCGTTGCTCCCTATGCAGTCTCTGCGCCCTCGAACAGCTCGATCCGTTCGCCTGGCGCGAGCTGGACGATGGCCTTCTTCCATGCTCGCGTCTTGCCCGTCTGCAGACCGCGGCGCTTGGGCTTGGAGCGCACCTTTGCCGTGCGCACCGCGGCCACCTTGACGTCGAAGATCTCCTCTATCGCGTGGGCGATCTGGGTCTTGTGGGCGCGATCGTCGACGCGGAAGGTGTACTTGCCCTCGGCGATCAGGGCGTAGCTCTTCTCCGAGACGACTGGCCGGATGATCGTCATGCGCGCGTCCATCGCCTACGCCCCCACCCTCTCCCGCAGCTTTTCGAGCGCGCTCTCGGAGACGACCAGCGAGGCGGCGCCGATCACGTCGGCGACGCCGATCGCCCCGACCTCGGCGACCTCGACCCCGACGATGTTGCGGAAGCTCTTTGCAGCGCCGCCCTCTTCCGGCGCAAGGACGACCAGCGTCGAGGGCCTCGGCGCCCATTTGGCGAGGGCCTCCGCCGCCGTCTTGGTCGAAGGCGTCTCGAAAGCGGAGGTGTCGACGAGGGCCACGCTGCCGCGCTCCGCGTGCACCGAGAGCGCCGAGCGCAGTGCCTTGCGACGCGCCTTGCGATTGACCTTGACCGTGTAGTGGCGCGGCTTCGGACCGAAGGCGACGCCGCCGCCGAAGCGAGTCGGCGAGCTCAGGGCGCCGACCCGGGCGCGACCGGTGCCCTTCTGGCGCCAGGCCTTGGCACCCGTCATCGCCACCTCGGCGCGGGTCCGCGTCGAAGCGGTTCCCTGGCGACGAGAGGCGAGGTCGGCGCGAGCCGCCTCGTGCACGAGCGACTGGTGGAAGGCCTCCCCGAAGAGCTCCTTTGGCAGGTCCGCCTTGGTCGTCTTGCCGAGCACGGTCGCTTTAGCCATCGGTGCGGACCTCCACCATGGAGTTGCGCGAACCGGGCACCGAGCCCTTGATCAGCAGCAGGTTGCGGTCGGCGTCGACCTGGGCGACCTCGAGGCCGCGCTGGGTGATGCGCTTGTTGCCCATCTGCCCCGGCATCTTCATGCCCTTGAAAACGCGGGCGGGAAAGGTGCTGGCGCCGATCGAGCCGGGAGCCCGCACGTTGTGCGAGCCGTGGCTGACCGGGCCGCGGCTGAAGTTGTGGCGCTTGATCCCGCCCTGGAAGCCCTTGCCGATCGAGGTGCCGGAGACCTTGACCCTCTGACCCGCCTCGAACGCCTCGACCGTGACGTCGTCGCCTATCTTGATCGGGTCGTCGTTCTCTCGGCCGAGGTCCTCGTCGCGGAACTCGACCAGGTGGCGCATCGGCGGCGCGCCGGCCTTCTTCAGGTGGCCTTCCTCGGCCTTGGAGAGCTTGCCCTGCTTGGCCTCGCCGAAGGCGAGCTGCACGGCGGCGTAGCCGTCTCGCTCGGACTCGCGCACCGCTGTGACCTTGCACGGCCCCGCCTCGATAACGGTGACCGGGACGACCACGCCGTCCTCGCCGAAGACCTGCGTCATCCCAAGCTTCTTTCCAAGAATCGCCGCCATCGGAGCTAGAGGCGAATCTCGATGTCGACGCCGGCCGGTAGCGAATCGAGCCGCTGCAGGGAGTCGACGGTTTTCGGCGATGGCTGGAGGATGTCGATCAGGCGCTTGTGGGTGCGCATCTCGAAGTGCTCGCGCGAGTCCTTGTCCTTGAAGGGCGAGCGGATCACGCAGTAGACGTTCTTCTCGGTCGGCAGGGGCACCGGGCCGGACACGCTGGCACCGGTTCGCTCCGCCGTCTCGACGATCTCGCGGGCAGCCCGATCGATGGCGTCGTGGTCGTACGCCTTCAGCCGGATGCGGATCTTCTGTGCTGCTATCGCTGCCACTTCTCTTCGTCTCTCTCGTCTTTCTCGCGCGTCCTATCGCGCACAAGGGGCGGGGCCCCAATTTGGTTGGGGCGCCGCCCCGGTCGTATGTCCTTGCAGTTGTCTCACCGCCAGCCCTGACGGTGAGGGGCGGCGTCGCCGCCCCTGTCGCCTACTCGATGATCTCGGAGACGACCCCCGAACCGACGGTCCGGCCACCCTCGCGGATGGCGAAGCGCAGGCCTTGGTCCATCGCGATCGGCTGGATCAGCTCGATCGTCATCTCGACGTTGTCTCCCGGCATCACCATCTCGGTCCCCTCGGGGAGGTTGGCGATCCCGGTCACGTCGGTCGTGCGGAAGTAGAACTGGGGCCGGTAGCCGGAGAAGAACGGCGTGTGACGACCGCCCTCCTCCTTCTTCAGGCAGTAGACCTCGGCCTTGAACTTGGTGTGCGGCGTGATTGAGCCGGGCTTGCAGAGCACCTGGCCGCGCTCGATCTCCTCGCGCTTGGTGCCACGCAGGAGGGCGCCGATGTTGTCGCCGGCCTGACCCTGGTCGAGGATCTTGCGGAACATCTCGACCCCGGTGACGACGGTTTTCGTCGTGTCCTTGATGCCGACGATCTCGACCTCGTCGCCGGTGTTGACGATGCCCTGCTCGACGCGGCCGGTGGCGACCGTGCCGCGGCCGGTGATCGAGAAGATGTCCTCGATCGGCATCAGGAAGGGCTTGTCGAGCTCGCGCACGGGCTCGGGGATGTAGGAGTCGAGCGCTTCGGCCAGCTCGAAGACGGCCTTCTGCGCGTCTTCGTCGCCTTCCAGGGCCTTCAATGCCGAGCCCTTGATGATCGGCGTGTCGTCGCCCGGGAAGTCGTACTCGTTGAGCAGGTCCTTGACCTCCTCCTCGACGAGCTCGATCAGCTCGTCGTCGTCGACCTGGTCGACCTTGTTGAGGAAGACGACCACGTGCGGGACGTTGACCTGACGGGCGAGGAGGATGTGCTCGCGCGTCTGCGGCATGACGCCGTCGGCGGCCGAGACGACGAGGATCGCGCCGTCCATCTGGGCGGCGCCGGTGATCATGTTCTTGACGTAGTCGGCGTGGCCGGGACAGTCGACGTGGGCGTAGTGCCGGTTGTCGGTCTGGTACTCGACGTGTGAGGTCGCGATCGTGATCCCGCGCTCCTTCTCCTCGGGCGCGTTGTCGATCTCCTCGAAGCTTTTGGCCTCAGCGCCGCCCTTCGTGGAGAGGGTCTTCGTGATCGCGGCCGTCAGCGTCGTCTTGCCGTGGTCGATGTGACCGATCGTGCCGACGTTCACATGCGGCTTGTCGCGCTCGAACTTCTCCTTTGACATCTCTCTCCGCTCTACCTTTCGAAGTTGGGGTTATTTGTCTGCTTCCAGGCGAACCTCGGAAATATAGCCAGAATCAAGAGGTGGCTCCCACAGGCTCGCCCGCTCGGTGCTCGACGATCTCCTCCGCGATGTTGGCGGGGACCTCCTCGTAGCGCTCGAACTGCATCGTGTAGGTGGCGCGACCCTGCGTCATCGAACGCAGTTCTGTCGCGTATCCGAACATCTCGCCAAGCGGCACGAAGGCCTGGACGGCCAGCGCGTTGCCCCGCTGGTCCTGGCCCTGAACCTTGCCGCGACGGCGCGAGAGGTCGCCGATCACGTCGCCGAGGAAGTCCTCGGGCGTGACGACCTCAACCGCCATCACGGGCTCGAGCAGGACCGGGTTGGCTTTGCGAGCGCCATCCTGGATCGCCATCGAGCCGGCGATTTTGAAAGCCATCTCTGAAGAATCGACGTCATGCGTGGAGCCGTCGACGAGCACCACCTTGACGTCGACCATCGGGTAGCCGGCCTTGACGCCGTTCTCCAGCGCCTCCTCGATCCCCTGCTGGGTCGGGCCGATGAACTCCTTTGGGATGACGCCGCCCTTGATTTTGTCCTCGAAGACGAAGCCCTCGCCGGGGGCCGGCTCGACGTTGATCACGACGTGGCCGAACTGGCCGCGGCCGCCGGTCTGGCGCACGAAGCGCGCCTCGACGTTCTTGACCTCCTTGCGGATCGTCTCGCGGTAGGCGACCTGGGGCTTGCCGACGTTCGCCTCGACGTTGAACTCGCGCAGCATGCGGTCGACGATCACCTCGAGGTGCAGCTCGCCCATCCCGTGGATCAGCGTCTGGCCGGTTTCCTCGTCGCTTTCGATGCGGAAGGTCGGGTCCTCCTCGCCGAGCCGCTGCAGGGCGTTGCCCATCTTCTCCTGGTCGGCCTTGGTCTTCGGCTCGATCGCGACCGCGATCACCGTCTCGGGGAACTCGATGCTCTCCAGCGCGATCGGCGCGTCGGGGGCGCAGAGGGTGTCGCCGGTGCCGGTTTCTTTGAGGCCGACGCCGGCGCAGATGTCGCCCGCGCAGCACTCGTCGATCTCCTCGCGGCTGTTGGCGTGCATCATCAGCAGGCGGCCGATGCGCTCGGTCTTGCCCGTCTTCGTGTTGAGCACGCGGCCGCCTTTCTCCAGCTTGCCGGAGTAGACGCGGAAGTAGGTGAGCTTGCCGACGTAGGGGTCGCTCATTACCTTGAACGCCAGGGCGCTGAACGGGGCGCCGTCGTCGGCGGGGCGCTCGTCCTCGGTGTCCTCGGCCTGGCCCTTGCCGGCGGGGACGACGCCGGTCACCGGCGGCACCTCGAGCGGCGACGGCAGTAGCTCGACGATCGCGTCGAGCAGGGGCTGCACGCCCTTGTTCTTGAAGGAGGAGCCGCAGAGCACCGGCGTCACCTTGGTGTCGAGGCAGGCCCGGTGCAGGGAGGCGGCGATCCGCTCGTGGGGGATCTCCTCCTCGCCGAGGTATGCCTCCATCAGCTCGTCGTCGTAGTCGGCGCAGGCCTCGATCAGCTGGGTGCGGTATTCCTCGGCCTGGTCGGCCAGCTCGGCAGGGATCTCGACCGTGTCGAACTCGGTTCCCAGCTCGTCTTTCCAGATCAACGCCTTCATCTCGATCAGGTCGACGACGCCGAGGAAGTCGGCCTCGCTGCCGACCGGCAGCTGGATTGGCAGCGGGTTGGCGCCGAGGCGGTCGGTCATCGTCTGCACGGCGTTGAAGAAGTCGGCGCCGGTGCGGTCCATCTTGTTGATGTAGGCGATGCGCGGCACGCGGTACTTGTCGGCCTGGCGCCAGACCGTCTCGGACTGGGGCTCGACGCCGGCGACGGCGTCGAAGACGGCGATCGCGCCGTCGAGGACGCGCAGGCTGCGCTCGACCTCGACCGTGAAGTCGACGTGGCCGGGGGTGTCGATGATGTTGATCCGGTGCCCGTCCCACTCGCAGGCGGTCGCGGCGGAGGTGATCGTGATCCCGCGCTCCTGCTCCTGCTCCATCCAGTCCATCACGGCAGCGCCCTCGTGCACCTCGCCGATCTTGTGCGTGCGGCCCGTGTAGTAGAGGATGCGCTCGGTCGTCGTCGTCTTGCCGGCGTCGATGTGCGCCATGATCCCGATGTTGCGCGTCTTCTCCAGGGGAAATGTGCGTGCCATGGTTCTTCTTAAGGTAAGGGTTTGGTCGTGAAACGGGGACGAGACAAGAGCGGTCGATCTGGCAAGAGCCGGGATCGGCGCATGAAAAAGGCCCTGGCGGGCCCGGCGAAACGAACTGCAAAAGCGAAAAGACTGCCTGAGCGACGCGCGATGATAGCAGCGGTGCGCCGCCGGGCAAGGGCGACGCTGGCGTTTGCAGAGAAGCGCACGCACGAGGTGGATCGGGCCGCCGCGAGGCAGCTGGAGCGGCTGCGGCCGGTGCTCGTCCGGCAGGGAAGACGGGTGCGAGCCCGGGGAGCGAAGCTTTGGGCCACCGCCAAGCGACGCGCGCGGCCGGTCGGCGTATTCGTCCTGCGCGCCTTCGCCCGCGGCGAACGGCTGCTGCGGCGGTTGAGCGGCGTCCTCGTCCGCTCGGCGACCCGGGCCAGCGCCGCGTTCACGCCGCGGCGGGCGATCTGCGCGGTGGTGCTTGCCTCGGCTGCCTGCCTCGCGGTGGCGCAGTTCGTCTCCTTTCGCAGCGTCGAGATCGGGCAGCCAGGCTACTCCGGGCTGCCGGTCGCGACGCCACCGACGGTCGACTCCAGGACGGCCGGCGAGGCGAGCGCCTACGTGCTCGTGGCCGTTGCGGCGCTGGCCGCAATCGCCGGGGCCCTGGCGCTGCGGCCCGGCCGGCGCGGTCTGGCCCGGGCCGTCGTCCTCCTCGGCTGCGTCGCCGTGGCCGTGATCCTCGCCGTCGACCTGCCCGCCGGCCTCGACGCCGGCGCCCAGACGACTCGATTCTCCGGCGCCACCGCGGTGCTCGAGCCGGCCTTCTACGGCCAGCTGGCGGCGGCCGCGGGACTGGTTCTCGGCGGTCTGCTCTACACTGCGCGGCCGTGCCGAATACGAATCAACTTGTCAGGAAGGGCCGCAAGCGCCCGAAGAAGAAGACGACGACGCCGGGCCTCAAGTCCGGACAGGGCCGCAAGAAGGCGGTCGCCGCGCCGCAGCGCCGCGGCGTCTGCACCCGTGTCGCGACCGTAACGCCGAAGAAGCCGAACTCGGCGCTGCGCAAGATCGCCCGTGTGCGGTTGACCAACGGCATGGAGGTCACCACCTACATCCCCGGCGAGGGCCACAACCTGCAGGAGCACTCCGTGGTCCTGGTCAGGGGTGGTCGCGTCAAGGACCTGCCTGGCGTCCGCTACAAGGTCGTGCGCGGCACCCTCGACGCAGCCGGCGTCTCCGACCGCAAACAGGCCCGCTCGCGGTACGGCGTGAAGGCCTCCTGAGATGCCTCGTCGCTCCGCAGCGCAGATCCGTCCCGTCGAGCCTGACGCGCGCTTCCGCAATCGGATGGTCCAGCAGCTGATCAACAAGACGATGCGTGACGGCAAGAAGCAGGTCGCCGAGCGGATCGTCTACGACGCTCTTGCGATCGTCGGCGAGCGCTCCGGGGAGGACCCGATCGAGACGCTCGAGGCGGCGATCAAGCAGCTGACCCCGCAGCTCGAGGTCCGCTCCCGCCGCGTCGGCGGCGCCACCTACCAGGTGCCGGTCGAGGTCCCCGCCCGCCGTGCCCGCACGCTCGCGGTCCGCTGGCTCGTCGACTACGCCCGCGCCCGGCGCGAGTACTCGATGGCCGAGCGCCTGGCGAGCGAGATCATGGATGCGACCCAGCAGCAGGGCAGCGCCTGGAAGCGGAAGGACGACATCTACCGCATGGCGCAGGCGAACAAGGCGTTCGCGCACTATCGCTGGTAGGGCGGGACAACGACCGATCCTTGCTGTCGATGTGGATGGGGTGATCTCCTTGTTTGGGTTTGAGGAGACGCCGGATCGGAAGCTGGCGAAGTTCGAGCTGATCGACGGGGTCGTGCACTGCATCTCGGTGGTGGCCGGGGAGCGGCTGAACCGGCTCGGCGAGCACTTCGAACTGGTCTGGGCGACTGGGTGGGAGGACAAAGCGAACGACTACCTGCCGACCCTGCTGGGGCTGCCCGAGCTGCCCCACATCACGTTCCAGGGCGCGGCCCGCTTCGGCTCTGCGCACTGGAAGCTCGGCCCGATCGACGAGTACGCCTCCGACCGGGCCGTCGCCTGGATCGACGACAGCTTCGACGAGAGCTGCTTCGAGTGGGCCGAGAAACGCGCACAGCCGACCCTGCTCGTCCCGACCGAGCCCCAGCTTGGCATCGAGGAGGCCCACGTCACCGCCCTCGAATCCTGGGCCCAAGAAGTCTGAGCGCCGACGGGCCGATACGTCAAGGCATACTTGACGTATCGGCCCGTCGGCGGGGAAGGTGGTGGGTACACTGGCCGCATGGAGGGGTTCTGGCCGATTTTCTTCCTGCTTGTCGTGCTGAAGATCCCCGTCTTCAGCGCTCTCTGGCTGGTCTGGTGGGCGAGTCGAGCTCCTGACCCTGAGCCAACTGAGCAAGACGGCGATGGCATGGGACCAGGACGCTGGCAGCCTTCCCCTTACCCGCGTCGCCCAAATCATGGCCCTGGCGGCCCGGCTGTTGCCCGTCGAGGCGCGGGGCGCCTCCCGAACGGGCGGATACTCAAAACGACGCGCTAATTAGCGCGTCGTTTGTCCGGGCGGGAGGCGCCCCGCACCTCGACGTTACACGCGCTGCGCCGCCCGCTTCCGCTCGCGTTTGAGCTGACGCAGGTACGGATGGAAATCCACTTGGATCGTGTGGCGCTTCGAGGCGACGTAGCGCTTGCGCATCTTCGCTTCGCTTGAGGAGATCTCCGCTCTCATCTCTCCGGGCGAGGGCAGGGTTCCCCTTCCACCGAGCAGGTCGGCGACCCACTCGGACTGGGCCTCGGCAACCGGCATGATCGCCCCGAGGGGCTGGACGAAGCCGATGAAGTAGAGGCCCGGGTGCTCGACCGAGGCGACGCGGCGGTAGAGCGGCAGCCGGTTGTCCTGCGCCGAGATCAGGCCCTCGTCGAAGAACGGGAAGCTGATCCTGTAGCCCGTGCAGTAGACGACGAGGTCGATCTCCTCCTCGCTGCCGTCGGCGAAGCGGACGGTGCGGGCGCCGGCAAAGCGCTCGATGTTCGGCTTGACCTCGATGTCGCCGTGACCGAGGCGCGAGAGCAGCTCTGCGGAGACGGTCGGGTGCGCCTCGAGCAGCTTGTGGTCGGGCTGCGGTAGGCCATAGGCGGTCATGTCGCCGGCGGTCATCCCCAGCATCCGGGCGAGGACGAAGCGCTGCACCGCGAGCGGCATCATCGTCAGCAGCTTCGAGGCGGCTTCGTCGGTCGGCTTGCCGTTGAGGTACTTGGGCATCACGTAGGCGCTGCGCCGCATCGCCAGGAAGGTCTTGTCGGCGATCCGCGACGACTCGACCGCGATGTCGGTGGCCGAGTTGCCGATGCCGAGGACGAGCACGCGCTTGCCGCGCAGCACGTCGGCCTCGCGGTAGTGGTGGACGTGCATCTGCTCGCCCTCGAACTCCTCGGCGCCGGGGAAGAGCGGCTCTGGCCAGCGCGGGTCCCAGTGGTGGCCGTTGGCGACCAGGACGGCGCGGTAGCGGTGCGTCTCGGACCCGCCGTCGGCGCCCTCGACCGTGACCTCCCACTCCCCGTCGGCCGGGACGACGCTCTTTACCTCGGTGCGGAAGCGGATCCTGCCCCGCAACCCGAAGTGGTCGACGTAGGCGTCGAAGTAGCGCGCGATCTGGAAGTGGTCGGGGTAGTCCGGATAGTCGTCGGGCATCGGGTAGGTCCGGTACGCCATCAGCCCCCGCGACGTATTGATGTGCAGCGACCGGTACGCCGACGACATCCCATTGTCGTTTTCGTAGCGCCAGTTCCCCCCCACCTCCGACCCCTTCTCGAAGCAGTCGAAGTCGAGGCCCCGCGCCGCGAGCACCTGACAGGCAGCAATCCCAGAGCTCCCGGCCCCAATTACGCAAATCTTCTGTGCGGCAGCCATGCCTGGAATCTAGTCAACCGGGAAGGCCGGGGTACCCCCCTGGGGAACCCGCTCCCTTCGGTCGCTCACAAGTTCCCCAAAGGGGCACCCCGGCCTTCCGGTCGGGATTAGAGAGCGCCGGGGCGCTCTTAAACCTCAGAAGCTCCAGCCGGTGTTGCCGCCGGCGTCAGTGCTTTCGACGGCAAAGATTTCCGCCCCGCCGTTGAAGCTGTCGGACACTGTCGCCCATTTGACCGTGACCGTGCCTTCGGGTTCGAGCATCCACGCGTCGCCGCCCGTGTAGGAGACGAGGCTCAGGTGTTCGCTCGCGCCGGCTCCTTCCAGCGTCAGGGCACCGGCGATCGTCTGGGTGTCCCCGGGCTTGAAGGTCAGCACGTCTTCGGCTTCGGCGACCTTCGTCAAGTTGTAGAAGGTCGTGCTGCCCCTGATGTACTGGTCGGTGCCGACCAGTTCCACCGTGCCTTCGTTGGCAACGAAGACCGGGCCCGTGCTGATGAAGTCGCCACCGATTTTCGCAACGCCTTTCGGAGCGGTGAAGCTCGCGCCGAGTTGGACCGAGAAGTCGCTGTCGACTTCGAACGAGGTGTATTCGCCGAAGTCGTAGGTTCCGCTGACGTCCAGCGTCCCCGTTGCCGCGAATTCGGAGAAGCCGGCGAGGCTGCCCGGGGAGCGAAGGATGAGCGATGGGGAGTCGACGGTCAGGGCACCCGAGCCGGAGAGCGCCCCGTTGAGGGTGACCGACCCACCGGCCCCCACCGTGGGCGCCGCGCCCAACGGCAACGTGCAGGTTTCTCCGATCAGGATCCTGGCTGAGTTGGTGACGGTGACGAGGTTGAAGGCGATCCCTCCGCATTCCAGGGTCTTGGTGCCCGAGCCCACGGCTTCGAAGTCGACCGTGCCTTCGTTGGCGTCGAAGCTGGCGCCGGCTTCGACGGTGAAGTTGCCGTTCACGGTCAGCGTCCCTTTGGGAGCCGTGAGCGCGGCCGTGGGACCGAGGACGAGGTTCCCGGTGTCGGCGACGTCGCTGAAGGCGTCGAGACCGGGTTCGGCGCTCCTGACGACGAAGTTGCCTTCCTGTGTCAATTCCCCGCTGCCCGCGAGAGTCCCATAGAGCAGCGTGCCGCCGCTGCCGAGGCTCGGGTTTTCGCCGAGCGGCAGCGTGCAGTTGTCGTTGATCCTCTTGCGGCCCGTCGAGGTGAAGACGATCGCATTCAATTCATGCCCCCCGCATGAGAGCCTGAACCCGGTGGAACCGTCGAATTCGACCGTGCCGCCGTTGGCGTCAAAGGTGGCGCCGGAGGCGACGATGAAGTTCTTGTCGAAGACGGCAACGGTCGAAGGCGCCGTGAAGGTCCCGCTGGCGCGAACGGTAAATGTGCGAGCGACCGTGAAAGGCGCATATTCGCCGAAGTCGTATTCGCCGGAGACGTTCAGGTTGTAGGCCGCCAGGCCCGAGAAGCCGGAGAGTTCGCCTGTGCTGCCGAGGGTCAGGGTCTTGGTGCTCGTCAGCTTGCCCGAGCCCGAGAGCGTGCCGTTGAGCCGGATCGATCCGCCTCCGCCGGCCACCGGTTCGGCACCCAGCGGCATGGAGCAATCGGCTCCCACCGTCTTGGTCCCGGCGGTGTGCGTGAAGGAGACCTGATTGAAGGCGACACCGCCGCAGTTCAGCCGGGCGTTTGCCGTGCCGGCGAACTCGACCGTGCCGCCGTTGGCGTCGAACGTGGAGCTACCCGAGATCTTCAGCGAGCCGCTGACCGAGGTCGTCGCGCTGGAGGCCGTGAAGGAGCCACCCAGGAGCGTCAGTTCTCCCGTGCTGAAGGCTTGGTCGGCGGCCGTAAAGGAGCCAGCCGCCTGGTTGAGGGACGCCAGCGAAGTGAGGCTCCGTTCGAGCGAGAGCGTGCCCGTGTAGCCGGCTTCGATCCGCAGCGAGGCGATCGTGCCGCCGAATTCGGCATCGACCGTCGAATCGCCGGCCGACGTGCCGTTGAAGACGACCCCGTCGTCTTTGCCGGGATCCGTGTCTTCGCTCCAGTTGGCGGCGCAGCTCCATTTCGTGTCTTCGCCGCAGCCGCCGTCCCAGACGCGCGTGGCCGCCGACGCGCTCGCCACGAACAGCAACGAGAGCAGGGCAAATAGGGTGGCCGCGACGGCCACCCGCGCGAGCGCTCTCCCTGTCCCCCTACTTCCCCCGATGTCCCGACCGTATCAACAGACAGCCGGGTTCTCAACCGAAGAGGCACTGGTGGGCGACAGGGAGAGGGGCGGGGTGCTCTCCGAACTGGCGGATACCCCGCTTCCACCGGAGCGGATTGCTAGAAGGGGCGGGGACGCCCTTCGGGGGAACTTGTGAGCGACCGAAGGGAGCGGGTTCCCCAGAAGGGCGTCCCCGCCCCTTCTCAGGTCTCCTCGGAGGTCTGCTCGATCTCCTGCGCCAGCTCCTCGAGCTCCTCGGCGAACGAGGGCCCGAAGCTTTCGACCGGCGTCTCCTCACCGTCGAGCCCGAGCTCGGCGGCCAGCTCTTCCTCGTCGAGCAGGCCTTCCTCGCCGGGCGGTTCGATCGGCACCGTCGGCTCGATCGCCAGCGTGCGGTAGTGCTTGAGCCCGGTCGCCGCCGGGATCAGCTTGCCGATGATCACGTTCTCCTTGAGGCCGACCAGTTTGTCCCGCTTGCCCTCGAGGGCGGCGTCGGTGAGCACCTTGGTCGTCTCTTGGAAGGAGGCCGCGGAGAGGAAGGACTCGGTGGCGAGCGAGGCCTTGGTGATCCCGAGGATGACCTCCTCGGCCTTGGCCGGCGTGCCGCCTTCTTCCTTCGTCTTCTTGTTGAGCCGCTTGAGCGCGCCGCGGTCTTCGAGCTGCCCCGGCAGCAGGCTGGTCGAGCCCTTCGACTCGATCCGCACCTTCTTCAGCATCTGGCGAGCGATCAGCTCGATGTGCTTGTCGTTGATGTCGACGCCCTGGGCGCGGTAGACCCTCTGCACCTCGGCGACGAGGTAGAGCTCGGTATCGGTGCGACCGCGAATCGCCAGCAGGTCGGCCGGGTAGAGCGAGCCCTCGTTGAGCTGCTGGCCGACCTCGACCTTGTCGCCGTCGGCGACGTGCAGGCGGGTGCGGGGCGGGAAGCTGTAGGCGTGCTCCTCACCGCTGGACTCGGTGACGATCGTTTTCAGCGCTTTGTCGGTCTCCTCGACCGAGACCTTGCCCGCGACCTCGGCCATCTGCGCCAGGCCCTTCGGTTTGCGCGCCTCGAAGAGCTCGACGATGCGCGGCAGGCCCTGCGTGATGTCCTGGCCGGCGACACCGCCGGTGTGGAACGTGCGCATGGTCAGCTGCGTGCCGGGCTCGCCGATCGACTGGGCGGCGATGATCCCCACCGCGTCGCCGATGTCGACCATCGAGCCCGTCGCCGGCGAGACGCCGTAGCAGGCGCGGCACACGCCCGAGTCGGCGTCGCACTTGAGCGCCGAGCGCACCGGCACCGCGGCGTCCTCGTCGTCGAACGCCTCGGCGATCGCCTCGACCTCGGCCATCGTGATCTCCTGGTTGCGTTTGAGCAGCTCGCGCCCGCGCTTGGTCTCGAACTTCTTCGCCGCAAGCCGCCCGATCAGGTTGTCGTTGAGCGAGCCGTCGTCCTTGCGGATCGCCATCTCGATGTGGTCCTTGGTCTTGCAGTCCTCCTCGCGGACGATCACGTCCTGGGCGACGTCGACCAGGCGCCGGGTCAGGTAGCCCGAGTCGGCCGTGCGCAGGGCCGTGTCGGCGAGCCCCTTTCGGGCGCCGTGCGTGGAGATGAAGTACTCGAGGACCGAGAGACCCTCCATGAAGTTGGCCTTGATCGGCCGCTCGATGATTTCGCCCTTCGGATTGGCCATCAGGCCGCGCATCCCGGCCAGCTGGCGGATCTGCTTGAACGAGCCGCGAGCGCCCGAGTTGGCCATCATGTAGATCGGGTTCAGCTCGTCGAGGTTGTCCTCCATCGCTTTCGCGACCTCGTCCGTCGCCTGGTTCCAGTGCGAGGTGACGGCCTCATGGCGCTCCTCGGCCGTGATGTAGCCGTCCTCGTACTGTTCCTGGATCGCCGCCGTCTGCTTCTCGTAGCGCTCGAGGATCTGCTCCTTGTCGGGCGGCGAGACGACGTTGTTCTTTGAGACCGTGATCCCGGCCTGGCTGGCGTAGTGGAAGCCGAGGTCCTTGAAGGCGTCCAGCACCTGCGAGACGGCCGGCGCCCCGTAGGCCTCGACCAGGTCGGAGACCATCTCGTTGACGTTGCGCTTCTTCAGCGCATGGTTGACGAACTCGAACCGCTCGGCGTCGAAGTCCTCGCCGAGCGCCTCGGCCAGGGCGCGCTCGATCTTCTCGTTGAAGATGATCCGGCCCACGGTGGTGAGGAAGTGCTCGTGCCCGGCCCGCCGGTACTCGGCCTGGTCGTGCAGCTTGCAGCCGCCGTTCTCGTAGACGAGCTCGGCCTCCTGGGAGGAGCGGAAGACCTTCGGCGCCGAGCCGTTGCGCTTCGCGCCCTTGCCGGACTTCAGCTCCTCGTCGATCTTCGCCAGCTCCTCGGCCGGCGGCCCGTAGGTCAGGTAGTAGATGCCGAGCACCATGTCCTGGGTCGGGGTGGCCAGCGGCGCGCCATGGGCCGGCGAGAGGATGTTGTTCGCCGAGAGCATCAGGATTCGCGCCTCGGCCTGGGCCTCGGCAGAGAGCGGCACGTGCACCGCCATCTGATCGCCGTCGAAGTCGGCGTTGAAGGCGTGGCAGACCAGAGGATGGACCTGGATCGCCTTGCCCTCGACCAGCACCGGCTCGAAGGCCTGGATGCCGAGGCGGTGGAGCGTCGGGGCGCGGTTGAGCAGCACCGGGTGCTCATGGATGACCTCCTCGAGCACGTCCCAGACCTCGGGGATCATCGACTCGACCATCTTCTTCGCGGCCTTGATGTTCTGCACGGCCTTACGCTCGACAAGCTGGGCCATGATGAACGGCTTGAACAGCTCCAGCGCCATCAGCTTGGGCAGGCCGCACTGGTGCAGCCTCAGGCTCGGGCCGGAGACGATCACCGAGCGGCCGGAGTAGTCGACGCGCTTGCCGAGCAGGTTCTGGCGGAAGCGGCCCTGCTTGCCCTTGAGCATGTCGGAGAGCGACTTCAGCGGCCGGTTGCCGGGCCCGGTGACGGGACGACCGCGGCGGCCGTTGTCGAAGAGGGCGTCGACCGCCTCCTGCAGCATCCGCTTCTCGTTGTTGACGATGATCTCGGGCGCGCCGAGGTCGAGCAGCCGCTTGAGGCGGTTGTTGCGGTTGATCACCCGGCGGTAGAGGTCGTTGAGGTCGGAGGTGGCGAAGCGACCGCCGTCGAGCTGGACCATCGGACGCAGCTCCGGCGGGATCACCGGCACGCAGTCGAGGATCATCCAGTCGGGTTTGTTCTCGGAGTTGAGGAAGGCGGAGGCGACCTTCAGCCGCTTCACCGCGCGGGCCTGTTTCTGGCCCTTGGAGCTGTTGATGATCTGCTCCAGTTCCTCGCACTCGGCCTCGAGGTCGACCTGTTCGAGCAGGTCGCGCACCGCCTCAGCGCCCATGCTGCCGCGGAAGTACTCGCCCCAGCCGAAGGGCGAGCCGAAGCGGTCCTTGAGCTCGCGGAAGACCGTCTCGTCGTTGACGACGTCCTTCGGCTTCATCTCGGTGAAGATCTTCCAGACTTCCTGCATGCGCTCGATCGCCTCGTCGATGTAGGCCTCGGTGTCGGAGATCTCGACCTCGAAGGTCTTGCGCAGCTCTTTGATCATTTTCGAGCGCTCGTCGTCCTTCAGCTTGCGCAGCTGCGCCGCCGTCAGTTTCAGCGAGTCGGCCCAGATGTGGTCGTCGTCGTCGAACTTGGTCTGAGTCCCGTCTTCGAGGTACTTGACGCGGCGCTCGAGCGACTCGTTCAGCTCCTGCGTCCGTTTCTGCCTTTCAGCCTCGTAGGAGTCGGTGACCTTCTTGACCTCTTTCTCGAGTTTGCCGAGGTCCTTCTCGCGCGCCTCCACGTCGACCCAGGTGATCATCGAGGCCGCGAAGTAGAGGACCTTCTCCAGCTCCTTCGGCGCCATGTCGATCAGGTAGCCGATCCGGCTCGGCACGCCCTTGAAGAACCAGATGTGGGAGACGGGGGCGGCGAGGTCGACGTGGCCCATGCGCTCGCGGCGCACCTTGGAGCGGGTCACCTCGACGCCGCAGCGCTCGCAGACGATGCCCTTGTAACGGACCCGCTTGTACTTGCCGCAGTAGCACTCCCAGTCCTTGGTCGGGCCGAAGATGCGCTCGCAGAAGAGCCCGTCTTTCTCGGGCTTCAGCGTCCGGTAGTTGATCGTCTCGGGCTTGGTGACCTCGCCCCAGCTCCAGGAGCGGATCTTCTTCGAAGACGCGAGGCCGATCTCGATCGCGTCGAAGTTGTTGATGTCGATCATCAGTCCTCCACCTTCGCCTCTGCGGCCTCAGCCTCGGCTCCGTCGGTTCCGCCCTCGCCCTCGGCGACGACCTGCTCCTCCTGCTCGTCGGCGGCCTTGCTGCCGCCGTTGCCGCTGTCTGCTCGCACGCCGGTCAGGTCCATGCCGAGCTCCTCGGCTGCCTTCAGCAGGTCGTCGTCCTCCTCGGCGATCTCGACATCGCCGCCTTCGGAGACGACGTTGGCGTCGAGCGAGAGGCTCTGGATCTCCTTGAGCAGGACTTTGAAGGACTCGGGGATCGAGGGCTCGGGGATGTTCTCGCCCTTGACGATCGCCTCGTAGGCCTTGACCCGCCCAACCGTGTCGTCGGACTTGACCGTGAGCATCTCCTGCAGCGTGTAGGCGGCGCCGTAGGCCTCCAGGGCCCAGACCTCCATCTCGCCGAAGCGCTGACCACCGAACTGCGCCTTGCCGCCCAGCGGCTGCTGGGTGACCAGCGAGTAGGGACCGGTCGAGCGAGCGTGGATCTTGTCGTCGACCAGGTGCAGGAGCTTGAGGATGTACATGTGGCCGACGGTGATCTCGCCCTCGTAGGGCTCCCCCGTGCGGCCGTTGTAGAGCTGGGCGGACCCCGCGGCACGAGCCCCCGGGCGGGCGCTCTTGTCGATGCCGAGGTCGATGCCGCGCTCGGCGTTCTCCTCCTGCCATTTGCAGAGCGCCTCGTCGACGTCTTCGACGGTCGCCCCGTCGAAGACCGAGGTGGCGACGTAGACGCGACCGTCGCCGTCCTTGCTGTGCGCCTGCTTGAAGGCATCGGAGCCGTCGTCGTACCAGCCGTTGGCCGCGACCCAGCCGAGGTGCGTCTCGAGCACCTGGCCGATGTTCATCCGGCTCGGCACGCCGAGCGGGTTGAGGATGACGTCGACGGGCGTGCCGTCGGCCAGATGCGGCATGTCCTCCTCGGGCACGATCTTCGAGATCACACCCTTGTTCCCGTGGCGGCCGGCGAGCTTGTCGCCCTCGGCGATCTTGCGCTTGGTCGCGACGTAGACGCGGACCAGATCGTTGACGCCGGCGGGCAGGTCGTCGCCGTCGTCGCGGCTGAAGGTCAGCACCTCGGTGACGACGCCGCCCTCGCCGTGGGGCACCTTCAGCGAGGTGTCGCGGACCTCGCGCGCCTTCTCCTTGAAGATCGCGCGGATCAGCTTCTCCTCGGCGGTCAGCTCGGTCTCGCCCTTCGGCGTCACCTTGCCGACCAGCAGGTCGCCTGACTGGACCTCGGCGCCGACGCGGACGATGCCGCGCTCGTCGAGGTTGCGCAGGCTCTCCTCGGAGCGGTTGGGGATGTCGCGGGTGATCTCCTCGTCGCCGAGCTTGGTCGTGCGGGCGTCGATCTCGTACTCCTCGATGTGGATCGAGGTCAGCTCGTCGTCCTTGACCAGGCGCTCGGAGAGGATGATCGCGTCCTCGAAGTTGTAGCCCTCCCAGGACATGAAGGCGACCAGGCAGTTCTTGCCCAGCGCGATCTCGCCACCAGCGGTCGAGGAGCCGTCGGCGAGCACGTCGCCCGCCTTCACCTTCTGGCCGCTGGAGACGATCGGGCGCTGGTGGATCACCGTGCCCTGGTTGGAGCGCATGAACTTGTGCAGGGGATACTCGTCGCTCTTCGAGCCGTGCGAGACGACGATCTTCTTCGAGTCGACGTGGGTCACTTCGCCGTCATTGGCGGCGAGCGTGACGTCGCCGGTGTCGACCGCGGCGCGGCGCTCCATGCCGGTGCCGATCAGCGGCGGCTCGGGCTTCAGCAGCGGCACGGCCTGGCGCTGCATGTTGGAGCCCATCAGGGCGCGGTTGGCGTCGTCGTGCTCGAGGAAGGGGATCAGCGCCGTCGCCACCGACCAGATCTGGGTCGGCGAGACGTCCATCAGGTCGACTTCCTTGGGCGTCGCCGTCGCGTACTCCTGGTCGGCGGCGCGAACCAGGACCTGCGGGCCCTTCAGCTTGCCGCTCGAGGGATCGATCTCGGCGTTCGCCTGGGCGATGACCTTTTCCTCCTCTTGCGTCGCGTCGAGGTGGACGATCTTTTTGGTGACGACGCCGTCCTTGACCACCCGGTAGGGGGTGGTGACGAAGCCGTGTTCGGAGACCTCGGCGTAGGAGGAGAGCGATCCGATCAGGCCGATGTTCGGACCCTCCGGGGTCTCGATCGGGCACATGCGGCCGTAGTGGGTCGGGTGCACGTCGCGGACCTCGATCGGGGCCCGCTCACGGGTCAGGCCGCCGGCGCCGAGCGCCGAGAGGCGGCGCCGGTGCGTGAGGCCGGCCAGCGAGTTGGTCTGGTCCATGAACTGCGAGAGCTGCGAGGAGCCGAAGAACTCCTTCATCGCGGCCACGACCGGGCGGATGTTGATGATCGTCTGCGGCGTGATCGCATCGGAGTCTTCGGTGGTGAGGCGCTCGCGAACGACGCGCTCCATCCGGTAGAGGCCGATGCGGAACGCCTCCTGGATCAGCTCGCCGACCGTGCGCAGGCGCCGGTTGCCGAAGTGCTCGTACTCGTCGAGGTGCTCGTTGACGGGCTCGCGCGGGTAGGTGATCGCCTCCGCCGCGTAGTCCTTGATCGGGTTCTCCTCGTCGATCTCCTCGGGGATGCCGAGCAGCTTCGGCAGGCTGACCAGCTCCTTGACCAGGGCGATGATGTCGTCGTGGGTGAGGACCCGCGTGTCGAGGTCGATGTCGAGGTCGAGGCGGGCGTTGAGCTTGTAGCGGCCGACCCGGGTCAGGTCGTAGCGCTTGGGATCGAAGAAGAGCTGCTCGAGCAGATTGCGCGCGGCGTCGACCGAGGGCGGCTCGCCCGGGCGCTGCTTCTTGAACAGCTCGATCAGGGCGCCCTCCTCGGTGCGGGTCGCCTCGGCGTCGGCCTCGATCGTGTGGCGGATGTAGACCGAGTTGTCGAAGAGGTCGAGCAGCTTCTCGTCCTCGACGTAGCCCATCGCGCGCAGCAGCACCGTCACCGGCAGCTTGCGCTTGCGGTCGATGCGGACGAAGACTTTTCCTTTTTTGTCGATCTCGAGCTCCAGCCAGGAGCCGCGGGCCGGCATCAGGTTGGCGATGAAGACCTGCTTCTCGGGATCCTTCGGCGCCATCACGTAGGCGCCGGGCGAGCGCACGAGCTGGGTGACGACGACGCGCTCGGTGCCGTTGATGATGAACGTGCCGCGATCGGTCATCCACGGGAAGTCGCCCATGAAGACCGCCTGCTCGCGGATCTCGCCCGTCTCTTTGTTCTGGAAGGCGACGGTCGCCGAGAGCGGCCGCGAGTAGGTCATGTCCTTCTCGCGGCACTCCTCGATCGAGTGCGCCGGCTCCTCGAATTTGAACTCGCCGAAGACGATGGCGAGGTTCCCCGTGTAGTCCTCGATCGGGGATATGTCGTTGATCGTCTCCCGAAGCCCGCCTTTCTTCGGGTCCGTCAGCTCTTCGAACGAGCGACGCTGAATATCGATCAGGTGGGGGACTTCAAGCGGATTCTGTAGACGGGAAAAGCTCCTACGGGTTACGGGGGCAGCGTTCGAACGTGCCAAAGTCGGCGACTCCTCAGAAGGTCAGAGGGACGTTAAAAACAGCGCAGATATCGGGCAGGGGACACAACAGGCCGCGACCGCGAAAAATAACATACGGACGCGCTCGACGGCAGGCTTGGCCCCCTGCCAGGGTTCCAAGCCCGGTCGATCCGGCTTTTACTTGAGCTCGACGGTGGCGCCAGCCTCCTCGAGTTCGGCCTTCAGCTTGTCGGCCTCCTCGCGCTCAACGCCCTCCTTGATCGCCTTCGGGGCCTCGTCGACCAGCGCCTTGGCCTCTTTCAGGCCGAGACCGGTGGCGGAGCGCACGACCTTGATCACGGGCACCTTCTGGCCGCCGACCTCGGCGAGCACGACGTCGACCGTCGAGCTCTCCTCAGCGCCGTCGCCGGCATCGCCGCCGCCGCCTGCTGCGGCCGGGGCCGCCGCGGCGACCGCCGTCGCCGAGACGCCGAACTCCTCCTCGAGCGCCTTGATCCGCTCGGAGAGCTCAAGCACCGAAATGCCCTTCAGCTCCTCAATCCATTCCTCTGTCGAGGTCTTCGTAGCCATCTACTCCTCTTCCTTTTTGTCGTCGTCAGTTTCATCGGCGCCCTCATCGGCCGCCTCCTCAGCTTTCTCTTCCGCCTCCGCGGCAGGACCCGCCGGCGCATCGCCGCTGACGAGGCCCTTCTCGGCGATTTGGCCCAGCTGCAACGCAAGTCCCTGGATCATCGAGCCGAGCCCGCGAACCAGGCCGGTCAACGGGCTGGCGACGATGCCGGCGAGCTGGCCGTTGAGCGCGTCGCGCGAGGGCAGCTTGGCGATCGACTTGAAGCGGTCCTCGTCGAGGACGATTTCGTCCATGAAGCCGCCCTTGAAGGTCAGCACTTCATGCTCTTTGTTGAAGCTCGAGATCGCCTTCGCGGCCATCGCCGTGTCGCCGCGCACGAAGGTGAGCGCGGTCGGGCCCTGCAGCAGCTCGGCCAGCCGCTTCTCGCCGACTTTCTCGGCGGCGATCTTGGTCAGGCGGTTCTTGACGATGCGAAAGCTGGCGTCGGCCTCGCGCAGCTTGCCGCGCAGCTCGGCCGCCTGGGGAACGCTGATCCCCCGGTAGTCGACAGCGAAGATCGCCTGGGCCGCCTCGATCTGGGCGGCGATCTCCTCGATTGTTGCTGCCTTCTCGTCTCTATTCATGGTTCACCTGCACCGGGCTTACTCGACTGCCGGTGGGCCTAAATGTCAAGGTGGCCTTGACGTATCGGCCCATCGGCGGTTGCCGGTGGTCTTGGGCGGACGCGCAGTTTAGGCCGTCACCGGCTCCCCTGCGCTCTGGCTGGCGACGACTTCGTCGCGGTCGCCGATCTTGGAGGCGTCGACGCGGATGCCGGGGCCCATCGTGGTCGTCACCGTGCAGGAGACGATGTAGCGGCCTTTCGACGCTGAGGGCTTGGCGCGGACGATCTCCTCCATCACCGCGTTGAAGTTCTCCAGCAGCTTGTCGGGCTCGAGGCTGGCCTTGCCGATCGACATGTGGACGATCGCCTGGCGGTCGGTGCGGTATTCGACCTTGCCGGCCTTCGACTCGCTGACCGCCTTCTCGATGTCGTCGGTGACGGTGCCGACCTTGGGGTTCGGCATCTTGCCCTGCGGGCCGAGCACGCGGCCGAGCTTGCCGACGGTCCCCATCATCTGCGGGGTCGAGATCGCGACGTCGAAGTCGGTCCAGCCCTCTTCGACTTTCTTGGCGAGATCGTCCCCACCGACGTGATCCGCCCCGGCCGCCTCGGCGTCGCGAGCCTGCTGGCCCTGGGCGAAGACGGCAACCGTGACGTCCTTGCCGAGCCCGTGCGGCAAGGCGAGTGTGCCGCGCAGCTGCTCCTCGGCGTGGCGGACGTTGACCCCGAGCAGGACATGAAGCTCAACCGTCTCGTCGAAGTTGGCGCTGGCGGTCTCCTTGATCAGGGCGATCGCCTCGGCTGGCGGGTAGGCGCGTTCGCGCTGCACCTTGTCGATCTGCTTGCGGAAGCGCTTGCCGTGGGCCATCCCGTCCTCCTATGCGACGTCGACGCCCATCGAGCGGGCGGTGCCGGCGATGATCTTCGAGGCGGCGTCGAGGTCGTTGGCATTGAGGTCGGGCATCTTGCGCTCGGCGATCTGGCGCACCTGGTCCATCGTGATCGTGCCGACCTTGTTGACGTGGGGCTCGCCGGAGCCCTTCTTGATCCCGATCGCCTCCTTGATCAGGACCGCGGCCGGCGGCGTCTTGGTGATGAAGGTGAACGAGCGGTCCTCGTAGACGGTGATCTCAACCGGGATGATCGTCCCGCCTTCGGACTGGGTCTGCGCGTTGAACGCCTTGCAGAACTCCATGATGTTGACCCCGTGCTGGCCCAGCGCCGGGCCCACCGGGGGTGCCGGGTTGGCCGAGCCGGCCGAGATCTGCAGCTTGATTTGGGTGAGTACCTTCTTCGCCATCGGATCGGAGAGAGTAGCGGTCCCGGCTAGATCTTCTTGACCTGGTCGTAGCCGACCTCGACCGGGGTCTCGCGACCGAAGATCGAGACGAGCACCTTGAGTTTGGCCGCGTCCTCGTTGATCTCGGCGATCTCGCCGGAGAAATCGGAGAGTGGGCCGGAGACGACTTTGACCGACTCGCCGATCGAGAACTGCGCCTGGGTGCGCGGCCGCTCCGCCGTCTCGCGATGCAGCAGGCGGTCGACCTCGGGCTTGGAGAGCGGCACCGGTTTGTTGCGCGAGCCGACGAAGCCGGTGACGCCCGGGGTGTTCTTGACCAGGCTCCAGGCATCGTCGGTCATCTCCATGTTGACCAGGACGTAGCCCGGCATCGTCCGTTTCTCTTTCGGTTCCTTCTGCCCGTCCTTGCCCAACTCCATCACCTGCTCGGTGGGGACGACGACCTGCCGCACATTGCGGTTCTGGCTCATCGTCTGCACGCGGTGCTCGAGGTTGTGCTTGACCTTGTTCTCGTGTCCCGAGTAGGTGTTGATCACGTACCAGCGATACATCTCGTTAGGAAGCCTTCTCTTTCGGAGATCCCGGCCGGGGCCTAGAGGATCTGTTTGACCAGGTAGTTGAAGACGGCGTCGAGGACGCCGAGGTAGGTGGCGGCGACGGCGACGAAGATGACCGTGACGGCTGTCGCCTGCACGAGCGTGTCGCGGTCCGGCCACTGCACCTTCTTGAGCTCGGCCCAGCAGGAGGCGAGGAAGCCCAACACGCCGCCGCGGGTGCGGTCGGCGGCAGCGGCCTTCTGCTTGCGGTCGAGCTGCTCGCGCTCCCGCTTCTTCTGCTCGCCCCGCTTGCGCTTTTCGCTGTCCTTCAGCGCCTTGGCGTCGGCTCGGCGCTGGGCGCGGGACGGCTTGGGCGCGTCCGGGGTCTCGAGCTGGGACTCCTGAGCGCCAACGGCGATACCCGCCTCGACCGCCTCGACCTCCGCAACCTCACCGGAGATCGGAACCTGGGTGTCGTGCTGGGCGCGCGACTCGGCGGTGCGCTCGCGGGCGACCTGGCCGTCCCCGGAACGCTTGCGCTCCTGTTCTTCGCGGGCGCGGCGCTCGGCCTTTCGCTGTGCGCGGCTCTTGGCCATCGCGGCTAGCGGGTCTCCTTATGCGCCGTGTGCTTGCCGCACCAGCGGCAGAATTTGCGCATCTCGATCCGGTCGGGCGTGTTCCGCCGCGACTTGTTGGTCTGGTAGTTGCGCCGTTTGCAGTCTTCGCAAGCCAGCGTCACTGCGATGCGGACATCTCCGCGAGCCATTCGAACCCTCGATTGCTTTACGCGCCTTTACAAGACAAAACCCCGGGCCGAGGCGCGAGGCTGAAGCAAGGATAGCGTTCCGCGGTGGGAGACGGCGGGGTCATCGAAGCGCCCCACATGGGCTCCTTGACGCCCGCTACCTTGTGCCCGTGGACCAGCGACGTGCCAAGGAGTTGCTCGACCGCGAACGGGCCCAGGTCGAAGGCCAAATCGCCGCGATCGAAGGCGAAGGACCCGAAGAGAGCGACGAGCGCCGCGAGCCCGGAGACGAGGAGTCCGAGGGCCTCTACCAGGACGAGCTCGACGCCGGCCGGCTCGAGGACCTGAGGGCGCAGCTCGCCGCCGTCGAGCGGGCCGAAGAGCGCCTCGCCGCCGGCACCTACGGCCTCTCTGTCCAGAGCGGCGAGCCGATCCCCGACGAGCGCCTCGAAGCCGTGCCCACGGCCGAGCTCACCGTCGAGGAGTCCGAGCGGCGCGGGCGTTAGCTGTAGAGACTCGCCAGTCGCGGTCGTTTCGACCGAGGGTCAAGCGCCCGGACCGCGGGGTGAATCACCCTCCGAATCGGCCAATCGTTCGACGCTGGCAGCGAACTCGCGTAGGTCATCGAGATGGGCCAAGGAGGCGAACACCGAGCGATCGTCGAGCTCCATATATAGATCCGCTTCGACTCGGCTAGCGTCGACCAAAGCGCCCTTCCCCTATCCGTCGCCGCACCCCGCGTCCCAACTCGGCGCGCAGTGGCGCGGTGTCGAGGTAATCCAAGATCGCCCGGGTCTCCAACCGCACCCGTTCGTCGTAGTCCCGCTCGACCAGGCGCTTGCCGTCGCGGATGGCGCGATGGCGCATCAGCGGCGGGGCGCGATTGAGCATGACGATGTCGATCTCGTCGGTGCCCAAGGCATGTCCCGCATCGTCGGCGAGGCTCAGTTGAAGGTCGAGGCGACCGCGAGAGTCGAGGTTGGGGTCATGCCAGACCGCGATGTCCACATCCGACAGCGGGCCGGGGTTCCCACGCGCCTGCGAGCCGATCAACATCGCAGCGACCACGCCCTCCTGGTCGAGCGCACGGCTGAGCCGCCCCAGGGCGGCCTCGTTGATCGGCGGAACTCGTGATTTCTCGTCGACGACGACCATCGCTTACATCGTCGCCGATCGCCCGGACCGAGTCCAGCCGCGGCACCGCCCGGAAGGCGGTGGAATGCGCCCGGAGAGAATCGAACTCTCGACCTCCGGCTTGAAAGGACGAGGGTGGTCCGCTTGCTAGGGCCGTTTGCGGCGACTATGAGACCGGGATGAGACTTGACAGTTGCGGTCGTTTCAGCCGAAGGTCAAGCCCCGACGCTAGACAGCGGCGAGAGCGGGCGCGAGATCGTCGGCGCTTGCTTTGACCGACTCGGGGATCGTCACGCGCAGTTCTCCGTCGCGGTCGAGGATGCGCTTGGCACCCAGGACGGTCAGCCCGACGATGCGCTGAGTGCCAGGCGCGAAACGCAGGACATGCCCCTCGGGCGTCTCCTCGCCCTCGCCCTCTTGGGGCTCGCCGATGTGCAGATAGAGCACGTCGTTCTCGGCGTCGTAGTCGGCGTGGTCGAAGGCGATCGGGCCGATTCTGATGTTCACTGGCCTCATCAACGCCGGTCCTTCTTTTCGATGTTCATCCAGCAAGCACCCTGCCATGCGAGAGGACCGCATGGACGAAGCTTCCTCGCACGCAGCGCCAGCGATCCGCGTACTCGCGACTGACGACGACGACATCGACCGCCACCCGGAGGTCGCGCAGCGTGCGATGGAGGCGCACCGACTCCTCGGCCTCGTTGTCAACCTCGGGCTCGATCACAAGGAAATCGACATCGCTGTGCGGGCAGGCCGCGCCACACGCATGCGAGCCGAACAGAATCACTTGCGCATCGGGCGCAGCCTCGGCCAGGCGGCATCCCGCCTCGGCGACCAGGGCCTCGTCAACTGCCCGCATGACTGAGGATCGTAGTCCGATCCGCAGACAATTCGTATCATGGCGAGCATGGCTTATGAGCGAATCAAGACCGAGCACGCCGGAGCGAAGAACGGTGGCGGCGCGTGGATGACCCGCGCCGAGGCGAAGCAAACGGCGAAGCGCCAGCGTCGGCTGGAGGATGAGGCCGCCATACAAACGGAGGCGAATGACGCTGAGCACCCGCGATGAGCGGTACCCTTTTGAGGCATGACCGCGAAGGAGAAGCTGCTGCAGGAAGCCCCTCGCTGGAGCGAACACGACGCTCAGATTGCGCTGCGCGCGGTCGAGCGTGAGCACGCCGACGACAACCAGGACGAATGGGGCGACCTCGATGAGTTCAGCGCCCGCGCCTCGACGCCCACCCTCCGGCGACTTGACGAGCAGGAGGCAGCGGCGGGGTTCTCCTGGGAGAACCACCGCAAGTCGTGAAACGCGGAGAGGTCTGGTGGTATGAGCCGCCCGATGCAAAGCGTAGGCCTGTCCTGATCCTGACTCGCGACGAAGCCATCGGCCGCGTTCACGACGTGATCGCGGTTCCCGCGACCGGGACCATCCGCAACCTGGACACCGAGATCGAGATCGGCATCGCAGACGAGATGCCGGTCGAGTGCGTGCTGGCCGTTGACAGCACGCTTTCTGCCGAGAAGGCGTTTCTGACTGCGCAGATCACGACGCTTGGGCCGGAGAAGCTTGCGGCTGTCTGCGCGAAGCTGGTTGCTGCGACAAGTTGCAGTTGAACTTACTTGTCGTCGCCTGAGCTGTCGCTAGGCGAGTCGCCCTCGTTCGTCGGCTCGAAAGCAAGGCCCTCGCTTGCGAAAAGCTCAAGGTCGATCTGGCGGATATCGGCCATCGTCTTGCCCTCGGGCAGGAGATAGCCAGCTGGCAATTTCATCGGTTCCATCCCGCTACCCTCCTCACGAGTCCATAGACCTCCTCGTCTAGCCAAGGGGGCCTTCCAATTTCTCCTAGCTGACGACGCATCATCCGGAAGCGGACGAGACCGGCGGGGAATTGGAGGGCTACGGCAGCGCCGCGACCCATAGGGTTCTGATCAGCCACAAGGAGCTACGCCTCCTTTTGGTCAGGCCCTCGGCTGACGTGACAGCGCCGCCAGGGGCCGCTTTGTCTGGTCGCCGATCTCCGCCAGAAAGAGACCGGCGGCCCGCGCTCGCCTGAAGCTCTCGCGGCGTTCCTCGCGCACGGCCCCCAGCGCTCCCTCGGCGCGCTCGATCTTGCCGGCTCTGCGCCGGGAAGAACGCGGCACCGCTGGGAAGGCGGTGGAATGCGCCCGGAGAAAATCGAACTCTCGACCTCCGGCTTGAAAGGCTGCTGGTGAGTTCAGGCTTATGTCAGTCCTGGCGCCGCGGAGCGGCTGGTCGACGTTTGCGATGTAGCGAAAACGTAGCAGTGGGAGGTGCCCCCAGTAGAATCGGGCTCGATGACAGCGAAGGAGAAGCTGCTGCGCGAGGTGCTCGATCTCGACGAGGCCGAGGCTGCTACAGCACGGATCGTGATCGAGCGTCGCCCGGCCAAGGCCGACGGCGAGCTTGAGGCGATCCTCGACGAAGACGCCGACGAGATGCTCGACGAGTTGGACGCCGAAGAGCAGAAAGCCGGCTTCGGGTCCTGGAAGACGTGAATCCCACCCGGGGCGAGGTCTGGCTGTACGAGCGGCCAGACCGCAAGCCGCGGCCAGTCTTGGTCCTCATCCGCCCGGAGGCGATCGAGTCCCTGAGCCGCATTCTCGTCGTGCCCGCTACACGCAGCATCCGCGACATTCCGACTCATGTTCGCCTCGACGAAAGCGACGGGATGCGAGAGCCGTGTGCGTTGACGCTCGACAACACCTTCGCCGCTCGCAAGGCGCTGCTCACCCAGCGCATCGCAAAGCTCGACCCAGAGAAGATGGACGAGGTCTGCCGGGCGCTGCAAATGGCGACGTCCTGCTGAGCGAGTTCGGCGCGCAGCAGCGCCTGATCGAAGTCGGGGTGTTCGAACAGCCTCACTTCGCCTGCCAGTCCCTGGCGTGACGTCGCTCGCCGGACGGCCCGCCCGATGTGACCAGGATGAGACCAAGACCTCCTGGAACGCCACGGCATCGCCGGGACCGGCGCGGAACGGCGTTTCGGGAGGAACCGGCGCAAACGGCTCTGCGCCGGGAAGAACGCGGCACGGCCGGGAAGGCGGTGGAATGCGCCCGGAGAGAATCGAACTCTCGACCTCCGGCTTGAAAGACCGGCGCTCTTTGGGGCTCGTTAAAACCCCGTTGACCACTGAGCTACGGGCGCTCTCGCTCCTGCGTCCAGAATTATGCCGAGGTCAGAGCCCGAACGTCTTGGCGATGATGTTGCGCTGGATCTCGGAGGTGCCGCCATAGATGGTCGAGACCAGGGTGCTGCGGACGAGGCGCTCCATGTCGTACTCGGAGGCGTAGCCGTAGCCGCCCATCATCTGCATTCCGTCGAGGGCGGCTTTGCGCGCGACCTCGGTGACGAAGAGCTTCACCATCGAGGCCTCGCGGGGCAGCATCCGGTCCGGATCCTCGTCGGTCAGGCTGGCGACCCAGCGGGTCATCAAGCGCGCCGCCTCGATGTCGGTCGCCATGTCGGCGATCCGGTGCTGCAGGGCCTGGAAGGAGCCGATCGGGCGGCCGAACTGTTTGCGCTCTTTGACGTAGACGATGACTTCGTCGAAGACGCGCTGGGCGATGCCGAGCATCGTCGCGGCGAGGATCAGGCGCTCGACGTTGAGCCCCGCCATCAGCTGCGTCCAGGCCTGGTCGACCTGGCCAAGGACCGCGCTGGCCGGCACCTCGACGTCGGTGAAGTAGAGGTGGTTGGTGTCGCGCCCGCCCATCGTGTCGATCGGGACCACCTCGAGCCCGTCGGCTTCGCGCGGCACCCAGATCATGCTCAGGCCCTCGTGCTTGGACGCGGAGCGCGTGGTGCGGCAGACGACGAGGACGTGGTCGGCGATGTGCGCGTTGGAGCAGAACACCTTCTGGCCGTTGATCACGAAGCCGCCGTCGACCGCCTCGGCCGACGTGCTGAGCGCGCCGACGTCGGAGCCGGCCTCCGGCTCGGTCATCGCGATCGCCTCGACCGCGCCCTCGGAGATGCCGCCGAGGATCTCCTCCTTCTGCTCCTCGCTGCCGAAGCGCTTGGTCGCGCTGGCGACGATCAGCGTCGTCGCGTAGCCGCCGATCGGCGCCAGGGCGCGGGAGGTCTCCTCCATGAAGATGCAGGCGTCGAGCATCGTGCCGCCCGAGCCGCCGTACTCCTCGGGGATCGTCAAGCCGAGCCAGCCAAGCTCGGCCATTTCCTTGTAGATGGTCTCGTTGTGGTGCTCCGTGTAGCCGTCCGTCAGGCGCTCGCGCTGGTCCGGCGTCCCGCACTCGTGATCGCAGTAGCGCCGGATCGCGTCGACGAAATCCTCCTGCTCGTCAGTCAGGGTGAAGTCCACGAAGCGGGAGCCTATCGGTGCGGGACACCTGCTTGCGGCCGGGAAGGCGCTCTCCGCAAGCCCAGGACGAGACTCGAACTCGTGACCCCTTCCTTACCATGGAAGTGCTCTACCAACTGAGCTACCTGGGCGGGAACCGGCGCTTTCCTCGGACCTATGTCCGACTTACGCGCCAAGCGTGTCTCAAGGCTAGCCCAGAGGCGCCAGCGACGGCCTCAAGGCCACACAGCCCGCAGCGGCTCTGACGCCGGTGTGCCCCAGGGCCCCGCTATCGCCACTCGCCACTGGCCCTCGATCAGGCGCATCACCAGGCTCGGGCAGGGAGCCTGAGAGAGACGAGAGTCGGGGACTCCGGCGTAGGAGATCGCCCAGCGCTCGTGGGCGAGGGCGAGGTCTTCTGCGACCAGGACCCCATATAGCTCGATCTGCACTTCCGCTCCCGCCTCGATCAATTGGGCGAGGGAGGCCCTTAGCGCCACCTCGCCCTGGGCGGCGGTGCCCTCGGGGCCGACCAGGCAGGCGCCGGGGGCAAAGCAGGCCAGGGCGGCATCTAGGTCTGCGCGGTTGATCGCCCTGCAGAGCGCCTCGCAGGCAAGGCGCGGGGTGGCGGCCGCTCGCTCGCGCAGGGGGGCTGCGTTCCCCACCGAGGGAACGGGGGCGGGCGCCAGGGAGAGCTCCGCGGGAGGCCTCACTTGTGGCGCTTCTTCTTTCGCACCAGCTTCAGGGCGACCCTCGTCCCCGCCGCCCTGACGGCTCCCGCGCCTGGCTTTGAGGAGCGGACGACGAGCTTGCCCTTGCCCTTGGGCTTTCTCAGCTTGCCCACCGAGCAGTTGTGGGCAAAGAGGGCCGAGCGGGCGCGCTTCAGGGTCTTGCCCCGCAGCTTTGGCACATGGCACTTGGGGGCGGGCGGGGCGGGGTTCTTGGAGAAGGTGGCGGTGACGTTTCTTGCTTCGTTCATCGTCACCCGGCAGTTTTTGGTCCCCTTGCAGCCTTCTCCGGACCAGCCGCTGAAGGTCGAGCCAGCCTGGGCGGCGGCGGAGAGCACGACCTTGGTCTTGACGTCGTACTGGGCCGCGCAGGATGAGCCGCATTCGATCCCCCCGCTGCGGCTGGTGATCACGCCTGAGCCGCTGCCGGCCTTGGCGACCGAGAGGGTGCGGGTGCCGACCGCGGTGAAGACGGCGTTGACGGTGCGCGGGTTGTTGACCGTGAAGGTGCAGATCGAGGTGGGGCCGCAGGCGGTGACCGACCAGTGGTCGAATTCGGAGCCCGGCTCAGGGGTGGCGTAGAGCGTGATCTGGGTCTTGACCAGGAACTCCGCCGAGCAGTCTGTGGGGCAGGAGATGCCCGTGGGGAGGCTGGTGGCCGAGCCTTTGCCGGTGCCCTTGAGCACGATCGAGACCGGGTAGAGGGCGTAGCCCG
>Ga0208422_1000012_pt1 | contig 53569 bp, 52 predicted proteins | sample RushOxbow_ThreeS_3_FD_185676 | JGI IMG/M metagenome (GOLD analysis project Ga0208422, IMG submission 185676) | Natural and restored wetland microbial communities from the San Francisco Bay, California, USA, that impact long-term carbon... | ecosystem: Environmental > Terrestrial > Soil >...
CCGTGCGGGCCGGAGCGGTCGGCGCGCTGGGCGCGGCCGTCGCCGTGCCTCTGCTGCGCCGCCGCCTGCGCCTGCCGGCGGCGGCGACGATCGCCGCCACCGCCGCGGGCCCGCTGGCGATCGCGGTCCTCCGCCCGCGCTCGCGTGGGCGCGACGTCGCCATCTACGCCGCCCAGATGTGGGCCTTCACCGTGGTGCACGAGCTTCCCTATGACGACCCCGAGCGCCTGCGGGAACGTCTGCGGGTGCGCTACCCGATCGCGGTCGATCGCGCGATCGGCCTCGGCCGCCTGCCCAACGCCCGTCTGCAGCGCGCGCTGGCCGGGCGCCGCGCGACCCGGGTGCTCGACCGCGCCCTCACCTGGGTGCACTGGCTCTGGTTCCTCGAGCCCTACCTCGCCCTGGTCTGGATCCTGCTCCACCACCCCGAGCGCTTCCCGCGCGCGGCGCGGCAGCTGGCGGCGGTCTTCGACCTCGGCTGCGCCGGCTACTTCGCGGCGCCGACGGCGCCGCCCTGGTGGGCATCCGAACAGGGCCACACGGGCGAAGAGGTGCGCCGGATCATGGTCGGGGTGGGCGAAGAGACCTGGCGCTCGGCCTGGCCGAAGATGTACGCGGCGCTCGGCGGCAACCCCTGGGCGGCGATGCCTTCGCTGCACTTCGCCACCTCGACGATGGCCGCGATCTCGCTCTCCGAAGCGGGTCGCACCGAGGGCGTCGTCGGCTGGAGCTACGCGCTCGTGCTCGGCTTCGCCCTGATCTACCTCGGCGAGCACTACGTCACCGACCTGGTCGCGGGCGGCAGCCTGGTGGCGGTGGTCCGCCGCGGCGAGCCCGTCGCCGAACCCGCGGTTCTGGCCGTAAACAGGGGACTTCAGCGACTGGAGCGCCTCGCCACCGGGTAGCTTCCCCTTCGTGCCTCCCGAGGGTTCGGCGAACGGCGGCGAGACCGCCGAACTTCCGATCTTCACGCCGCGCCGAATGGTGCAGACGGTCGTCCTCGTCCTCGCGCTGCTGGTCGGGATCTACTTCCTGTTCCCGAAGCTGGTCGGGCTCAGCAACGCGCTCGGCAAGCTCGACGAGGCAGACCCCGCTTGGATAGCCGTCGCCATCGCCTTCAACGTGGTCGCCTTCGTCACCTACATCGCCCTCTTCAAGGCGGTGGTCGGCGGCGACGCGCTGCGCCTGACCTGGAAAGAGACCTACGAGATCAACATGGCGGGGCTGGCGGCGACGCTGCTCTTCTCGGCGGCGGGGGCGGGCGGGATCGTGCTCACCTGGTGGGCGCTGCGCAAAGCGGGGATGGAACGCCGCGACGTCGCACGGCGCATGGTCGCCTTCCTCACTCTGCACTACGCCTTCTATCCGCTGGCGCTGATCGTCTTCGGCGTCCTGCTCCGCACCGGTGTCCTCAACGGCAAGGCTTCGGTCGAGCTGACGATCGTCCCGGCCGCGGTCGCCGGCGTGCTCCTGCTGCTGGCTCTGCTGCTGGCGCTGATCCCGTCCGACCTCGGGCAGCGGGCGGCGCGCTTCGTCCACGGCGAGCGGGGGAGGGCGATCGCGCGGAAAGTCGCGCGTGTCCCGGCCACCTTCGCCGAAGGGTTCCGCTTCGCGCTCGGACTCTTCGCCCATCCCTCGCAGGGCGGCCTCGCGGTGCTCGGCGCGGCGGGCTTCTGGGCCGCCAACATCGGCATCCTCTGGGCCTGCTTCCATGCCTTCGGCGTGCACGTGCCGCTCGCCGTCGTCGTCCAGGGCTTCTTCCTCGGCATGGTCGCCAACCTGATCCCGTTCGCCCCGGCCGGCGTCGGCGCCGTCGACGCGGGGATGATCGGCGCCTTCGTCCTCTTCGGCATTCCCGAGGACACCGTCTTCCCGGCGATCCTGATCTACCGCCTGATTGCCTTCTGGATGCCGATTCCCTTTGGGATCGCCGCCTTCTTCCAGCTCCGCAAACGCGTCCACGAGTGGGAAGAGACCGGCCTGCCGATTGACCGGGGCGGTACTATAAAAAGTAAAGTATTGGCGACGCCACTAGACTCGGAGCGGATATGACAGAGGCGAAGAAGGTCGAGAACGTGATCATCGTCGGCGGCGGTCCCGCCGGCTACACGGCGGCGCTCTACACCGCACGCGCCAACCTCGAGCCGCTCGTCTTCGAGGGCTTCCAGTGGGGTGGCCAGCTGCAGAACACGACCGACGTCGAGAACTACCCGGGCTATCCCGAGGGGATCATGGGGCCGGAGATGATGACCCAGTTCCGCGCCCAGGCCGAGCGCTTCGGCACGCGCTTCGTCACCGACGACGTCGACCGGGTCGAGCTCTCCAACGGGGGTCTGCAGAAGGTCTTCCTCGGCGACGAGGAGCACGTCGCCAAGGCCGTGATCCTGGCGACGGGCGCCGAGCCGCGCCGGCTCGGCGTGCCGGGTGAGATGGATCTGGGCGGCTGCGGCGTCTCCACCTGCGGCGTCTGCGACGGGGCCTTCTTCAAAGACAAAAAAGTGATCGTGATCGGCGGCGGCGACTCGGCGATGGAGGACGCGATCTTCATCGCCAAGTACGCCAGCGACCTGACGATCGTCAACCGGCGCGACGAGTTCCGCGCCTCGAAGATCATGTTCGAGCGGGTGCAGGAGCGCGACAACATCAGCTTCAAGACCCCGTACGTGGCGGAGGAGTTCGTCGCCAACGACCAGGGGCGCCTCGACCGCGTCCGCCTGCGCAACGTCGAGACCGAGGAGAGCGAGGACTTCGCCACCGACGGTGCCTTCATCGCGATCGGCCACATCCCCCGCTCGGAGGTCGTCGCCGGTCAGGTCGACACCGACGAGGAGGGTTACATCCTCGCCCAGGCCGGCTCGACCAAGACCAACCTGGCCGGCGTCTTCGCCGTCGGCGACGTCGTCGACCGCACCTACCGCCAGGCGGTCACCGCCGCCGGCACCGGCTGCATGGGCGCCCTCGACGCCGAGTGGTACCTGCGCGACACCCCGCCCTCGCCCGAGGCCCACTGGATGCCCGGCGGCGAGCCCGTCGAGGTCGCGCCGGCGCCGGGGCCGTAGGTTGGTTGAAGAGTTGTATGCGGATAGCGCATACAACTCTTCAACGAAGCTTTGGCGCTCAGCCCGGGAAGGGCTCTGCCTGGCGCTCGCCGGGGACGTAGGCGTCCTCGGGCTCGAACAGGGCGCGGATCTGGCTCCTCAGCTCTGGGGTGTCCTCGTGCCCGTGGACCGCGACGGCGTGTTCGGCCGCGGTGTTGATCACCTCGTCCTCCTCGCCGATGATCGTCAGCGTGCAGTTGCTCTCGCTCTCGAAGCGACGGCAATCGGCCATGACTCTGCTCATCTCAAGACCTCCGTTCGGTCGGGTTTCCGCTTCGTACTGGTCTATACCCGCCTGGCGCCTGAGTCAAGGTTTAGCCTTACCGCGTGTCCGAGCGGCTGGCGGGTCTCTTTCCCTTTGCGATAGCGGTGGTGCTGCCGCCCGCGGGGCTGCTGCTCGGCGCGGTCGAGCTGCGGCAGGACTGGCCCGACCCCCTGAAATCGGTCCGCCCTGTTTGAGAGTCCTTCCCGCCCGCGACAATGGGCAAAGGAGGACCGAAGCAGGTGAAGAGGCAAAGGCACACCCCCGAGCAGGTCATCCGCAAGCTGCGGGTGGCAGAGCAGATGCTCTCGGAGGGAAAGACAATCGGCGAGGCGGCGAAGGCCCTGGAGGTCTCCGAGCAGACCCTGCACCGCTGGCGCAACCAGTACGGCGGCATGAAGGCCGAAGACGTCAAGCGACTGAAGGAGCTCGAGCGCGAGAACGCCCAGCTGAAGCGGCTGGTCGCCGACAAGGAGCTCGAAGTCCTCGCCTACAAGGAGATCTCGGCGGGAAACTTCTGAGCCCGTCCCGGAGGCGCCAGGCGGTCTGCATGCTGCAAGACCGCCTCGGCCTCTCCGAGCGTCGGGCGTGCCGCCTCGCCGGCCAGAACCGCTCCACGCAGCGCCATCGCCCGAAGGTGGCACCCGATGACCAAGCGCTGCGCAGACGGCTGCGCAAAATCTCCGAACAGCGGCCCCGCTGGGGCTATCGCCGCGCCCACGGCCACCTGCTCGCCGAAGGCTTCTCGCTGAACCGCAAGCGGGTACAGCGGATCTGGCGCGAGGAGGGCCTTCGCGTGCCTGCCAAGGCCAAGAAGCGCCGCCGCCTTGGCGACTCCACCGCGGCGGCCGAGCGGCTCAAGGCCTGCCACCCCAACCATGTCTGGGCTCTGGACTACCAGCACGACGCCACCTCCGACGGCCGCGAGCTGAAGTTCCTCAACGTCGTCGACGAGTTCACCCGCGAGGCGCTGGCGATCGAGGTCGATCGCACGATCAACGCCGAGCAGACCGTCGCGATCTTGGGGCGCCTCGCCGCCGAGCGCGGCGCCCCCGCCAACATCCGCTGCGACAACGGTCCCGAGCTGACCGCCGCAGTGCTGCGCGAATGGTGCCGGCTCGGGTCCACCGGCACCGCCTACATCGAGCCGGGCTCGCCCTGGCAGAACCCCTAGGTGGAGTCCTTCAACGCCCGCATGCGCGACGAACTGCTGAACACCGAGGTCTTCACCTGCTTGGAGGAGGCCCGGGTGTTGGCCTCAGACTGGCGCACCGACTACAACGCCTACCACCCGCACTCGGCGCTTGGCATGATGTCTCCCGCCCGATTCGCTGCCAGCTGGCAGCGAATCGGCATCGGCTGAGCGTCGCGCTAGGGCTTGACCTTGAACGCAGCGGTGCGCGGGACAGACCTGCCGCCGTGCGAGTCGATCGCCTTGGCGACTGCCAGGTAGGCGCCGGGTGGGAGGGGCCTGCCCTTCAGCTTGCCCCGGAAGCGCCTGCGGTTCTTGCTCGCCTTGCCCTTGACCCGGAGGACGCCGACCTTCTTCGGCTTGCGCCCGCGGCGCTTGCGCTTGATCGTGAAGCGGACCCGCGCCTTCTCGCTGAGCTTGAAATGGAACGTCGTGCCCAGCTTGCGCTTCCCCCCGGCGCGGGTGGTGAAGAATCGCTTCGGCGTCAGCTTCAGGCCGAAGATCGCGGGTGGGGTGTCGACCGTCGCCGTAGCGTCGCGTCCGCCGCAGTAGGCGGACTGGCCGGTGTAGGAGAAGCCGCGGCAGCCGTTGTCGTCGGTCACGCTCAGCTTCGCCTCGTAGACGCCGGCCTTTTTGTAGACGTGGTTGACCTTGGGCTTTGCGCTCGTTTGCTTGGCTCCGTCGCCGAAGTCCCATTCGTAGGAGACGATCTTGTTGGGCGGGGAGTCGCTGGACGCGCTGGCGTCGAAGCTCGTCTTCGTGTGGGGGGCGCCGGCCTTGGCCTTGAACGAGGCGACCGGCGCGCTCGGCCGCGTTATCGGCGTCGCGATGTCGGTTTCGCCGGTCGCGACCGGTTCGTCGACTGGGGTGAGCGTCCCTTCGGAGCCGACGGAGAAGGCCTGGATGAAATCGCCGTACGCCGGCTCGACGTAGAGGAACCGCCCGTCAACCGAGATCGCGATCCCCGTTGGGTCGGTGAGCACGCTTGGGACTGGTTCCCCAACCTGGGTGAGCTCCCCATTCGCGCCGATTGAGTAGACGGTGACCGAGTCCTCGTTTCCGTTGGCGACGTAGAGGAAGCGGCCATCGGGCGAGACCACCGGCAGTCCGGCGACGTTCCCCTCGGTTTCCAGCTCCGACCCGGTCGGGGTGAGGCCGCCGTCGGCTCCGATCGCGAAGCTCTGCAGGTGTTCCTTGGCGCCGGTTTCGCTCATCAGCACCGCAAAACGCCCGTCCGGCGTCACGCGGACGATCATCGGGCTGACCCCGGTGACCGGCGTGCTGCCCAGCGCGGCGAGCGTGCCGTCGGCCTGGACCGCGAAGCGGTCGATCGCTTCTCCGCTGTAGTTGGGCGCCAGGAGGAAGCTTCCGTTGGGCGTGATACCGGGGTAGCCGTCGGCGCTGCCGAAGGGTTCGCCGACGTGACCGAGGCTGCCATCGGCGGCGATCGCGAAGGCCAGGATGCCGCCGGTCTGCAATGAGACGTAAGCGAACGGGGCGTTGGGCGAGACCGCGACGCCCCTGGTGAAGTTCGGCGCGGGAAGGGGGGACCCTACGAGCGAGAGCGCACCGTCCGGGGAGAGCAGATAGGAGCCGACGCTGTGTTCGTAGAGGAAGCTCGTCACCATCACCTGCCCGTCGGGGGTGATCGCCATCGAGATCGGGTAATTGGGCGTCGCGAACGGTGAGCCGGCGATCGGGCTCAGCAGCCCGTCGCTCCCGATCGAGAAGGCGGAGATCTGCTTGCTGCCGTAGTCGTTGGCGTAGAGAGTCCCGGCGGCGGCGCTCGTCGCGAGCGAGCCGAATGCGACCGCGGCAAGGCAGACGGCCAACCCGGTCTTCAGTCTTCTCCCCAGCAACGCAGCCCCAAGGCTACAGGCCGGTTCAGCCAACGAGCTTCTGCACGACGAACGTCCGATTCCCCTTCGGCGTCTCGATCGCGACAGGTTGGCCGACCTTGGCGTCGCGCAGCGCCCGGCCGATCGGAGACTCGGCAGAGAGGCGCCCGGCGGCGAGGTCGGCCTCGGTCGAGCCGACCAGCGTCCAGGTGTTGACCTCGTCCTTGCCCTCGTCGAGGACCTCGGCGGTGCGGCCGAAGGCGAATACGTCGCCGTCGCCGTCCACCTCGACCACGACGGCGGTGCGCAACCGCTCGCGCAACCGCTTGATCTTGGTCTCAAGGTGCGCCTGATCCTCCTTGGCGATGTGATACTCGGCGTTCTCCTTGAGGTCGCCCAGCTCTCGCGCGACTTTGATCCGCGCCGCCATCTCGCTCCGGCCCGGCCCTTCCAGCTGCTCGATCTCCTCGCGCAGGGCGGCTATGCCCGCCTCGGTGATCGCCTCGCCCGTCTCGCCCTCCGCCATGGCGCCCACCTTACGGGGTGACGATCGCGAAGCCGGGGTCGGGCTCGTCGAGCAGGCTGAGCAGCTCGCCGAGCTTGGCGCCGTCGCCCTCGACGCGCAGGCGGCCGCTCTCGGCCAGCTCGCCGACGTCGGCGACTTTGAGCAGCAGTTGGTTGAGCGCCTCGCGCTCGACGACCAGCGCCGCGTCGGGCGCCTCGTGGCCGCCCGGGCGGTGGCGGAGGACTCCGTTGCGGACCGTGATCGCGTGCTCCTCGTCGGGGTCGGTCACCCGCCAGTCGACGCGCAGCTCGACCCCCCAGGCGCGCGGTCCGTCGAGGCGGATCGCCATTGCGTCGAGCAGCTGGCCGACCGAGAGGTGGGCGACGACGTCGCCGGGCGCGGTCGTGGTCGGCGTTCCCGAGATCCCCTCGCGCAGCTCCTTCGCGCCGACCAGGAAGAAGTTGCGCCAGCTGGCGTTCTCGGCGCCGTAGCCGAGCTGCTCGAGCGCGTCGGCCTGCAGCTCGCGCGCCTCGCGGTTCTCGGGCTCGGCGAAGACGACCCGGTTGACGACCTCGGCGACCCAGCGGTAGTCGCCCTGCTCGAAGGACGCGCGGGCCTTCTCCAGCACAGCCTCGACGCCGCCCATGAACTCGACGTAGCGGCGCGCCTGCTCGACCGGCGGGTGCTCCCAGAGGTGGGCCGGATTGCCGTCGAACCAGCCCATGTAGCGCTGGTAGATCGCCTTCGTGTTGTGGCTGACCGAGCCGTAGTACTCGCGGCAGTGCCACTCGGAGGCGAGGCTCGGCGGCAGCTCGATCTCCTCGGCGATCTCCGGGCCGGTCAGCCCCTTGTTGGTCAGCCGCAGGGTCTGGTCGTGCAGGTAGGTGTAGAGGTCGCGCTGCTTCTCGAGGTAGTCGACGATCCGCTCGCCGCCCCAGCAGGGCCAGTGGTGGCCGGAGAAGAGCACGTCGGAGTCCGCGCCGAAGAGGGCGATCGCCTCGTCGAGGTAGTTGGCCCAGACGCGCGCGTCGCGGACCAGCGCCCCGCGCGGCGTCAGCACGTTGTGCATCGCGCGCGCCGCGTTGTCGGCGATGCAGAGCACCCGCGCGTCGGGGAAGTGGATGTTCATCTCGGCCGGCGCCTCGGTCCCCGGCGTCAGCTGGAAGCGCATCCGCACCCCGTCGACCGTCTCCTCCTGGCCGGTCTCGGTCACGCCGAGCGTCGGCGGGACGAGCGTGATCGCCCCCAGCGAGGTCGTCTGCCCGAGGCCCGCTCCGACCTGTCCCTGCGGCCCGCGCTCGAGCTTCGCCCCGTACATGTAGCCGGCGCGCCGCCCCATTGCGATCCCGGCGAAGACGTTCTCGCTGACTGCGTGATGGAGGAAGCCGGCTGGCGCGAGCACCGGGACGCGTCCCGCCTCCACGTCCTCGGCGGAGACCACGCCCTTGGCGCCGCCGAAGTGGTCGACGTGGCTGTGCGTGTAGAGCAGCCCGGTGACCGGCCTCTCGCCTCGGTGCTCGCGGTAGAGGGCGAGGGCCGCGGCGGCCGCCTCGGCCGATACCAGCGGGTCGATCACGACGATGCCCTCGCGCCCCTCGACGACGTGCATATTTGAGAGGTCGAAGCCGCGCAGCTGGTAGAAGCCGGGCGCCAGCTCGAAGAGGCCGGCGATCCGGGTCAGCTTGCCGAGCCGCCAAAGGCTGGGGTGGACCGTGTCGGGAGCCTCGCCCTCGAGGAAGCCGTAGGACTCGATGTCCCAGACGAGCCGTCCCCCCTCGCCCTCGATCGTTCCCGGGTCGAGCTCGGCGACGAGCCCGCGCCGCGCCTCCTCCTGTTCGCGATCCTCGATAGGCAGCGCGCGCGCCGCCTCGCGGTTACGCGTTGCTGTCCACGGACTTGCCGGTTTGGCCGCTTGGCTCACGCGCGCCGGAGTCTTTCACCCCGAGGATGCGGTCGACGACCAGCTCGACCAGCCCGGGGTCGAACTGGTGGCCGGCGCCGCGCCGCAGCTCGGCGATCGCCTCGTCCTGGCTCAGCCGCTCGCCGTAGGCGCGGGACTGGACCATCGCGTCGTAGGCGTTGCAGATCAGGATCAGGCGGGCCGCGAGCGGGATCTCCTCGCCGGCGAGGCCGTCGGGGTAGCCGCTGCCGTCCCAGTGCTCGTGGGTCGAGCGCACGACCTTGCCGACCTCGCGCAGGGCAGGCGCCGCGTAGAGCACGCGCTCGCCGATCTTCGGGTGCTTGTGGACCAGGTCCAGCTCGGCCTCGTCGAGGGGACCGGGTTTGCGCAGGATCTCGTCGGGGATCGCGACCTTGCCGATGTCGTGCATCTCGGCGGCGCGGACGAGCACGTCGAGGTTCTCGGCGCCGAGCCCGAGCGCGCGCCCGGTTTCGGAGGCCAGACGAGCGACCCCGTCGACGTGGAGGTCGTGGTCGGGCTGGCGCTCGCGTAGCAGCCCGAGCAGCACGCTGCGTGCCTGGCTCAAGGCCGAGTCGGCGCGCTGCCCCTTCTCCATGTACATGCGGCGATCGGCGAGCCGCAATGCGTCGGTCGGGGTCTCGACCTCGGTTGGCAGCTCGACCATGCCGCAGGAAGCGGTGATCGAGAAGCCCTTGCCCTGCTCGGAGAGCGCTGCCTTGGCCGCGGCGACGATCGCGTCGGCCTTCATCTTCTCGGTCGAGGCGAGGACGCAGAACTCGTCGCCGCCGAGCCGGAAGGCGCTTCCCCAGGGCGCTACGGTCTCGTCGAGGCTGGCGCCGAGCCGCTGCAGCAGGTCGTCGCCGGCGGTGTGGCCGAAGGTGTCGTTGTACGACTTGAAGCCGTTGAGGTCGAAGAGCGCGAGGACGGTGGTGCGGTCGGGTGGGTTCGCGAACGCCCCCTGCAGCTCCTCGTTGAGGCTGCGCCGGTTGGCCAAGCCGGTGAGGAGGTCCGTCACCGCTTCCTCGCGGCTGGAGGCGATCATCCGGGTGTTGGCCCGGAAGGTGGCGGCGAGGCGAACCAGGACGGCTAGCAGCGAGGCGACCCCGAGCGCCACCGCGATCTCGCCGACCTTGTGGACGCTGGCCAGGGCGAGGAGGACGACGACCGTGCCGGCGAGGACGATCGGCGCGACGATCGAGCTGTGCGGCCGCTCGCGCTTGGGCTCGGCGGCGCTGGCGGGCCACCAGGCGACGGCGGCGAAGATGAGGAAGGCGGCGGGCCAGGCGATACTCGCGATGTTCAGCGCGTCGGTCGACTGACCGCCGACAGAGAGGTAGACGACGTCGGCTGCGCCGAAGAGGAGGAAGGCGGCGGCGATCGCCAGCCAGGGCCCTTGACCTCGCCAGTCGCCGGCGGTGAGCGCGGCGGCGACCAGCCCGAGCAGGACGAGGTCGGCGCAGGGATAGGCGAGGCTGACGGCGACGCCGAGGGCGCTGCCGCCGAGGGCGTCGAGGACCGGCGGGAAGATCAGCGCCGCGGCGATGGCGGCGACCGCGAGGGCGCCGATCAGGCTGTCCATCCAGGCGAAGCTGTCGCGGTTGGAGCGCCCGCGCAGCAACAGCACGATCCCGAGGAAGGCCGCCGGGTAGAAGGCGAGGAAGAGCACGTCGGCCGGCGAGGGGAAGGGCGCCGGGTAGGCGTAGTAGAGGACGACCGAGTAGTAGGTCTGGCCCAGCGCCCAGAGCGCCAGGCCGACGCCGATGCTGAGCCACGCCGCGCGCTCGGCCTCCATCCGGATGCCGCGCAGCAGGACCGCGGCGGCGGCACCGAGGACCACCGCGTCGTAGACCCAGCGACCGAAGAAGTCCAGAGTGGCTTCGGAGCCGAGCGACTCGAGGGTGACGATCGAGTAGGCGACGAGCAGGACGGCGAGCCCGGCGAGCCAGGAGATCGCGGCGAGCGGCATCCCGTCGCGTCGCGTTTGCAGGCGATTCATGCTTCGGCATCGGCTGCCGCGCGGGCGTCCTTGAGCCCCGCGTCGGTACGCGCGGGGTCCCTGCTCAGGAAGCAGCCTGGTCGAGCAGGCGGGGCGCCGGTGCGTAGGCGTCGCCGTGATCCTCGCGCAGATCCTCCAGCAGCGCGACAGCGTGCCTGGGGCCGATCAGCTCGGTCAGCTCGAGCGGGCCGCGCGGCCAGTTGAAGCCGAGCCGCATCGCGGTGTCCATATCGGCGGGGGAGCCGACCTCCTCTTCGAGGGCGAAGGCGGCCTCGTTGGCGATCTGGGCGACGAGCCTGGGCAGGATCCGGGCCGCGGCCGGGTCGATCTCGCCGAGCACGCTGGGGTCCAGCGTCGGCGCCTCGATGCCGAGGTCGGGGTCGGGGGCGCGGTGGGGCGCCTCGCCGTACTCGTAGAAGCCACGGCCGCTCTTCCGTCCCAGCCGCCCTTCGGCGACGAGGGCCTCCTGGATCGGGCTCGGACGCCAGCGCTCCGGCTCGCCGCCCTGGGCGTAGAAGGAGCGGGCGACGCTGAGGTTGACGTCGAGCCCGATCAGGTCGATCAGCTCGAACGGCCCCATGCGGAAGCCGCCGCCGATGCGGCAGACGCGGTCGATCGTCTCGGCATCGGCGACCTCGTCTCCGAGGATGCGCAGCGACTCGAGTCCGAAGGGGCGGGCAAGGCGGTTGGCGACGAAGCCCGGGCTGTCCTTGGCGCGGATCGGCGTGCGCCCCATGCGGACTCCGACCTCGGTGGTCGCGTCGAGGGCGGTGGGCGCCGACTCGGAGGTGGCAACCACCTCGACCAGCTTCATCAGCGCCGGCGGGTTGAAGAAGTGCATGCCGACGACGCGCTCGCGGTGCGGGGTCTCGGCGGCGATGTCGGAGATCGCCAGCGAGGAGGTGTTGCTGGCGAGGATCGTGTCCGGGCCGCAGGCGGCGGCGAGCTGGGCGAACAGCTCCCGCTTCAGCCCCAGGTCCTCGGGGGCCGCCTCGATCACCAGGTCGCACTCGCCGAGATCGGCGAGGTCGGTCGCGGCGCCGACACGGTCACCCGCCTCCTTGGCGTCGGCCTCGCTCCACAGCCCCTTGCTCGCACCCTTGGCCAGCGCTCGGCGCAGGCGGTCGATGCCCGTTTCCAGCGCCGCCGGGATCGGGTCGTGCAGGCGCGTCTCGTAGCCGCCGAGGGCGGCGATCTGGGCGATCCCGGCGCCCATCGTCCCGGCGCCGACGACCCCAACCCGCTCGACGGTCACTTGCCCTCGAACTTCGGCTCGCGCTTCTCGAGGAAGGCCTGCATGCCCTCGACCCGGTCCTCGGTCGCCATCGCCAGCTCGTAGAGGCGACGCTCGTTCTCGAGGCCGGCGCTGAGCGCGGTCTCCTCGGCGGCGAGCACCGCCTGCTTGGCGAGGCGGGTCGCGATCGGCGGTCGTTCGGCGACGGTCCGGGCCAGCTCCATCGCCTCTTCCAGCCATCGGCCCTTCTTGGCGACCTTGTTGACGAGGCCCATGCGGTGGGCCATCTCGGCGTCGAAGCGGCGACCGGTCAGCACGTACTCCATCGCCAGCTGCTTGCCGAGCACGCGGGCGAGCCGCTGGGTGCCGCCGCCGCCGGGAATGATTCCCAGGGTGATCTCGGGCTGGCCGAAGAGAGCAGTCTCCGAGGCGACGATCATGTCGCAGGAGAGCGCCAGCTCGCAGCCGCCGCCGAGCGCGTAGCCGGAGACGGCCGCGATCATCGGCGTCTTGATCGCCGCCAACCGCTTCCAGAAGCCCGCGGCCGGGTGGCGCAGGGCGTCGCCGAAGCTGCGTTCGCTCAGCGCCTTGATGTCGGCGCCGGCAGCGAAGACCTCATCGGAGCCGGCGATCACGACGCAGCGCACCCCGGGGTCGGGGTCGAGGCCCTCCAGCTCTGAGGCCAGCTCATCCATCACCTCGGGGGAGAGGGCGTTGCGCGCCTCGGGCCGGTTGAGGCGGAGCAGGGCGACGTGGCCGTCGCGGGTGCTCTGAACCAGCTCGGCCAATGCTCAGGCGTCCGTCATCGGCGTCATCGCGTTGATCCCGGTCGCCTGGCGGCCGATGATCAGCTTCTGGATCTGCGAGGTGCCCTCGTAGAGGGTGGTGACGCGAGCGTCGCGCAGGTAGCGCTCGACCGGGTAGTCGTCGACGTAGCCGGCGCCGCCGTGGACCTGGATCGCGAGGTTGGCGCATTCGACCGCCGACTCGGTCGCGTAGAGCTTCGCCACCGAGGTCTCCATCGTGTTCGGCTTGCCTTCGTCCTTGAGCGCGCCGGCGCGGTAGACGAGCATCCGGCTCGCGTCGCGCTTGAGGATCATGTCGGCGATCATCTCCTGCACGAGCTGGAAGCGGGCGAGGGGGACGCCGAACTGCTTGCGCTCCTTGGCGTAGGCGACCGAAGCTTCGACGCAGCCTTCGCAGATGCCGACGCAGCCAGCGGCGACGCTGTAGCGGCCGTTGTCGAGGGCGCTCATCGCGACCTTGAAGCCCTCGCCGATCTGGCCGAGCATGGCGTCCTCGCCGACCTCGACGTTGTCGAGCGAGATTTCGCCGGTGTCGGAGGAGCGCAGGCCGAGCTTGCCGTGGATCTCCTGGGTGGTGAAGCCCTCGCTATCGGTCGGGACGAGGAAGCAGGCGAGGCCCTTGTGCTTCTTCTCGGGGTCGGTCTGGGCGAAGATCAGCGCCACCTCGGAGAAGTTGGCAAGGCTGATCCACATCTTCTGGCCGCTGATCGACCAGCCGGAGTCGGTCTTGGTCGCGCGGGTGCGCAGGTTGGCGGCGTCCGAGCCGGTGTCGGGCTCGGTCAGGCCGAAGCAGCCGAGCGCCTCGCCGGAGCAGAGCCGCGGCAGCCAGCGCTGCTTCTGCTCCTCGGTGCCCCACTTCTCGATCGAGCCGGCGACGAGCGAGGTCTGCACCGAGACGACGGTGCGGGCGGAGGAGTCGGCGCGGCCGACCTGTTCGACGATCAGCCCGTAGCCGAGGTAGTCGAGGCCGCGGCCGCCGTAGTCTTCGGCGACCGGCGCGCCGAGGTAGCCGACCTCGCCCAGCTTGCTGGCCAGCTCGCGGTCGAAGCGGGCGGCACGGTCGTTCTCCTTAACCCGCGGGACGATCTCCTTGTCGGCGAATTCGCGCGCCGTTTCGGAGATCAACCTCTGCTCGTCGGTCAACTGGAAGTCCAACTCAAAGCTCCTTTCCGAGCGTTGCCGCGAAGGCTTCCTGCGCCTCGCGGGTTCGGGGGCCGGGCGCCGAGGGCAGCTCGGCGCCGTCGATTGCGGATACGGCTTGGATCTCACGCGTGGTCGAGGCGAGGAAGGCCTCGTGGGCGCCGCACAGGTCGGTGACCGGCCACTCGCCGGTTTCGACGTGCAGCGCCTTGACCAGGCGGTCGCGGGTGATCGACTCGAGCACGCCGTTGTCGAGCGCCGGCGTGCGCAGGCCGCCCTCGGGCGAGACCCAGAAGATGGAGGAGGTGGGAGGCTCGAGCACGGTCCCGTCGGGCTGGACGAGGACGGCCTCGTCGGCGCCCTGGGCCTTGGCGAGCCGGGTCGCCTGCATGTTGGCGGCGTAGGAGAGCGACTTGACCCCGTTGAGGATGACGCTTGGGCAGTAGGTGATCGTGGCGACGCTGACCGAGTCGGCGTGGGCCGGGATCGGCTCGGTCATCGCCAGGCGGCGGCCGCCGCGGGTGACGATCAGACGCAGCTGCCCGTCGGCGGGGCCGAGCTCGGCGAGCAACGCCTCGATCTCGGCCTCCAGCGCCCCCCGGTCGAACTCCAGCTCGATCGCCGCCGCCGACCGCGCCAGCCGGTCGAGATGGTCGCCGAGCGCGAACGGCTTCCCCTCGTAGAGCCGGATCACCTCGAAAGCGCCGTCGCCCCGGTAGAGCCCATCGTCCTTCAGCGGCACGACCGCCTCCGCGGTCGCCGTGATCCGCCCATCCACGCTCGCCAGCTCTCGCAGCTCGGTTGCCATCGGCTCAGTCCCCATCGGCTCAGTCCCCATCGGCCGGCGAGGCTACCGGTCCCTCCCTTCCGGTGCGCTTTATCCCCTTATAAGGGGGCAAAGGCGCACCGGAACAGGTTGAGGCGGGTCAGACCGCTTCGAAGACGGTGGCCAGGCCCTGGCCGACGCCGACGCACATGGTGGCGATGCCGTAGCGGCCGCCGCGTCGGCGGAGCTCGCGGACGAGGGTGGTGGCGAGGCGGGCGCCGGAGCAGCCGAGCGGGTGGCCGAGGGCGATCGCGCCGCCGTTGACGTTGAGCTTCTCTTCGTCGAAGCCGAGCTCGCGGGCGCAGGCGAGAACCTGGGAGGCGAAGGCCTCGTTGAGCTCGATCAGGTCGATGTCGTCGAGGGTGAGGCCGGCGGCCTGGAGGGCACGTGGCACCGCTACGGCGGGGCCGATGCCCATGTAAGCGGGGTCGACCCCGGCGACGCCGAAGGCGACGACGCGAGCGAGCGGCTCTGCGCCCAGCTCCTTCGCTCCCGCCTCGGAGGCGATCAGCGTGCAGGCGGCGCCGTCGTTGAGGGTCGAGGCGTTGCCGGCGGTGACCGTGCCGCCCTCGCGGAACGCTGGCTTCAGCTTCGCCATCTTCTCCAGCGAGGCGTCGGCGCGCGGGCCCTCATCGGCCTCGACCATGACCGTCTCGCGCCCTCGCGGCGCCTCGATCGGGACGATCTCCTCGGCGAGGATCCCGGCCTCGGCGGCGGCAACCGCGCGCTGGTGGCTGCGCAGGCCGAAGGCGTCCTGGTCCTCGCGGCTGACGCCGTAGCGCTCGGCGACGTTCTCTCCCGTCTCGCCCATCGACTCGGTCGAGGCGCCCAGCTCCGCCATGCGCGGGTTTATGAAGCGCCAGCCGAGCGTCGTGTCCTGCATCGTCTGCGGGCCGCGCGGCAGGCCCCGCTCGGGCTTGCCGACGACCCAGGGGGCGCGGCTCATCGACTCAACTCCGCCGGCAAGGTAGAAGTCGCCCTCCTCCAGCTTCACCGCGCGGGCGGCGCAGTTGATCGCCTCCAGGCCCGAGGCGCAGAGCCGGTTGACGGTCGCGCCGGGGACGGAGTGGGGGAGGCCGGCGAGCAGGGCCGCCATTCGGGCGACGTCGCGGTTGTCCTCGCCCGACTGGTTGGCGGCGCCGAGGTAGATGTCGGTCACCCGCTCGGGGTCGACGCCGGTGCGCTCGACGATCGCCGAGACCGTGTGCGCGGCCATATCGTCGGGCCGCACGCCCGAGAGGGCGCCGCGGTAGCTGCCCACCGGGGTGCGAATCGCGTCGACCACGTATGCCTCGGCCACGGGCGGGATTTAAGTCGACCGGACGGGCCGGCGTATCCTGGGGACCGTGTGGTTCGTCCTCGGAACGATGGCGATGGTCCTGGTGATCGTCGGCGTGCTCGTCACAATTGAGCACTTCTACAAAGGCAGCAACGCCGACCTGCTCGACTGGAAACCGACCCGCTCGCCCGAGGTCGAGGCGGAAAACGAGATCGACGACGTGCGGCAGATGCTCGAGGCGCAGAACGAGATGCGACGGCGCCGCGGCGCGCCCGAGCGCGACGAGGACGAGCTGCGGGCGGAGGTCGAGGCGGAGGAGCTGGAGAAGCTGCGCCGCCGCGGCGGCTCCGGGGCGCTTTAGGTGGCTCGGGCGCTGATCGTCGGCTGCGGCTGCCGCGGCCGCGAATTGGGGAGGGACCTGCTGGAGCAGGGCTGGGCGGTGCGTGGGACGAGCCGGCGCGAGGAGGGCCTGGCGACGATCGAGGCCGCCGGGATCGAGCCGGCGCTCGCCGACCCCGAGCAGCCGGCGACGCTCCTCGACTTGGTCGCTGACGTCGCGGCGGTCCACTGGCTGCTCGGCTCCGCAAGCGGCTCCGAGGAGAACCTCGCCGCGATCCACGGGCCGCGCCTCGAGCGCTTCCTCGAACGCTTGGTCGAAACGCCGGTGCGGAGCTTCGTCTACGAGGCGAGCGGCACGGTCGCCCCCGAGCTGCTCGAGCGCGGCGCCGGGATCGTCAGGGTGGCGGGCGAGCGCTGGCGCATCCCGGTCGAGATCGTCAACACCGAGGCCCACCCGCGGTCGCAACGCTTTTTCGATGCATAACGACGAAAAAGCGTTGCGACCGGCCGGGCTTCCCATATAGCTAAACTCCGATAAGGATTTAGGTAAATACCCCGAGAGCACCGAGAGGAGCCCGCTCATGGCGCTGAAGCTTGGCGATGAAGCACCCGATTTCGAGGCCGACACTACGCAGGGCCGGATCAAGTTCCACGACTGGATCGGCGACTCCTGGGCCGTCCTCTTTTCCCACCCGAAGGACTTCACGCCGGTCTGCACGACCGAGCTCGGCTACATGGCGAGCATCGAGCCCGAGTTCGCCAAGCGGGGCGTGAAGATCATCGGCCTCTCCGTCGACCCGATCGACAAACACGAGGAGTGGGCGAAGGACATCGAGGAGACGCAGGGCGCGGCGCCCAACTACCCGATCATCGGCGACGCCGACTTCAACGTCGCCAAGCTTTACGGGATGCTGCCGGCTGAGGTCTCCGGCGACGCCGCCGATCGCACGCCGGTCGACAACCAGACGGTGCGCAACGTCTTCGTCATCGGTCCCGACAAGAAGGTGAAACTGATCCTCGTCTACCCGATGACGACCGGGCGCAACTTCGACGAGGTCCTGCGCGTGATCGACTCGCTGCAGCTGACCGCCAACCACAAAGTCGCGACGCCCGCCCAGTGGCAGCAGGGCGACGACGTGATCATCGCCGGCTCGGTCTCCAACGACGAAGCGAAGGAGATCTTCGGCAGCTGGGAGGAGCCCCGCCCCTACATAAGGATCGTCCCTCAGCCGTAGAGGCGGCTGAGCAGGTCGCCGACGATTCGGGCCGTAGCGCCCCAGATCATGTGACCGTCGACCTCGTAGGTCGGCGTGTGGATCGGCACGCCGCGGCGGATCAGGCGGCGCATCTCGTAGCCGTCGCGCAGGCCTTCGAGGGAGAAGGCGAGGACGGTCTCGACCTCGTCGGGGTTCGGCTGCAGGTCGAGCTCGGCAGGGTGGGGGATGTGCCCGACGAACGGGTGGATGCGGTAGCCGGTGACGAAGGTGTTGGCGACCGGCAGCTCCTCTCCCGGCTCGACCGAGCTCGGGTCGAGCCCGATCTCCTCCTGCGCCTCGCGCAGGGCGGTAGCCCGCAGGTCGGCGTCACCGGGGTCGCGGCGCCCACCCGGAAACGAGATCTCGCCCGCGTGCCGTCGCATGTCCGCGCGCCGCTCGGTGAAGATCAGCCCGGGCTCGTCCGGCCATTCGTAGAGGGGCAGCAGGACGGCGGCGTCGATTGCCCGTTTCAAATGATGACCTGGACCGTGCCGCCGTCGACCGACCAGGCGGCGCCGCTCACGTAGGAGGCGCGCTCGGAGCAGAGGAAGACGATCGCCGAGGCGATCTCCTCGACCTGGGCGAGGCGGCCGATCGGCCGCTTGGAGCCGGCGGTCGCCAGCGCCTCCTCGCGACTCGGCGCGCCCGACATCTCCTGCGACTGGTCGAGCAGCCCGCCGGGCTCCATCCACATCTCGGCTTCGACCGGTCCCGGGCAGATCGCGTTGACGAGGACGCCCTGTTTCGCGTGGCGGTCGGCGAAGAGGCGGGAGAGTGAGAGCTCGGCCGCCTTTGCCACCGAGTACTCGGGCATCGCGGCGGAGGGGCGCTTGCCCGCGGTCGAGCAGACGTTGACGACGCGACCCCAGCCGCGCTCGACCATCGGCGGGATCGCCGCCCGCATCGCCTGCAGCGGCGCCATCACGTTGAGCTCGTACTGCGCGCGCCAGTCCTCGTCGGGCACCTGGTCGAGGTCGCGCCACTGGGCGCTGCCGGCGTTGTTGACCAGGACGTCGAGGCTGCCGAAGTGGCCCTCGGCGGCCGCCAGCATGTGCTCGCCCGCGCCGTCGCTCGTGACGTCGAGGACGAGCGTCTCGGCCTGTCCGCCCTGTTCGGCGCCCGCGGCGCTCGCCTCCTCGGCAGCCTCGGCGAGCCGCTCCTCGCTGCGCGCCACCAGCAGCACTTTGGCTCCCTCGCCGCAGAGCTGATGCGCGGTCTCGCGGCCGATCCCACGGCTGGCGCCGGTGATGACGCAGGCGCGCCCCTTCAGCCCAAGGTCCATCAGCGCGGCTCCACCCGGTAGTCGATGCTGACCGGCGTTTCGCCCGCGAGCAGCTTGTGCACCGGGCATTTGCCGGCGATGGTCAGCAGGCGCGAGCGCTGCTCGTCGTCGAGCCCCTCGGGCAGGTGAATGGTGGCGGCAAATGAGGTGGGCAGGTAGCCGTCGTACTCGACGTCGACCTCGACCTCCACGTCGCCCAGCTCCCAGCCCTTGCGCTCGGCGTACATCTCCATCGTGATCGCGATGCAGCTGGCCAGCCCGGCGGCGACGAGCCGGGTGGGGGAGGGGCCGACGTCGGCGCCGCCGGCGACGACCGGCTCGTCGACGAGCAGCGAGTGGGCGCCGTCTTCGACGTCCACGTCGTGGACGAACCCTTCGCGGCGGCGGGCGATGACCTTCATCGCTGGCGAGTTATTCCCGCATAGCGGTAGAAAGTCGCCACTCCGACCTCAATTCCCCTTGCCGCGGCCCTCGAAGAGCGCCGGGTCGTCGACGTCGGCGAAGCGGGCCATCGCATAGGCGAGGTCGGAGGCGCGGTTGACGAAGTGGATCACGGTCTCGCTGGCCAGCTCGCCGGCCTCGGCGAGCGCGGCGATGCGGCGCTCGGCGCGGCGGATCGCGGTGCGGGCGACGTCGAGCTGCGCGGAGAGCTGGTTGCCTCCGGGGATGACGAACTTGGGCGGCAGCTCGACCTCGGCCATGTAGCGGTCGATCCGCTCCTCCAGCTCGACGACCATCGCCTCGGTTGTGCGGCTGACGCCGTCTTCCAGCCGCTCGGCGGCTTCGGGCGCGGTGGCCAGCTCGGCGCCGGCGACGAAGAGGTCGTCCTGGAGGCGGAGGATGTCGGCGGCCAGCTCGGCCTCGCCGGCGTCGCAGAGGGCGCGGGCGACGCCGAGGTGCGAGCAGGCCTCGTCGAGCGAGCCGTAGGCCTCGGTGCGGCCGTGGTGCTTGGGCACGCGGCCGCCGTACCAGAGCGAGGTCGTCCCGTCGTCGCCCTTCTTTGTGTAGATCTTGACCACGGCCCGACGATCCTACGCCGCGGTCAGGTCAGGCAAGCGGGTTGAAGACCAGCCCGGTCAGCACCTTCGGGTAGAAGTAGGTCGACTTCGGCGGCATGTTGGCGTCGCTTTCGCAGATCTCCTTGGTCTGGGAGACGGGGATCGGGCGGAGGACGAAGGCGACGTCGTAGGCGCCCTCGCCGAGCAGGCGCAGCGAGTCCTCGACGCTCTTCGCGTAGCCGATCCCGCGCTTGGCGAGGATGTCGTCTTCGCTCATCCCGGCGATGCCCTTCAGCACCAGCGCCTCGAGGATCGCGGCGTCGAGGCGGCGATAGGCCTCCGGCTGGCCGGCGAGCTGTCGGTCGAGCTCGGCGACGGCGGCGCCCTTGAGCTGCAGGCGGAATGCCTGCTTGTGGTGGGAGTCGTAGAGGCCGAAGACGCCGACGCCCTCTGCGCCGAGCGGGTCGAGCTCGTCCTCGCCCACCTCGGTGACGTCGAAGAGCTCGCGCAGACCCTCGCCGAGGCGGCGCTGGCGCTCGGGGTCCCCGGCGAAGCCGGAGAGCAGGCGATGGGTGGGGAAGATCGCGAGGCCGGGGTCGTCGAGGCCGGTCAGCGCCATCAGCGTGTAGTTGTGGGGCCCCTCGCCGCCGACCTCGTCGCGGTAGGCGATCGCGGTCTCATAGCGGTGGTGGCCGTCGGCGATCAGCAGCTGGGCGTCGGCGAGCAGCGCCGTGATCTCGTCGTTGACGGCGGGGACGCGCCAGAGCCGGGTGACGGCGCCGGTCCAGTCGGTCGCTTCGCCCCAGACGGCGTCGGCCGTCGCGTGGGGCGCGACCGCCGGCCACGGATCGATCGTGCTCAGCGAGAAGATCGGCGAGAGGTTGTGGCGGGTGGCGCGCATCAGTTCCAGCCGGTCCTGCTTCGGGCCGGGCAGGGTGCGCTCGTGAGGCAGGACGACGCCGGTCTCGAAGTCCTCGACGCGGACGCGGGCGAGGATCGCGTGGCGGGTGCGGGTGGCGCCGTCGGGGCCCGTGTACTCCTGCTCCATCGCCCAGATCGCCGGCTCGTCCTCGACCAGGGCGCCGGCCTGCAGCCAGGCGGCGATCTTCTCCGCGGCTCCGGCGTAGGGGTCGTCCTCTCCCTCGGATTGGGGTCCGGTCTCTCCGTAGGGCTTGGGCAGGTCGATCGCGACCGCGTTATGGGGCGAGCGCGCCAGCAGCTCCGAGCGCATCGCCGTGTCGATCACGTCATAGGGGGGAGCGACGACGTCCTGCAGCGCCCCGACCGCGTCGAGGTCGTAGCGCAGGGCAGGGATCGGCCGCACGTCCGCCATCGCCGCGAAACCTAGCGATCGGCTCGCCCCGACCCTCGCCCGCCCCCGGGCTCCGCTCTACACTGGGCCGAGCGGGGCGTGGCGCAGCCTGGTAGCGCGCGGCCTTTGGGTGGCCGAGGTCCCCGGTTCGAATCCGGGCGCCCCGATTTCAACTCCGAGACGTCGACTACCAGACAGCCAGCGAGCGCGGGTGGTCGTGGTCGCGGATTGCGCGGTCCTTGGTTATGAGCTTCAGGCCGTGCTCGATCGCTGTCGCGTAGATCAGGCGGTCGGCGGGGTCGCCTGGAAAGGAGGAGGGGAGGGAGACCGCGGCGTCGGCAATGGCGGGGGTGAGGCCGATCGTGCGCAGTTGGGCGCCCAGGCCTTCGAGCCAGGTTCGGATTGGGACGTTGACGACGATGCGCTCATGCCGGGCGAGCCACGCCAGCTCATACCAGGAGATGGCCGCCACGACCAATTCATCTCCTTCTTCCAGGGTCTTGGCCGCGCGGCCGCTCACCCGCTTGGGTTCGGCCGACCACCAGTGCACCACGTGGGTGTCGAGGAGAACTGCGCTCACGCTATTCGGCCGCCCAGGTCTCCCCGGTGGAGAAGAGAGACTCCTCGCTCTCGGTCCCAGTCATCGCCACTCCCTCGAAGGAGCCCTTGAATGAGCGGGCGCCGAACGCGGGCACGAGGCGGGCCACCGGACGCCCGTGTCGGGTGATCTCGATTTCCTCGCCGGTGGCGACATCGTCCAGCAGGCGCAGGAGCGTCGTCTTCGCCTCGGTTGCAGTCATTTGTTTGATCACATGGTCAGTATAGCGACCAGATCGCCTGCTTCAGCTCGAAACGAGCCAACGGCGTTCCTGTCATGCCAGCATGGTTTATGTCAACCGGACGAGTATCCGTCTCGCGCGCTCGGATGCTTGCCGATAGATGCGGCGTGAACGAGGGCGAGTCGATCAAGCGCCGCAGAGAGCGGGCGAGGTTCGAGACCGAGCGCCACGTGATCGTCGGCGAGGTGACCCTGCCGCCGGAAGGGTTCCAGAGCCGCTTCTCGGATGCGATCAACCGCGGCGATCTATCGTTCATCCCGCTCACCGACGTCGAGATCACCTCGCGCGCCGACGGGGAGGTCACGCACCGCGACTTCATCGTCCTCGGCAAGGCGCACATCGAGATCGCCTTCCCGCTGGACTCCCCTTCGGGCTAGCGTCGCCTGCGCGCCCGGTCGAAGGCGCCGAGGTCGACCAGGAAGGCGAGGACGACGATGAGCAAGTCGAAGCCGGTGACGCTGTCCGAAAAGCTCCAGAGCACGGCGTAGGCGAGCGTGGTCCAGGGCAGCAGGAAGAAGCCGATCAGCGGCAGGACCCAGCTGTCGAAGGCGCGGCCGAGCAGGTCGCTGAAGAGCCAGAGCGCGAAGAGCGCCAGGCGGGGGGAGATCAGGGCGAAGAGAGCGACGAGGCAGCCGATGGCGCCCACGCTACCCGTTCACCGGGGCGTAAGAACCTGGGCGTAAGCTGGGGACATGCATTTGCCCGAGAGACACGCGGTGCTCGACGCGCCCCTGCAGCGGCCCTTCCCGGAGGGGATCGAGGTCGCCTACTTCGCGCTCGGCTGCTTCTGGGGTGCGGAGCGGCTTTTCTGGACGATCGACGGCGTCTACACCACCGCGGTCGGCTATATGAACGGGACGACGCCCAACCCGACCTACGAGGAGGTCTGCACGGGCAAGACGGGACACGCCGAGGCCGTGCTCGTCGCCTTCGATCCCGAGCGCGTCTCCTACTCCGACCTGCTCAAGGTCTTCTTCGAGGAGCACGACCCCACCCAGGGGATGCGCCAGGGCAACGACGTCGGCACCCAGTACCGCTCGGGCGTCTACTTCGTCAACGACGCCCAGAAGGCGACGGCCGAGATGGCCAAGCAGGCCTACGACGAGGCATTGCGCGCCGCCGGCCACGATCCGATCACGACCGAGGTCGAGCCCGCCGGTCCCTTCTACTACGCCGAGGACTACCACCAGCAATACCTGCACAAGGTGCCGAACGGCTACTGCGGCCTGGTCGGCACCGGCGTCTCCTGCCGGATTCCGGCGGCGGCCTCCTGACGCCAGTACGGCGAATAGCATCCCGCCTTCGTGACGCCCTCCCTTGGCTCCTACATCGGCGGCTGCTTCGCCGTCATCGGCATCGTCAGCGCCGTCGGCCTTGGCGGCTACTGGCTGCGCCGCTGGATCGTGCCCGAATTCTCCGGCGCCCTGGCGCGGCTTGCCGAGGCGACGATCGCCGTCTCGCTGCTCACGATCTCGCTTGAGCTGCTCGGCTCGCTGAGCCTGCTCTACACGGGCTGGATCGTCGTCGTCTGCATCGGCGTCGGGCTGCTCGCGGCCTGGGTGGGCTGGCGCAACGCGCCCGTTGAGGACCGGGGCATCGCCGCCCCGCGGGTGCACACCCTCGCCCTGCTGATCGCCCTTGGCGTCGCCTCGTTCACGGTCGCCGAGTGGACCTTCCCCTCGCAGCTCAGCCTCGACCAGGGGATGTTCGGCGGCGACACGACCTGGTACCACATGCCCTTCGCGGCTCGCTTCGCGCAGGAACACTCGATCGTCCACCTGCACTTCACCGATCCGCTGCGCCTCGCCGCCTGGTTCTACCCGCAGAGCTCCGAGCTCGTCCACGGCAGCGCGATCGTCCTCTTCAAGTCCGACTGGCTCTCGCCGCTGATCAACCTCTTCTGGCTCTCGATAGCGCTGCTCGCTGCCTGGTGCGTAGGCCGCCCCTACAAGGTCGGCCCGGCGACGCTGGTCGCAGCGGCGCTCGTCCTCGACTCGGGCGTGATGATCGAGACCCAGCCGGGCGAGGGGCGAAACGACATCATGGGCCTCGCCTTTCTGCTCGCCTTCGTCGCCCTCCTGATCAACGCTCACCAGCGGCGGGCGCCGGCGAGCGGCGCCGTGCAGGACGCGCCCGAGCAGGGGGCGCCGCTGCTCGACAGGGGCCCGCTGGTGATCGCCGGCCTCGCCGCCGGCCTCGCCGTCTCGGTCAAGTTCACCTTCCTGATCCCGGTCGTGGCGATCGGCCTCGGCGTGGTCGTCTTCAGCGGCCGCGGCCGGCGCCTGACAACGGCCTGGGTGCTCGGCCTCGCCACCTTCGCCACCGGCGCCTACTGGTACGTGCGGGCGGCGATCGCGACCGGCGGCAACCCGATCCCGACGACCGGCTTCGGCCCGCTGCACCTGCCCCAGCCCGACCAGATGCCGCTCGACCCGCGGCCGCGCTTCGCCGTCGCCCACTACCTGACCGAGCCCACCATCTACCGCAAGTGGTTCTTCCCGCAGTTGGACAACGCGCTGGGGCCGCTCTGGCCGCTGATCCTGATCGTCGCCGTCGCGGCCGCGGTCTACGTCGCCTTCCGCTCGCGCAACACCATCCTGCGGGTGGTGGCGGTCGGCGCTCTTGCGACGGCGGCCGTCTACGTCTTCACGCCACTGACGGCGGCCGGGCAGGAGGGCTCGCCGACCGGCTTCTTCACCAACACCCGCTACCTGACACCGGGCCTGGTGCTGGCGATGGCGCTGGTGCCGATCGCCAGGCCGCTGCGGGCTCCCGACAGCCGCGCCTGGCAGACGCTGGCCTTCTTCGCCGTGGTCTACGCGATCACGGTGCTGAGCACTCCGCGCTGGTATCCGGGCTACATCGTCGGCACGGTTTTCCTAACGGCGGCGCTCGTCTGGGCGCCGGCCGGGCTCGGCTTCGCCCGCTCGCGCCGGGTGCTCGGCCGCGGGGCCATCGGAGCCGTAGCTGCCGCGGTGGTGCTGCTCGCAGTCGTGCTCGGCCGCGCCCAGGAGGTCCAGTACTACGACAAGCACTACCGGATCGTCGACCACTTCCTGCAGGACGGCGGGCCGAAGGAGGCTTACACCTTCGCGCGCGGGCTCGAAGACAAGCGAATCGGCATCGCCGGCTCGGGCGAGATCTTCTTCGGCCAGTACGGCTTCTACGGGCGCAACCTCAACAACCACGTCCAGTACATCGGCGTGCCCGGGCCGGACGGGACCTACCGCCTGGCGACGAGTTGCGCCCAGTTCCGCCGCCTGATCGACGCCGGGAGCTACGACTACCTGATCGTCAGCCAGTACACCCAGGACTCGCCCGACTCGCCCTACTGGTATCCGATCTATGCCTGGATCAAGACCAGCCCCGCACTGGAACAGATCATCGAAGAGCCGGACATCACCCCCGAGCCCGATTACGTCTTCCGGGTCAATGGCAAGCTCGACCCGGCCGGATGCCGGGGCCTCGGCGGGGGATAGGGCAGGGGCTCAGACCGGCGCGAGCGCGTGCTCGCGGATCAGCTCGGCCGAGCGCTGCGGCTGCTCCCACCAGAACATGTGACCGACGTCGGCGAGCATCTCGAGTCGGGCGCCGGGGATCAGCGAGGCGATCTGGCGGCCGTTGCCGGGGCCGAGCAGGCGGTCGGCGTCGCCGTGGACGACCATCGTCGGCGGCGTCAGCGAGCCGAGCCGCTCGCTGGTGTCGTGGAAGCCGCAGGCGCGCATCTGCTGCATGATCACCTGCTTGGGTGCGGGTAGCGCGGCGGCCATCTCGGTGAAGGCGGCGTAGCGGGACTCCTCTTCGCGGAAGCCCGGCGACATGTTGATCTCCCACATCGCGCGGTAGACCTGGTCGCGGTCGCCGGATGCCAGGGCCGCGCCGAGCATCTGCAGGTCCTCGGGCTCCATCAGCGTGCCCTCTGGGCCGCCGCAGTAGGTGGCGCCCAGGGTCAGCGTGCGGATGCGGTCGGGGTGCGCGAGGGCCAGCTCCTGGGCGATCATGCCGCCCATCGAGATGCCGACGACGTGGACGGTGTCCAGCCCCAGCGCGTCGAGCAGGCCCGCCGTGTCCCCGGCCATGTCGGCGATCGTGAACGGCATCTCCGCCTCGCCGGAGAGTCCCATGCCGCGGTTGTCGAAGACGATGCACTCGAAGCTGCGCTCCATCTCGTCGAGAAAGGGTCGCCCCCAGGTCAGGTGCGTCGCGCTCATCCCCTGGATCAGCAGCAGCGGCTCGCCCTCGCCCGCGCGCAGGTAGTGCAGCTCCGTCCCCGATGCATCGACGCTTGGCATCGCGCCGGGATGCTACGCCAAACCGCTTGCCAGGGCCTAATCTAGGCCCACCTGCCCCCGTAGCTCAGTGGACAGAGCGTCGGACTTCTAATCCGAGGGTCCCAGGTTCGAATCCTGGCGGGGGTACTCAGCCCTCGCCTTGCTGCTCTTTTCCGGCTCGATCTTGTAGTGACCGCCCGATGAGGGCGCACGCTCGGCCCTGCGCCACTCGATGCCCTCAAAGAAGGCTTCCAGCGGTGCCTCCAGCGCCCCCGCGAGCTTCACCAGCGTCCCGAGCCGGGGTTCGCGCATACCCCGCTCCATCAGGCTCACCTCGGTGCGATGCAGGTCGGTGAGATCGGCCAGCGCGTACTGGCTCAGGCCGCGCTCCTCCCGAATGCGCCGCAGGTTCTCGGCGAAGCGCCGTTTGTGCGCTCCCGGCTCAGGGTTGCTCGGCGAGCGCATCGGACAGCTCCCCCAGGGCTTTGTGTTCGAGCGAGACGCGCTCGTATTCGTTTGCTTTGTCGGTCGAGCGCGCCAGCTCGGCGATGTAAGTGCGCAGCTTCTTCGCGTCGGAGAAGACGCCGCGGTCAAGGCCGTCGAGCAGGGCGTCGAAGATCGCCCTCTCCTCTGCGGCCCTCGGCTCCTTCTCATCCAGGTTCTCGCGTAGGTAGGCGAACAGGGAGGCCAGGAACTCCTTGGACTCAGGAGAGACGGTCCCAGTCCGCACACCGGCCTCGTCACCGTCGCCCACTAGCCCGGCGTGGCGATTAGGAAGCGATCAGCCGAACGCCCTAGGCCACCTACATCGTCGCTGACCAGGTTGGCGTTCTCCAAGACCATCAGGTGATAGGCCACGAGGGAGGTAGACAGGCCAAGCTCCTCGGCCAGCTCGGCCTCGGTACTGCCCCGCTTTCGCGTCAGGTAGCTGAGGATTTCCAGCCGTCGAGGGTGCGCGATAGCCCGCTTGAGGTCTGTCTCCTCGTTGGTCTTTTTGGACTGGTGTGCCATTGACGTGAGGTGTTCCAGCACCCCAAGCGCCGGAGGTAGATAGGCGCTCGGGGTGCAGATCGCCTGCTGACCCCCAGTGGGCCTGGGCGCGTGTTGAATTGCCTTAGGGCACCGAGCTAATTTAATGTAGGGAGATCGCCGACGACGGCGAACACTTGAGTCACCATGCTGGGTCCAGTGGTGGACGAGAGTCCGATTCGCGAGCGGTGGCTGGTGGTGTGCGACGAACTCGACGAGCGTGGCCGGCGCATGTGGGCAGCGGCAGAGGCGCGCTCGCACGGCTACGGGGGGATCGCCGCGGTGGTGCGGGCGACCGGGATCTCCGAAGCGACGGTGAGGCGGGGGATCGAAGAGGTGAAGAGCGGCGAGCGTGCGCCGGAGGGCCGCATCAGGCGCCCGGGCGCCGGGCGCCCGTCGATCACCGAGCGAGAGCCGGGCCTGGACGAGGCGCTCTTGGGGCTGCTGGAGGGCGCCACGCGCGGGGACCCCACCTCGCCTCTGCTCTGGAGCAGCCGCAGCGCCGCCAACCTGACCGCGGCACTCGCCGAGCAGGGCATCGAGGTCTCCGAGAGCACCGTGCGGCGCCGGCTTGTGGGCCTGGGCTTCAGCCTGCAGGCCAACCGCAAGACCCATGAGGGCGCCGATCATCCCGACCGCGACGCCCAGTTCCGCCGCATCGCCGGGGTCTGCGCCCGGGCGCTTGCGGCCGAAGAGCCGGTGATCAGCGTCGACACCAAGAAGAAGGAGCTGATCGGCAACTACAAGAACCGCGGCCGCGAGCTGGCGCCGAAGGGCGAGCCGATTCTCGTCAACACCCACGACTTCATGGACAAGGAGTTGGGCAAGGCGATCCCCTACGGGATCTATGACGTCGGCAAAGACGAGGGTTGGGTCTCGGTCGGGATCTCAGCCGACACCGCCGCCTTCGCGGTCGCCGCGATCGCGAGCTGGTGGAAGAGCCTCGGCGCCAAGCGCTACCCCGAGGCCAAGGTGCTGACGATCACCGCCGACTGCGGCGGCTCCAACGGCTACCGCACACGATTGTGGAAGACCGAGCTGCAGCGCCTCGCCGATCGCACCGGTCTGCGGATCCGCGTCATGCACTACCCGCCCGGCACCTCGAAGTGGAACAAGATCGAGCATCGCCTCTTCAGCTACATCTCGATCAACTGGCGCGCCAAGCCCCTCCTCAGCCGCCAGACCGTCATCGACCTCATCTCCTCTACCAAGACCAAGACCGGCCTCAAGGTCTACGCGCGCCTGGACCCCGAGACCTACCCCACCAAAGTCAAGGTCACAGACGAGCAGATGGACGCCGTCAACATCGAGGGCGAGGAGTTCCACCCGGAGTGGAACTACACCATCACTCCGTCAGAAATTTAGCTGCGTCTCCTAACCGCCGCCGAACTGCATCAAATTCCCTTCCTCGCAGGAAGGGAATTTGATGCAGTTCGGGTCCGTCAGCCGGGGTCGGCGACCGCGACCGGGACGGGAGCGCCGTCCTCGGGGACGACAAGGATCGCGCCCTCGCCTGTGACGTAGGCCTCCTCGCCGTGGTAGGTGACGTCCATGCCGAGCGCCTCCTCGTGCTCGCTGGCGCGTAGCGGCATCACGGCCCCGACCAGCTTCAGCAGGATGAAGGTCATGACGAATGCGTAGACCGGCCCGGCGAGCGCCGCCAGCGCCTGGTCGCCGAGCTGCGCGGCGTTGCCGTAGAAGAGGCCGTCGGAGACTCCGTTCCAGCCGATCTGAGCGACGAAGCCGATGAAGAGGATGCCGGTGAAGCCGGCGATGCCGTGGGCGGCGAGCACGTCGAGCGTCTCGTCGACGCGGGTGCGTGGGCGCCAGACGATCATCGCGTAGCAGGGCAGGGCGCCGAGGAAGCCGAGCGCCATCGCCCAGCCGGGGCTGATGTAGCCCCCCGCCGGCGTGATCAGCACGCAGCCGACGATGATCGCCGTCGCGGCGCCGATCGCCGTCACCTTGCGACCGCGGATCAGGTCGAGGACGAACCAGGTGACCAGCGCGCAGGCCGGCGTCAGCAGCGTGTTGACGAAGGCGAGGACGCTGGCGTCGCCGGTCGAGAAGCCGCTGCCGCCGTTGAAGCCGAACCAGCCGAACCAGAGCAGGCCGGCGCCGAGCAGCACGTAGACGGCGTTGTGGGGGAGCAGCGCCTGGCGGCCGTAGTCCTTGCGCGTGCCGACGACGAGCGCCGCCGCCAGGGCCGAGAAGCCGGAGGCCATCTCGACCGGGAGGCCGCCGGCGAAGTCGAGGGTCCCGCCCTGCGCGAGCCAGCCGCCGCCGAAGCCCCAGTGGGCGAGCACCGCGTAGACGAGGACCGACCAGAGCGCGGCGAAGACGAGGAAGGCGCCGAAGCGCATCCGCTCGACCACCGCGCCCGAGACGAGGGCGACGGTGATGATGCAGAAGGTGGCCTGGAAGGCCATGAAGACAAGGTGGGGGATGGTCGTCCCTTCGCGCGGGGCGAAGTCGACTCCGTGCAGACCGGCGTAGCCAAGGCCGCCGATCAGGTCGCCGGTGCCATCGAAGGCGAGCGAGTAGCCGATCAGCGCCCAGGTGACCATCGCGACCGCGATCGCGGCGATGCACATCATGAAGGTGTTGAGCGTGTTCTTCGAGCGGACCAGGCCGGCGTAGAAGAGGCCCAGCGCCGGGGTCATCATCAGCACCAGCGCCGTCGCCACCAGCATCCAGGCGGTGTCGCCCGTGTCGATGCCCGGTACCGCCGCGACGAGGCCCATCGCGCTCACCCGTCCACCGGCGTCACCGCGCCGTGGTCGGTCTCGCCGGTGCGGATCCGCACCGCCTGCTCGAGGGGGACGACGAAGATCTTGCCGTCGCCGACCTCGCCGGTCCGCGCTCCTTCGCGAAGCGCGTCGACGGTCGGCTGGGCGAACTCGTCGGAGACGGCGATCTCGAAGCGCACCTTCTCGGAGAGGCCCATCTGCACGGTCGTGCCGCGGTAGGTCTCGACCCGCTCGAGCTCGCCGCCGTGGCCCTGCACGCGGCTCATCGAGATGCCGCGCACCTCAGCGCGGAAGAGCGCCTCCAGCACGTCGTTCGCCTTCTCCGGGCGCACGATGCCGATGACCAGTTTCACCCCTGTCCCCCCAACTCGGGGCGCGAGCCTACAGGGCTCCGCCGACACGCGTCAAGCCGGCCCCGCCGCCTTCCTACACTTGACCGATGTCCGCAGACCGCAAAGCCGATTCCGTCTTCGACCTCTACCGGCGCGGCATCGAGTTGCTCGAGGAGGAGGACTTCGAGGAGGCCGCGGCGCCCCTCGCCGAGGCCGCCCGCCGGGCGCCGGAGAAGACCTCCGTCCGCGAGGCGCTCGGCCGCGCCTACTTCCGCTCCGGCCGCTTCGCCGCCGCCGCGGTCGAGTTCACCGCCGTCGTCGAGCGCCACCAGGTCGACGACTACGCCCACTTCTGCCTCGGCCGCGCCCTCTCGAAGACCGGCGAGACCGAGCGCGCCCGCCACCACCTCGCGCTCGCCTCCAACCTCCGTCCGGACCGCGCCGAATACAGCTTCTACCGCGCGATGCTGGGGGAGAATTAAGAGCTGCTTCCCAAAATCCACTTGCATCGATTGCTCGGCTGCGGTTAGAGTCATCGCAATTCTGAAATAGCGCTCGTCCGTGCACAAAGCGCGCGTGGCTATCCGGCAGGGACGCACTGGGAAAGGGGATCTCAATGCGGGGTACGCGGCTTTTCGTTGCGGCGTTGGTTGGCCTGGTTGCGATCGGAGCGAGCATTGGGCTCGCCTCCGCGCAGACCGACGAAGCGGCTGGTTCGCTCACCGTCGGCCCATCGCCGACGGGGACGGAGATCCCCTCCCAGCGCACCGCCAGCTCGCGCACCTTCGAGCTCCCCGACGGCCGCACCGAAGTCCGCATCTACACCGGCGCGGTCAACTACCGCGACGCCGATGGCCGCTGGAAGCCGATCGCCGAGCGCCTGCACGAAACCGAAGAAGGCTTTGCCAACGGCACCAATGCCTTCGAGTTGCGCCTGCCCGCCCAGATCGACACCGAAGCGCTGCGCCTCTCGGTCGCCGGCCAGTGGGTCTCGAGCCGCCTGCTCGGCTCCCAGACCCGCGGCGGGGAGCTGCAAGGCGACACCGCGAGCTACGAAGAAGCCAGCGGCGGCGTCTCCTTCGACTACACCGCTCTGGGCAACGGCGTCAAGGAGAGCATCGAGATCGCCGACCCCTCCCAGCCCACCAGCTTCAGCTTCGAGCTGAGCGCCTCTGATGGCCTCACCCCGAGACTGGAAGCCGGCGGGGCGATTGCTTTCGGCGACGCCGAGGGCCACGTCGCCTTCGTCCTGCCGGCGCCGACGATGTCAGACAGCGCCCCCGATCCCGCCCTCTCGCGCTCGATCCGCTACGAGCTGGGCGCGGAGCGCGAAGGCCACTGGCGCCTCACCGTGCGCCCCGACGACGAATGGCTCGCCGATCCCAGCCGGGTTTGGCCGGTGAAGATCGACCCGACGATCAGCGTCGGGCCCTCCCTGGACTGTGTGATCGGCGGCAAAACGGGCCAGACCGGCTGGATCGATTGCGCCTCCTGGGGCCGCAACAACCTGCTCGTCGGCTACACGCCCCAGCTCGAAAGCGCCGAAGACAGCTGGTGGCGAGCGCCGCTTTACCTCGAAACCTCGGCGATCCCCTCGACTGCCTCCGTCGACGTGGCCAGCTTCCACGCCTACGCCACCGAAGAAGCCAAAAACACCGAAGGGATCGAGCTGCGCAAGATCACCAAGCCCTGGACCTGGAAAGCTTCCTGGTCTCGCTACGACGGCGCCGAAAACCTCTGGGAAACCGAAGGCGGGGACTTCTCCGAAAGCCTCGGCGAAGTGCTCACCGCCCAGCGCGGCTCCCAGTCTGGCTGGTGGGACTTCGCGCTTCCCACCCAGACCGTCGAGGAATACGCCGAAGGCGAAGAAAACCTGCCGGCGATGCTGAAGCTGATCGACGACAAAGTGCGCGAATGCGGCGAATCGAGTTGCACCCAGCGCCAGAACAAGTTCGACTCCAGCGCCGCGACGAACGAAGAACACAGGCCCTACCTTTCGGTGATCTACGACGCGCCGCAGACGACGATCACCTCGCCGACCCCCACCTACACCGCCCACGAAACCCCGGAAGTCGAATTCGAATCCAGCAAGGCCGAATCGAGCTTCGAATGCTCCCTCGACGCTGGCGAATTCGCGTCCTGCGAAGCTCCCTTCTCGCTGGCCGAAGGCCTCGGCAAAGGAAGCTCCTTCGAAGGTTGGCACACGTTTGAAGTCCGCGCCGTGGACTCCGAAGAAACCAAAGACCCGAGCCCGGCCGAATACACCTTCAACACGAGTATCTACCCCGAAGCTCCCGCGGACAGCAAGCTCGTCTACCCCGAAGACGGCAAGAAGACGGCCAGCTACTACACGCTTGAGGCCGAGTGGGGCAAAGCACCGGAAAGCGGCGGTGTGAGCGGCGTCAGCTTCCAGGTGAAGTTGCCCAAAGCCGAAGCCTTCGAAGAGGTTCCCGCCGAATGCGTGATCGACGGCAAAGGCGAACAGGTGTCCTGGCCACTCGCGGTCTCCGAAGACCCCGGCCATACCGAACCGGTGTTCCTCGAGGTAAAAGACTGCGCTCCCTTCGAAGAAGCCGAATACCCAGAAAAAGAAATTCAGTTCCGCGCCGTCTTTGACGGCGGCAAAGAAGCGGCCGGGGCCAGCGAATCGGCCGCGACGGAGTTCATCGACAGCTACAACGGAAAAGGCGCGGCCGTCGATGCCACGGCATCGGTTGGCCCTACCTCGCTTGACCTTTTGACCGGCACTTTCACGATCAGTCGCACCGATGTCTCGATCCCGGTTCCCGGCTCAGAAGCCAACCTCGAATTCACCCGCGTCTATCACTCGGGCGAATACGGGCCGTCTTTCCTGTTGGGTCCCGAGTGGCAGCCCTCGACTCCGGTGGAATCCGAATACGAAGGTGAAGCCTGGCAGGTGCTGAGGGAACACTTCATCGCCGCCACGCCGGCCGTTTTCGAAAAGGAATGCTGGGACGAAGAAGGCGAACCGGTGGCATGCGGGGAAGAATGCCCTCCCGAATTCTGCGAAGAATGGGAAGTCGAAGAAGCCCGACCCGAAGAGCGCTGGATGGAACTCCTCGATAACGAAGGCGGAGCGATCACCTTCGAAATTCAAGGCAAAGGCGAAAGCGCGACCTACATCTCCCCCGATTACGCCAAAGAACTGACGCTGACGCGCGAAAACTCGACGCATCTCGTTCTGAGCGATCCTGAGGGAACACACACCGTCTTCGGCGAAGAAAACTACGCGACCTACAAGCCCGAAACCATTTCCTTTCAGGCGAATCCCAAATCGGCGCGCATGGTCTACGAAAAACGAGAACACGAAGGCCTGGTGCTGATGCGGGAGATCGCCCCGGCACCCGAAGGCGTCACCTGTGGCGATTGGACCTCGATCGAAACCAAAGGCTGCCGCACGCTGAAGTTCGAATACCACGAAGGGACCAAATATTTTCCTTGGGAACTGCGCCTCGAATCGATCCGCTACTACAACGCGACCGGGGAAAACTCACAGGTGGTGGCGGAATACGCCTACGACGAACGCGCCCGCCTGGTCGAAGAGTGGGACCCGAGGCTCGAACCGAACCTGAAAGAGAAATACGGCTACTACAGCGAACTGGACTTCCCTTATCTGCTCACCTCGCTGACACCGCCGGGTCAAGAACCCTGGGAGTTCGCCTACAGGCTCGAGTTGAACGGCAAACACTGGGAAGAACAGCTGACGAGCGTCAGTCGTGCCAGTCTGATCGAAGGCGAACCGACCGCGACGACCACGATTGCCTACGAAGTGCCGCTCACGGGCGAAGGGGCGCCCTACGAGATGAGCCCCGAAGCGGTGGCCGAATGGGGGCAGAGCGACTACCCGGTCAACGCCACCGCGATCTTCCCACCGACCCAGGAACCCAGCGACCCGCCCACGAGCTACTCGCAGGCGACTGTCCACTACCTCGATCCCGATGGCTATGAGGTCAACATGGCCTCGCCCTCTCCGCCGGGCGTCGAAGGCGACTCGATCGCGACCTCAGAGACCGACACCCACGGCAACGTCGTGCGCTCGCTGAGCGCCGAGAACCGGCTCGCCGCGCTCGAAGACGAAGACCCAGTCGCGCGCTCGCACGAGCTCGACACCCACGCCGTCTTCTCCGAGGACGGGACCGAGATGCTCGAATCGTGGGGGCCGCTTCACAAAGTGCGGCTCGAATCGGGCAAAAACGTCGAAGCGCGCTCGCATACGACGATCGAATACGACAAAGGCGCACCGGAACTGAAAGAAGGAGAAAGCGCGCCACACCTGCCGACCACCGAAACGGCATCCGCGGTTGTTCCAGGCGAAGAAGAAGAGCTCGAACCGCGCGTCACTGAAACGAAATACGACTGGGAACAGCGCAAGCCGACCGAAACGATCGTCGATCCGGAAGGGCTCAGCCTGCGCACCCGCACCGCGTATGACTCGACAACGGGGATGCCGATCGAAACGAGCCTGCCCGCCAAACCCGAAGGCGGCGACGCCCACACGACCAAGACCGTCTACTACAAGGCGACTGGAGACAAAAACAATCCATGCAACGCGAACGACGCTTGGGCGGGTCTTCCATGCGAAGTCAAGCCGGCGGCCCAGCCCGGCACCGAAGGCCAGCCGGAACTCCCCGTCACCAAATACGCCTCCTACAACTCGCTCGACGAGCCGACCGAAATCGTCGAGAGCCCGGGCGGCAAAGAAGAAGTCACGCGCACGACGCTGATCACCTACGACAGCCCCGGCCGCGAGCTGACGAAGCAGATCGAAGGTGGCGGCGCCGCGATCCCCGACGTCGAAACCACCTACAGCGAAACCCTGGGCGTGCCCGAAGCCCAGCGCTTCACCTGCGAATCGGAATGCGAAGGCGGCTATGCCTACAACAGCGCCTTCGGCACCTCGGGCACAAAAGAAGGCGAGCTCTCCCATCCCGCCGACGTTGCGATCGACGCCGAAGGCAACTTTTGGGTCGTCGACCGAGAAAACGACCGCGTGCAGGAGTTCGATCCGGCGGGCAAAGTCATCCGCTCCGCCGGCTCCAGCGGCGAAGGCGCCGGGCAGCTCAGCTCCCCCTCGGCGGTGGCGATCGACTCGGTGGGGAGGATCGTCGTCACCGACAGCGCCAACAACCGGATCGAGGTCTTCGACGAAGAAGGCGCCTTCGTCAAGGCGCTCGGCACCGACGTCAACAAAACCAAGGTCGAAGCAGAAGGCACGCCCGCAGAACGCAACCTCTGCACCACCTGGTCGGGGGACACCTGCCAGGCGGGCCTGGGGGGCAGCGGCGAAGGGGAAATCGGCGAACCGATCGGAATCACGACAACGGGCGGCCAGAACGTCTTCGTCGTCGAGCGCTCCAACGACCGGGTCGAGAAGTTCGGCCCCAGCGGCGAACTGCTGGCGAGCTTCGGCTCCACAGGCAGCGAAGCGGGACAGTTCAAAGAACCGACCGCGATCGCCTACACGCCGGCCGGCAAAGGCCACCTCTGGATCGCCGACACTGGCAACGACCGCATCGAGGAGTTCACCACCGGCTACAAATACACGACGAGCGTCGGCAAAAAAGGCTCCGGCGATGGCGAGTTCATAGCCCCCAACGCGATCGAGGCCGACGAAGAAGGCAACGTCTGGGTCGGCGACCAGGGCAACGAACGCATCCAAGAATTCGACGAAGGCGGTGAATACCAGCTCAAATTCGGCGAAGGGGGCTCAGGCTTCGGCCAGTTCGCGCTGTCCAGCCCAGCCGGCCTTTTCCTCGACGAAACGGGCAGCCTCTGGCTCGCCGACGCCGGCAACGACCGCGTGCAGGAGTGGGTGCCGGCGGGCTCTTTCGACAGCCAGGAAACCGCCACCACCTACGACAAACTGGGCCGCCCGGTCGAATACGAAGACGCCGACGGCAACAAATCGGGTACCGCCTACGACCTCCTCGGTCGCCCCGCCGTAGTCTCGGACGGCAAGGGCACCCAGGAAATCGCCTACGACGAAGAATCGGGCGTTGTGACCGAGATGACCGACTCGGCCGTCGGCACCTTCAAAGCCACCTACAACGCCGACGGGGCGATGACCGAAGAGCTCCTGCCCAACGGCCTCGCCGCCCGGACGACCTACGACGAGGCCGGGGAAGCGGTCGGGCTGAAATACGACAAGCTCACCGAATGCTCGAGCGAATGCACCTGGCTTGAGTTCGCGCTCGAACGCTCCGCCCAGGGCCAGATCCTGCACCAGAGCAGCACGCTCTCCAGCGAGACCTATGCCTACGACGAGGCGGGCAGACTGACCCTGGCTGAGGAAACACCCGCGGGCGCCGGCTGCACCACCCGCTCCTATGGCTTCGACGCCGACTCCAACCGCACCTCGATGACCACGCGCGAACCGGGCGAAGGCGGCGCCTGCGACACCGAATCCGAAGGCAGCAAACAGACCTATAGCTATGACGCCGCCGACCGCCTGACCGACGAAGCCATCGTCTACGACGACTTCGGCCGCATCACCGCCCTGCCCGGAGAATACGCTGGCGGCGGCACGCTCACGACCAGCTATTACAGCAACGAGATGGTCGCCAGCCAGTCCCAGGACGGCGTCACCAACACCTTCCAGCTCGACGCGGAAATGCGCCAGCGCCTGCGAGTGCAGACCGGCGGCTCGCCGGAAGGAGCCGAAGTCTTCCACTACGCCGGTGGTTCGGACTCCCCGGTTTGGATCCAAGAGGGAGAATTGAAATGGACTCGCAATATTGTCGCCATGGGCGGCAGCCTCGGTGCCCTTCAGACCTCGAACGGCGAGATCACCCTGCGGCTAGCCGATATGCACGGGGATATCGTCGCCACCGCGGATGATGACCCTGAAGCGACCGAACTGCTCTCCACGCAGAGCTTCGATGAGTACGGCAATCCCAAGCAGGCAACGACTCCTAGGCTCGGCTGGCTCGGCGCCAAGCTGCGACGCACCGAACTGCCCTCCGGGGTGATCCAGATGGGCGTGCGCAGCTACGTTCCGGCGCTAGGACGCTTTCTCTCCAGAGACCCGGTTCCGGGTGGCTCGGCAAACGCCTACGAGTACGCTGCTGGAGATCCCATCAACAACTTTGATTTGACGGGGGAAAAGTGCGTGGGCTCGCGGGCTTGGATAAAGAGATGCAAGGCGAAGAAGACCATTGCTTGGATGAAGAGGTCTAACAAGAACCGCGCTGTCATAATAAGATTTAAGAATAAACGCGCTGCGGAACAATTTGCTTACTCCCTTAAAAGGAACGCCATCAAAAAACTAGAAGACGAAGCAGGTAAGTGGAAACGGGAAAAATTGGCGAATCTATATAAGAAGGCGAGGGAATCAAGGATTCGGGAATCATTGCTGCCTACTGACCCTTTTGACTGCAACGATCTATCAATTGGAGTTGGACTTCTCGGCATGACTCTCGCCAAAGGCCCTTGGGGAGTGGCTCTCATAATAAGCGGTGCTGGAGTAGGCCCGAGCATTGCTGGAAAGGCAGGTTTGTGTTGACGCACACATCGGGCGACAGGTCAGGCACACCGGTCGGTGAAAGGCGGCTATTTAAGGTAGTGATTTCTGTATATATGGTGTTTGTGTCGGTGTACCTCGTGTTTCTGATCATGACCGGTAGCGGCGTAAAGTCCACAGTGGCAGCTGCACTGGCCTGGTTGACTGGAGCCATTATCGGGTTTCGCAATTGGACTTCAGGCACTTCGCGCTGAGGATTGGCTTTGAGTTAACGTGACCTTCCTCCCAGCGGTAGGAGCTGAGCCCCCCCAACCTACCCGCCATCCCAGCGGCGCCGCAATCGCGCGAGTCGGGGGTGCTCACAGGCCGATCCCTCGCCCCAGCGTCCACTCGATCCCCCTCGAGCTGCCGAGTTGTCGCTGACGCTCACGCGCTCGCCCGAGCCTGCGTTGGGCTTCCCGCATCCGCTGCTTCGCCCTCGCTCGCGCTGCCCGCTGCGACGCGCCCTTCGCCTGATCGCCGAGGGCGCTGCTCTTGTCGGTGGCGCCGTATTCCTGGCGGTAGCCCTCGATGCCCCGCACTCCTCGGTCCCACGCCTTGGCCTTGGCCGGGTCCCCCAGCTCCTTCGCCACGTAGGAGGGAGGCTTGACCCGGGCGGCGGCGAACGCCCGCCCGGTACGCGCGGTCAGTAGCCGCTCGGCGATTACTTCCGCCAGGAGGAATCCTGGCTTCGAGGTCTCCGTCAAACCCGGCCTGGCTCAGCGGCAGCTCAGCTAGTTCGCTGGGCGCGAAGAGCCTATGATCATTGGCGCGGAGGTGGCAGCATCAAGATCAGCATCCAACTCTCAATGAGGATGGAACGCTTAGAGGCACAGAGTTTGATCAAGGCCGAGCTGGAGACAGCCGCTATGCTTGGCTATGACGAGTTGCGTATGCACGCACCTCGACCGCAACGGCCTCCACGTTTCTTGAAGCGAATTCGAAGTCGATGGGAGTACCCGCCGGGGAGTCGTGACTTTAAGACGATGCGTGGCAAATCAGGGGCGCTTTACCAGGTGGTACGTGAAATCACATGGGATGCTGATTATGGTGGTGCCATTCGAGTCTGGATCTGCGTTGATGATGGCTATACCGCCGAAGAGCCTGAGTGTGGCTCCTGGCATGACCCCCTGAAATCGGTCCGACCCTTGTGAGAGTCCTACCGGCCCACGAAACTGGGCCAAGGAGGACCGATGCAAGTGAAGAAGCGCAGGCATACCCCCGAGCAGATCATCCGCAAGCTCAGGGAGGCCGAGCGGATGCTCGGCGAAGGCAAGCAGGTAGCAGAGGTGGCGAAGGCGCTGGAGGTCTCCGAGCAGACCTTCCACCGCTGGCGCAACACCTACGGCGGGATGAAGGCCGACGACGTCAAGCGGCTCAAGGAGCTCGAGAAGGAGAACCACGAGCTGAAGCAGATCGTCGCCGACAAGGAGCTCGACATCCGCGCCTACAAGGAGATCGCGAAGGGAAACTTCTAGGCCCGGCCCGGAGGCGCAAGGCGGTCCTGATGCTGCAGGACCGCCTCGGCCTCTCCGAGCGTCGGGCGTGCCGCATCTGCGGCCAGAACCGATCGACACAGCGGCATGAGCCCCAGCTCGCCCCCGACGACGCCGCGCTGCGAAAACGCCTGCGCGAGATCTCCAAAGACAAGAAGCGCTGGGGCTACCGCCGCGCCCACGCCCGCCTGCTCGAAGAGGGCTGGGACGTGAACCGCAAGCGCGTGCAGCGCCTCTGGCGCGAGGAGGGGCTGCGGGTGCCCCGCCGCAAGCGAAAGCGCGCCCGCCTCGGCGGCAACGCGGACGGCAAGGAGCTGCGCGCCGAACATCCCGACCACGTCTGGGCGCTCGACTTCCAGACCGACGAAACAGCCGACGGGCGCCAGCTCCGCGTCCTGAACGTGATCGACGAGTTCACCCGCGAGGCGTTGGCGAGCGAGGTGGCGCGCTCGATCACCGCCGAGGACACCGTCGCCCTGCTCGAACGCCTCGTCGCCGCCCGCGGCGCCGCACCCGAGCACATCCGCTGCGACAACGGCCCCGAGCTGATCGCCCACTCCCTGCGCGACTGGTGCCGCTTGGGCAAGACCGCCACCGCCTACATCGAGCCGGGCTCGCCCTGGCAGAACCCCTTCATCGAGTCCTTCAACGGCCGCACCCGCGACGAGGTGCTCGACCTCGAGCTCTTCTACACCCTGGCCGAGGCCAAGGTCATCCTCGCCGACTGGATCGTCTCCTACAACACCGAACACCCGCACTCGGCGCTGGGGATGCTGCCGCCGGCGCGTTTCGCCGAGCGCTGGCGGGGGGAGAACGGCGCCCCGCCGCCTCGCTGCGCTCGTCCTACGGACTCACTCCGCGAGGCGGCGGTCGACCCCGCTACCGTGCAGACTGACACCGACCACGAACTCTCACTGAGGGTGGACCAGTAAACGGGGGCCGGTCAGTTGGGTATAAGCGCAAGTCCCTGTGGGGAGTAAGTGAGTCGGTTGAAGACAGTACCCACGGAGGCCATTGCTGAGGTGCTTGCGGAGCACGATATTATGGGTCTCGGGGAAGGTAACCCGGATATCGTATTTGAGTACCGACCCGAGGCGGAAGACATCGCCAAGCGCTTGCAAAAGGCTCTTCGGGAACACAGGGAGATTCCTCTTTCGGAGGTGCAGGAATTGCTAGCGAGTATCTTCGAATACTGGTTCGAGGCTGAGTTTGATCCCGCTGAGTTCGAGACCTCCGCAGGACAGATTTGCCAGCTGCTGTCCGAGGGGCCAACTAACCCCGGTACTTAAGACGGAGCCAACCTTCGTATATTCATAACGATATGGTCAGTTAACAGAGGCCGGACGTTGATGTCAGCGATGATTTCACCATCTATGGTCCGGTCAAGAATTGATCAAGACAGCGAAGGCACGAATCGAAATCTAACTACGCTGTTTTGAGTCAGGCGACGGCGGCGTTCTCTTCGCCGTCGGTGCGGTGTTCGGCGCGCAGGCTGGCGACGATCGTGGTGCCCCTGCCCGGGGCGCTCTCCAGCTCCAGCGTCCCGCCGGCGAGGTTGACCCGTTCGCGCATCGCGATCAGGCCGAAGCCGTCGCCGGCGTCCTCCGGGTCGAAGCCGATGCCCTCGTCGGCGATGCGCAGGCGCAGCGTGTGATCGTTCTCGGTCGCCTCGATCGTGACCCGGCCGGCGCCGGAGTGCTGCGCCGCGTTGTTCAGGGCCTCCTGCACGATCCGGTAGGCGGTGTCCTCGATCTCGCTCAGCAGCCTGTGCTCGGTGCGGCCGGAGTGGAAGTCGAGGTCGAGCTTCGTCTCGACTTCGATCGCGCCGCTGGCGCTGAGCCGTTCGCTGAGGGCCTCGATCGCGGCGCCGAGCCCGAGTTCGTCCAGCGCGGTCGGCCGCAGGTCGGCGATCAGCCGGCGCATCTCGGCGATCGCTTCGTCGACCCGCTCGATCCCCTGCACCAGTAAACGGTCGAGCTCGCCGGGGTCGCCGCGCCGCGCCCGCGAGAGCAGGACCCGCAGGCCGGCGAGGCTCTGCAGCGACTCGTCGTGCAGCTCCCGCGCCCAGCGCGCCCGCTCGCGCTCGGCGGCGGCGATGCTGCTGCGGGTGCGGTCCTCGGCCACCGACTGCGCCATCGCGACGGCGGTCGCGGCGCTGGCGGCGAAGGAGACGAGCACCCGCTCGTCCTCGTCGCTGAACCCGCGGCCCTCCTTCAGCGGGTCGACCGCGACGAGGACCCCGAGCGCTTCGCCGCGATAGACGAGCGGCGCGAGTAGCGCCTCGATGCCGTGCTCGGGGCTGCCGGGGCGGGCCATCAGGCTCGGATCGAGGTCCTTGATGCGGCGCGGCGCGCGCGCTTCCAGCGTTTGGCCCGGGATCGAGCCGGCGATCGGCACTCCCGCCTCCACGAGAGGCCCCGTCCGCTCGCCGGCGACCGAGGCGGGGACCAGCTCCTCGCCCTCGCAGAGGAGGATCAGCAGCGAGCGCGCCTCGACCAGCGCTCTGCCGCGCTTGACGACGATCTCCAGGATCCGGCCGAGGTCGGTCTCGCCGCCGACCGCGCGGGCGATCTCGGTGGTCGCTTCCAGCCGGTGGACGACCCGCTCCAGCTCGTCGCGCTGGCTCGCGAGGCTGCGGTAGAGGCGCGCGTTCTCGACCGCGATCGCCGCCCACTCGGCGAGGATCAGCGCCGATTGCTCGTCGGCCTCGTCGAACTCGCCGGCGTCCTTCTCGGTGAGGTAGAGGTTGCCCCAGGCGCGGCCGCGGATCGACACGGGCACGCCGAGGAAGGTCGTCATCGGCGGGTGCCCGGGCGGGAAGCCGTAGGAGCGCGGATGCTTGCCGACGTCGGCGAGGCGCAGCGCTCGCGGCTGCTCGATCAGCAGCCCGAGCACGCCGCGGCCATGCGGCAGGGTGCCGATCGCCTGGCGCGTCTCCTCGTCGATGCCGCGGGCGATGAAGCGCTCCAGCCCGTGGCGGTCCTGGTCGAGGATGCCGAGCGCCGCGTAGCGGGCGCCGGTCAGCTCGCAGGCGACCTCGAGCAGGCGGTTGAAGACGACCTCGAGGTCGAGCTCGGCGACGAGGCTGCGGCCGACCTCGATCAGCTCGCGCAGGCGGGGCTCGTCGAGCGCTCCACTGTCACTTCCGTGGGTCATGCGAATAGTCCCAGATTTTAGTCGTGCGATCGCGACGGGTAAGCTCGGGTCGTGCAAGGCGAATCCGGCCCGGAGGAGGGCGACGGGGCGATCTCGATCGTCCTCGCCGACGACCACACGGTGATGCGCAACGCGCTGCGCATGCTGCTCGACGCCGAGAGGGGGTTCGAGGTGGTGGCCGAGGCCGGCGACGCCGAGGAGGCGGTGCGCTACGTGCGCGGCCACAAGCCGACGGTGCTGATCCTCGACCTCAACATGCCGGGTCGCTCCAGCCTCGACGCGGTGCCCGAGATCAAGGAGGCGTCGCCGGGGACCGAGATCGTCGTCCTCACGATGCAGAACGAGCCGGCCTTCGCGCGGCGGGCGCTGCAGGCGGGGGTGCGCGGCTACGTGCTGAAGGAGGCGGCCGACGCGGAGCTGGTGCAGGCGGTGCGCAGCGCCGCCGCGGGGGACACCTACCTGCAGCCGGCGCTGGGGGCGCGGCTGGCGGCGGGCGCCGGCGGGCGAGAGGCGGACGAGCTGAGCGAGCGCGAGCGCGACGTGCTGCGGCTGATCGCGCTCGGGCACACCAACGCCGAGGTCGCCGAGCAGCTCTACATCAGCATCCGCACGGTGGAGAGCCACCGCGCCCACATCCAGCAGAAGCTGCGCCTCTCGAGTCGGGCCGAGCTGGTCCGCTACGCGCTCGATCGCGGCCTGATCGAGACCTGAGCCGCGCGGCCCCTGGCGGTCGCGGCGTCAGCGCAGTAGGGGTATGACGCAGCGGAACTTTCGCGTTTTCGTGGAGAGGGCTGATTCCATCACTGCACTCGCGGAAACAGTTACCACTGCATATTCGTCAGGTCCACTCATGTTCGTGATGTCACTCGACCACTCGTCCCCTTTGTCGAGCGTCACCCCCGGCTCGACGGCGAAGGCGGCGAGCTGCAGCGCCTCGGGCAGCGTCCCGCCCTGGGCCGCGCAGGAGACCGCGGCGGCCGGCGCGCTGAGCGCGGTTTCGCTCGCCGAGCTCTGCCAGCAGGCGCCGGCGAACGCCTGAGTTCCGGGTAGGCAGCCCGCTTCGTGGCCGTTCAGCTTGCTCGCTTCGACCGCTTTGAGCGCGCTCTGCGCCGTTTCCGCTTCGTCGGCGTGCTGCGCGGTGTCGGCGCTTTCGGCGTGGGCGGCCTCCGGCACCTGGGCGAGGCTGAGCTCGTCGATTTCGGCGCCGGTGATCGGTCCCGTCGCCTGCGTTCCGCGCAGCAGCGCGATCGCCGCGGGGGTGAGGCGGTTGGCGCCCACCGAGCGCGGCTTCAGGCGGTTGCCCGGCAGCGACTTGACCCGGATCGCGGCACCGTTGATCTTGGCTCGGTTGGCGGCGTAGACGGTGCCGCTCAGCGCCATGAACAGCGCCAGCAGCGCGATCGCGAATCCCGGCGACGGCAGTCGCTTCCCCTGTCTCATCTCTCCCCCTCGGTCGGTGCGGTCTCGGCGAGCGAGCCTAGCCACGGCCAGGGGGACAGCCAAGTGGCTTGGACGAACGTTCCTTGGGGATGGAAAGGCCCCGGAAGCGCGAACCGCTCCCGGGGCCGGCCTGCCGCCGCCCCTTACGCTGACGGCGAACGGGGCGGCTATCTATTTCTGAACGATTAAGAATTCTAAAGCGTACTGTCAACGGTGTGAAGGCTTTCGCGCCTCGCAGCGGGTAGACTCGCCCGCGTAAATACGGTCGGTGGTCAAGGGAAGTCCGGTGAGAAGCCGGCGCGGTCCCGCCACTGTGACCGGGTCAAGCACACCGCGGGCGCGTTTCGCGTCAGCCACTGGGGAGGACACCGAATCCCCGGGAAGGTGCGGTGAGCCACCCCGGAAGCCAGGAGACCTGTCCCCGGCCAGCCATGACAACCCTCGAGGAAAGGGTGGCTCTAATGCCAAGACTCGTTCCATTCCGGCTTGCGCTCATCTCCGTGGTCGCTTGCCTGTTCCTGTTCTCCGCCGCGACGGCACTGGCCGGGGGGCCGGCGGTCAGCCTGCGCGTGGTCGGCGCCCACGGCAAGGTGCTGAGCGAACGCGGCGTTCGCGCTTCGGCGACCTGGTTGAAGACGAGCCGGAAGGCGACCTGCCTGGGCGCCGGGACCGGCGGCAGCGGCAAGTCGGTGAAGGTGAAGGGCGGCACCGCGCTCGGCGCCCTCGCCAGGGCCTCGAAGCGCGACCGCGCGCTGCGGCCGCTGGTGACCACGGATCATTTCCGACCCGAATTCGGTCTCGGCCTCTGCGGCGTCGCAAGGTCGCGGTCGAACAGCAGGCTCTCCTGGTACCTGAAGGTGAATCACGTCGACCCGCAGCTGGGCGGCGAGCAGGCGCGTGTCAAAGCCGGCGACGAAGTGCTCTGGGCGCTGGTCCCGTACCCGTACCCCGAAGAGCTGATGCTGCGCACGCCAGGAACCGTGAAGGTTGGCAAACCGTTCGCCGTCACCGTCACCGGTTATGACGACGCCGGCAAACGCCATCTCATCAAGGGCGCCACGGTCACGGGCGCGAGCGAGCCGACCGGCGCGAACGGCAAGACCACGATCACCGTCAACGCGGTGCGGCCGCTGGTCCTGCGGGCTCGCCGTGGGGCCGACATTCCGTCCCGGCCCGCCTCAGTGTGCGTTCGGGGCACCGGGGTGACGGCGTGCTCATAGCGAGCCCGGCGGGCTTGCCGGGAGGCTGAGCCGTGCGGGGCCTCGGCGCGGCGGTCGCGATCCTGCTCGCCTGTATGGCGACGGTCGCGGCCGCCGGCTGCGGCCTCGGCCCCGGCAAGGGGCTCGAAGACGTTCGGCTGACGGTCACTCGCGACTACGGCAGCGTCCCGCTGCTCTCGCATGACGTCGGTGACGTGACCGAGTCCGACACGGTGATGCGGGTGCTCGAACGCAACGCCGACGTCTCGACTCGCTACGGGGGAGGCTTCGTGCAAGCGATCGACGGGCTGGAAGCGCAGGAGCGCTTCGGAAGCTCGCGCGACTGGTTCTTCTACGTCGACGGGGTCGAGTCGACGGTCGGCGCCGCCGACTACCCGCTGCGCGGCGGCGAGTCGGTCTGGTGGGACTACCGCGACTGGGGCGCGGCGATCAGCGTCCCCGCCGTGGTCGGCTCCTGGCCGCAGCCGTTCGCAGGGGGCTACGACGGCAGGCGGCGCCCGGTCACGGTCGAGTGCCGGGGAGGGGGGGCAGCCTGCGCGACGGTGCGTGCGCGCCTGCGGGACGCGGGAGCGACGGTCGCTGCGGATGCGGGCACCAGCGCGATTCGCGTCCTCGTCGGGCCCTGGGGCCGATTGCGCGAGGACCCGGCCGCCGCCCAGGTCGAGGGCGGGCCGCGGCGCAGCGGCGTCTTCGCCGAATTCCGGCCGACTACCCACGGCTACGAGCTGGATGGACTGGGTGAGGACGGCGAGGTGGCGCGGTCCTTCGGTCTTGGCGCGGGCCTGGTGGCGGCGGTGCGCCGCGGCGAGGCGCCGCCCGTCTGGCTGGTGAGCGGGACCGATGCCGCCGGGGTCGGCGCGGCGGCGGAGCTGCTCGACGAGACCAGCCTGCACGCCCGCTACGCCGTCGCGGTCGAGGCCGGCGGGGAGGAGGCGCTGCCGATCCGATGAGGTCGCCGTTCGCCTACACCCCAAGGCGTGGGCCGCTGCAATCGGCCTCGCCCGGCGCCGCCGTCGCCTATCTCGGCGCCTTCGCCGTCGTCGCCTTCGCCTACTCGAGCCCAGTCGTCCTGCTCGCGGCCGGCGTCGGGCTGGTCATCGCCGGCAGGCTCGCCGGCGCAGGCGCCGCCGTGCGGGCGGCGCTGCGGATGGGCTTGACCCTGGCGCTGCTGATCGTCGCCGTCAACGCCCTCGTCGTCGACCGCGGTGAGACGGTGCTGGCGCGGCTCGGCGAGTGGCCGCTGCTCGGCCAGATCAACGTGACCGCGGAGGCGCTTGCCGCCGGCGCCGCGATCGGCCTTCGCGCGGCGGTGGTGATGGTCGCCTTCGCCGTCTACTCGGCCTGCGTCGACCCCGACCGCGTGCTGCGCGCCCTGCGCCCGCTCGCCGGCCGCTCGGCGCTGACTGCGACGCTCGTCTCGCGCCTCGTCCCGGTCGCCGCCGCCGACGCGGCCCGATTGCGCGACGCGGCCCGCCTGCGCGGCCCCGGCGCCGCGCCGGTCGGTCGCGCGCCTCTGGCCCGCCGCCTGCTCGCCGGCTCCCTCGACCGCGCCGTCGACGTCGCCGCGACGTTGGAGCTACGTGGATATTCGCTGGCACCTCGCCGACCCCATCCCCCTGCGGCCGCAACGTTTTTTCGATGGAAACCAATGAAAAAGCGTTGCGACCGGGTTGGGGGCTGGGGACGCAGCGGCGGTCGGGCGGGCGTCAGGAGGCGTTCGCGTTACGACCGGCGGTTCTACGCGGTTGGCGCCATCCTCCTCGCGGCGGCGATTGCCGGCAAGGCCCTCGGCGCCGACGCGTTCAGCGAATACCCGACGGTCGCGGTGGGTTTGGGGCCAGCGACGCTGGCGCTGTCGGCCCTGCTCCTCCTCGCCGGCTTCGCCCCCTTCCGCCGCTCTCCGGTCCCCCGAGTCGCCCATCCAACGCCCCGCAGCCAAACTGCATCAAATTCCCTACCTGCCAGGGGTGGAATTTGATGCAGTTCGGGACGGACCTGGCTAGTCGGGCCCGGGCCGCGCCTGCGCTCGCGGTTGAGGCGCTCAGCTACGCATACCCGGACGCAACTGCGCCGGCTCTGAGCGACGTCTCGCTCGAGCTGGCGCCCGGCGAGCTCGTCGTCCTCGCCGGCCGCTCGGCCAGCGGCAAGTCGACCCTGCTGCGCGCGGCCTGCGGCCTCGTCCCCCACTTCCACGGCGGCGAGATCGAGGGCCGGGTCGAGGTGGCCGGGCTGGACGCGCTCGCCAGCGGCCCGGGCGAGCTGGCGTCCGCGGTCGGCTATCTCGCCCAGGACCCCGAGACGCAGGTCGTCTCGACCACGGTGGCGGCCGAGATCGAGCTGCCGCTCGAGATGCGCGGCGAGCCCCCGAGTGCGCGTGCCCGGGCCGTCGAGGAGGTCGCCCTCGCCCTCGCGATCCCGCACCTGCTCGGCCGCACCGCCGACACGCTTTCGGGCGGTGAGCTGCAGCGGGTCGCCCTCGCTGCGGTCCTCGTCACCCGTCCCCAGCTTGTCCTCCTCGACGAGCCCACTTCCCAGCTCGATCCCGTAGCCGGCGACGAGTTGATCTGGCTCCTGCGTCGCCTCAACGAGGAGTGGGGGGTGACCATCCTCCTTGCCGAGCACCGTCTCGAGCGCTGCCTTGCCGCCGCAGACCGCGTCGTCGCCATGGACGGCGGCGCGATCGCCTTCGATGGTCCGCCGAGGGACTTCCTCGGCTGGGCTCAGGAGGCGGATGTTGCCTTGGAGACGCCCGCGGCGCGCCTGTTTTCCCTCTGCGGAATCGAGCCGCTCCCCGTCGGCGTTCGCGACGCACGACAGACGCTCGCCGGGAGAGGGAAGGCGGGCACCCCCCTCACTCAACTTTTTCCGAAGGAGGGGGGGCCGCGTTCGCCCAGAGGTGGATTCGGAAAAAGTACAAGCCGTTCGGAGGATGCCCGCCCTCCCTCCAACGAGGCGCTTCTCGTGCACGACCTTTGGGTTGAGCTCGACGCCGGGGAAGGACCGCGAGACATCCTGCGCGGGATCGACCTCGCCCTCCACCGAGGAGAACGGGTCGCTCTGATGGGACGCAACGGCGCCGGCAAGAGCACGCTCCTGCGCTCGATCGCGGGGTTGGTGGCTCCCGTTCGCGGCAAGGTCGAGCTGGCGGACGGAGTCGCGCTGCTGACCCAGAACCCGGGCGACTACCTCGTCCGCGAGCGGGTCAGGGACGAGTTGCCCGGCGAGGCCGGCGCTGCGGCGCTGCGCGCCGTCGGCCTCGAGCACGCGCACGACGCCGATCCGCGCGACCTCTCGGGCGGCGAGAGGCAGCGACTGGCGCTGGCGATCGCCCTCGCCGGTCGCATGGAGGGCGAGGGGCTGCCGGCGCTGGTCGCTTTGGACGAGCCGACGCGCGGGATGGACCGCGCCCGCAAGGACGAGCTCGTCAGCTTGGTCGCGACCCTCGCCGATTGCGGCGCGGCGGTCCTCGTCGCCACCCACGACGTCGAGTTCGCCGCCACCTTCGCCGAGCGCGTCGTCCTGCTCGGCGAGGGCGTCGTCATCGCCGACGGGCCGGCGCCCGAGATCCTCTCCGGCGGCTGGTACTTCGCCACCGAGGTCGCCCGCGTCCTCGACATCCCCGGCGTCGTCACTCCCGACCAGGGCGCCGCCGCCCTCCGCCAATCCGCTGACTTCGTGGTTTGGGACCAAATAGCACCCCAAACCACGAAGTCACGCGAGGGGAATGGGGAGGGCCGATGACCTGGCAGCTCGCCAGCTTCCTGATCCTCGGCGCGGTCCTGCTCGGCGGCTTCGCCTGGTATGAGCGCTCACGGCCGCCCTCGCAGGTCGTCGCCCTGGTCGCCGCGCTCGCCGCGATGGCGATCGCCGGCCGCATCGCCTTCGCCGCCTTCCCCAACGTCAAGCCGACCACCGACATCGTCGTCTTCGCCGGCTACGCGCTCGGCCCCGCTCCAGGCTTCGCCGTCGGCGCCCTCACCGCCCTCGTCTCCAACTTCTGGTTCGGCCAGGGACCCTGGACGCCGTGGCAGATGGCGGGGTGGGGGATGTGCGGCGCGCTCGGCGCGCTGCTCGCGCTCAGGACGCGCAACGCCGGTCGCTTCTCCCTGGCCACACTTTGCGGATTTGCCGGCATCGCCTACGGTTTGCTCTTGAACTTCTCGCTCATGGCCACCTACGGAGGAGATCTCTCGCTGGAGCGCTTCGCCGCGCTCGAGGCTCGCGCGGTGCCATTCGACGTCGCCCACGTCCTCGGCAACGTCGTCTTCGCGCTCGTCGCCGGCCCGGCGCTGGTGCGGATGCTCGTCCGCTTCCGGCAGCGCTTCCAGTGGCGCACGCCGGCCATCGCCACCTCGATCCTGGTCGTCCTCCTGCTGCCGGCGGCCCTCGCTCCGTCGCCGGCCAAGGCCGAGGGGGTCGAGAGCGCCGTCAGCTGGCTGCAGTCCGAGCAGAATTCCGACGGCGGCTTCGGCGCCAACGTCGGCGACCCGTCGAGCACCTCGGTCACGGGCTGGGCGATGATCGGCATAGCGGCGGCCGGCCGCAACCCATACGACGTCGTCCGCAAAGGCCGCACGCCGGTCGACTACCTGCGTTCCCACCTCGACGAGGTGACGAGCAGCGGCGACCTCGCCCGCACGATCGTCGCGCTCGAGGCGGCCGGCGCCGATCCGCGCTCCTTCGGCGGCGAGAACCTGATCGCGGCGCTGCGCGACCGCCGGGCCAAGAACGGCTCCTACCAAGGCTGGCCGGGGACGACCGCCTACAGCGTCGTCGCCCTGCGCACCGCCGGCGCGACGGGCGGCCTTGGCCCCTCGCTCTCGTGGCTGCTCAGGGTCCAGAACGGCGACGGGGGATGGGGGGATACCGCGACGTCCCCGAGCAACGTCGACGTGACCTCCGCGGTGATGCAGGCGCTCCCGGAAACGAACGCGGCCGAAAAGGGGCTCGGATACCTGCGCCGCCACCAGCACTCCGACGGCGGCTTCGCCCTCGGCAGCTCCGGCGGCACGGTCAACACGCAGTCGACCAGCTGGGCGGTGCAGGCGATGGTCGCGGTCGGCGCCGCGCCCGGCCGGATCGTCTCGAAGGGCAACAGCGCGCTCGACTACCTCGCCTCGATGCAGGGGAGCAACGGCCACTACCGGTACTCGGAGGCGAGCAACCAGACGCCGGTCTGGGTGACCGCCGAGGCGCTCGTCGGCGCCGCTCGCGAATCGCTGCCGATCTGGCCCTCGCCGCGGGAAAAGAAAGAGGACAAGACCACCAAGAGCAAGGACAAATCCTCCTCCGCCCCCGCCGACACGGGCGGGAGCACCACGTCTCCCAGTCCTGAAATACCGCTTGGAGCTTCTCCGTCGGGCGCGGGGGCCGGAGCCGGAGCTGGCGCGGGGGCCGGGGCTGGCGCCCCCGGCGGAGCCTCCCCCGGCGGCGGGCTGGAAGGCATCCCTCTCACCCCCGGCGAGGGCGAGAACCCGGTCGCACCGGGCGGCGAAGCGCAGGCCCAGGGCGCCACGGCCTCCTACTCCGAACCCGCCCCCGCGGGCGGCTCGCCCTGGGTCGCGATCGGCATCGCACTCGCCTGCACGGCGCTCGCCGTCGCCATCCCCTGGGCACTCGGGCGCCGCTACGACTGGTGAGGCGGGCTATTTTGGAGGCGTGGACGTCGAGACCGCGATCAGGACGCGCCGCACGCACAAGGCCTTCGGGTCCGAGCCGCTCGCCCGGGACGAGATCCTCGCGCTGCTCGACCTCGCGCGCTGGGCGCCCAACCATCACCTGACGGCCCCCTGGCGCTTCCGCGTGCTCGGGCCGGGCGCCCTCGCCCGCCTCAAGGACGCCGCCGGGCCGGAGGGAGCGGCGAAGCTCGACCGCGCCCCGACCCTGGTCGTCGCTTCGTGCGCGCTCGGCGAGGATCCCGTGCAGGCCGAGGAGGATCTGCACGCGACCGCCGTCGCCTCCTACATCGTGCTGCTCGGCGCCCACGCCCGCGGACTGGCCGGTTACTGGCGCACCCCCGCCGTCCTGCGCTCGCCTCAGGGTCGCGCCGCCGTCGGCCTTCCCGACCCCGAGCGCTTCGTCGGCCTCCTTCACCTCGGGCGGCCGCGCCAGGAGCGCCAGCCGCCGGAGCGCCCGCCCGTCGACCAGACCACCGTCTTTCTCCCATGAGCCAAGCGAAGCGAGCGTGCATATCTGATGTTGTCGCGAGTGGAGCGCAGGCGAACATGAGGGTGGTTCGATGATCTCGCGTGCGGCCGCACTCGAGGAGATTGCGGGACAGCGCTTCGAGGTGCTCGTGATCGGCGGCGGGATCACCGGCGCCGGCGTCGCCCTCGACGCCGCCTCGCGCGGCTACTCGGTGGCCCTGCTCGAGCGCGGCGACTACGCCGAAGGGACATCCAGTCGCTCCTCGAAGATGGTCCACGGAGGACTGCGCTACCTGCAGAACCTCGACCTCGGGCTGGTGCGCGAGGCGCTGCTCGAGCGCCAGCTGCTGGTCCAGCTCGCGCCGCACCTGGTCTACCCGACGCCCTTCCTCGTCCCCGACTTCCCCGACAAGCGCCGCGACCGCCGGCTCGGCATCGCGCTCAACATGTACGACGTGATGGCGACCACGCGGATCGGTCGCGACCGCGGCGAGATGCGCTCCTCCAAGGAGCCCGACGAGGACTTCTACTGGTCGCCGGACCGCCACCGCATGGTCGACCGCGACGAGGTGCTCGAGCTGGTGCCGGCGCTGGCCGCGCGCGACCCGAAGAACGCCTACCTCTTCTACGACTGCCAGACCGACGACGTGCGCATGGTCCTGACCGTTCTCGGCGAGGCGGAGCGCTTCGGCGCGACGATGCTGAACGGCGCCGAGGTGACCGAGGTGCTGCTCGGCGGCGACGGCCGCGCCCGCGGCGTCGCCTTCGTCGAGGCGGAGTCCGGAGAGCGGATCGAGGTCGAGGCCGAGAACGTGGTCAACGCGACCGGCGTCTTCGCCGACCGCATCCGGCCCGAGGAGGTGGTCGAGGAGGAGGACGTGCCGCGCATCTCGCCCAGTCGCGGGACCCACGTCCTCGTCGACCGCGAGCGGCTCTCCACCGGCGACGCCGCGTGCATCGTTCCGGCCGGGGAGGGGCGGGCGATCTTCGCCCTTCCCTGGTACGGCCGCACCCTGATCGGAACCACCGACAACGACTTCGACGGCGACGTCGACCACCCGCGGCCCGGCGAGGAGGAAGTCGCCTACCTGCTCGACGCTGTCAACGCCTTCTTCGGCGTCTCCCTCGGCGCGGGCGACCTGGTCGGCGCCTACGCTGGCGTGCGGCCGCTGATCTCGACCGGCGACCCGAAGAAGTCGGTCGACATCTCGCGCAAGGCGGAGCTTTACGAGACCTCCTCGGGGATGCTGACGATCACCGGCGGCAAGCTCACCACCTGGCGCCGGATGGCGAAGCAGACGGTCGACCGCCTGGTCGAGCGCGAGGGTCGCGAGGCGCCCTGCCACACGGCCGAGATCCCGCTCGGGATGGAGGCGCGCGAGGAGGACCTGGCGGCGCCGGACGGGGTGGGGGAGGAGGCGATCGCCCAGCTCGCCTTTCGCTACGGGCACGCGGCGCGCAAAGTGCTCGCCCTCGTCCGAGATGACCCGCGGCTCGCCGCGCCGATCGTGCCCGGCCGCCCCGACCTGCTTGCCGAGGCCGTGATCGCCGCCCGCCACGAGCAGGCTCGCAGCGTCGCCGACGTCCTCCTGCGCCGCACGCGGCTCGGCCTTCTTGCCGCTCCGCAGTTGCGCGACGCCGACTCGGCGCGCGGCGTCGCCGAGGCGATGGGGGAGGAGTTGGGCTGGTCTCGGCGCGAGGTCAAGCGCGCCGCGGAGGCATGGCCCGAGGCCGCGGCGCGGGCCGGAGTCGATCCCGCCGGCTCACTCACCCGGTCCCTGCAATAACCTGCCGCACCGATGACGAAAGCCGAGCTGGATTCCAAGCACATCGCCGAGCTGCACACGCTTGCCGCCGAGGCGGGCATCTCCGGGTACCGAATGCTGCGCCGCGAGGAGCTGATCGAGAAGCTCGCGAGCGGCGGAGGTGGCGGGGGTGGCGGCCGCGGCCGCGACAAGCCTGCGCAAAGGCGCGAGCCGCGCGGGCGGGGCGAGCGGGCGCCGCGCCGTCGGCGTGACGACGATGGCACCGCCAGGCCTCAGCTGGGCCTCGAACCAGCCCTCGAGCTCCGGCCACGTCCGCGGGCT
>Ga0208422_1000041_pt1 | contig 24182 bp, 23 predicted proteins | sample RushOxbow_ThreeS_3_FD_185676 | JGI IMG/M metagenome (GOLD analysis project Ga0208422, IMG submission 185676) | Natural and restored wetland microbial communities from the San Francisco Bay, California, USA, that impact long-term carbon... | ecosystem: Environmental > Terrestrial > Soil >...
GTCAAGGTCACAGACGAGCAGATGGACGCCGTCAACATCGAGGGCGAGGAGTTCCACCCGGAGTGGAACTACACCATCACTCCGTCAGAAATTTAGCTGCGTCTCCTTACTCGGAGTAGTAGACGGTCGCAGATCGGAACGAGTGCGTCTATTGACACTATTTCGGTGCGTGGAAATTCATTGCTCAGTCCATGCTCAGCGGGGGATAGCCAAGGTCGGGCCGACCCTCACGGCTGCGCTCGTAGCTCATGAGCACAACGATTTGAGTCGTGCCGGGAGGGGGTAGCTCCTTGCCTTCCTCCTGGGCTCGCGCGCGAGCCTCGGCGATGCGATTCGCGTTGCGGACCTTGATGTCGTCGGCCTTCTCATACGTGTCGGCCATCAGTTCGTCTATTTCCCTTTCTCCATCGCCGTCGACCGGGACACCCTGCCAGGTGAGCCAGGGCTCTCGCTCTCTCTCCATCTTGCCCAGGCGCAATGCAGCCAGGGTTTCGGCCATGATGGCTTGGACGATCAGCCCTGCGAGTTCGCGCCGCTCTGGCGGAGTCATTGCTTCGTATTCTTCGCTTGAGGTGTAGGGGAGGGTGACTGCCCGATAGAAGTGCTCAGTGGCGTTACGGCGTTTGGCCGTCCCGGCAGACTCGATCGAACCGTCGCGGAACAGTTCCCTGATGTGGTGGCTGACCACAGACAGGTCCATGCCGAGGAACTCGGCGATTTCGTTCGGGCTGGCCTTGCCGTCGTTCATGATCGAGAGCGCTTCGGTCCTGACCTTGTGGCCGGTCGCATAGATGACCGCCTCGTCTGCATCGCGAGTGCTCTCCGCCAGCATTTTCCGTATCGCTGTTGCCTCAGCGTCCAAGTCGAATCCTCCTAGTCAGCGGTAGTCGGCCACTCAGGTCTGCTTGAGGATATGGCCTTGGGCGGCCAGGCGTCGCTCGCCGTTGGAAGTTTCCTCAATACTAAAAATATCCTTAGTATTGAGCCCATCCCCCGTTCCGGCATCGGCAGGCGGGCTGAGACACGGGAGGGAGGTGAGCAGCTATGACGGTCCAACCGGTCAATCCGGTCGCGCCGCTTCTGAGCGTTTTCAAGCAGAAGTAGGCATGACCTGGGGCCGGTCTCGGTCGTCCAGCATGAGGGTCGGGACCGGCCCCCATATCGAACCACCGACGCCCGACAAAGGACAGGAGACGCCAATCGGCTATAGCGCCCTCGTGGGCAAGGCTTCATTGCTGTTTCCTCCGCGTAAGCCGTTGGCTGGTTACCCAGATGCGGTCGCGGAGATTAGCTAGGTTCATGCAAGTTTGCTATGGACCTAACCGGCCGGCCCTCGAACCTGCCCGCAGCCTCCTCGCGCCGAACCGCAAGCGTTTATGGGGTCCCGGGCTGAAACCGAGAGGGAGGTGAGCGCGATGAAGATGACGCAGGTAGATGCTGTCGTCCCGCTCCTGAGCATCGTCAAGCAGAGGTAGGGCAAGACGGCCGGCTCCCGCGTAGCCGGGGGCCGGCCAAACCGCAAATGCGCCTCGGGTCAAAAACGTCCTTCTAACCTCCGTCGCTCAAGTCCTGGTGCGACGGTGGAGCAACGAGGCGGGGGGAGGTGGGCAGAGTGAAGATGACGCCTGTGGATTCGGTCGTCCAGCACGAGGGCCAGGACCACCCCGCGCACTTGCTGAGTTGTCCCAAGAATCGGCGAAGCTATCCACGCTTATGCAAGTTTGCTTGTCGCGAAGGTCAGGGGAATCAGGTTGGCGAAACGCGAGGAGGTGAGTTAGATGAAGATCGCGCCCGTCGATTCAGTCGTGCCGCTTCTGCACACGCTGAAGACCAAGTAGGCACGCCGTGACCAAGGCCGGTCTTCGGCCGCTGGCATAGACCCGGGACCGGCCTGGTCGTCAGCTCGGAGGCAGACCGCCCTAACGGATGGACTCGGCATATGGCGTCTCGCCAGCGCGATGCTCGCGCGGCGCTATGAGTTGCGCTGTGCACAGCGCTCCAGCATTTTTCGTGCCAGCTCCCGATAGGTCGCTCCGATCCGGTCGAGGAGCCTACCTATGTTCATGCAAGTTTGCTATGGATTCCGACCGGCCGGTCCTAGAGCGTGCCCGCATGCCTCCTCGCGCCGAACCGCAAGCCGTCCTGGGCCAGGCCGTCCGCAAGCTGCGCGAGGACAAGGGACTGACGCAGGAAGCGGTCGCTCATGCTGCCGGTGTCCACCCGACGTGGGTCTCGCGTCTTGAGGGCGGGAAGCTGAACCCGTCGTGGGGGATGGTCGAGCGGGTCGCCCTCGCGTTGGGGATCAAGGTCAGCGACCTGGCGAAGGCCGCCGAACGTTTGGGAACGGGTGGCTGAGCCCAACTTGGTCCCGAAATTGGTCCCCGACTCCACCGAACTCCACCGATCTGGAGGAAATTGACCGCTCTGACCGGGCAGGATTTGGCTCTGTAGAGCCATTTGGTGGAACTTCTAATCCGAGGGTCCCAGGTTCGAATCCTGGCGGGGGCGCTTCGTGCGTGAGGGGCTGAGTGGCCTTTACGGTGGTCGAATGGACAAGGAGAGGCGACCCCAGCTCCGCGGAACCGCTCGTTACCGACCGCCCTCCGGCGGCGGGATCTCGAGTTGCTTGCAGATCGACCGTGCCAACTTCCAGTCGATCTCACGGTGTCGGGGCACTGCGGACCGCGGCCCGCTCGGCGCGATCCAACGGGTGTGGTTGCCGCCCTCGTCGAGCTTTCGGCACCCATGCTCTCGCAGGTGCCGCTCGAGTTTTCGTCGCTTCACGCGACCTTGAGGTGCAGCAGCTCGCGCTCGCGCTTCTCGTCGGGCTCGGGAGAAAGCATCAAAGCCAAGGCGTCAAGCACGTTCTCTCGTGCCTCCTCGCGGCTGCGCCCCTGGCTGAGCGCACCGGGCACGGCTGGGATTGATGCAACGATCCAGCCGTCGTCGCCGTCCTCGTAGAGGATCGTCAAATCGACGGTTCCGCTCATGAGCGCATTGTACGCGCCCTGGTTGATCCGAGCCCCCGATCCGCCCCCATCCCTACAGCTCTACGCGCCAGGGAGACCGGCTCGCCCTCGACCCGGGCTGCCAGGTTCGTCTTATGTCTCGTAGGGGGCGCTGACTGCCTGGCGCAATCGCCGAGCCTTACGGTGGTCGAACCGATGAGCGCGCGATTCGGGTTCAGGCGGCATCCAGAAATGCAGAGGCCGCCTTGCGGCGGCCTCGCGCCCTGCTGGCGAAACAGCAGGGGGATTGGCTCCAGTATAGGGGTCCGGTGGTCCGAAGCCCCAATACTCACCACGTCTCGGGCTTGATCAACCGGGCGCCCTTGGGAGAGACGATCTGCTCGGGGAATTGGCACTCGGTGACATCGCGAGCGGAGAGGCGGATGAAGCTGGCGTTGATCGGCAGCGGGTCCGGCGAGAGCGCAGCGCTGCGGTGCTTGCTGTGCAGCACGGGGTTGACCACGGTTACGTGCAGGCCCAACTCCTCGCGGACGACCTGGATCGGCATCTTCAGGTCGCCATCGTTGGAGATCACGGCCGCAGACTCATAGCGCCGGTTGAATCCATCGAGGAGAAGGCGCGTGGCGAGGTTGACGTCGGTTCCCTTCTCCTCGTAGGTGAGGACGGTCCGCTTGGGCAGCTCGTCGGGGGCCGGGTCGACCAGCTCGCCCCGGACCTGCTTCGAGATGTAGCGGCCGAGGAAGATCTCCAGGTTGGGGATCGTCCGCAGGGCGCGGTGGTAGAGCCGCTGACGGTCCTGCGCGCCCGGATCTTCGAGATCGCGCTTGATGTTGGCCGTGAAGTAGGCGACCTCGACGATCTCGTCGTTGGGCAGCAGCCGCTGGGCGAGTGCCAGTGGATCCAGCCAGCGCCGCCCCGGTGCCCTGCACGCTCCGTAGTAGAGGTTGAACCCGTCGATGTAGACGATCGTCTGCAAGCAGTCCAAGTTAGCCGTTGCTGCGGCTGGCTGCCCGACGGGTGCGCGCTCCCGGGGCGCCGACGAGATCGCGCTACCGTGCCAGCGAGATCGGCTCGCCCGCGATCAACGCGACATGGTTCGCCTTGTGTTCGGCTGGGGGCGTTGCCTATTAGGTGCGCCCGGCAATAGAGATCAGTCGGTGCATCGTTTCCTCATCCTCGCCGCCGGCAAGCCCGCGCCTGCCGTCGGCGAGCAGGTGGCTGACGATCGACCGGGAGGGGGTGCCGTCGCGGTCGTAGAGCACGGTGTGGGACTCGATCGGCGCCTCGGTGGGCGCATCGGTTGCGATCTCGCGCCGCGGAAGGGCGTCGACCTCTGCCTGTGGATTGAGGTGAGCGTAGGAGTGGAGGGGAGGGCTGGTCGAGAGCAACGCGTTGGCGTGCTTGGTCATGTACCAGCCGACCCCGGTGACGAGGCCGCGGGCGCCGGGATCCTCCCTGAGGCGTTCGCTTGTGGTGGCCATCGCGTGGGTCACGTAGTTGCTCCCCGGGCCGCCCGCGAAGCTCAGACCGCCGGTGACGGTTGGCGGACGGCTGGCGTCAGCGAGGTCCACTCCCAGCTCGGCGGCGGCGATTTGCACCGCTGAGGGAAAGCATGAGTAGAGGTCGAGGTGGGCGATGTCGTCGATCTCCACACCCGCGTGGTTCAGGGCTGCACGGCCGCAGGCCGCGATTGCCGGCGAGCGGTGCAGCGCGTCGCGCGAGGCGGCGAACCAGTGGTCGTGAGCGGCGGCGCGGGCGCTGCAGAGCAGCAGCGCCGCTCCCTGGTTGACCTGGATGTTGGCCGTCATCAGCTTCGTGTACGGGAACGCGACCATGCGATTGCCCGGGCCTGGGTCGAGTATCTGCAGAGCGGTGGGCGTCCTCACGGTCCAGGCGTGAGGGTTCGACTCGGCCACGCGGGCGAGCCCGTGCCAGAGCTCGGCCAGGTGGCGCCGGTGCTCCTCGACGCCGCGCCCCGAGGCGGCCTGCACGGCGTTCTCGAACCACGGGTAGTAGTGGACGGGCGCGAGCAGGCCCGCCTCGAGCTCGACCCCGTGGCTTGCGGCGCGATCCGTGCCCAGCAGCCGGGTCGGGGCGCTCGCAGGCGGCTGTTCGGGCCAGCCGGGCGGTTCCCCCCTTCCGCTGCGAACCGTCTCCGCCGGTCGCAGTCCCAGCGCCTCGGCGACGAGACTGCCGGGATCAGGGACGGGCCAGGAGAGGCAGTCGACGATCGCCACCGATTGGGTGTGAGCCAGGAGCTTCTGCGTAGCGGGAGTCTCGCCGGAGCGCCGCGCGGCGCTCACCATCAGCTCCAGCGGCGAGATCGCGGAGTCACGGTCGGTGGTCTGTCCCGCGCCGACCAGCACCGGCGCCTTCGGGTCGACTTCGGTCAAGTTGGCAAGTGAGCCCACGGGTGGCAAGGCTAGCCCGCGTCCCCCCGGCGCAGCATCAGCCAGCCGGCAGATGTGTTCTAAGGGACACGATGACCGACAACGAGCGGCGAACGGACATAGCTTTGGCGGTCCTGGCGGGGGCCTCGATCGTCGGGATCGTCCTGATCGGAAGGGCGGCCTGACGCGCTAGATTTGTGGCGTGGCTGAGGTTCTTTACTTCGCGATTCCGGCCTTCGTCCTGCTGCTCGTCCTGGAGATGCTCTCCTTCAAGTACGCGCGCGACGAGGGGCTGGTCGGCTACGAGGCGCGCGACACGCGCACCAGCCTGGCGATGGGCGGCGGCAACGTAGCGATCAACGCGGTCTGGAAGTTCGCCGTGCTCGTCGCCTACACCGGGATCTACGAGCTCAGCCCGCTGCGGATGCCGGCCGACCAGTGGTGGACCTACGTCCTGCTCTTCTTCGCCGACGACCTCGCCTACTACTGGTTCCACCGCTTCCACCACGAGATGCGCGTCTTCTGGGCCAGCCACGTCGTCCACCACTCCTCGCAGCACTACAACCTCTCGACCGCGCTGCGGCAGACCTGGACGCCGATGACCGCGCTGCCCTTCTGGGCGCCACTGGCGATCGTCGGCTTCGCGCCGTGGATGATCCTCCTGCAGCAGTCGATCAGCCTGATCTACCAGTTCTGGATTCACACCGAGCGGGTGAAGCGGCTGCCCGCGCCGGTCGAGTACGTCTTCAACACGCCCTCGCACCACCGCGTGCACCATGGCGCCAACGAGGTCTACCTCGACCGCAACTACGGCGGCATCCTGATCGTCTGGGACCGCATGTTCGGCACCTTCCAGGGCGAGACCGAGCGGGTCAAGTACGGCCTGACGAAAAACATCCGCTCCTTCCGGCCCACCCGCGTCGCCTTCCACGAGTTCGCCGACATGGCCCGCGACGTGCGCTCGGCGAGGGGCTGGCGCGACAAGCTGGGCTATGTCTTCCGCGGTCCCGGCTGGTCGCCTGACGGCAGCGGCGGCGGCACGCGCGGCTGAGGGGCGGTTTGCTTGCCCGGCTCGCTGGGTAATCCCGGGCCATGGAGCTCTCAATACTGCTGGTCATCATCGGGATCGTCTTGGCGATCCTCGTCAACTACATACTCGGCATCGTCGTGATCCTGATTGCGCTGGCGATGCTCCTGCTGCCCCGGCTCGGGGGCGGCGCACGCAGGGTCTGAACCCCGAGCGGCGGGGCGAACGCTCCCTTTCGTCTCGTCGCGGGGCCCTGCTTGGCGCCGTGCCAAGCTTGAGGAATGGCCCCGTGGAAGTTGCCCCTGGTTGTTGCCGCGATCGCGGTCCCGATCGTCGCGGGGTTCTTCGTCGGCGGCGGGATGGGGCTTGGGGTCGGCGCCGCGGTGGCACTGGCAATCGTCCTGGTGGCGGTCGGGCAGCGGCCACGCGGGACGATCGCGTCTGCGCCGGCCGCGGACGCCGCGCGCCATGTGTTGATCGTGGCCGCGGGGTCACTTGAGACTCCGGACGATGTGAGCAGGGTCATTCGCGAGCTCGATTTGGCCGACGCCGGGGGCGACGCCGAGGTGCGTGTGCTGGCGCCGGCGACGATCGGTTTCCTCGACCGCTGGGCATCGGACGTCGAGGATGCGCGGCGTGGGGCGCAGGAGCGGCTGGTGGCGACCGTCGCGGCTCTTGCGAAGGCTGGCGTCGCCGCGGAGGCGCGGGTCGGGGACGAGGATCTGGTGCAGGCGGTCGAGGACGAGCTGCAGAGCTATCCGGCGACCGAGGTGCTGCTGGTCGACGGTGGGGACGGGGAGGACCGGGTCGCCGACGAGCTGCGCGCGCGGCTCAATGCCGATTTCCGCCGTCTGCCGCTCGCGTAGCTGCTTCCGGTGCGCTTTATGTCCGCTATGAGGGGATAAAGCGCACCGGAACGAGGGGTCAGCAGGTGTGCGGGCGCGCGGCGCTGCGCACGACCTGAAAGGCGCTGCCGGGGATCCACTTCAGCTGGTCGAGGTTGGCGTCGTTCCAGCGCCGGTCGCTGGTGCCGCCGAGGAACCAGTTGGAGCCGTTGTCGGCGACGATCGCTCCGTAGCGCTTGAGGGCGACCGCGATCGTGCGGGCCGGGCCGTGGAGGCCGCGCAGGGGATAGCCGCCCCTCAGCCGCAGCCGCGTGCCCATCGCCGGGGCGTTCGGGTTGGAGGTGTCGCCGGCGCAGTGGGAGGCGGGGTGGACCCAGGCGTCGCGAGTGCTGTCGAAGGTGATGCGGACGGCGTGCCGGACGCGGCCCGAGGCGACCTCCTCGTAGCGGAGCAGGCCGGGGAAGATCGGCAGGCCGGCGGCGTCGGCGGAGGTCCACGAATCGGGGCGGCGGGCAGTCGAGCGGAGGTCCCAGCGGGTGCCCGAGTCGGCGTTCCAGTGCGGGCGACCGCGGCGCTTGAAGAAAGCGCGGTAGAGCTCGTACACGGTGCATCTGGCGCGGTCGACGACGAGCACGTGCCGATCCCCGCCGCTGTGGCGCCCCCCCTCGATCGGCGCGTCCTTTGGGATCGGGAAGGGCCCGCGGTCGCTCTCCTCGCCGTAGGCCGTGTAGTGGATCGGCAGCCTGCGCTGATCGGCGCCGACCACCGCGTAGGGGAAGCCGTAGGCGCGCGGCGAGCCGAAATCGGGATGGAGGTGGTCCCCGCCGTGGGCGTCGATGTAGGCGATGGTGGCGGCCGAGTTGGGGGCGAGGGGCGCCTGCGAGACGTCCTGGTTCCAGGCCGCCTGGGTCGGGAGCGACGGGGCGGTGGCCGCGAGGCCGCGGGGCGGTCTCGGGAAGACGGGGCAGCCTCCGAGTCCGGGGTAGGGACCGAGGGCCGCGCTCTGGCCCGCGGCCAGGACGAGGGCTGCGAATACGAGGACGAATGTGGCGCGCTTCACGGCGACACCGCAGGTTCGTGCATGCCGCCACGGTATCCGCCAAAGCCGTCGCGGCCCGCTAGATTGGAGGTGGCGCGGTGGATGTAGCTCAGCTGGTAGAGCTCCTGGTTGTGGTCCAGGCGGTCGCCGGTTCGAATCCGGTCATCCACCTGGAGTAGAAGTGCCTGCAAATGGGCACCTTGGCTCGAGCGAGACAGTTTCCAACCGGACCCGATTTCGCGCTCCCATTCTGGCACTAGTGCCAGAATGGCCGGCGATATACGCCGATGCGCGGCGATTTCGGACGATTCCGACTCGCTTTCCCGCCCCCGTCGAGCTAGCTTCCCCCGCACATAAAAACGCCCCGGCAGCGCACCAACGCCCCGGGGCCGGCACCGAAGCCTGAACTTCGATGCAAGCAGAAAGCTACTCGCCGAAGTACTTCGGCGAGGCATCGCAGCGGCCTTCGGTGCCCTACCCGAGAGGAGGGGCACCGTGCCCACGACAACCACGATCACCCAGGCCCAGCGCAGAGGCATCTATGAGCTGGTTCGCAACCACCTCGCCGGCATCGGCGACGTCGTAATCGTCCTTGAGGAGAAGGGGGACTACGCCGACGCCGAGCGGCTCGCGATCGAGTTCACCGAAGACGTCCGCCTGCTGACCGACATCGGGTGGGACTCCGAGCCAGAGCGCGAATCGTTCGAGCTGACGATGCCGGTCCACGACCTAACCGAAGTGCTGGGGCGCCTGCGCGGCGAAGCCGAGGCGCTGCTCGGCGAATCACCAGACGAGCGCCAATCGCGCAAGGAAGACCGGGCGACCGAGGAGCGCCTCTGGACAGGCCTCGACGCCTGCGCGGCCCTGCTCGTCGCGATCGACGAGCGAGGAGGCGATTCGGTATGAGCAAGACCAAGGCAAAGAAGCGCCTGCGCCCCGGTGAGCTCGACGGCCTCGTCCTCGCCTACCTGCGCAAGCACAAAGACGAGGCTCCGCTGACCGCGAGCGCGGTGGGCAAGGGAATCGGTCGCTCCACCGGAGCGGTCGCAAATTGCCTCGCTCGCCTGACCAAGGCAAAGCAGCTGCGCCAGGCCAAGCGCAAGCCGCGCGCCTACGCGCTGAAGGAGGCGACCTCGAAATGACCGTGCCACCACCTGCGGTTTCTCGCGGGCCGGGGTGCAGGCCACAGGGAGCTACGGGGTGCCCGCATTGCGGGCACCCCGTCACCCGCCTCGGCCCGCGAGAAACCGCAGGTGGGCAGAGGGGGCGATCGCGATGAGCCCACGGGCGCCGGCCACCGCACCGCCCACCCCGGAGATGAAGCTTCGTTTCGGGCAGAACCTCGCCCGCTGTCGCGCAGAGGCAGGCATCTCCCAGGAGGAGCTCGGCTTCCGTGCCTCGCTGCATCGCACCGAGATCAGCCTGCTGGAGTGCGGCGAGCGGGTGCCGCGCGTCGACACCGCGCTGCGCCTCGCCGGCAGCCTCGGCGTGCCCCTTGCGCAGCTCACCGCCGGCCTGGAGTGGCGCCCGGGCTATGAGGTCGTCGTGCCCGGCGCCTGGGAGGTGCTCGAGCGCGGCGATCAGCCGCCCGGAGATCACGATCAGGCCTCAGCCCACCCAGCTGAGATCGCTACCTCAAACGGCTCCCGATGACCGCGGGCTCGCGCTCAAAGGAGCCCTTCCCCTTCGCGGCCCACGCCCACTTCTCCGACAACGTCTACCGCGCCCGCGAACGGGCTGGCCTCGATCAGAAAGAGGCCGCCAGGCGCGCCGCGCTCCCACGCGCCCGCCTCGACAAGATCGAGGGCGGCGAATACATCCCCGGCCTCGACGAACTGGTCAGACTCGCCGGCGCCTACTCGACCTCGGTCGGAGACCTGGTCAAGGGCCTTACCTGGCGACCGAGCTGGGTCGAGGACTCCGGGCCGGCCGGATATGTGGTCTCAGGGGAAAGAACCGCCGGTTAGGCCGTATTAACCCCGGGTTGTGGTAGCGCGGATACTCCCAGGCTGCTTGCGCGAAAGCGCGCGTTCGGAAACTGGACATCCCGGTATTTCCAGGCAAAAACTGCAAGTTCGACCCTCAATTTGACTGACTACTAAAAAAATCTATTGACAACACGTTCGAAGTCTGATCGAATCACCCGCGCGAATCGGCATGCCACGACGAACGCCCTGAGAGGAGACCCCGCAACATGACTTGGTTCAACTCAGCTCGATTAGGTAGTCCAAGCTGGCCGAGCCCCCTGCGGCGGGTGGTCCCTCTCGAGATCGGGGCCTGGGCTCTGGCTGCCCTGCTGGCCCTGCTGCTCCTCGGCTGGCTCAACGCCCCGCTCGCCCGTGCGGAATGCGAAGGCGAATGCACCCCCGAGCAAGCCGAAACCGGCCTCGCCGAACCGCCGGAATGGGCGGAAGGACGTGAAATCCACTTCGAAGCGGAATCGGCGGAAGCCTCCGCCTACACGGCTGAAGAAATGGAAGCCGGCGAAAGCGAAAACGAAACTCAAGTCGGTCCGCTGGAATACCGCGAAAGCGGCGGAGGCGTGCAACGCACGCCCAAAGTCTACGTGATCTTCTGGGGCAAAAACTTCGAAACCACCGAAGCAGGCGAAGAAGTACGCCTGCTGATCCTGCAACTGCTCGAAAACCTGACGGGTTCCGCCTACCAGGGCATACTCACGCAGTACTTCGACTCGGGGGGCACCATCTCCCCAACGCTGGAACCCATAACGGCGTATACAGATGAAAGCGTTACCGCGCCGGAAGAAATTGACCAGATGAAGCTCGAAGAAGAGATCACGGAAGTCATCGAAGAACAAGAATGGGAAGTCGAGCAGAACGCTCAATTCCTTCTTCTACCAGCGCCGGGATCGACATATGAAGCAATCTTCGCGGCATCCAGAGGATGCGCTCACCACGGAGTTACGGTCGCAAGCGAACACGTCACGGGAAAAATCATCTACGGTTTCGTACCGTATCAGGGCGATAAACCCTATAGTAAAAACGGATGTATAGAAGTCGGCAACCCCAGCAAAGACCCTGTCATCAAGACGTCGAAGAGCGTATCGCACGAGTACGCCGACACCGTAACTGATCCCCATCCAGGGGTGAAAGCAACATCCACGTGGCGAGATTTCACCAAGTCCACCCTTCCCGAGATCGCCGACCTGTGCCAGCTGGAAACAGGCGCCAAATTGCCCTCGGGCGGCTATGCCCAGAACCTCTACGACAACCACCTGCATGCCTGCAGCCACTCCGACTTGGAACCGCCTCACGCTTACGCAATCACCGATGATTCGCCATTCGTGACCAACGAAAAAGCAACCCTGAAGGGGCGAGTCAGCGCGGTAGGGTTGAAATCCGAATACTACTTCGAATACGGCACAACCGAATCCTACGGGTCGAATACAGAAAAAGTGAGTATCGAATCTGGCTACAAAGAGCAAAGCGTCAGCAAAGCCCTGTCGAGTCTCAAACCCAGCACGACCTATCACTACCGGGTGGTGACCTCCAACAGCACGGGCACCACCTCCGGTCAGCATCGGGAATTCACCACTGGAAGTGGCAATGCCCCGACCGTCTCCACCGCGTCGGCGACAGGGGTAGAAATGTTCGAGGCGATCCTGCGTGGCACCGTGAACCCCAACGGCTTTGCCACGACGGACCAGTTCGAATACGGCCTAACCGAATCTTACGGGTCGAGCACGCCGAGCGAAAGCGCGGGCTCCGGCGTTGCCGAAGTCGCCAAGGGCTACACCCTCACTCACCTGACACCCGGTAAGACCTATCACTTTCGCGCGAAGGGCTCGAACAGCGAAGGCTCCGGCGAAGGCGAAGATTCCTCCTTCAAAACCAAAGCCCTGGAACCGGCCCACGCCGCCTCCCACGGCTCCAAAGGCAGCGGCAACGATCAGTTCAAACACCCTGCGGGGATCGCAAGCGACGCCGAAGGCAACACCTGGGTCGTCGACATGGAAAACAATCGCCTGCAGAAGTTCAATCGGGAAGGCAAATACGTAACCCAGTTCGGCAAAGAAGGCGAAGGCAAATGCGAACTCAAACAGCCCAAGTCGGTCGCTATCGACTCCGAAGGACACATCTGGGTCGACGACGCCCACAACTACCGGGTCACCGAGTTCAACGAAGCCGGCGAATGCTTCACCCAGTTCGGCGAAATGGGCACCGAAGAAGGCCAGTTCCTAGATGCCGAAGGCATCGCGATCGACCACAAAGACGACATCTGGGTCGCCGACACCTACAGCGGACGCCTGCAGGAGTTCGACGACGAAGGAGAACTGCTCAAAATCGTGCAACCGGAACCCGGCAAATCCTGCCACATGGAAAACCCCGGTGGCATCACCGTCGATCCCGTGGGCAATATCTGGGTGGTCGACTGGATACAGAACCGGGTCATGGAGTTCAACGAAGAAGGCTCCTGCCTGCGGGAATTCGACTTCAAAGGCATCGGCAGCGGCGACGGCCAGTTCGAACATTCCGACGCGATCTCGGTGGACGCCAATGGCGCCGTCTGGGTTGGCGACGAAGGCAACGGTCGCGTCCAGGTGTTCACCGAAGACGGCGAATACATCACCAAATTCGGCTCCTACGGGTCCGGGGAAGAACAATTCAAGTTTGCGTACCCGATGGGCATCCTCGCCGAGGGGGATGGCGAAGTCTGGATCACCGATGCCAACAACAACCGCGTGGTGAAGTGGACGATCCCGGTCCTGAGCCCTACCTACTCGAGCTCTTTCGGCTCCAAAGGTCCGGCTAATGGTCAGTTCGAAGAACCAGCGGGCATCGCGGTCAGTCCGATCAACGGAAACTTGGCGGTCTCCGACGAAACACACGGCCGAGTCGAGGTGTTCAGCGAAGCGGGCACCTTCATAAGGAAATTCGGCAAAAACGGCAGTGGCGATGGCGAATTCGAAGAACCGCGAGGAGTCGCGATCGACTCCGAAGGAAACATCTGGGTCACCGACACCGGCAACAGCCGGGTTCAGGAGTTCGCCGAAGACGGAACCTTCATAAGGAAATTCGGCACCGAAGGCACTGGCAACGGCGAATTCAAATCGCCGAAGGGCCTGGGGATCGACTCGAAAGGAAACATCTGGGTCACCGACAGCGGCAACAACCGGGTTCAGGAGTTCAACAGCGAAGGCAAATATCAGCGCCAGTTCAGCACAGGGACCAATCCGATCGGCGTCGCCGTCGACCCCAAAGGCAACGTCTGGAGCAGCAACGACGAAGAAACGGGTGTGCTCGAGGAGCACACCGAAACGGGCGAACTGATCCGGAAAATCGTCTTGAGCGGCGAAGGCACCGGGCAGCTGCTGAAACCCAAGCGCCTGGCGATCGGCATCAACGGAGAACTGTGGATCCCCGACGCAAAAAACAACCGAGTCGAGGTATTCAATCAGAAAGGCGAGTACATCACGAAATTCGGTACCCCTGGGTCAGACAATGAACGGATGAACTTTCCAGTCGCCCTGGCCCTCGATGTCAAGGGGAACATATGGGTGACCGACAACAAAAATCAAATCGATCACTGGATCAGGTAGATGGTGGGGACCGTGGCGATCGAGGGCGTCCCTGACGGCTCGTTGACAAGCGACAGAGCGATCAGCTAAGGTTGAGTAGTGGGGAGCCAGGTGCCAATCAAGGCCCAGACAGCCGATTTTCTGTTGATCGCCCTAAGATCGCGGGCCACGCCGGGGCAGATGCCACGCAGGCCAGCCTTAAGCCATTTGATCGACAGGTGATAAGAAATTGATGGGGAGATATGTTTGCAGACGCGCTTGTCTCTGGCTGGTCGTCATCGGCTCTCTGGCGCTGATGTCTTCCTTCGCAGCCCCGTCTGCCCTTGCCTTGGAACCCCCCTCAATCGACAAAGAGTCGGTCTCGGGCATCACGTCCACCAACGCGATCCTGGAAACGCAGATCAGTCCGCATGGAGGTTTTGGTGCGTACGTTCAGTTCCAGCTCGTCACCGATCCGGAAGAATATCTCCCGGGAATCTTCTGTCCATATCCTCCGCCTGAATCGACGCCAATATGCCTCGGCGAATATGCTGAAGGTGCCTTGTTGATCCTTCGTCTCTTCGAAGAACCCCACCAGGTGAGCCTAAACCTCACAAAACACGCTGGCGTCACCCTGACGCCCAACACCACGTATCACTATCGGGTTCTGGCGGCCAGGGCTATTGTGAGCGAAGATACGATCGAATGGGAAGAACCGACCGTCTTCGGCGAAGATCAGACCTTCACCACGCTCGAAGAAGAACCCACCGGCCCCACGAACCTCCGCACCCTGACCCTGAAAAAGTCAGCCGGTGGCACGGGCGGGACCGGCAGGGTCTCCTCCAAGCCGAAGGGGATCAAGTGCGGCGCGGCGTGCACCGAAGCGGTCGCCCAGATGTATGAGAACAGCGTCGTCGTCCTCAAGGCCAAGGCCTCGACCGGCTCGACGATCGCCAGCTGGACCGGCTGCGCGACCTCGACCGGCGTAGGCGGCGTCGAAGGCACCTGCGAAGTGACGATGAGCGCCGCCAAAGAAGTTAAAGTCGCCTGGTCTGGCGCCTCCAAAGAAATCATCAACGCGAAACCGCTGACCTTCTCCAAGGGCGCCACCGAAGGCAAAGGCACCGTCAAGGGCTACGGGGCCCTTAACTGCGAAGCCGAATGCAGCTCCACCACGGTCCTCTATCGGGGCCCGGTCGGCGCCAAAGCCGGCAAGACGGTCACCCTCAAAGAGGTCCCCGCCTTCGGTTCCGAATTCAGCGGCTGGAGCGGCTGCGAATCAGAACCGGAAGGCAACTGCGTGGTGACGATGGAAAGCGCGAAATCGGTCAAAGCCAAATTCGCCCTCAAACCGACCGCGACGCTGACCCTGAACAAGGGCGGCACCGGCTCGGGCAGGGTCTCCTCCAAGCCCAAGGCGATCAACTGCGGAGCCACCTGCACCACGCAGGACGCATCGGTCCCCACCGGGGAAACGATCGTCCTCAAGGCCAAGGCGTCCACGGGCATGACGCTGAGCAGCTGGTCAGGCTGCAAAGAAGAAACCGGCGTCGGCACCGCCGAAGGCACCTGCACGGTCTCGCTCTCCGGGGCAAGCGCGGTGACGGCTTCCTTCTCGGGCACCGCCAAAGCCATCGTCAACGCACAGGAACTGACCCTGACCAAGGCCGGTAGCGGCTACGGCAGGGTCAGAGCAGCCGGGCTGACCTGCGAAGCGCTCTGCACCTCGACGGTCTCGCTCTATAAGGGCCCAACTACGAAGCCAGGCAAGACGGTGACCCTGAAAGCCACCTCGGCTCCGGGCTCCAAAACCGTCGTCTGGAGCGGCTGCGAATCAGAACCGGAAGGCAACTGCGTGGTGACGATGGAAAGCGCAAAGAACGTCACCGCCACCTTCGACGAACTCGAATAGAAGGTGGCCCGACCTGAAAGGTGCGGCGACCCGCGATCTAGGAGCAGCGCCCCTGGTCTTTCTTGCTGAGTGTGGCTTTAGCCGAGCCCCTTGAGTTCGACGAATGATCGAGCGAGCCCTCCGCACCACTCGAAAGTCTTCCGTGTTTCTCTCTTTGCATATGGGCTAGCTCCCCACGAATTTTATCCCAAGGGGTGGCGCGAGGCGCCGCTCATCCGTGTAAGGGGTGAGGGGACCCGATTAGCAGGGGCCCAGGAGCGCCGGCCCGGGAGGGGCCGGCAGAGACAAGGAGAGAGAAATGTCTTCTCGATTGGGAGGACCGGCCCGGCCGGTCGCGATAGCCCTATGCCTGATGGCGAGCTGCGTGGTGGTCGCCGTCGTCTGCGCAGCCACAGCCCACGCCGCCGAATACAAGATGGTCGCCTGCGCGACCAGCTCCGGCGCGCCCCCCTACACAACCGAAACCAACACGATCAATTCAAGCCACCCGAAGGGGATCTTCGACTTCGCCAACAACTGCGGCGGGGCGGGAGGAGACCCACCGGGGGAAGCCGCCTTCATGCGGATCTCCGAGCACGAAGCCGCGGGCAACGCCGGCGAAGGGGCCTACGGGCGGATCGTCTTTCAGGCTCCGCCATACGTCCACTTCCGCTCCGGCGGCGGCTACACCCGCGAGCCCAACGCCTTCAACGAAGGCTGGCGCGCCCGCTTCTGGGGGCTTGACTCCGCCGGCAACGGAACGCTCTTCCTGAACCAGGGAGCGGGGCTGGCCAACAGCGGAATCAACTCGGCGCGGACCTCATCCTTCGGCTCGCACCTCTGGCCCTTTGGCTCCTACCTGGACTTCAACCGCTTCTACTTCGAGCTGCTCTGCGTGCGCCCGGCCGGCTGCGACCGCGCCAACTACAACGCCACCGACGCCAACGGCCTCGTCTTCGTGCTCAGCGACGACTCGGCCTCCACGGTCTCCTTCGCCGACACCGGCTCGGCGCTGATGGCGGGGAACTGGGTGCGCGGCACTCAGAAGGTCGCCTGGAGCGCCGGCGACCGGGGCTCGGGGATGCGCGACGAACGGGTCCGCGTCGACGGCGCCGAGCGCTACTTCCTCGACTACCAGGCCGCCGGCCGCTGCAACGCCACCGCCTCGCAGACCAACGGCGAGTTCGCGCGCAGCTATGCGCCCTGCCCGACCGGCGGGCCCTGGTCGCGCAGCTACGACCTCGATACCGCGAGTCTCCCCGACGGCTCACACAGCCTCTCGCTCTGCACCCGGGACTACGCCCAGTACCAGGGCCTGCAGGGCACCGGCTCCGAAAGCTGCGCCCAGCGCACGATTCGCGTCGACAACACCGCGCCGGGCGCCCCGGCGGGGCTGCACGTGTTGAGCGCCAACCCGGCCCGCTACCTGCCCGACTTCGGCGCCCGGTTCTCGCTGCCGCCCGACCCCGGCTCGCCGATCGCCAAGGTCCACTACGAGGTGATCGACGCGGCGGGTGAGGTAGTTATGCCCGAGCGAGTCGTCTCGGGGACGAACCCGATCGAGATCGCCGACGTGCAGGGACCGGCCAAGGCCGGCGATTACCGGCTGCGGGTCTGGCTCGAGGACACTGTCGGCCTCAGCGGCCCGGCCGTCACCGCGCCGATCCCCCACGACACGACGCCGCCCGCGGCGCCGCAGGGGTTGCAGGTGACCGCGCCCGACACCTCGCGTGCGGCCGAGGGCTTCGATGTGCGCTGGGCCGACATCGCCGACTCGGGCTCGCCGATCGACGCCGCCCACTACCAGGTGCTCGACGGCGCCGGTCGGGTCGTGGTCTCGACCCGGACCGCCAGCGGCGAAGGCATCGCCGCGATCGCAGACCTGCAAACCCCCGACCGGCCCGGCTCCTACGCCCTGCGCCTCTGGCTCTCCGATGAGGAGGGCAACGCCGGCGCCCCGGCCACCGCGCCGCTCTCCTACCGCTGCGTGCGCTCTGAGGTCGGTGAGGCCAACTCGCTCGACGCCGGGCTGGGCGCCGCGCAGAGCGGCACAGAAGTCGTCCGCCAGGGGGAGGGGTCGATCCTCACCGGGCGCCTCGCCGAGCGCGGCTACGGCCTGATGGGGGGACCGGTCTGCGTCTTCGCGCGGGTCGTCACAGAAGGGCGGCGCGAGTTCCTCGGCATCGCGATCAGCCGGCCGATGGGCGGCTACAGCTTCCAGTTGCCGGCCGGGCCCTCGCGCGAAGTGAGCGCGGTATACCGCTCCGGGCACCGCGAACTGAGCGCCGCCGCGACGCTGAAGACGGTCGTCCACCCGCTCTTCAAGGTGCGGCGCAAGGTCGTGCGCAATCAGGGAGTCGCCCACTTCACGGGATATATCCCCGGACCCGACAACGACAACGTCGTCGTCGTCTTGCAGGTGAGGAAGGGCAAGGGCTGGCTCGCCTTCCGCCGCTACCGCACCCGCGCGGGCGGCAAGGTCACGGTCGGCTACCGCTTCACCCGCACCGAGGCGCCGACCCGCTACACGATGCGCGCTCAGGTCCGCTCGCAGGCCGGCTATCCCTACCTGCAGGGCAACTCCGACCCGCTGACGCTGATCGTCCGGCCAAAGGGCCGGCGATAGGGCGATGAGCGCGCCTCGCGGCGGCGGGAGGCGGGGACCCGGGCTCGGGGAGGGGCCCGGGTCCCCCGCGCGGGGCAAGGCCCGAGCGGGGAGCCGCCGTCGGGGCGCGGCCGCGCCGAGAAGGCTGAGCCTCGCCGAGGCCGAGTTCTACGCGCAGGCCTACGACCCGGCGCGCAGGGGCTCGCTGGCCGAGCTTCGCCGCCGCGGCTGCTCCGACCAGGAGGCCGAGGAGCTCTTCGCCGCCGCCTACGCGCGGGTGATGGAGTCCGTCGACCCGATCGAGCGGCGCTTCACCGCGTCCCAGATGGTGCGCTTCGTCAAACGCGCCTGCTGGCACCGCCTGGTCGACGAGCGTCGGCGTCGCATCGTGCAAACCGAGCCGCCCCCCAGAGTGGCCGAAAGCCCCACCGAGCAGCCCGGAGAGCTTGCCGAGGAGCGCGAGGCGGTGGCGGCCGGGCGCGAGGCGCTGGCGATGCTGCCCGAGCGCGACCGGTTGATCTTCACCCGGCGCCACCTGCAGGGCATGGAGCCGGAGGAGATCGTCGCCCAGACGCCCGGGCTCAGCCTGCGCACCTATCGCAAGGTGGTCCAGCGCGCCAACGAGCGCGTGCTCGATGCCTACGCGCAGATCGAGGCGGGGAAGCGCTGCGCGGAGATGGAGTCCGCCCTGCTGCGCCGCTACCTCGCCGGAGAGAGCGATTGTCAACGGCCATCGAGAATTCCCCAGGGGCGGCCATCCAACCTCCCCGCTCGCGGCCACGACTTCTCCCCACCGGTGGCCATCGGTTCTCCCCGCTTGAGCCCTTCCGTCGCAGCGGCGCAGCGCAGGCCGTAGGCCGGAGCTGTGGCGCTGCGAGCGCGAGCTCGCGCGTCAGCCCAGCGGCACCACCCCCTTGCCCTCGGTCGCCTGGGTAAGCCGGTAGCTCTCCGAACCCTCGGTGACGACCACATGCGCGTGGTGAAGCAGCCGGTCGACCGTCGCCGCGGCGAGCGTGCGCGGCATCAGCTCGTCGAAACCGGAGGGGTGCAGGTTGGAGGTGATCGCCAGCGAGCGCTTCTCATAGGCGGCGTCGACCACGCGGAAGAGCGCCTCGGCCGCCTCCTCGGAGACCGGGACCATGCCGACGTCGTCGATCACGATCATGTCGGTGCGGATCAGCTTGGCGATCGCCTTGGCGACCGAGCCGTCGGCGCGCTGGCCGCGCAAGAGCGCCTCGAGGCTCTCCAGCGTGTGCCAGGCGACGGTCTTGCCCCGCTCGATCGCCAGGTGCCCGAGCGCCTCGGCGAAGTGGCTCTTGCCGGTGCCGCTGGGCCCGCAGACGCAGAGGTTCTCGCCGCGCTCGACCCACTCCAGGGTGCGCAGCGCCTGCTGGGTGGCGAGAGGGATCGAGGATGTCTCCTCCTCCCAGGCCTCAAACGTCTTGCCGGCGGGAAGCCCCGAGCGCTTGCGGCGGATGCGAACCGCCGCCTCGGCGCGCCCGGCCGCCTCTGCCTCCATCAAGACGCGCAGGACCTCCAGCGGCTCCCAGCGCTGGGAGGCGGCGGTCGCCAGCACCTCCGGCGCGGCCTCGCGCACGTGCGGCAGGCGCAGGGAGCGAAGGAGCGTCTCGATCTCGGCCGGCAGGGGCGGCGCCTGCGGTGTCTCGACACTCATCGGCCAAACCCCTCCCAGACCGCGGTGGAACTCTGCAGCGTCCCCGCTTCGGTGTGCCGGCGCGGGAACTCGATCACCTCGGCGCCTGAGCGGTGGGCGAGGATCGAGGCGAGATCGCCGTCGCCGAAGCGCCCGACGTCGGCTGCGGCCTCCAGGGCGGCATCGACCTCCCCGGCGCCGTGCATCTTCGCCAGGTCCACCGCCTCGGCCATCTTGCGCCGCACCCTGTTCGCGCCCGCTGCTGCCGCTCTCCTCAGCCACTTGGCGGCGCCCGGGCCGATCTGAAGGAACGCCGCCTCCTCGGCGCTTTGGGCACGGGGGCGACGGCCCAAGGCGCCGGGCGGGCGCGGCGGGTAGTGCTCCTTTGCGATCCGCGGGCGCCCCGGCGTGGTCAGCTCGTGGCGGGCGACCTCGCGCGGGCCGCGAGCGCCGTCGGCGTGCACGACGACGAGCCGTCCGTCATGGGCCCTGGCCCAGACCCGCTCGCCGATGAGCTCGTGGGGGACCGAGTAGATCGCCCGACCGACCGAGATCGTCGACTCCTTGGAGACCTTGCGGGTCTCCCCGAAGCAGATGGTGTGGGGAGCGTCCGGGAGCGGGTGCAGGCGCCGGCGCTCCTCGCGCAGCATCTCCACTGGGATGCGGCCCGTCACCCGGTGCTCGCGGCCGTTGACCTGCTCGCAGAAGCTCTCGCAGGCCGCCTCCAGCTCGGCGAAGCTGCCGTATCCGGGCCGCAGGTTGTGATCGGTCGGCACCAGGTCGGCCTTGGCTACCCGCACCGTGGCCTCCGATCCCCCCTTGGACTCGGGGTCGGCGGGCACGCAGGTGGCGACGCTCAGCCCGTAGTGGCGGGAGGCGGAGACGATCTGGGGGTTTCTCACCGCGATCCCGCAGACGTGGTCGACGGTCACGGTCTTCTCGTTGTCGGTCAACGCGTAGGTGGGAGAGCCGCCGAACAGCCTCAGGGCCCGGTCGAGCGCCATCACCACCGAGGGCAGGGTGCGGTCGGCGAGCGCCAAGACGACACGGAAGCGCGACCAGGCGAGCCAGGCGCAAAACAGCGATGTCGGCCTGCCGTCGATCTCGGGCCCGTCGCCGTAGTCCCACTGCATCCACAGGCCCGGCTCGGTCACCCAGGGGGCCAGCACCCGCCGGTGCCCGGCCTCATAGGCCGCCTTGGCGCGGGCGACCGCCCGCCTCGTCGTGCGCGGCGAGCCCTCATAGCCCATCGCCACCAGCCGCTCGTGCACCTTGTCGGCCCTCACCTTCCCCTCCGAGCGCTCGATGAGCTCGGCGACCTTGTCCTCGTACTCGGCGGTGCGCGGGCAGGCCCGCCGCCCGCGCCGCCAATCGCCGCCGCCGGCTTCCCGCTCCTCAACGTAGTGGGCGACCGTCTTGTGGTCGCAGCCGATCAGCTCCGCCGCTCCTCGCAGCGTGCCGATCAGGTCATATGCCTCCAGGATCTCCATTACTTCCTCCGCTCTCTTCAACCCGACGTCTCCTCGCTCGCTTGCCGAAGGGGCGAGGCGTAGCGAGGCGGGCGGTCGGTACCGGTCGTCTTGGCCGGTGGTTTTCAGTCGTCGGTGGGGAGATCCGATGGCCGCCACTGGGGAGTTTTGGTGTCCGCCAGCGGGGAGATCCGATGGCCGTCTACGGGGAGATTCTCATGGCCGCCGTCAAGCGATGCCGCCGAGCTCAAGGCGGTCGCAGCGCACCTGGCCCACTGCCGGGTCTGCCGGCAGGCCCAGGCGCGGATGCGCGACTACCTCATCGACGTCGCGAACGGGACCCTGCTCGCCTCCTCGCTGGGTCCCGAGCGCGCCCCGGCCGCCCCGGCCCAGCTGCTCGAGCTCGCCTCGCGGGGCGCCCAGGCGCTCGGCGAGGCGGGCCGCGCTGCCCGTGAGCGAGCGCGCGAGGCCGTGCTCAAGCTCGCCGGCGCCCTGCCCGGCCCAGGCGCCGACGCGGGCGTCTCGCAGGCGCTCGGCGCCTCCTCCTGGCGCGTCGCCTCGGCCTGCACCGCCACCATTGCGGCCGGCGCCTGCGTGGCAGCCGGCGTCGTGCCGGGCGTCGGCGGCGTCGGCCTCACGGGCCACCACCGCCACCAGGCGGCGCCCGCGGCGAAGCAAGCGAGGGCGGGGAGCGCCCCGCAGGTCGGCGGCCCGCCCGAATACACCGCGCCTGCGGCGACGGCCTCCGGAGCGGCGAGCGCGGGGACGTCGGCAAAGCGAAAAGCCGGCTCCGCCTCGCGCGAAGAATCCTCCATTGCCGCTCCCGCCACCGGCCGGCAGGTCGCCACCGAGTTCGGGCCCGAGTCGGGCCAGCCCGCGCCGTCGAGCGGCACGTCCTCGGGTGCCTCGCAGGAAACCTCGGTCTCGGACGGGAGCGCCGCGAAGAGCGGCGGAGGCTCGACGAGTACCGGCAAGTCGAGTTCGGAGTTCGGCCTCTGAGCGCCGGCGCCGCCGGGCGCTCGCAAACCTGACCGTCGACTCGTCCCTTCGTCCAGAAGGTCTCCGAGGGGGTGGCGCGAGGTCGCACTCATACGTGTAAGGGGTGAAAGAGAACATCGAGCCGGGCTCGAATCGGGTCCGGCGATTGGAGGATCGCGATGTCGACGGAAAACCCCACTACACCCAAAGAAGAGCCCCCTGAGTTTCGCGCCGACGACCCGTGGAAGGACACGGAAGTCCGCACAGGAGTCGCGCCTGAGCCCGAGGTCGAACCCGCAACGCCGCAGGATGAGGGTAAGGGCCCCGAGGAGGGTAAGCCGAAAAGCGCCCCCTCACGGCGCGTCAGGCTCGCCGCCCCGATCGCCGTAGCCGCCTTTGCCGTGGCGCTGGCGGCGATCGTCGTCCCGGCGCTGATCGGGGACAGCTCGCCTCATTCGCGGCCGACACACCGCGCCCTGCCCGCGAAGGCGCACAGGCCCGACGGGCAAGGCACGGGCAAGACCCGCTGGGTGAGGGAACCGGATGCAAGCCCACGGCCGCGGCAGGGGCGCCCCATGCCCGATGCCCCACGGGGAAGGCGGCGGGCCCACCCGCGGCACGAGTCTGCCCCGGCGGAATCAGACGTGCAGAGCCAGGTGCCCGCAGCTGACGCCGCGCCCTCAGAATCGGCTCCAGAGCCAAGTTCGCCCTCCGCGGGCGAGCCAGAGGAAGATTCGCGCCTGCGCGACGGCGCCACCGAATCGGAAGAGTTCGGGCTCTAGGAGCGGGGTGAGAAGGCCGGGCACATCGGTCGGCTCGCTCCGCGAGCCGCTTCCCGCGCCACTCCGCGCGCTGGCCTCCGAGTACCTGCAGGCGATTGCCGAGCCACACCGGATGGCGCTGCTCGAGGCGCTGACCGGCGGCGAGGCCAGCGTGCAGGAACTCGCCGACCGCGTTGGATTGCCTCACCAGAACACCTCCCACCACCTCGCCGCTCTCTGGCGGGCCGGCATCCTCGCCCGCCGGGCCGAGGGGGCCGGGACCCTCTATGAGATCGAGGACTGGAGCGCCTGGTGGGTCGTGGAGCAGATCTCGGGCTGGCTGCGCACCCGCCTCGACGAACGGCCTGCCGCTCGACCGAGCCAGGGCCAGCTCGCCGAGCCCGGTAGCTGATCGCCGGGCCGGTTCCCTCGCGACGCACCACAGCAGGGGTGTGGCGTTCGCGCTCGCTAGCACATCGCGGCTCCCGCTTCGCAAATTCGCATTTGCGAATTTGCGAATTTGCGGGTTTGTAGCCATTTCACCCTCACCGAGTTACACCTGACTCACACACGCAAACAACACGCCGGGGCGTGTCGGGAGGTGACACGCCCCGGCAATCCCAAGGAGGGGTATGCAAGGTGAGTGGTGAGGTAGGTAAGAAACGCAGGTCGACGGAGACGAAGGTCCGCTCGCTGCTGAGAGCGACGGGACGTGTGGCGATCTGGGCCGTCATCGGACTGCTGCTGGTGCGGGGCCTCGGCGCCGTGCTGGCACCAGCGCAGGCGGAGGCTCCGGTTACCGGGGCGCGTGGCGCGAGCGCCGATCCACCGAGCGCTTCTCTCGCGGTGCGCTTCACCCGCGCCTATCTCGGGAGCTCCACCCGGCGGGCGCTCGCGCCCCTGCTCGCCGAAGGGGCGAGGGTCGGCGCCGGCCGGCCGGCAGGGCGGGGCACGCCGGTCGCCCAGGCCGAGCTGGCGGCCACACACGAACTTGGCGGCGGTAAAGCGGTGCTCACCGTCGCCGCAGAGCTCCGCG